>PJUB01000260.1_pt1 | contig 29314 bp, 20 predicted proteins | sample 1512141 | NCBI WGS metagenome assembly PJUB01 (sample SAMN08177677, study PRJNA422409) | Soil metagenome, whole genome shotgun sequencing project. | isolation source: Soil enriched on filter paper: alkali lignin treatment | place: USA: Madison | collected 2015-01-15 | reverse complement strand
TGCACGGCGCGGATCGGCAGCGTCATCTCGTTGACCGTCGCCTTGCGCCGCAAGCGGCTGATCATCACGTCCACGAAGCGGCGCCGCGTAATGGCCCCATCCGCATCCTCGGCGCCATCCGGGTAGAAGGCATCGCGACTGACCTTGCGGTCGGGCGCCTGCACCAGCTTGGTCAGGAAATCGCGCTCGCCCGTGGTCAGCCCCAGCTTGCGGCCCGCCGGGCTGATCAGCGTCCACCCCTTGTTGGCCAACCGCCAGGTGCCATGCGGCCTGTCCTCGGGCAGCGACGGTTCGGCCGCGGCCTCTGATCCGTCCAGCCCGACCGCGCGCCGCACCAGCGCTTGCAGCACCGCCGCCAGTTCCAGTCCGGTGACGTCCGGCGGCAGGCAGGCGTCGGCGCCGCAAAGCAGCGTGCGGATGCGGTTTTCCTCGGCCCCGAATGGGGCGATGGCGACAATGCCCAGGCTGCGGTCGATGGCCCGCAGGCGCACCGCCGCATTATGGATATCGGGCAGGGGGGCTTCCAGGATGATGAGCGGGCTGGGGCGGCGCGAGTAACGGTCGTACACGTCGGCCAGGTCGTGGCAGCGCCGCACGCCGAAGCCCAGGTGGGACAGGGCCTCGACCAGGCGGGCGTGGCGGGCATCGTCCTGGCCGAGAAAGATGACATCCAGCGTGTTGGTCATGAATGCCCGCCTTTGCCGACGACAGCGTGATCGTTGCGTGTCATGCCCCTCTCCCTTTGCGGCGCGCCATGATGTGGCGGCATCTGGCGATGTTGTTGGTGGCGGGCTAGGGCTTTCAGTGTCGTCAGGCCAGGCAATGGCCGGTCGATCAGCGTCTGGGCCGCGGCGGATGAATGCCGCGGTCGGGGTCTGGGGCGGCACTTGGCTGCAAGCGTGTCGCGCTTGGGCCGCCGATGATCCGATTCCGCATGGAAGTCACGCCCGTGTTTCATTTAAACACGGGCGTGTTTTTTTGTGAAGATACGTTTCTGTAGTTTCTGGTAGTAACACAGGGGCGGGGGCAAATCTCAGGGAAGCGCTTGAAACGCTGTTCGTTTGCGGGCCTGCGACCACAGGATATTAAGTATTACCGATACATTATTTTTTATTTTTCATTCCGAAGCGACATAAACTCGGGCGGGCTTTAATGGCTTGGCCGGTCCAGCGGGCGATCGGGCGCGCCGGGCTGCGTGGCCCGCAGGGTTGCGTGCAAGCCGATGATAGCAATGGTTTTTTTTACGGGTTGTGGCCTTGCCGGCGCGCCCGGCGCCGCGCCGGGCTGATGGCTGGGGGAGAATGCCGCGATTTACGGATTAGCCCCGGAATTGGTGTGCAATCCGTTTGTTTGGCGGCAGTATTGAGATGTTTTAATCAAATAAATAAATTCATATTAATGTCTCAGGTTGATCGATTGGACACGTTTAGCCATCGTCTGCGCAACGCAAGAATGCTTCAGGGATGGACACAAAAGGACTTGGCAGTCGCGAGCAACCTGTCGCAAAGCGCCATCGGCAACTACGAAAGCGGCCAGCGCCTGCAGCCTTCCAGCGACGCGCTCATCAAGCTGACCCGGGCGCTGCGAGTCAATCCCCTGTGGCTCAGCACCGGTGAAGGGCCGATGGTCAGCCCGGCGTATGACGAGCCTTCGCCCAGCCTGGGCCAACGCCCCGAGCAGCCTCCCTGGCCGTTCGAAACCGTCTCGTACGCCACCTATGCCCGCTTGAGCCTGCAGGAAAAGCGCCAGATCGAACAGGTGCTGGCGGCCTACATCAAGGCGCGCGGCGAATAGTTCCCACGCCGCGCCCACGCGGCGTGGCGGCCAGCCTGCGCACGGGCTGCACGAGACCCGACGGGCGGGGAGCGTTGGCGGGTTGCTCGCCTTCGCCTGGGGCCGCGGTGGCGCCGGCCTCGGTTCCCCGGTTACGCAGGCGCCGGCGCAAGCGCTCGACCGGGTCTGCCACCAGGGTATTGAGCAGCGCGGCAAAGCCGATGCAACCCGCCACGACCAGCACCATGAACATCACCGGCTGGCGCGCCTGCGCGCCCTCCAGCAGCCAGCCGAAGAACAGGATGACCAGCGCGTGGCAGATATAGATCGGGTAACTGAGCTCGCCGATGGCCTTGTCCAGCCGATATCGGGACTGGAAAAGGAAGGCCAGCGGCAGCAGCGCAGCGAACAGCACCACCGCCATCGCGTCGCGCACGGTGTGCGGCAGGCCGATGGAAAAATGGGCCAGCGCGTAAAGCAGCAGCAGTGCGCTGCCGGCTTCAGGCAGCCGCGGAAAACGGCGCGTCCACGCCTGCCAGCGCGGCAGCAGCACCTGGTGCGACAGCGACCCCACCAGGAATAGCGCCAGTTCGGTCGGGAAAAAGCGGTAGGTCCAGGGATCGGCCAGACCGATGCCGGTGGCGACCAGCACCGCCCGCAACGCCAGGGATGCGACCAGCAGCGCCAGCAGGCGACGCGGCGAATGCAGGACGAACGGGGCGATCAGGTAGAAGCTCATTTCCACGCCCAGCGTCCAGGCCTGCGGCACCAGCAGGCCCTGGTAGAGCGGGACCTCGCTGTGAGCGAAGCTTCCCGTGAACGCCAGGGCGCCCTGCTCGATGCCGAAGAACATCAACCAGTCCTGCCCCAGGATCAGCAGGTTCGACACGCCCAGGAACAGTTCCGCGGCAAAGGGCAGAGCGTCGTAGAAGCGCCAGAACGCGCCGCCGTCCGCCGCATGCGCCAGCAGGGTCAGCGCCGCCACCGCCAGGTACACCGGATACAGGCGCAACGCCCGGTTGGCATAGAACCGGCCGACCGACCCCTGGTAGTGGTCCGTGGCGGTCAGCACGTAGGAAATCAGGAAGCCGGAAATCACATAGAAGAGCTGCACCGCCAGCCGGCCGCCCACCAGCCAGTCGGTCGTGCCGCCACCCAGGTGGTCCAGTACAACGGACAGCGCCAGCAAGGTTCTCAAGAAGCCCATCGCCGTGTCTCCGGTCGTCATTGTTGTGTGCTGCGCGGCTCCGCCGCGGGCGGGGAGCCGGACGCGTGCGGGGTGTCAACCGATTCTGCGCGTGGCGGCACGCCGCCGCCATGCGGCGTACGATGCAGACCCCCCCTGCGCAGGGAGGACGGTGCGTGCCGCTTTCGGATTCGGCTGTCAGGCGGAGGCCCGGGACGCGCCGACCGCGTGGCGGTTACAGTTGGGGTATGTCCATTCAGGAGTGCTGTTCCATGTCTTCCTTCCTGTCTTCGCATTGCCGCCTGTTGGGCGTGGGGTTGCTGGCCGTGGCGCTGGCGGGCTGCGCCGGTTCCACGGGGGGCGCACGCGCCCAGGGTGCGGCGGCCGCCAATGCGGCTACCAGCGCCGATTCGCTGGCCCAGACCAGTTGGGAACTGGTGCGCTGGACGCAGTCCTCCGGCGGGCTGCGCAACATTCCGCATGGCGACAACGGTGAACCGATACGGCTGACGTTCCTGGCGCAGGGCAAGGAATACCGCACGGGCGGCTTTTCGGGTTGCAACCGCTACATGGGCAGCTACAAGCTCGAATCCGGCAAGCTCTTCATCCAGGCCAATGCCGCCACCCGCATGGCCTGCGTGCCGGCCGAGCGCGCCGCCCTTGAAAACGACTACCTGCGCAGCCTGGGCGCGATCGATACCTTCACGCTGGACAGCGGCGGCGCCCCGCGCCACCTGACCTTCAATCTGCGTGGCGGCGACGTGCTGGAGTTCGAACGCCGCGAGGATCCGCCCACGCCCTGAGGCCCGCCGGGCCAGGTGTTTCAGTCTGTTTTGCGCCGGCAGGCGCAGGCCCGGCGCGCGCCTACAATGGGCGCTGCCCGGGGCGCCCGGCCGTGCCGCCGCGGCGCCGTGCCGAGTGTTGCCGGCGCTGAACCAGCCCTAGTTTCTTGCGGGAGAATCCCATGTCCTTGTCCTCATCCTTGCGCTGGCTCGCGCCCTGCGTGCTCAGTCTCGGCCTGGCGGCCTGCGCGTCGCCGCCGCGCACCGCGGATGGGCGGGATCCCCGCTTCCAGCCGGCCGCGGCCTCGGATGTGCTGGCGCAGACCAGCTGGGACCTGGCCCGTTGGACCCGCCCGGGCGGCGCGCTGCGCGAGATTCCGCATCCATCATCCCATTCGCGCCCGCTCACCATCAGCTTCATCCATGACCAGGGCGCCACGCGCGCCAGCGGTTTTGCCGGCTGCAATTCGTACAACGCGCCCTATACCGTGGCCAATGGCCAACTGATCATCACGTCCAACCCCGTGGCGACGATGATGGCTTGCGCGCCCGTGAACATGCAGCTCGAACAGGAATTCCTGGCCGGTCTGACGCGCATCACGGCCACCTCGTTCGACAACACCAGCAATCCCCAGCGCATGACCTGGGCGCTCAGCAACGGCGACACGCTGGATTTCGGCCGCCGCACCGATCCCGTCGCCGGCGGCCAGGTGGGGCCCACCAAGCTGGTCTACGTCAACGCCGAACGCGTGCCCTGCAATGCCGGCGCCGGCCGCACCACCTGCTACCAGGTGCGTGACAGCGCGTCGCAGCCCTGGCAGCTCTGGTATGGCGACATCACCGGCTTCAACTTCCAGCCCGGCATCCGCTACCGCCTGCGCGTGGTCGAAATCAAGGACCCCAATCCGCCCGCCGATACCTCCGGCTTGCGCTGGGTGCTCGACGCGGTGATCGAACAGGAAATCGTCAGGCGCTGACGGACCGGTTTGACCTGCGGCAAGCGGGCAGGGCGGGGCAGCGATTACTATTACGGCCTTCTTTGCCCAATCGCCCCGCTTTGCCATGTCTTCCGTCGTCAATATTGCCGCTTACAAATTCGTCTCGCTGGACGCCCTGCCCGAGCTGCGTGCCCGGCTGCTGGCCCAGGCGGGCGAGGCCGCCCTGAAGGGCACCGTGCTGCTGGCCGAAGAGGGCATCAACCTGTTCCTGGCCGGGTCGGCCGACGGCATCGACGCGTTCCTGCGGGCCTTGCGGGCCGACGCGCGCTTTGCCGACCTGGAAGTGAAGTTCAGCCATAGCGCGCAGGTGCCATTCCGCAAGCTGCTGGTCAAGATCAAGCGCGAGATCATCCGCATGGATCACCCCACGATCCGGCCCGAGGCCGGCCGTGCCCCGGGCGTGGATGCGCACACCCTGGCCCGCTGGCTGGCGCAGGGCGCCGACGACGACGGCCGCCCCGTGGTCATGCTGGACACCCGCAACGCGTTCGAGGTCGACGAAGGCACCTTCAAGAACGCCATCGACTGGCGCATCGACCGCTTCACGCAGTTTCCCGCCGCCGTGCAGGCGCACCGCGCCGAACTCGAAGGCAAGACGGTGGTCAGCTTCTGCACCGGCGGCATCCGCTGCGAAAAAGCCGCCATCTACATGAACGAGGCTGGCATTCCCAACGTCTACCAGCTCGACGGCGGCATTCTCAAGTACTTCGAGGAAACCGGCGGCCCGGGCTTTGACGGCAAGTGCTTCGTGTTCGACGAACGCATCTCGCTGGACCCGGCGCTGGCCCCCAGCAAGGACTGACGGCGGCACCGAGACCCAGGCGCCCCAAAGCAACAAGCCCGCCAATCGGCGGGCTTGTTGCTTTGGGCGAAACCGCTAGCCGGCTCAGCGCACGCGCATGCCGGGCTTGGCGCCGGGGAAGGGCTCCAGCACGTAGATGCCGGCGTCCACGGCTTCATCGGCGTGGCTGGCGGCCAGCACCATGCCTTCGGAGACGCCGAACTTCATCTTGCGCGGGGCCAGGTTGGCGACCATGACGGTCAGCTTGCCGATCAGGTCTTCGGGCTTGTAGGCCGACTTGATGCCCGAGAACACGTTGCGGTGGCGGCCTTCGCCCACGTCCAGCGTCAGGCGCAGCAGCTTGGTCGAGCCTTCGACGTGCTCGCAATTGACGATCTGCGCGATGCGCAGGTCGACACGGGCGAAGTCGTCGATCGAGATGGTCTCGGCCAACGGCTCGCCACCCGGCACCACCACCGGGGCGGCGGGCGGCTCGAACAGGTCTTCGAGCATCTGCGGTTCGACGCGCTGCATCAGGTGCTTGAACGGCGCCACGCGCTGCGGCAGCACGGCGGCATCGGCCCAGGTGAAATTGGCCTCGGACGCGAACAGCTCGCGCGCCACGCGCTCGGCCAGCGCCGGCAGCACCGGGGCGAGCATCACCGACAGGGCCTTGAAGCCGGCCAGCGAACGCGAGCAGATGTCCTGCAGGGCGGCTTTCTGGGCATCGTCGGCGGTGGCGATGCCCTTGGCCAGCACCCACGGCTGGGCCGTGTCGAACGCCTGGTTGATGCGGTCGGCGTAGGCCATGATCTCGCGGATGGCGCGGTTGTACTCGCGGGCCTCGAAGGCGGCGCGGATCGACTCGGCCTGCTCGGCGTATTCGGCCGCCAGCGCGGCGGTGTCGCCCGAATAGGCCAGGGCGCCGTCGAAGTGCTTGGTGATGAAGCTGGCGGCGCGGCTGGCGATGTTGACGTACTTGCCGACCAGGTCGCTGTTGACGCGGGCGATGAAGTCTTCGGGGTTGAAGTCCATGTCTTCGACCCGGGCGTTCAGCTTGGCGGCGATGTAGTAGCGCAGCCATTCGGCATTCATGCCGATTTCCAGGTAGCGCAGCGGCGAAATGCCGGTGCCGCGGCTCTTGGACATCTTTTCGCCGCTGACGGTGATGAAGCCGTGCACATTGATGGCGTCCGGCGTCTTGCGGCCGGCGAACTTCAGCATCGCGGGCCAGAACAGCGCGTGGAAGTACACGATGTCCTTGCCGATGAAGTGCACCTGTTCGGTGGTGCCGGCCGGGTCCAGCAGGGCGTCGAAATCCAGGCCGCGGGCGTCGCAGTAGGACTTCAGCGACGCCAGGTAGCCCACCGGCGCGTCCAGCCAGACGTAGAAGTACTTGCCCGGGGCGTCAGGGATCTCGATGCCGAAGTAGGGGGCATCGCGCGAGATGTCCCAGTCGCCCAGCTTGGCCTCGCCGTCTTCGGCGCCCAGCCATTCGCGGGTCTTGGCCAGCATTTCCGGCTGCAGGTGCTTGCCGCCGTTGACGTTGCTGCCGGTGGTCCATTGCTGCAGGAATTGCACGCAGCGCGGGTCCGACAGCTTGAAGAAGAAGTGGTCGGACGACTTGAGCACCGGGGTGGCGCCGGTCAGGGCCGAGTACGGGTTGATCAGGTCGGTGGGGGCGTAGACCGCGCCGCAGACTTCGCAGGAATCGCCGTACTGGTCCTTGGCGTGGCATTTGGGGCATTCGCCCTTGATGTAGCGGTCGGCCAGGAACATGCCCTTGACGGGGTCGTAGAACTGCTCGATGGAGCGCGTCTCGATCAGGTCCTGGGCCTTGAGCTTGCGATAGATGTCCTGCGACAGCGCCACGTTCTCGGGCGAGTCGGTGCTGTGCCAGTGGTCGAAGCGGATGTGAAAGCCGTTCAGGTACTGCGGGCGCTCGGCCGCGTAGCGGGCCACCAGCGCCTGCGGCGTGATGCCTTCTTTTTCGGCCTTCAACATGATCGGCGCGCCGTGCGCGTCGTCCGCACCCACGAAGTGCACCGTGTGGCCCGCCATTCGCATCGAACGAACCCAGATATCGGCCTGGATGTACTCCATGATGTGGCCGATGTGGAAAGATCCGTTGGCGTAGGGCAGCGCAGTGGTGACAAAAAGGGTGCGAGACATGGTTGTCGACAGAGGTTGAGGGGAAATGAGGGGGTGGCCGGCCATTTTAGGGCAACGGCGGCGATGTGCCCGGGCCGGGGCCTGAAACGACACAACCCGCATGGTCGCGGACAGGCGCCAGGCGGGTTGGGAAAGGGCAGCGAAAAACGGGCAGGGTGCCGGTCGGGGGCCGGGACGACGCCGGGCTGGCGGATGCGGCGCGGCTGCCGGTGCGCGGGGCGGGCCGGCGGGGCGCCTGCGAAACCGCGCTTAGCGGATCTCGCGGGCCTCGACGTCGATCACGTCGCCGCGGGGCTGCGTGGCGAACGGGGCGGTGGCGGACTGGAACGGACCCTGGCGGGCGCCCTGGCGCTGGCTCCAATAGGCGCGAACGCCGAAAGGCTTGCCGCGCACCTTGGCAACGACGTACAGGATCGCCACGGCGATCGCCGTGGACAACATGAAGACCAGCGCCATCGCCATGCCGATCAAGGCCAGGGCGGCGAACAAAACGGCACGGAAGAAGCGGATGAGAGTATTGGTCATGAAGGTGGGATGCAAAACGCAGCGAAAGGTTCCCGCGTATTCCGCTATCCTTTAGGGGATGGCGGCCCGCAAAAGCCGCGCTGCCTACGGAACCACAGTGATATGAGTATAACGATAGAACACATCCGCGCCGCGCTGCGCGCCGCGCAAGACCCCAATACCGGCCTGGACCTGGGGGTATCTGTAAAAGATCGTGACATTCAACTGGCGGGCGACCGGGTCGCCCTGACGCTCGAATTGGGCTATCCCGCCGATGCCGTGCGCGACCAGGTGCGCGACATCGCCGTGGCCGCGCTGGCCGCCGCGGGCGCCCCGGGCGCCCAGGTGACGATCACCTGGAAAGTGGCGGCGCATGCCGTGCAGAAGGGCTTGAAGCCCCTGCCGAATGTGCGCAACATTATTGCAGTGGCCTCCGGCAAGGGCGGCGTGGGCAAGAGCACCACCGCCGTCAACCTGGCCCTGGCCCTGGCCGCCGAGGGCGCCAAGGTCGGCCTGCTCGATGCCGACATCTACGGCCCCAGCGTGCCGACCATGCTGGGCATTTCGGGCCGTCCGGAAAGCCTGGACAACAAGAGCATGGAACCCCTGACCGGCCACGGCCTGCAGGCCAACTCCATCGGCTTTTTGATCGACGCCGACGCGCCCGCCATCTGGCGCGGCCCGATGGTCACCCAGGCGCTCGAGCAGCTGCTGCGCCAGACCAACTGGCGCGACCTGGACTATCTCATCGTCGACATGCCCCCGGGCACGGGCGACGTGGCCCTGACCCTGGCGCAGAAGGTGCCTGTGGTGGGCGCGGTCATCGTCACCACGCCGCAAGACGTGGCGCTGCTCGATGCGCGCAAGGGCCTGCGCATGTTCCAGAAGGTCGACGTGCCGATCCTGGGCGTGGTCGAGAACATGGCGATCCACATCTGCTCGCAGTGCGGCCACGCCGAACACATCTTCGGCGAAGGCGGCGGCCGTCGCATGGCCGAACAGTACGACACCCCCTGGCTCGGCAGCCTGCCCCTGACGCTGGCGATCCGCGAGCAGACCGACGCGGGCACGCCCACGGTAGTGGCGGACCCCGGCAGCGAAGCCGCGGCCCTGTACCGCGGCATCGCCCGGAAACTCGCGGCGGGCGTCGCGGCGCTTCCCCGCGACATGGCGGGGAAGTTCCCGTCCATCGTCGTGCAGCAGCCGACCTGACGCATGCGGTGGGCAGCCCGGGCCTTTCTGGCTGGACTTTGCATGGTGGGGGGCGAGGCCGCGGCCAAGCGTCCTGAGATCATCGTGGACCCCGGCGGCGTGCCGCCGGCCGCGTTGCAGTCGATCACCGAGGCCGTGAATGCCATCGCGCGCCTGGCCGAAGACCAGGACGGCGGCGAAATCAACCGCCTGCGCCGCCGCGCGCGCGACGCCACGTTGGCCGCGCTGGCCACCCAGGGCTACTTCAGCCCCACCGTCACGCTCGAAGCCGGCACCGACATCGGCGGCGAAACCTGGGACATCGGCATCGTTCCCGGCAAGCGCACGATGGTGTCGTCGGTCGACCTGACCTTCACCGGTCGCATCACCCGCCCGGAATACGCTGCCCGCGTGCAGAAGCTGCGCGACGACTGGCTGCTCAAAGTCGGCCAGCCGTTCATCAACAGCGATTGGAACAAGGCCAAATCGTCCCTGCTGGACAACGTGTCGGTGCGCGACTTCATGCTGGCGCGCATGACCGCGTCCGAAGCCGAGGTGCAGGCCGACACCGCATCGGCCGCGCTGCGCGTCACCATCGACAGCGGCCCGCAGGTGCGCATGGGCGAACTCAGCACCGAAGGACTTGAACGCGTGCCGAACAAGCTCATCACCCGTTACGTGCGCTATTCGCCGGGCGCGGCCTACGACCAGAACCGGCTGGACGAATGGCAGCAGGACCTGCAGTCCACGGCTTTTTTTCGTGGCGCCTTTGTGGCCTTGCGCCAGCCCGGCAGCGCCCAGCAGCCCGCCGAACCCGCGGCCGACCGGGCTCGCGCGCCGGGGGCGGCCAATGCGGCGGAGTCCGCGCCGGCCGGTGACCCCGTGGTGTCGGGCGCCATGCCTGCGCCGCCCGCCACCTACGATTCCGATGGCGAGGTGACGTTGCCGGTGCAGGTGCGGGTGGTCGAAGCGCCGCCCAAGCGCTTTTCGGTGTCGCTGGGCGTCGACGACGAGGCCGGCGTGCGGCTCGAATCGCTGTACCGCCAGAACGTGGTGTTCGGCCAGCCCGTCACGATGGAATCGGGCTTCAGCGTCGACCGACTGCAACAGCGCGTCTACACCGACATCTACCTGCCGCCGACCGAGCGCGGCTACAAGGATTCCGTCGGCGTATTGGCGCAGCATTCCGACATCCAGGGCCTGGACGTGACCCGCTACGCGCTGGGCGCCACCCGCAGCCAGGAACGCAAGGGCGCCGGCGACAGCCGCGTCACCTACGAAACGCGCTGGGGCCTGCTGCTGGCGCAAGACCACGTCAAGATCGACGGCGGCGACGAATACACCTTGCCCACCCTGACCGCCACCGGCGAATGGCTGCGGCGCGACGTCGACAACAAATACGATCCGCGTGAAGGCAACCTGATCGCCCTGGGCGGGGGCGTGGGCGTCACGCTCGACACCGGCGAACCCTATACCCGCGCCCGCTTCCGCGCCCAGAAGTGGTGGCCCATCGGCAAGCTGGACGTACTGACCATCCGCGGCGAAGTCGGCCGCGTCTGGGCCAACGGCAATGTGCAGGTGCCGGACGACTTCGGTTTTCGCACGGGCGGCGCGCGCTCGATCCGTGGCTACAAGTACCAGAGCATCGGCCTGAAGCGCGACAACGCCACGGTAGGCGCGCCGTCGCTGGTGGTGGGCAGCATCGAGTACGACCACTATTTCAATGAGCGTTGGGGCATGGGCGTGTTCGTCGATGCCGGTGACGCGGCCCAATCCTTCAGCGACATGTCGATGTCGGTGGGCTATGGCGTGGGCGCCCGGGTGCGCACGCCGGCCGGCCCGCTGTTCCTGGACGTAGCCTACGGCCAGCGCGAGCGCGACCTGCGCCTGCACTTCTCGCTGGGGATCGCGTTTTGACGGCGCTGCGCAAGTTCCTGCGCCAGGTGCTGGTCTGGTGGCTGCCGGGCCTGGCCATGCTGGCCGTGCTGGCGTGCAGCTTCGTGTTCTGGCTGCTGGCCTCGCAGACCGGTTCGCGCCTGCTGCTCACCACCGCCGCGCAGCAGCTGGATGGCCAGGCGCTGGAGGTGCGCGGTTCGATCCTGCGCGGGCTGGATGTCGGCCGGCTGGACCTCGATGTCGGCGGCACGCGCATCGGCATCAGCGACCTGCGCCTGGATGTGCATTGGCGCGCGCTGGGCGACCGGTTGCTGCACGTGCGCGAGATTTCGGCGCGCACCGTTGACGTGGCGCTGACGTCCAGCGCCGACGCGCCCGCCGAACCGTCGTCCGATGAACCGTTCACCCTGCCGTCGCTGCCGGTGACCATCGCGGTGGACCGCCTGGCGCTGGGCGAATTCCAGTTGCTGCAGGACGGCCAGCCGCTGCCGGTGACCCTGGGGGACCTGGCTGCCACGTTCGCCGCCGGACCCCAGGGCGCGCAGCTGCGCATCGCCAATCTGCGGGTGGGGCACGAGGTGGGCCAGGCCCAGGTCAGCGGCCAGGCCGAATTGCTGGGCTTGTCCGACCCATGGCCCTTCACCGCGCGCCTGGACGTGACGGCGCGGGGCACGGGCCCGGATTCCCCGTTGTGCCAGGCCGATCATTTGAGCGGCAAGTTCGTGCCGGCCGGTCAGGCGCCCGCTGCCAGCGCGCAGGCGGACGCGGCCAAGTCCGCACCCAAGGCGCAAGGCGCCGCCAAGCCTGCGTCGGGTGCTGCCAAGGCGCAAGCCGGCGCCGCCCAGCCTCGGGCCGCGGGGGCCAAGTCTCAGGCCGCCAGCGCCAGCCAGGGCAAGAACGAGGGCAAGGCCGCCACCGAATTGGCCGGCCCGCCCGCGCCGGCCTGCCAGGTGGTGCTGCGCGCCGATGCGGCCGGCTCGCTCGACAGCATCCAGGCCAAGCTCGATGGCACTGGCGCCGGCCTGGCGCTGGATGTGGTGGCCGATCTGGCGCCGCGCACGCCCCTGGTGCTGCGCAGCGCCAGGGCCGACGCGCAACTGCCGGACAAGTCGTCCCTGTCGGCGCGCCTGGACCTGCAAGCGGTGCCCGACCGCCCCGGCCGTGACCGCATTGCCGGTACGCTGGGCGCGCGGGGCCTGGACCTGTCGCACTGGCTGGGCGACGCGATTCCGCCGGCCGTGGTCAGCGCCAACGCGCAACTGAGCGCCGAACTTGAAAACCTGAGCCAGCTGCGCCAGGCCGCCATCGACCTGCGTTTCGAAGACGGCGCACGCTGGAACAAGCAGCCGTTGACCGGCACGGTGAAGGCGCAGGTGGACATCGCCGCGCCGCCGGCCCAGCCTGCCGAGTCTCCTTCGCTGGCAGGAAACACCGCCGGGCCCGCCGCGGCGCAACCGTCGGCCAATCCGGCCACGCCCGCCGCCACGCCGGCCGCCGCGGCCACAACCCATAAACCCGCCACGCCCGCCGACGACCTGCTCGCCGGCCTGCGCATCCATGGGCTGGACATCGACCTGAAACTCGGCGCCAACCGCATCCGGGCACAAGGCGAAGTCGGCGAATCCGACGGCGCCCTGACGCTGGACGCCCAGGCGCCCCAGCTGGACGCCTTCTGGCCTGGCCTGCCGGGCGGGGCTGACCTGAAGGGCAAGCTGACCGGCACGCCGGCCGCACACAAGGGCGAATTCACCGCGGGCTACAACCCGCCCAAGCCGCGGCCCGGGGTACTGGGGCAGTCGCGGGCCCAGGCGGCCATCACATTTGCGGGGGGCTGGGGCAAGGGACCCTCGGGGGATGCCGACGCGGCCCTGACCGGCTGGCGCGGCACGTTCTCGCGCCTGACGGCCGAGACCGCCGGGTTCACCGTCGCGACCGAACGCCCCGTGACGCTGTCGTATCTGCCTTCGGCAGTCGCGCCGCAATGGCAGTGGCAGGCAGGACAGACCGCGCTGGGCCTGACGCTGCCTGGCAAGGAAAAACTGATCATTGCCCACAAGGGCTCGCGGGGCGATGCCAAGCGGTGGGAAACCGCCGGGCAATCCGACAACCTCGTCATCACCGCCGCCATGGCCCGCCAGGTCATCGCCGCGGTCGACCCCGAGGCGGCGGCCAGGTTGAACAAGGGTCCCAAGCGCGTCAATGCGATGGTGGCCGAGGGCCAGCGGCGTATCGCGCTGGACATCCTGTGGGACCTGAAATTCGACGGCCGGCTGGCCGGCCGCGCCCGCATCGCGCGGCGCGACGGCGACCTGTTGATTCCGGGCGATCCGCCCATTCCGCTGGGCGTGAAGGCCCTGGTGCTGGACTTGACCGCCACGCCCACCTCGGCCAACGCCAGCCGCCTGGACGCCAAGCTGGATCTGGCCACCGACAAGATGGGCAAGATCACCGGCAACGGCACCGCCGTGCTGCTGGTGGACGCCAAGGGCGGCATGGCGCTGGACCCGCGCCAACCCATCCGCGCCAAGCTCGATGCCGACATCGCCGACCTGGCCTGGGTGGGCCTTTTCGTGGGCGACTCGATGGAAATCGGCGGCCAGGTCAAGGCCAACCTTGAGGCCCAGGGCACGCTGGCCGGCAAATGGAGCGCCACGGGCGCGATCCGCGGCGACAAGCTGCGCGTGGTGCGGATCGACGACGGCGTGCGTCTCATCGACGGCACCTTGTCGGCGCGCCTGGATGGGGACAGGCTGGTGCTGGACAGCCTGCGCTTCCCGGCCTCGTTGCGGGTCATGCCGGCCGAATGGCGCACCAAGGAATGGATCACCACCGACCCCGAGGCCAAGGGCGGCTATGCCGAAGCCCGCGGCCAATGGAACCTGATCGACGGCGGGGGCAACGTGCGCCTGACCCTGTACCGCTTCCCGGCGTTGCAGCGCTCGGACCGCTACGCCATGGTGTCCGGCACCGTCGACCTGACGGCCCAGATGCCGCGCATCGATATCGTGGGCGACCTGAAGGCGGACGCCGGCTGGTTCAGCCTGGAAATCCTGCAGGGCGTGCCCTCGCTGGACGATGACGTCAAGGTGCGGCGCGTCGGCGACGACCCCGGCACGGTCTCCACGCCCCTGCAGACCAGCATGAACCTGAAGTTCGACATGGGGCCGCGCTTCTACATCACCGGCATGGGGCTGGACGCCGGCTTGCTCGGGTCGATCCAGATCCTGCTCAACGACGGCCGCCTGACCGGCGTGGGGGCGCTGCGCACCCGCGGCGGCGGCATCGAGGCCTATGGCCAGAAGCTGCGGCTGCGCCGGGGCACGCTGACCTTCCAGGGCCGGCTGGACAACCCGCTGCTCGATATCGAGGCCCTGCGCACGGGCGAGCAGGTCGAGGCCGGCGTGAAGGTCGTGGGCACCGCCCAGCGTCCGCGCATCGACCTGGTGTCCTACCCGGACGTCAGCGACGTCGAAAAGCTATCGTGGCTGCTGCTGGGCCGCGGCCCGGACGAAAGCGGCAGCGACGCGGCCCTGCTGCTGTCGGTAGGCACGGCGCTGCTGGGCGGCGGCCAGCCGTTCTACAAGCAGTTCGGCCTGGATGACGTCAGCGTGCGTACCGGCAACCTGGGCAGTTCCGGCAGCATCCTGCCGGACCGCACCGTGGCCGGCGACGTCAACCGCGACAGCGACAGCCAGCTGGCCACCCAGTTCCTGGTGGCCAGCAAGTCGTTCGCCAACGGCATCACCCTCAGCGTGGAACAGGCGCTGGCCGGCAGCGACACCGTCGGCCGGGCCAGCTACCGCCTGGCGCGGGGCCTGTCGCTGGACCTGAAGGGCGGCTCGGTCAACGGCATCGCGCTGGTCTATCGCACCTTCTTTGGCGATTGACGGGGCGCCGCTCCGGCCCTTTGAGGGACGGGGCGGCGCGCTCGGGATAAAATGAGGCCCATTCCATCCCAAGCACTCTGCCACCATGAGCATCAAAAGCGACCGCTGGATCCGCCGCCAGGCCGAAGCCGGCATGATCGAACCCTTTGAAGCGGGTCAGGTCCGCACGGCCAATGGCGGGCGCATCGTCAGCTACGGCACCAGCAGCTACGGCTACGACGTGCGCTGCGCCGACGAATTCAAGATCTTCACCAACATCAATTCCACCATCGTCGATCCGAAGAACTTCGACGAAGGCTCGTTCGTGGATTTCAAGGGCGACGTCTGCATCATTCCGCCCAACTCGTTCGCGCTGGCCCGCACGGTGGAGTACTTCCGCATTCCGCGTAGCGTCCTGACCATCTGCCTGGGCAAGAGCACCTACGCGCGCTGCGGCATCATCGTCAACGTGACCCCGCTGGAACCCGAATGGGAAGGCCACGTCACGCTGGAATTCTCCAACACCACGCCGCTGCCCGCCAAGATCTACGCCGGTGAAGGCTGCGCGCAGATGCTGTTCCTGGAAAGCGATGAAGTCTGCGAGACCTCGTATCGCGACCGTGGCGGCAAGTACCAGGGCCAGACCGGCGTCACCCTGCCGCGCACCTGATCGGCGAGCCCCGTCCGACCCGGCCTCGGTCGCGACGGTGTATCAGGCCCTGCGCCCCGGCGCGGGGCGCAGATAATCGATATCCCATTCGCTTTCTTCCACCTGCACGAAGCCGTGCCGGCGGTAGAAGCGGTTCGAGTCGCTGCCGCGCAGCGCGCCCACGCGCACCGGCAGGCCACGGCTGTCGGCATCGCGCAGCAGGCGGTCCAGCACCTGGCCGCCCACCCCCAGGCCTTGCATGGCCGGCACCACATACAGATGGTCCAGCCGCAGCCCGTCGCCGTCCGGGCGCAGGGCATAGAAGCCGACGCGCGCGCCGTCCCGCTCGATGAACCAGGTGTGATCGGGCCGGAAGGTATTGCGCAGTCGCGCTCGCGCCCGCTCGGGGTCGAAGCGGCCCAGGCGTTCCAGGCTGTCCCGCATGGCCTCGATGCGCAGGGCCAGCAGGGCTTCGAAATCGGCATCGGTGACCGGCAGGTCGCGGAGCGAGGCGGTCGTCAGCGCGTCGTAGCCGCGGCCCAGGAACTGCAGGATGCAGATGCCGTGGCCGAACGGATCGCTCAGGTGGGCAATGCGGCCCCATGCATGCGAGACGGCGGCGTCTTCCAGCCGTGCGCCCGCCGTCACCGCCCGTTGCACCGCGCCGTCGACATCGTCGACCACCACGTCCAGGTGCACCGGCGTCCAGTGGCGGTCGTAGTCGCGCGGCTGGCGCACGCTGCCTGCGGCCGGCGTGCCGGCCGCCTTTTCCAGCAGGTAGAGGGGGGCCGAGGCGCCCAGCATCTCGGCGGCCTGGGGGCCCAGGCGTCGGTGCAGCACCAGCCCGAAGGCGTCCCGGTAGAAGGCGATGGCTTGTTCCAGATCGGGAACGTCGATATTGACCAGGATGCGCATGAGGTTTTCCGGCAAGGAGCGTCGCGAAAACATAGCACGACGCCGACCCCGCGCGGCAGGCCCCGCCCAGATCGTTGCTGCGCTAAAGAACCCCGGGCCGTGACCGTAAAAAGAGATATGTGTTTGCCGATTTGGCGACGTCATCTCAGCAAGCGTGAGCAAGGCCCTACCCGTGCGTTACCCCCACATTCCCTGGCTGCCCCTGTTGTTCTATCCTGCGCTGCCGGTATTCGCGGCGGGCGGGCTGCTGCTATGGCAGCAATGGCCGCCTGCATTGACGCAGATCGTGCCTTTCGTGCCCTGGGTCATGGCCTTGGTGGGGGCGGCGATCTGCCTGATGTACCAGCGCTCGCAGACGTTGGCGCTGATGCTCAGCGTGTTGGGGGCGGTGGCCCTGTGGCCCGTCTTGGCCAACCAGGCGCCCTGGGCGCTGGCCCCGGCGCTGGTGTGGTGGTCGCTGGCCTACACCATCAACGCCTTGTGGGCCGAGCGTTCCAGCCTGCTGCTGGACATGGCTGCCCGCATCGGCCTGATGGCGCTGGGGGCGGCCGCCATCGCCCTGGCGGGCAAGGATGGCGTGGCGGACGGGTTCGGCCCGCTGGCGGTGCAAGGCATGCTGGCCCGTCTGGGCCTGCCCGTGCAAGCCCTGGCGGCGCTGCTGGTGACGGGCCTGACGCTGACCCTGCTGCTGCTGCGCTATGGCCGCCCGCAACAGGCCGGCCAATGGCTGGGCTTTGTCTGCATGGCCTGGGCCCTGCCGCGCGGCGCCCAGCATCCGCTGGAGCTGGCCGTGATGGCGTCGGCCGCGCTGACCGCGCTGTCGATTTCGCTGGCGCACGAGGGCTTTCACATGGCGTTCCGCGACGAGCTGACCGGCCTGCCCGGACGCCGCGCCCTCAACGAACGGCTGCAACGCATGGGCCGCGTCTATACGCTGGCGATGGCGGACGTGGATCACTTCAAGGCTTTCAACGACACGCACGGCCACGACGTGGGGGACCAGGTGCTGCGCATGGTGGCGTCGCAACTGCGCCGGGTGGCGGGCGGCGGCTATGCCTACCGCTACGGCGGCGAAGAGTTCACGCTGGTGTTCCCGGGCAAGACCGCGGTCGAAGCCATGCCGCATCTGGAAACCGTGCGGCGCGCGATCGAGGCCTACCAGATGCGCCTGCGCGACAAGCCGGCGCGGCCCAAGGCGGACCAGGTCGGCCAGCGCCGGCGCGGCGGCCGCGGCGGGCGCAATTCGCGGCCGTTGCGAGTCACGGTCAGCATCGGGGTGGCCGAGCGCGGCGATGCGCTGCGCGCGCCGGATGCCGTCATCAAGGCGGCCGACCAGGCGCTGTACAAGGCCAAGGACGGCGGCCGCAACCAGGTCTGGGCCTACGGCGCGCGCCGTCGCTCGGGTTGAACGGGCAGGGCGCTACCTGCCGGCCAGCGGCAGCGCCATCAGCAGCTCGTCGTAGAGCACGCCGTTGACGCACAGGGCCTCGCATTCGTGGCCGTATTCCTCGAATCCCAACGCGGCGTACAGATTGAAGGCGGCGGCGTTGTTGGCGGTGACGCTCAATTGCACCTGGCGCACGCCACGCATGCCGGCGGCGTGGTCGATGGCCGCACGCATCAGCAGCCGGGCCAGGCCCTGGCCGCGGAAGTCCGGCGCCACATACATGCTCCAGATATGCGCCTTGTGTCGCATCTTCAGCTTGCGTTGCCGCGCCACGCCCACCATGCCGGCCAGCGCGTCGTGCAGGAACACGCCGAACATGGCGCTGTCGTCCCCGGGGGCGATCCAGCCGCGGATATCGTCCAATGTCAGCGTGTGTTCCTCTTCGTAACTTGATCCGAACGCCTCGGGGGTTTCCTGCAAGGCGTCCAGGCGCAATTGCCGCAGGGACAGGGCGTCTGCGGGGGTAAGGCGTCGGACAAGTGGGGCGCTGGAGGGCATGCGGGCAAGTGTTGGGATTAGGGAACGGTTCGGGAGCCTACTGGCCAGTATAGGCGGCCGGGTTGCCTATAATGGCCCTAACGCCGCTTGCGGTTTTCACAAAGGAGCCAATGATGTTCGGTTTCCTCAAGATAAACCAGGACGCCAAGCGCGACGAAGTCCAGGAAGAGTTCGTGGCGCGCGTGGCCAACGCCGCGCAAGATTTCGTCCAGGCCGCCGGATCCGCCGGGGCCACGCTCGACTACTCCCCCTCCAGCATCCACGCGCTCGACGCGGCGCTTGAAGCCGCGCACGTCGGCTCGTTGCCCCTGACCCCCATGCAGACCGTCGGCGCGGCCGCCTATCTGTACGAAGTGGCGCGCCGGGCCCATGGTGGCCTGTACGAGGTCTGCGACGACGAAGACCCGGTCGTGCTGGTGTGTGGCGAGCCCGATGCCGAGATCTGCTTCGGCGCCATCGCCAAGGTCGAGCGGCGCATCCGCTACGGTGACGCCGAGGCCATTCCGCCGTACTTCGATGCCTTCACCGCCGCGCTGCGGGCGGGCGAAGCGCGCACCATCCGCTAAGCAGTGCCGCCTTGGGCGGGCCCGGGGACGGGCCTGTCGCGGGCCCCGTCGGGGCCCGTGTGCGGCCATCTTCGGGAAAACCATAGGGCCTGGGGAAAAACCGCCCTACAATTCGGCCATTCCCGCCCACCTGGCGGGACCTTCGCGCCGCCTGTCATCAGACGGTTTTTCACTAGAAGTACACTCGCGTCCGCCACACCGGTCCGTTTCGCTTGCCCCAGGAGCGCCTGCATGAAATTCCGCTTCCCTATTTTCATCATCGACGAGGACTACCGTTCCGAGAACGCGTCCGGTTTGGGTATTCGTGCCTTGTCTGAAGCGATCGAGGCCGAGGGCGTCGAGGTGATCGGGGTGACCAGTTACGGCGACCTGAGTTCGTTCGCCCAGCAGCAAAGCCGCGCCAGCGCCTTCATCCTGTCGATCGACGATGAGGAATTCGACGTGGATTCGCCCGAGGACGTGGCCAGCGCGATCAAGAACCTGCGCATGTTCATCGGCGAACTGCGTTTCCGCAACGCCGACATCCCCATCTACCTGTACGGCGAAACGCGCACCTCGGAACACATCCCGAACGACATCCTGCGCGAGCTGCACGGCTTCATCCACATGTTCGAGGACACCCCCGAATTCGTGGCGCGGCACATCATCCGCGAAGCGCGCAGCTACGTGGACAGCCTGCCGCCGCCGTTCTTTCGCGAGCTGGTCAAGTACGCGCAGGACGGCTCCTATTCGTGGCACTGCCCCGGGCACTCGGGCGGCGTGGCATTCCTGAAGAGCCCGGTGGGCCGGATGTTCCACCAGTTCTTTGGCGAGAACATGCTGCGCGCCGACGTCTGCAACGCCGTGGACGAACTGGGCCAGCTGCTGGACCACACCGGCCCGATCGCCGAATCGGAACTGAACGCCGCGCGCATCTTCCACGCCGACCACTGCTATTTCGTGACCAACGGCACGTCCACCTCGAACAAGGTGGTGTGGCATGCCAACGTGGCCGCGGGCGACGTGGTCGTCGTGGACCGCAACTGCCACAAGTCGATCCTGCACGCCATCACGATGACGGGCGCGATCCCGGTGTTCCTGCGCCCCACGCGCAACCACCTGGGCATCATCGGCCCGATCCCGCTGGAAGAATTCCACCCGGACAACATCCGCAAGAAGATCGAGGCCAACCCCTTCGCGCGCGAAGCGGTGAACAAGAACCCGCGCATCCTGACGCTGACGCAGAGCACCTACGACGGCGTCATCTACAACGTGGAAATGATCAAAGAGCAGCTGGGCAGCTACGTCGACACGCTGCACTTCGATGAAGCCTGGCTGCCTCACGCCGCGTTCCACGAGTTCTACAAGGACATGCACGCCATCGGCCAGGACCGCCCGCGCAGCCAGGACGCGATGGTGTTCGCCACCCACTCGACGCACAAGCTGCTGGCCGGCATTTCGCAGGCCTCGCAGATCATCGTGCAGGAGTCCGAAACCCGCAAGCTGGACCGCAACGTCTTCAACGAAGCCTACCTGATGCACACGTCCACCTCGCCGCAGTACGCGATCATCGCGTCGTGCGACGTGGCCGCGGCCATGATGGAACCCCCGGGCGGCACCGCGCTGGTCGAGGAAAGCATTCGCGAAGCGCTGGACTTCCGCCGCGCCATGCGCAAGGTGGAATCCGAATTCGGCAAGAACGACTGGTGGTTCAAGGTCTGGGGGCCGAACCGCCTGGTGTCCGAAGGCATCGGCAACCGCGACGAGTGGATTCTCGAAGCCAACGACCACTGGCACGGCTTCGGCGAAATGGCCGAAGGCTTCAACATGCTGGATCCGATCAAGGCCACGGTCATCACGCCGGGGCTGGACATGTCGGGCAGCTTCGGCGAAACCGGCATCCCCGCCGCGCTCGTCTCCAAGTACCTGACCGAGCACGGCGTGGTGGTCGAAAAGACCGGCCTGTACTCGTTCTTCATCCTGTTCACCATCGGCATCACCAAGGGCCGCTGGAACACGCTGCTGACCGCCTTGCAGCAGTTCAAGGACGACTACGACCGCAACCAGCCGCTGTGGCGCATCCTGCCGGACTTCTGCAAAGACCATCGCCGCTACGAGCGCATGGGCCTGCGCGATCTGTGCCAGGAAATCCACGAGGCCTACCGTGCGCGCGACGTCGCCCGCCTGACCACCGAGATGTACCTGAGCGACATGGTGCCGGCGCTGAAACCGTCCGACGCCTTTGCCCGCATGGCGCACCGCGAGGTCGAGCGTGTGGACATCGACCAGCTCGAAGGCCGCGTCACGGGCGTGCTGCTGACGCCGTACCCCCCGGGCATCCCGCTGCTGATTCCGGGCGAACGCTTCAACCGCACCATCGTCCAGTACCTGCAGTTCGCGCGCGAGTTCAACGAGCGCTTCCCGGGCTTCGAAACCTACATCCACGGCCTGGCCGATGAAGTGGGTCCGGACGGCGAAAAGCGTTACTACGTCGACTGCCTGATCGAAGACTGATACGGGCCGACTGTTCCGATGTTCGATGTTGCCGTTCTCGGCGCCGGCGCCGCTGGCATGATGTGTGCAGCGGTTGCCGGCCAGCGTGGCTTGCGGGTGGTGCTGGTCGACCATGCCGAGCGCCTGGCCGAAAAGATCCGCATCTCCGGCGGAGGCCGCTGCAACTTCACCAACATCGGGGCGGGCCCGGCCAATTTCCTGTCCGACAATCCGCACTTCTGCCGGTCGGCCCTGTCGGGCTACACGCCGCAGGACTTCCTGGCGCTGCTCAAGCGCCACCACATCGCCTGGCACGAAAAGCATCGTGGCCAGCTGTTCTGCGACGATTCCAGCGAATCCATCATCGAGATGCTGCGCGCCGAATGTGACGCGGGCGGCGTGAAGTGGCGCATGGGCTGCCAGGTGGCCGAGGTGGCCCATGGCGAGGCCGGCTTCGAACTGCGCACCAGCCAGGGCCCCATCCGGGCCGCCAAGCTGGTGGTGGCCACCGGCGGCATGGCGATCCCGCAGCTGGGCGCTACCGATTTCGGCCTGAAGCTGGCGCGCCAGTTCGGCCTGAAGGTGGTCGAGCCGCGCCCCGCGCTGGTGCCGCTGACCTTCGACGCGGCCCAATGGCAACCGTTGGCGGAGCTGTCCGGCGTGGCGCTGGAAGTCAACCTGCACACCGGGCAGGGCAAGACCCGCGGCGAATTCCTCGAAGACCTGCTATTCACGCACCGAGGCCTGTCGGGCCCGGCGATTCTGCAGATCTCCAGTTTCTGGAAGCCGGGCGAACCCATCGTCATCGACCTGGCGCCGGGGCGCGACCTGGCCGACGAGCTGCTGGCGTCCAAGTCCGGCAACCGCCAGCAATTGCATACCGTGCTGGCCGGCCTGTGGCCCAAGCGCCTGGCCGACCGCTGGCTGCACCTGGCCGAGCAGGGCGGCAAGCCCGGCCTGGCGGCGCTGCGCCTGGCCGATGCCCCCGACAAGACCCTGCGCGCGCTGGCGCAGGACATCCACCAATGGACGCTGGTGCCCAGCGGCACCGCCGGCTACAAGAAGGCCGAAGTCATGCGCGGCGGCGTCGACACCCGCGGGCTGGACCAGAAGTCCATGCAGGCCAAGACCACCCCCGGGCTGTACTTCATCGGCGAAGTCGTGGACGTCACCGGCTGGCTGGGCGGCTACAACTTCCAGTGGGCCTGGGCCTCGGGCGTGGCCTGCGGCAAGGCGCTGTAGGCGCGGCGCCCGCGTTCGCGGACCGCCGCTTCGCTTTCATTCTCGGACGGTTTCACGGCAGCGATCGGCCAGGCCGCCACTGGCCGTGTCCACGCGGCCGGCGGGCCGCATCGCCCGCCGCCATGACAGCCTCGGCAACGCCACCATTGTTATATCAAATAAAAATACATATCATTTATGTTTTCGATAATCGATTCGGCCCCGCATTCGGCGGCGCCGTCCTGACGGAGACATGCCATGGCCTACACCCTGCCGACCTTGCCCTACCCCTATGACGCGCTCGAACCCCATATCGACGCCATGACGATGGAAATCCACTACAGCAAGCACCACCAGACCTACGTCACCAGCCTGAACGCGGCCCTGGACGGCGCCGGTATCGCCACCGACGAGCCGGTCGAAGCCCTGGTGGCCCGCCTGGACCAACTGCCCGAGGCGATCCGCGGCGCAGTGCGCAACCACGGCGGCGGCCATGCCAACCACAGCCTGTTCTGGTCCGTCATGTCGCCGCAGGGCGGTGGTGAGCCCGATGGCGCGCTGGCCCGCGCGATCGATGCGGAACTGGGTGGCCTGGTCGCGTTCCGCGAGGCCTTCACCAAGGCAGCGCTGACCCGCTTCGGCAGCGGCTGGGCCTGGCTGTCCGTCACGCCGGCCGGCAAGCTGGTGGTGGAAAGCAGCGCCAACCAGGACAGCCCGCTGATGCAGGGCAACACCCCCATCCTGGGCCTGGACGTGTGGGAGCACGCCTACTACCTGAAGTACCAGAACCGCCGGCCGGAATACATCGGCGCCTTCTACAATGTCGTCAATTGGCCCGAGGTGGCGCGCCGCTACGCCGCTGCCATCGGCTGATCCGGCATTGCGCGAGGGCAGGTCCATGAACACATTCAGCCGTCATCGCATCCGGCCCGCAGCCACCAGCGTCAGTGTCTGGACGTTGGCGGTGCTGGTCGCCTGCCTGGGCCTGCATCAGCTGTGGGTCTATCTCGCTGTGCACGCACCCCATGTGGCGGACGCGCTGCTGGGCGGCATGGTCGCCGCCGGCGCCACCGCGGCGGGCACGCTGCCCATTCTTTTCGCGCGCACCATTCCCCAGAAAATGCAGGACAGCATGTTCGGCTTCGGCGCGGGCGTGATGCTGGCGGCCAGCGCGTTCTCGCTGGTGGCGCCGGGCATCGCGGCAGCCGAATCGCAGGGCGCCGGCCCCTGGGGAGCCGGGCTGACCGTCGGTGCGGCCATCCTGCTGGGCGCGGCCGCGCTGCTGCTGATGGACCGGTTGCTGCCGCATGAACACTTCATCAAGGGCCGCGAAGGCATCGAGGCGCATCGGCTGCGCCGTACCTGGCTGTTCGTCTTTGCCATCACTTTGCACAACCTGCCCGAAGGCCTGGCCATCGGCGTGGGCTACGCGGGCAACGATCCGGTGCGCGGTACCGCGCTGGCCACCGGCATCGCCATCCAGGATATCCCCGAAGGGTTGGTGGTGGCCGTGGCGCTGATCGCCGCCGGCTACAAGCGGTCGTTCGCGGTGGCGCTGGGCATGCTGTCCGGCCTGGTCGAGCCGGTCGGCGCCGTGCTGGGCGCGGCGGTGGTGGGCTGGTCGGCGGCCATGCTGCCCTGGGGCCTGGGATTCGCGGCGGGCGCCATGCTGTTCGTGATCAGCCACGAAATCATCCCCGAATCGCATCGCAAGGGACACGAGGTCTATGCCACCTGCGGGCTGATGCTGGGCTTCGTGCTGATGATGCTGCTGGACACGGCGCTGGGCTAGGCGTTGCGAACAGGTTGCGGGCCGCCGGTGACAGGCCGCGCGGCGCTGGGCGAAGCCGGCGTTTCGCGGTATGCTTTCGGCGCTGTCACGCATGTTGCGGGAGAGAGCGGCTGTTACCGCAGCCGCCGCCGAAGGCGCAATTCGCCCGGAATCGCTCAGGTATCCCATACCGCACATGTTTGCCCTGTCCCGGTTTATGCCGTGCGGACGCGGCAAAACAGCACTCTGGAGAGACCTGGCGCCGCTGCCCAATCAGGGACATAGCGCGCAGCCCAGGCGCCGAAGGTGCAAACCCGCCACGCGGGGCAACTCTCAGGCAAAAGGACAGAGGGGCGGAAGATTCAGCCGTTGTGCGGGGGCGCATTGCCCATCTGCCAGCGGCATTCCGTAACCCTGGCACCGCTGCCGCTCCGGAGTCCCCTGCATGTCCGCAACCCTCAAACGCACCCCGCTGGCCGACGAACACATCGCCTCCGGCGCCCGCATGGTCGATTTCGGCGGCTGGGACATGCCCCTGGCCTACGGCTCGCAACTCGAAGAGCACCACGCGGTGCGCCAGGACGCCGGCATGTTCGACGTCTCGCACATGCTCAACGCCGACGTCACCGGCCCGGATGCCTTTGCCTACCTGCAGCGCCTGGTGGCCAACGACGTGGCCAAGCTGACGGTGCCGGGCAAGGCGCTCTACACCTGCATGCTGAACCCGCAAGGCGGCGTCATCGACGACCTGATCGTCTATTTCTTCGCCGCCGACCAATGGCGCGTGGTCGTCAACGCCGGCACCGCCGACAAAGACATGGCCTGGATGCAGCGCGTCAAGCAGGCCGGCAAGTTCGACGTCACCATCACGCCGCGCCGCGACCTGGCCATGGTCGCCGTGCAGGGCCCCAACGCCCGCGCCAAGGTCTGGGCCGCGCGCCCGGCCTGGCAGGCCGCCAGTGAACCGCTGACCCCGTTCGTGGCCGCCCGCATCGGCGACGACACCCTGGTGGCCCGCACCGGCTACACCGGCGAAGACGGCTTTGAAATCGTGCTGCCCGCTGCCGACGTCGTGCAGCTGTGGCGCGACCTGGTCGCCCAGGGCGTGCGCCCGGCAGGCCTGGGGGCGCGCGACACGCTGCGCCTGGAAGCCGGCATGAACCTGTACGGCCAGGACATGGACGAACTGACCCAGCCCGGCGAGGCCGCGCTGACCTGGACGGTGTCCCTGAAAAACCCCGAGCGCCGCTTCATCGGCCGCGACGCGCTGGAACAATTCGCCACGCCCGCCGCCTTCGTCGGCCTGAAGCTGCAGGAACGCGGCGTCATGCGCGCCCACATGGCCGTGCGCACCACGCAAGGCACCGGCGAACTCACCAGCGGCACCATGTCGCCCACGCTGGGCGTATCGATCGGCTTTGCCCGCCTGCCGCAAGGCGTGGCCGCGGGCGATACGGTCGAGGTCGACATCCGCGGCAAATGGGTGCCCGCCCTGGTCTGCAAACTGCCGTTTGTCCGTAACGGCAAAGCCGTCGAACACTCGTAAACTCGAAGCTTCGCGCCGCAGGCCCCCCGTGGCGGGCGGGCTGCCGGCGCGAGGCGCGCAACACCATTCTTCTACCCGAATCCCTCAGGAGTTCCCATGAGTCTGCCCACCGATCGCAAGTACACCCAGTCCCATGAATGGGTCAAAGCCGAAGGCGACGTGTTTGTCGTCGGCATCACCGATACCGCCCAGGACCAACTGGGCGACCTGGTCTTCGTCGGCGACGTCAAGGTCGGCGCCAAGCTGAACGCAGGCGAAACCGCCGGCGTGGTCGAGTCGGTCAAGGCCGCCTCCGACATCTACGCCCCGGTCGCCGGCGAAATCGTCGCATTCAACGACGAACTCGAAAGCAACCCCAACCTGATCAACGAATCGGCCTTCACGGCCTGGATCTTCAAGATCAAGCCGGTCAACGCCGCCGATGCCGACAAGCTGCTGGACGCTGCCGGCTACGAAGCCGTCGCCAACGGCTAAGCCTGTCCGGGCGGGCGGCGGCGCCAGGCGTCGCGCCCGTCCGCAAGATGCATCACCGTTCGTCCCCCGACGACACCTGCTACCCCGAGATCCCTCCATGTCGCGCGCCCTAGACACCCACACCGACTTCATTCCCCGCCACATCGGCCCCTCCGACGCCGACCAGGCCGCCATGCTTGCCGTGATCGGCAGCGCCAGCCTGGACGCCCTGATCGAAGAAGTCGTGCCGCCCAAGATCCGCAGCCAGGCCCCGCTGGCGCTGCCGCCCTCGCGCAGCGAAGCCGACGTGCTGGCCGAACTGAAGCAGATCGCCGGCCGCAACAAGGTCTTTCGCAACTACATCGGCCAGGGTTACTACGGCACGCAGACCCCCAACGTGGTCCTGCGCAACATTCTCGAGAATCCCGCCTGGTACACGGCCTACACGCCCTACCAGCCCGAGATCTCGCAGGGCCGCCTCGAGGCCCTGCTGAACTACCAGACCATGGTCGCCGACCTGACCGGGCTGGACATCTCCAACGCCTCGCTGCTGGACGAAAGCACCGCCGCCGCCGAAGCCATGACGCTGGCCCGCCGCGGCGCCAAGTCGCAGAGCCCGGTGTTCTTCATCTCGCGCCACGTGCATCCCCAGACTATCGAAGTCGTGCGCACGCGCGCCGAAGGCCTGGACATCGAAATCGCCATCGGCGACGAAGCCGAGGGCCTGCCGGAATGCTTCGGCGTGCTGCTGCAATACCCGCATAGCACCGGCTCGGTGTCCGACTACCGCAAGCTGGCTGACGCGGCCCACGCCCAAGGCGCCGTGGTGGCCGTCGCCACCGACCTGCTGGCGCTGGCGCTGTTGGCCGCCCCGGGCGAATGGGGCGCCGACATCGCCGTCGGTTCGGCGCAACGCTTTGGCGTGCCGTTCGGTTTCGGCGGCCCGCACGCCGGTTTCATGGCCTGCAAGGACGCCTTCAAGCGCAACATGGCCGGCCGCCTGGTCGGCGTGTCCAAGGACGCCCAGGGCAACCCGGCGATGCGCCTGGCGCTGCAAACACGCGAACAGCACATCCGCCGCGAAAAGGCCACGTCCAACATCTGCACGGCGCAAGTGCTGCTGGCCGTCATGGCCGGCATGTACGCCGTGTGGCACGGCCCGGCCGGCATCCGCCGCATCGCCCATCGCGTGCAGCGCTACACCGCCATCCTGCGCGCCGAACTCGGCAAGCTGGGCATCAAGGTCGCCAACGACACCTTCTTCGACACGCTGCTGCTGGAAACCGGCGCCGCCACCCCGGCCATCCTGACGGCCGCCGAGTGCGAGCACATCAACCTGCGCCGCGTCGACGGCGCCCGCCTGGCCGTCTCGCTGGACGAAACCGTCACCGCCGCCGACCTGCAAGCGCTGGTCAACGTGTTTGCCGCCGGCCTGGAGCGCGATGACGTCGAACTCGACATCGACGCGCTGGACGCCGCGGCCGCCAGCGGCATTCCCGCCGCCGTGGCCCGCGAAAGCGCCATCCTGAAGCACCCGGTGTTCTCCAGCGTGCAATCCGAAACCGACATGCTGCGCTACCTGCGCAAGCTGGCCGACAAGGACCTGGCGCTGGACCGCACGATGATCCCGCTGGGCTCGTGCACCATGAAGCTGAACGCCACCGCCGAGATGATCCCCATCACCTGGCCCGAATTCGCGCTGATCCATCCGTTCGCGCCCGCCTCGCAAAGCCAGGGCTACGACGAGCTGATCACCCGCCTGTCGGCCGCGCTGTGCGAAATCACCGGCTACGACAACATCAGCCTGCAGCCCAACTCGGGCGCCCAAGGCGAATACGCCGGCCTGCTGGCCATCCGTGGCTACCACCAGGCCAACGGCCAGCACCAGCGCAACATCTGCCTGATCCCGTCGTCGGCCCACGGCACCAACCCGGCCTCGGCCCAGCTGGCCGGCATGGAAGTCGTGGTCGTGGCCTCGGACGCCAACGGCAACGTCGACCTGGCCGACCTGCGCGCCAAGATCGAACAGGTCGGCGACAAGCTGGCCGCGCTGATGATCACCTACCCGTCCACGCACGGCGTGTTCGAGGAAGCCGTCACCGAGATCTGCGACCTGGTGCACCAGGCCGGCGGCCAGGTCTACCTGGACGGCGCCAACATGAACGCCATGGTCGGCGTGGCGCAGCCGGGCAAGTTCGGTTCCGACGTGTCGCACCTGAACCTGCACAAGACCTTCTGCATTCCGCACGGCGGCGGCGGCCCGGGCGTGGGTCCCGTGGCGGTGCGCGCCCACCTGGCGCCGTACCTGCCGGGCGTGGTCAACGAGCAGGGCAAGCTGCCCGGCGAGGCCCACGTCGGCCCTGTCTCGGCCGCCCCGTTCGGGTCGGCCGGCATCCTGCCGATTCCGTTCGTGTACATCGCGCTCATGGGCGCCGACGGCCTGCGCCGCGCCACCGAAGTGGCCATCCTGAACGCCAACTACATCGCCACCCGCCTGCGCGACCACTACCCGGTGCTGTACGCGGGCCGTAACGGCCGCGTGGCGCACGAGTGCATCCTGGATGTGCGTCCGCTCAAGGAAACCAGCGGCATCAGCGCCGAAGACATCGCCAAGCGCCTGATGGACT
>PJUB01000257.1_pt1 | contig 30009 bp, 29 predicted proteins | sample 1512141 | NCBI WGS metagenome assembly PJUB01 (sample SAMN08177677, study PRJNA422409) | Soil metagenome, whole genome shotgun sequencing project. | isolation source: Soil enriched on filter paper: alkali lignin treatment | place: USA: Madison | collected 2015-01-15 | reverse complement strand
GGTCGCGCGCCTCCTGCTCCACGGCTTTGCTCACGCCGTGCGCGCTGAAGACCAGCGTGGCGCCGGGCGGCACGTCGGACAGTTCTTCGATGAAGATCGCGCCCTTGGCCTTGAGTTCGTTCACCACGTAGGTGTTGTGCACGATCTCGTGGCGCACGTAGATCGGCGCGCCGAACTTGGCGATGGCGCGCTCGACGATCTCGATGGCGCGGTCCACGCCCGCGCAGAAGCCGCGCGGCTCGGCCAGGATGACTTCGGAGATGCCTGTATTCATAGCACGCCGATGAGCTTCACTTCGAAGGTCACGGGCTGGCCGGCCAGCGGATGGTTGAAGTCGAAGCGCACGCCGGTCTCGTTCGATTCGATCACCGCGCCGGCGTAGCTCCCGGTGCCGTCGGGCGTGGGGAACTGCACCACGTCGCCCACGGCGTACTGCTCGTCGGGGTCGCCCATCTGGGCGAGCAGCTTGCGCGCCACCCACTGCTGCATATCGGGATTGCGCTCGCCGAAGGCCTCGCCGGCGGGGAGCTCGAAGGTGGCGTGGGTGCCCTCTTCCAGGCCCATCAGGCGCTCCTCCATGGCGGGCGAAAGCTCGCCGGTGCCCAGCGACAGGGTCGCCGGCTTGTCGGCGAAAGTGTTGATGATGTCGCCTGCCGGACCGGCCAGCCGGTAGTGCAAGGTCAGGAAGGAGCCGAAAGTCACGACTTGGGACATGGGAGCGGCGGAGGTGGGCAAAGACAAGGTGGGTGTCCCGATAAACTGGACCTCATTTTAAGGACCGGGGCTTCCACCCGGCTCCGCCAAGGTTTCACCCAGGGTTTCATGGCATTCAAGGATCTCCCTCTCGACGCCCGTCCACGCGAAAAGCTCATCTCGCGAGGCGCCGCCGCGCTGGCGGACGCTGAGTTGCTGGCCCTGCTGCTGCGCACCGGCGTGGCGGGCAAGAACGTGCTGCAACTGGCCCAGCAACTGCTCGAGCGCTTCGGCGGCCTCTCGGGCCTGCTGCACACCGGCCCCGACGACCTCAAGGCCGTCAAGGGCATGGGCGGCACCGCCAAGCGCTCCGAGCTGATCGCGGTGCTCGAGCTGGCGCGGCGCGCCATGGGCGAGAAGCTCAAGGAGCGCACGGTGTTCGACTCGCCCGAGGCGGTCAAGCAATACCTGCAGCTGCACATCGGCTCGCGCCCGCACGAGGTGTTCGTGGTCGTCTTCCTCGACGTGCAGCACCGCCTCATCATGCTGGAAGAAATGTTCCGCGGCACGCTCACGCAGACCAGCGTCTACCCGCGCGAAGTGGTCACGCGCGCCATCCACCACCAGGCCGCGGCCGTGGTGCTGGCCCACAACCACCCCAGCGGCGCCATCGAGCCGTCGCGCGCCGACGAATCGCTCACGCAGACGCTGCGCGCCGCGCTCGCGCTGGTCGACGTGCGCGTGCTCGACCACGTCATCGTGAGCCCCGGCCAGAGCTTCTCGATGGCCGAGAAAGGACTGCTCTGATGCCCCAGCGTTCAACCGCGCTCAAGAATCTCGCCGACCTTAAGCAGGTGCAGCGCGTGCTGACCGAAACCCGCGAGCGCGAAGCGGCCGAGGCGGCCGCGAAGGCCGCCGCCGAACGCAAGCGCGCCGCCGAGAAAGACCTGTTCGCCCGTGCCATCGGCGCCACCGAACCGCTGCGCCGCAAGGCGGCAGTGCCGCTCGCGCCGGAACCGCCGGCCCCCATCCCGGTGCAGCACCAGCTCGACGAGCAGCGCGTGCTGCGCGAATCGCTGTCCGACGAGTTCGACGTGACCACGCTGCTCGACGTGGACGACGCCATGAGCTTTCGCCGTCCCGGCATCGGCACCGACGTGACGGCCCGGCTGCGCAAGGGCGACTGGTCCATCCAGGCCCAGGTCGACCTGCACGGGCTGCGCAGCGACGAGGCGCGCGAAGCGCTCGGCGGCTTCATCCGCAATGCCCACAAGCAGGGTCTGCGCTGCGTGCGAGTGGTGCACGGCAAGGGCCTGGGCTCGCCGGGCAGGCAGCCCGTGCTCAAGACCAAGACGCAGCGCTGGCTGATCCAGAAGAACGAAGTGATCGCCTTCGTGCAGGCGAAGCCCGCGGAGGGCGGCGCCGGGGCGCTGGTGGTGCTGCTGGCGCCCGCGCGGCGCTGAGCCACGCGGGCACCGGCCCGGTTTCGGTCAGTTGTTCAGGTCGAGCTTGTAGCGCGATTGACCCTTGCCGCCGCCGTCGTCCGCGGCCAGCAGCGAGATGTTGGCCAAACCAGCGGCCGTGGCCGCGCCCAGTTGATTCGGCGCCGAAGAGAAGACCACGTTGCCCGCCGTCGCCACCTTGGTGAAGGTCCAGCTGCGCGCGGCACCGTTGGCTGCGCGCGTGATGGTCTTCTTGGCCTTGATGTAGTCGATCAGCACGTCGCGGTTCGCGTCAGGCGACGGGTAGATCGTCGCGCGGCCGTCCAGCGCGGGAATGAAGCTCGCGCCGCTGGTCGCACGGTAGTTGTTCGTCGCGATGACGAAGTCCTTCGCCGGGTCCATCGGCGCGCCCATGTACATCAGGTTCTTGATCCGGCTGCCCACCGCCTGGGTCACGTCGATCTCGTACTGCACATCCGGCGTGGTGAACATGTCGAAGTTGTAGCCGGGGAAGGTGCTGATCAGCTGCTGGTCCGTCGCCAGTGCCGGATCGATCCGGTTGAAGCGCTTGGCGGCGGCTTCGAGCCAGCCCTTGATCTCGGCGCCCGTCACCTTCACCGCGTACACCGTGTTGGGGTACAGGTACAGGTCGGCCGCGTTGTTGATCGCCACGTTGCCGGCCGCCACGTCCGTGTAGTCGCGGGCGCCTTCATAGCCCGACTTGAAGGGCGCGCTCACCGACAGCACCGGCAGGCTCGCGTACTGCGGCAGGTTGGCCGCGATGTAGTTCTTCACGTAGTCGGCCTGCGCCTGGTTCACGATCTGGATCGCGCCGGGGTCGCCCACGTCCGCGAAGTAGGTGCTCATCTGGAAGTCGGTGGTGCCGATGGGCGTCTTCACGTAGGCGATGGTGGCCTGGTGCTGCGTTTCGACCAGCGGCGCGACGCTCGGGTCGGCATCGGCGTAGATCGCCTTGCCCGCGCCGTCCTTGCCGGTCTGCGTGGAACGCGCCTCGACGAAGGTCCTGGTCTTGTCCACGCCCCAAGCCTTGCCGTCGTACACCAGGTCGAGCCTGATCAGGCCCAGCGCCTTGCCCCACGAGCTGGCCATCACGGCCGGCACGCCGTTGACGGTGCCGGCTGCGTTGTCCACACCGGCCTGCGTGTAGCCCGGCTTCGTGCCGCGATCGGGGAACGTGCCGTGCTGGTGGCCCATCATCAGCGCGTCGATGCCCGCCACCTTCGACAGGTAGAGGCCGGGGCTTTCCATCGTCGGCGAGTACGGCGATGCATCGAGGCCGCCGTGCTGCAGCGCGACCACGATGTCGGCGCCCTTGGCGCGCAGTTCGGGGACGTATTTGGTGGCGGCTTCGACGGCGCCTTCGGTGCGCACCTTGCCTTCGAGGAAGCGCTTGTCCCAGTTCAGGATGCCGGGCGTGGTGAAGCCGATCACGCCGACCTTCACCGGCACCGTCACGGTCTTGCCGTCGGGCGCCGTGGCGGTGAACTGCCTGGTCACGATGGTGTACGGCGCGAGCAGCGGCTTGCCGCTCCTCACGCTCTGCACGTTGGCCAGCACCATGGGGAAAGCCGGGCCTGCGCACTTCTTGCTGCCGTCCACGCCTTCGACGTCGAGGCCGCCGCCGATCACCTGGTTGAGGAAATCGAGGCCGTAGTTGAACTCGTGGTTGCCCAGCGTGCCGGCGTCGTAGCCGGTGGCGTTCATGGCCTTGTAGATCGACAGCGGCTGCGTGCACGGAACGCGGCTCACCAGGGCTTCGTAGTCGGCCAGCGCCGTGCCCTGGATGGTGTCGCCGTTGTCGAACAGCATCGTGTTCGGGAATTCCTTGCGCGCCGCGTTGATCAGCGTGGCGGTGCGTTCGTAGCCGTACGACTTGTCTTCGGCGAGCTTGAAGTAGTCGTAGCTGCGCACGTTGGCGTGCAGGTCGGTGGTCTCCAGCAAGGCGACCGTGGCGCGGGTGCCCTTGGCAACGGGTGCCGGCGTGGTGTCGGTCGCGGGCGTGGACGTGACCGGGGGAAACACGGTGCCGCCACCACCGCTGCCGCCGCCACAGGCGGTCAGCACGGCGGCGATCACGGCGGCACAGGTGGACATGGGGGCAAGGCGCAATAGCGACGCGGCCGCTGCGTTTTTCATCGAAAACTCCCTCTGCAGTATTGGAGAAGGAAGCAGTCTCTGAAAGCGCAATGACAGGCTGGTGAACCCGGCCTGACGTGCGGCGCAATTACGACAGGTGGTTTTTCAGGGGAATCGAAGCATCGGCAATCACCGCCGGATCGGGGCTTCGGCCTGCTTCGAGCAGCTTGCGGCTCATCATGTGGTCGACCGGTGCGTTCACCGATTCGACGCACACCAGATGCCCATCGACATAGTGGAAGAGCGAGAACGCATTGGGGTTCGCGCCCGGGCCGGGACGGCGCACGCTGGTCAGGCCCGCCGTGCCTTCTGCCGGCATCAGGCCCACCATCTGCAGCCGCATGCTGCCCTGGTCGGACCAGAACCACGCCACCGCGTCGTGGTCGCGTGCCGCGCCGGTCAGCGTGGCGACCGCCGTGCGCGCCTGGTCGTTCGCGTTCTGCACCGACTCGAGCCGCAATGCGCGGCCCGCGCGGCGATCGGGGAAGCGCGTGCAGTCACCCACGGCCAGCACGCCGGCGGCGCTGGTCTGCATCTGTGCGTCGACCACGATGCCGTCGGCGCACTCGATGCCGGCCGCCTGCGCGAGCGCGGTCTCGGGCACGGCGCCGATGCCCAGCAGCAGCAAGTCGACGGGCTGCTTAACGCCGTTGACCTGCACCGACACCAGCCGGTCGCCTTCGACCTCGAACGCGCCCGTCTGCGCACCGAGCACGATGTCGATGCCTGCCGCGCGATGCGTGGCCAGCACGTGTGCCGACAGCTCGGGCGACACCGCGCGGCCCAGCAGGCGCGGCGCGCTTTCGATCACCTGCACCGACTTGCCCAGCGCCTTGGCCGTTGCCGCCACTTCGAGCCCGATGAAGCCGCCGCCCAGCACCGTGACCGTCTCGGCCGATGCGAGCCGGGTGCGCAGGCGATGCGCCTCGTCCGCGGCGCGCAGGCTGGCGACGTTCTCCAGGCCCGGCTTCAGGTCGGGCATCTGGCGCGCGCGCGTGCCGGTGGCCAGCACCAGCCGCTCCCAAGGCAGCACGGCGCCCGAACGCAGCGTGACGGTGTGCGCCTCGCGGTCGATGGCCACGGCCGCGTCGCCCAGGTGCAGCGTGATGCCCGCTTCGCGGTACCAGTCGGCAGCCTTGTGCGGCTGCGTGGTTTCCTCGGCGCTCTTGAGGAAGGCCTTGGACAGCGGCGGACGGTGATAGGGCTCGCAGGCCTCTTCGCAGACCAGGTGCACACGCGCGCCCTGCCCCGCTTCGGCAAGGCCGGCACAGAGCTGGGCCGCGGCGTGGCCGCCGCCGATGATGACGATGGAGTTCATTGGAAAGCGTCTTTCGGAGTCGTTATGTATTCGGTCGCGCTGTGGCCGCGTCATTCGCCGCGGTTGCGCATCCAGTCGGCGGTCTTGAAGAAGGAGTCACGCAACCTCGCGCGCAGGTCTTCCGGCACGCCCGTCTCGCCCATGGCCTGGTCCATGCAGGCCAGCCACTGGTCGCGTTCCTTGATGCCGATGGTGTGGCCGCCGATGCTCTGCGGCAGGTGGCGCGCGCGCAGCATCGGGTGGCCGAAGCGGTCGGTGTAGTGCTGCGGGCCGCCGAGCCATCCGCACAGGAACCAGAACAGGCGCTGGCGTGCGTTGTCGAGGCTGGTGCCGTGCACCGCGCGCAATTGCGCGTAGGCGGGCTCGAGGTCCATCAGGTCGTAGAAGCGCTCGACCAGCGCCTCCACCTTCGGCTCGCCGCCGATCCAGTCGAACGGCGTGCCGGCGGGCGGCTTTTCTTGAATCTGCATGGGCGCAAGTATCCGTGCCGCGGGTGCTCAGGCCTGCACGAGGTTCGGAATGCCCACGTCGGGGTTCACGTCGGCCTCGTAGTCCACGCCTTCGACCCCGAAGCCGAAGAGCCGCAGGAACTCGGCCTTGTAGCCCGCGAAATCGCTGATGGTGTTCAGGTTCTCGTCGGTCACCTGCGGCCAGAGTTGGAGCACGCGGGCCTGCACCTGCGGCGCCAGTTCCTTGTAGTCGGCGCGCAGGCGGCCTTCGTCGTCGATGTGCGGTGCGCCGCCATAGAGGCTGTCGGCGTAGAGGCCATGCACCTGCTCGATGCAGCCCTCGTGCGTGCCCTGCGCCTTCATCACCTTGAACAGCAGCGACAGGTACAGCGGCATCATCGGAATCGCCGAGCTGGCCTGCGTGACGACCGCCTTCAGCACCGATACCCGCGCGTCGCCGCCCTTCGCGGCCAGCGTCTCGCGAATGCCCAGCACCTTCTGGTCGAGGTCTTTCTTGGCCGCGCCGATGGAGCCGTTCCAGTAGATGTCGTGCGTGATCTGCTCGCCCAGGTAGGTGAAGGCGGTGGTCCTGGCGCCGTCGGCCAGCACGCCGGCCTGCTGCAGGGCGTCGATCCACATCTGCCAGTCTTCACCGCCCATCACGGCCACGGTGTTGTCGATCTCTTCCTGCGTCGCGGGCTCGAGCACCGATGCCTTCACGGTGCCGCTGTCGGTGTCGAGCCCGCGCAGGGTCACCGGCTTGCCGATGGGCTTGAGCACCGAGTTGAAGACCTGGCCGGTCTTCGGATGCGTGCGGCGCGGCGCGGCCAGGCTGTAGACCACGAGGTCGACCTGCCCCAGATCGGCACGGATGGCGTCGATGGTCAGCTGCTTCACCTCGTCGGAGAAGCCGTCGCCGTTGATGCTCTTCGCATAGCGGCCCTCGGCCTCGGCGGCGCGATGGAACGCGGCGGTGTTGTACCAGCCGGGCGAGCCGGGGCGGTTCTCGCTGCCCGCGCGCTCGAAGAACACGCCGAGCGTGTCGGCGCCGCAGCCGAAGGCGGCGGTGATGCGCGCGGCCAGGCCATAACCGGTGGACGCGCCGATGACCAGCACCTTCTTCGGGCCGCCCGAGATGGGAGGCCGGGCCTTGACGTAGTCGATCTGTTGCCGGACGTTGGCTTCGCAACCCGTCGGATGGGTCGTCACGCAGATGAAGCCGCGCACACGCGGTTTGATGATCATGGAGAACTCGCTGGATGGGATATCTGGAAAGAGCGGCCGGGGCATGCCTGGGGAGAGCACGCTTTCGTTCGCGACCGGCCGGTCGGCGACGTGAATTTAACCCAGCGCGAAAGCCGCACCTTCAGCAGCCCCACAGGCATGCACAGGCCGGCGTGCCACTCATAGCCCCGCGCACATGTCGATATATGAATTGACCATTTAATGATCCGAGGTTTTATTGATATGGTCTCGCCCTGCTTTCCCTGAAGGAGAAGAACATGCGCTTGAACCTGATTGCCGCGGCAGTTGCCGCTTCCGCCCTGCTGCTCGGCACCGTCGCACACGCCGACCAGCTGGCCGACATCAAGAAGAAGGGCGAACTGGTCGTCGGCGTGCTCGGCACCGACGAGCCGGCGACCTTCATCGATCCGAAGACGCGCCAGATCGTGGGCTACGAGGTCGACCTGGTGAACGCCATCGCAAAGAAGATCGGCGTGAAGCCGGTGCTCAAGCAGATCGCGGTGGCCGCGCGCATTCCGGAACTGCAGCAGGGGCACGTCGACCTGGTGGCCGCAGGCCTCACGCACAACAAGGAGCGCGAGGCGCAGATCGACTTCTCGCTCACCACCTTCGTCACCGGCCAGAAGGCCATCGTGAAGAAGGACAGCGGCATCACCGACGTGCCGCAGCTCGCCGGCAAGAAGGTGCTGACCATCCGCGGCGGCACGCAGGAGCCGAACATCCGCAAGGCCGTGCCCAACGTCGAGGTGGTCACCTTCGACACCAGCCAGCAGGCCTTCCAGGCGCTGCAGCAGGGCAAGGGCGTGGGCTATGTGGACGACGAAGCCGCGCTGCTGCGCAGCTACGCCAAGCTGGGCCCGCAGAAGGCGCAGTACGTGGTGCTCAAGCAGAACCTGAGCACCGAGGCACTGGCCATCGGCATCAAGAAGGGCGAGGCCGGCCTGAAGGCGGTGGTGGACGACACGCTGCGCGAGCTCGAGAAGTCGGGCGAGGCCGAGAAGATCTTCATCAAGTGGTATGGCCCGAACACGGCGTCGGGCTTCCAGACGCGCGACTTCAAGCTCGACAGCGACAAGATCGACTGAGCCTGTCTTTCTCCTTCCCCCGCCGGGGGAAGGCCGGGATGGGGGCTTGCGGGCTCCGCATGAGCGCCGCGTCTTTCCGGGCGCCGTCGTGCCCCCACCCCAACCCTCCCCCAGCGGGGGAGGGAGCCAAGACCGAGCGCGACGGTGATACTGTCGCCCCTCATGCCCCTGTTCGACTATTCCTTGCTGCTCACCGGCAAGTACCACGACATGCTGGTCGCGGGCCTGCTGCTGTCGCTGCAGCTGCTCGCGGCCGCGCTGGTGCTGGCCCTGCCCATCGCGCTGGTGGTGGCGCTGCTGCGGCTGTCGCCCTTCGCGCCGCTGCGCTGGCTCGGCTTTGCGTACGTGGAGTCGATCCGCAACATCCCGCTGCTCGCGCACATGCTGTTCTGGTATTTCGGCGCGCCCGAGCTGCTGCCCGAGGGCATCAAGCAATGGCTCTACGCGGGGCACATCGAGGCCTTCAGCGCGGTGATCGCGCTGGCGCTGTACACGGCGGCCTTCATGGCCGAGGACATCCGCAGCGGCATCCGCGCGATTCCGCTGGTGCAGTTCGAAGCCGGGCGCGCGATGGGCTTCAGCTACCTGGCCACCATGCGCCGCGTGGTGCTGCCGCAGGCGCTGCGCGTGACCGTTCCGCCGCTCATCTCGCAGACGCTGAGCCTTTGGAAGAACACTTCCATCGCCACCGTGATCGGCGTGGCCGAGCTGATGTACCAGGCCGGGCAGGTCGAGAGCGCGACCTTCCGCAGCTTCGAGTCGTTCGCGTTCGCGAGCGCCGCGTACCTCACCGTCTCACTGGCCATCACAGGGCTGGCAACTTGGTACCACCACCGTTACCCGGTGCGGACCATCTGAAGGCCCGACGCGATGCTTCAGATCATCAACGACTACTGGGTCTACTTCCTCATCGGGCAGTACCCGAACGGCCCGCTCGGCGGGCTGGTGCTCACGCTGCTGCTGGCCTCCTGCGGGCTGGTGCTCGCGCTGCCGCTGGGCATCGTGCTGGGCCTGGCGCGCGTGAGCCCGTGGCGATGGCTGCGCTGGCCGGTCACTGGCTTCGTGTTCGTGGTGCGCGGGCTGCCGCTCCTGATGGTGATCTTCTGGGCCTACTTCTTCCTGCCCAGCGTCACCGGCGTGAAGACCGACCAGTTCACCACCATGCTGATCGCGCTGGTGGTGTTCGATGCCGCCTATCTCGCCGAGATCGTGCGCGCCGGCATCCAGGGCCTGCCGCGCGGGCAGATGGAAACAGCCCGCGCGCTCGGCCTGGGCTACGGCCGCGCGATGCGGCTCGTGGTGCTGCCGCAGGCGCTGCGCAGCATGCTGCCTTCGCTGGTGAACCAGTTCGTATCGACCATCAAGGAAACCTCGCTGGGCTACATCATCGGGCTGGCCGAGGTGTCGTTCATCGCGACGCAGATCAACACGCAGGTGTTCACCAAGCCCGCGCAGATCTACCTGATATTGGGCGGTACGTATTTCATTCTCTGCTTCGGCCTGTCGCGCTTCGCCTACTGGCTCGAACGCCGGCTCGCGCGCCGCGGCATCTCCACAGCCACCGCCAAGGTGTCCGCATGATCGAACTCGAAAAAGTCAACAAGTGGTATGGCAGCTACCACGCGCTGGTCGACGTGACCGAGAACATCCGCAAGGGCGAAGTCGTCGTGGTGTGCGGGCCATCGGGCTCGGGCAAGTCGACGCTGATACGCACCTTCAACCGGCTGGAGCCGATCCAGTCGGGACGCATCGTGGTCGACGGGCAGGACATCCACGCGCCGGGCCTGGACGTGAACGCCTTCCGCTCGCGCATCGGCTTCGTCTTTCAGCAGTTCAACCTGTTCCCGCATCTCACGGTGCTGCAGAACTGCACGATGGCGCCCATGCAGCTGCGCGGCCTCTCGCGCAAGGAGGCCGACGAGCGCACGATGGCGCTGCTGCACCGCGTGGGCCTGTCGAACAAGGCCGACGCATGGCCGAGTGAGCTGTCCGGCGGCCAGCAGCAGCGCGTGGCCATTGCGCGCGCGCTGGCCATGCAGCCGCCGCTGATGCTGTTCGATGAGCCCACCAGCGCGCTCGACCCCGAGATGGTCGGCGAGGTGCTGCTGGTGATGCGCGACCTCACGCGCGACGGCATGACGATGGTCTGCGTGACGCACGAGATGGGCTTCGCGCGCGAGGTGGCCGACCGCGTGCTGTTCATGGACCAAGGCAAGGTGCTGGAACGCGCCACCCCCGACGACTTCTTCAACCGCCCGCAGCATCCGCGCGCGCAGCAGTTCCTGTCCGACATCCGATCCCCTTTCTCGAGAGACGCATGACCGACGCATCACTCCCCCTCATCGACGTTTCGGCGCTCGTTGCCGGCTCCGTCGGGCGCGAGGCCGTCGCCTCGCAGATCGGCGCCGCCTGCCGCGCGCACGGCTTCTTCTACGTGACCGGCCACGGCGTCGACCCCGCGCTGGTGCGGCGGCTCGAAGACCTGAGCCACCGCTTCTTCGAGCTGCCCGAGGAAACCAAGATGCAGTGGCGCATGGCCCTGGGCGGCCGCGCATGGCGCGGCTACTTTCCGCTCGGCGGCGAGCTGACCTCCGGCCGGCCCGACTGGAAGGAAGGCCTCTACCTGGGCACCGAGCTGCCCGCCACGCACCCGCTGGTGCTGGCGAAGACGCCGGTGCACGGGCCCAACCTGTTCCCCGATGTGCCGGGTTTTCGCGAAACCATCCTCGACTACATGGCGGCCGTCACGCAACTCGGCCACCGGCTCATGGAAGGCATCGCGCTGAGCCTGGGCCTGCCGGCCGGCTACTTCGCCGAGCGCTACACGGGCGATCCGCTGATCCTGTTCCGCCTGTTCAACTATCCGTCGCAGCCGGTGCCCGAGGGCCTGGACGTGCAATGGGGCGTAGGCGAGCACACCGACTACGGGCTGCTCACGATCCTGCACCAGGACCACATCGGCGGCCTCGCGGTGCATACGCCCGGCGGCTGGATCGACGCGCCGCCGGTTGCGGGCTCGTTCGTCTGCAACATCGGCGACATGCTCGACCGCATGACCGGCGGGCTCTACAAGTCGACGCCGCACCGCGTGAAGCGCAACACCTCGGGGCAGGACCGGCTGTCGTTTCCGCTTTTCTTCGACCCGAACTTCGAGGCGCGCGTGCAGCGCATCGAGGGCCTGGCGGGCGCCGAGGCACGCGACGACAGCGCCGAGCGCTGGGACCGCGCCAACGTGCACGCCTTCAGCGGGCGCTACGGCGACTACCTGCTGGCGAAGGTGTCGAAGGTGTTCCCGCAGCTGCGCGACGAAGTGCTCTGAACGGCCGGCGACGGCTCGTCGAGGAAGGCGTCTTCCCAGCGCTCGATCTCGGCATCGGGGTCGGAAATCGGCACGAGCTTGTCGCTGCGGCAATAGAAGGTCCAGCCCTCGAACAGCACGTCGTAGTAGGTGCCGGGCAGGTAGCGCTCGCTCGGCGCTTCGTAGGGCGGCGAAACCACTTCCACGATCCGGCCCACCGCACGCTCGGTGAAGGGCGACGCTAGGCAGCTGTCGACCACATGGCAGAGCGTGCCGATCTTGATCATGCGGGTTGCTTTCCCTGCGTCCCGGCCGACAACGGAAACCAGCGCGGCAGGTGCGGCACCGCGTCGTGCAGCGACTCGAGCACATGGAACGCCCGGCCGGTGATGGCCTCGGGCGGATGCTTGAGGTCGGGCACCACCACGACCCGCAGTCCCGCCGCCAGCGCCGCCTTGGCGCCGTTCTCGCTGTCCTCGAAGGCGATGCACTCCGCCGGATCCACGCCCAGCCGCTCGGCTGCCAGCAGGTAGAGCGCCGGGTCGGGCTTGGCGCGCGCCACCTCGTCACCGCCCGCGAAGGCCGAGAAATGGTGCAGCAGGCCCAGGCTGCCGAGGCAGGCCTGGATCTGCCCGCTGGTCGACGACGAAGCCACGGCGCAGCGCGTGCCGCGCTCACGCAGCGCAGCCAGGAACTCGGCCGCGCCGGGCTTGACGGGAAACAACGGCGTGCCATCAGAGCGCTCGAGCTGCAGGCGCTGGCGCACATGGGCCGCGGCGTGGTCGTAGGCGTCCGGCCCGCCCAGCAGCGACGCGAGGATGTGCTGCGACTCGGTCATGGCCAGCCCCACCACCTGCAGGTATTGGCTGTGCGAAAGCTCGATGTCGAGCGTGCGGGCGGCCTCGATCCAGGCGGCCATGATGGGGCGCTCCGAATCGATGAGCAGCCCGTCCATGTCGAAAATTGCGGCGGCGAACATCGGGGCATCCTAATGAAAAAGGGGCCGACACGGCCCCTTTGAAAGAAACAACCGCTGCGCGCGCTGCGGTTCGGCAACCTGGTCAGTCGCGTGCCAGCGCCCGGTTCAGCCCCAACGCGGCCAGCGTGGCGACGGCACCCGACAGCAGGTACACGCTCACATAGGCCAGGCCGAAGTGTGCCGACAGGCCCAGCGCGACCAGCGGTGCGAACGCAGCGCCGACCAGCCATGCCACGTCGGCCGTCAGGGCGGCTCCCACGTAGCGGTACTTGGGCGCGAAGTTCGAGGTCACGGCGCCGGCTGCCTGGCCGTACGACAGGCCCAGGATCACGAAGCCCACCAGGATGAAGATGTCTTGGCCGATGCGTCCGCCGTCGAGCAGCGTGGGCGCGAAGCCGCTGAACGCGGCGATCACGGCAGCCAGGCCGCCCAGCGTGAAGCGGCGGCCGATGCGGTCGGCCAGCAGGCCCGAGGCCACGATGCCGGCGGCGCCGAGCACAGCGCCGATCATCTGCACGACCAGGAATTCGGTGACGGACTGGTCGGAATACAGCGTGATCCATGACAGCGGGAACACGGTGATCAGGTGGAACAGCGCATAGCTGGCCAGCGCGGCGAAGGCGCCGATCAGGACGTTCGAGCCTTGCGAGCCGACCAGTTCGGTCACGCTGGTAGGTTCCAGTTCGCGCTCTTCGAGCAGGCGCGAGTATTCGTCGGTCGCCACCAGGCGCAGGCGGGCGAACAGCGCCACCACGTTGATCGCGAAGGCCACGTAGAAGCTGTAGCGCCAGCCCCAGTCGAGGAAGTCTTCCGACGGCAGGCTCGAATACAGGTACGCGAACAGCGCGCTGGCGATGAAGAAGCCGATGGGAGCGCCCAGCTGGCCCAGCATGGCGTACCAGCCGCGGCGGTTGGCCGGTGCGTTCAGCGCGAGCAGCGACGGCAGGCCGTCCCACGAGCCGCCCAGCGCCAGGCCCTGGCCGAACCGGAACACCGACAGCAGCACGATGGCCGTGAAGCCCAGGCTGGCGTAGCCCGGCAGGAAGGCAATGCCGGCGGTGGACGTGCCGAGCACGAAAAGCGCCAGGGTCAGCTTGGCTTCCCGCCCGAACCGTCGCTGGATGGCCATCGAGATGACCGTTCCGAACGGACGCGCAATGAAGGCGAACGAGAAAATCAGGAAAGAGTAGAGAACACCTTCAAGATGTTGCTCGAACGGGAAGAAGACCGCAGGAAACACCAGCACCGAGGCGATGCCGTAGACGAAAAAGTCGAAATATTCGGATGCGCGGCCGATGATCACGCCAACCGCGATCTCGCCGGGGGCGATGTGCGAGTGGTCGTCACCCTGCCGGGCGCCGGCTTCGGGCGAGTTCGGCAGCGGATGGGCGCCTTGCGGACTGATGCTGGACGTCGTCATTGCTTCTGTAATTCGGGTGTCACCTCAGGAAGTGACACATGGGATCATGGACAACCTATAGCGTCTCACCGAAACACATTTACCGCCATAGGACAAAACGTCCAATAGGCGAAACCCGTCTTCGGGCGTAGATTGTGGGGTCTTTTTGCGTCGCCCCCGCACCTCTTTTCCCCCGGCATGCACATCCTCAAGAACTTTCGCCGATCGCTCCTGCTGCTTCCCGCCGTCCTCCTGGCGGGCTGCAACACGGTGCTGATGAACCCATCCGGCGACATCGCCCACCAGCAGGGACGGCTCATCGTCGTCTCCACCGTGCTGATGCTGATCATCATCATCCCGGTGATCGCCCTGACCATCTTTTTCGCCTGGCGATACCGCCAGTCGAACAAGGAGGCCACCTACAGCCCCGACTGGGACCACTCCACCCAGCTCGAGCTGGCGATCTGGGCGGCGCCGCTGCTCATCATCATCGCGCTGGGCGCGATCACCTGGATCAGCACCCACGTGCTCGACCCCTACCAGCCGCTGCGCCGCCTCGACGCCCAGCGCCCGATCCCCGCGGACACCAAGCCGCTGGTGGTCGAAGTGGTGGCGCTAGACTGGAAGTGGCTGTTCATCTACCCCGAGCAGGGCATCGCCACGGTGAACGAACTGGCCGCGCCGGTCGACCGCCCGATCAGCTTCAAGATCACGGCCTCCTCGGTCATGAACTCCTTCTTCATCCCCGCGCTGGCCGGCCAGATCTACGCCATGCCCGGCATGGAAACCAAGCTGCACGCGGTGATCAACAAGCCCGGCGAGTTCGACGGCTTCTCCGCCAACTACAGCGGCGCGGGCTTCTCGGGCATGCGCTTCAAGTTCCACGGCCTGAACGACGGCGACTTCGACCAGTGGGTCCAGAAGGTCAAGGCCGGCAAGGACGGCGAACTCACGCGCGAGCTCTACAAGAAGCTCGAGGCTCCCAGCGAGCGCGAGCCCGTGCGCCACTACGCCGCCGTGGACCCCGCGCTGTACGACGCCATCCTGAACCTGTGCGTCGACCGCAACAAGATGTGCATGAAGGAAATGATGGCCATCGACGCCGACGGCGGCATGGGCAAGCCCGGCGCCTTCAACGTTGCCACCAAGCAAGCCTGGCTGACCGATTCCCTCGACACGCCCAAGCGCAAGTACGTCACCGCGATGTGCACCACCGAAGAATAAGATGTTGCAGAACCTAGACCTGACGAAGCTCGTCTTCGGCCGCCTCACCTGGGAGGCGATTCCCTACCACGAGCCCATCCTGCTCGCGACCTTCGCGGGCGTGGTGCTGGGCGGCATCGCCGTCCTCGGCGCGATCACCTACTTCAAGCTGTGGGGCATGCTGTGGCGCGACTGGATCACCAGCATCGACCACAAGAAGATCGGCATCATGTACATCATCCTGGGCCTGGTGATGCTGCTGCGCGGCTTCGCCGACGCCCTGATGATGCGGGCCCAGCAGGCCATGTCCTTCGGCGACAACGCCGGCTTCCTGCCGCCGCACCACTACGACCAGGTCTTCACCGCCCACGGCGTGATCATGATCTTCTTCGTGGCGATGCCGCTGGTCACCGGCCTCATGAACTTCGTGGTGCCGCTGCAGATCGGCGCGCGCGACGTGGCCTTCCCGTTCCTGAACAACTTCAGCTTCTGGATGACCACCTTCGGCGCCGGCCTCGTGATGGCATCGCTGTTCGTCGGCGAGTTCGCCAAGACCGGCTGGTTGGCCTATCCGCCGCTGTCGGGCATTCTCTACAGCCCCGACGTGGGGGTCGACTACTACATATGGTCGTTGCAGATAGCGGGGGTGGGCACGTTGCTGTCCGGCGTGAACCTGCTGGCGACCATCGTGAAGATGCGCGCGCCCGGCATGACCATGATGAAGATGCCCGTCTTCACCTGGACCGCCCTGTGCACCAACGTGCTGATCGTCGCCGCCTTCCCGGTGCTGACCGCCGTGCTGGCCCTGCTGTCGCTCGACCGCTACGTCGGCACCAACTTCTTCACGAACGACATGGGCGGCAACGCCATGATGTACGTGAACCTGATCTGGATCTGGGGCCACCCCGAGGTGTACATCCTGATCCTGCCGGCCTTCGGCATCTTCTCGGAAGTGGTCTCCACCTTCTCCGGCAAGCGCCTGTTCGGCTACGCCTCCATGGTGTACGCCACGGTCGTGATCACCATCCTGTCCTACCTCGTCTGGCTGCACCACTTCTTCACCATGGGCTCCGGCGCCAGCGTGAACTCTTTCTTCGGCATCACGACGATGATCATCTCGATCCCGACGGGGGCGAAGATCTTCAACTGGCTCTTCACCATGTACCGCGGCCGCATCCGTTTCGAGTTGCCCATGATGTGGACCATCGGCTTCATGATCACCTTCGTGATCGGCGGCATGACCGGCGTGCTGCTGGCCGTTCCCCCGGCCGACTTCGTGCTGCACAACAGCCTGTTCCTGATCGCCCACTTCCACAACGTGATCATCGGCGGCGTGCTGTTCGGCATGTTGGCTGGCATCACCTACTGGTTCCCGAAGGCCTTCGGCTACAAGCTCGACCCGTTCTGGGGCAAGTGCTCGTTCTGGTTCTGGATCGTCGGCTTCTGGTTCGCCTTCATGCCGCTGTACATCCTGGGCCTGATGGGCGTGACCCGCCGCATGAGCCACTTCCAGGACATGTCGCTGCAGATCTGGTTCCAGATCGCCGCCTTCGGCGCCGTGCTGATCGCGCTGGGCATCGCCTCGTTCATCATCCAGCTGGTGGTGAGCTTCATCCGCCGCGAATCGCTGCGCGACACCACGGGCGACCCGTGGAACGGCCGCACGCTGGAATGGTCGACCTCGTCGCCCCCGCCGGCCTACAACTTCGCGTTCACGCCGCGCGTGCACGACAACGACGCCTGGTCCGACATGAAGGCGCGCGGCTACGAGCGCCCGCTGGAAGGCTTCAGCCCGATCCACATGCCCAAGAACACCGCCGCCGGCTTCATCATCGCTGCGCTGGCAGCGGCGTGCGGCTTCGCGCTGATCTGGCAGATGTGGCTCGTGGCCGGCATCGGCTTCGTCGCCATGCTCGCCGCCACGATCATCCATACCTTCAACTACAAGCGCGACTACCACATCCCCACGGAAGAAGTCGTCCGCACCGAAGAAGCGCGCACGCGCCTGCTGGCAGCCAATGTCTAACAGTTCCGCCCTCTCCTCCAGCCACGCGAACACCGTGGGCAACGCCGCGAGCGTGCCCACCTTCGAGCTGTTCAACGTCCGCAACGAAGACCATCATCCGGAGAACGGGACCCTGCTGGGGTTCTGGCTCTACCTGATGAGCGACTGCCTGATCTTCGCCTGCCTGTTCGCGGTGTACGGCGTGCTGGGCCGCAGCTACGCGGCCGGCCCCTCGGGCGCCGACCTGTTCGACCTGCCGCTGGTGGCGATCAACACCTCGCTGCTGCTGCTGTCGTCCATCACCTACGGCTTCGCCATGCTGCAGATGCAGCAGCGCCGCATGGGCGGCGTGCTGGTGTGGCTGGCCATCACCGGCCTGCTGGGCGCGGGCTTCATCGGCCTCGAGCTGTATGAGTTCGCGCACCTGATCCACGAAGGCGCCGGCCCGCAGCGCAGCGCGTTCCTGTCGTCGTTCTTCGCGCTGGTGGGAACCCACGGCCTGCACGTGACCTTCGGCATCGTCTGGCTCATCGTGCTGATGTTCCAGCTGCCCAAGCACGGCTTCACCGCCGCCAACCGCCGCCGCCTGATGTGCCTGTCGATGTTCTGGCACTTTCTGGACGTGGTCTGGATCGGCGTCTTCACCTTCGTGTACCTGATGGGATCGCTGCAATGAGCGCGCATATCGAAACCGCCGGCCATGGCGCACATGGCCACGACAGCCATGACCACCACGACGATGGTCCGGTGAGCCACAGCACCTTCAAGGGCTACATGACCGGCTTCGTGCTGGCCGTGATCCTCACCGCCATTCCGTTCTGGCTGGTGATGGCCAAGGTGTTCGACAAGCCGAACACCACCGCCCTCGTCATCCTGGCCTTCGCCGTGGTGCAGATCGTGGTGCACATGGTCTATTTCCTGCACATGGACGCCAAGTCCGAAGGCGGCTGGAACATGCTGGCGCTGATCTTCACGCTCGTCGTCGTGGTCATCACGCTGGCCGGTTCGCTGTGGGTCATGTACCACATGAACACGAACATGATGCCGCACTCGATGCACGACATGAAGAACATGCCCTGATGGCGCCGGCAGTCCGCCAGCGCTCCACCGCCGCACGGGTGGCGCTGGCGGTCCTTGCCGCCATCGCCTTCTTCGGCTTTCTCGCGCTCGGCACCTGGCAGGTCGAGCGCAGGGCCTGGAAGCTCGATCTCATCGCCCGCGTCGACCAGCGCGTGCATGCCCCGGCCACCACGGCCCCCGGGCGAAACGAATGGCCCACCGTCAACGCGGCCAACGACGAATACCGGCACATCCGCATCGCCGGCACTTTCCTCCACGACAAGGAAACCCTGGTGCAGGCGAGCACCCGGCTCGGCGCCGGCTTCTGGGTGCTGACCCCGCTGCGCGCGGCCGACGGCACCGTGGTGCTGGTCAACCGGGGCTTCGTGCCGCCCGAGGCACGCGAGCGCGCGGCCCGCACCGCGGCCGAGCCCCAGGGCGAGACCACCGTCGCCGGGCTGCTGCGCCTCACCGAGCCCAAGGGCGGCTTCCTGCGCACGAACGACCCGGCGGCCGACCGCTGGTTCTCGCGCGACGTGCAGGCCATTGCCGCCGCGCGCGGCCTAGCCGACGTGGCGCCCTACTTCATCGACGCCGAAGCCGCGCCCGCCCCGGCCGGTACGCCGGCCGACCAAACACCCGCCTGGCCCGCCGCGGGCCTGACCGTCATCGCCTTCCCCAACAGCCACCTGGTCTACGCACTGACCTGGTATGGCCTGGCGCTGATGGTGCTGATCGCAGCCTGGTTCGTGCGCCGCAGCGAAAATGCGGCCGATGCCGACGCCCGCTCCACCCCACAAGATGCCCGCCGCGACTGAGGCCGTCGCGGTCGCGGGGGAGCTTCATGCCCCCCGCGCCGGCGTCGCGAGCCTCGACAACGCCACCGGCCACCAGAACATGCAGCAGCTGATCCAGCTGCGCTGGTTTGCCGTGGTCGGGCAGGTCGTCACCATCCTCGTGGTGCACTACGGCTTCGCCATCCGGCTGCCGCTGGACCACATGCTGCAGGTGCTGACCTGCCTGGCGCTCTTCAACATGGTGAGCCTGCTGCGCGCGCGCAGCCACCGGCGCGTGACCAACGGCGAACTGTTCCTCGCGCTGCTGGTCGACGTGGCCACGCTCACGGCCCAGCTCTACCTGAGCGGCGGCGCCACCAACCCCTTCGTGTTCCTGTTCCTGCTGCAGGTGACGCTGGGCGCGGTGCTGCTGAAGCCCTGGTCGACCTGGACCATCGTGGTCATCACCAGCATCTGCTTTGCCGGGCTGGCGCTGTTCTCGCGCCCGCTGGCGCTTCCGCTGGACCACAACCGGGGCCTCTGGAGCCCCTACATCCAGGGCATGCTGGTGTGCTTTGCGCTGAACGCCGCGCTGCTGGTGATCTTCATCACCCGCATCAGCCGCAACCTGCGCGCCCGCGACGCCCGGCTGGCCGACCTGCGCCAGCGCGCCTCGGAGGAAGAACACATCGTGCGCATGGGCCTGCTGGCCTCGGGCGCGGCGCACGAACTGGGCACGCCGCTGGCCACGCTGGCGGTGATCCTGGGCGACTGGCGCCGGCTGCCGCACTTCAGCTCCGACCCCGAACTGCTGACCGAAGTGGCCGAGATGGAGCTGCAGATCCAGCGCTGCAAGAGCATCGTGAGCGGCATCTTGCTGTCGGCCGGCGAGGCGCGCGGCGAGTCGTCCGAGGAAACCACCGTCAGCACCTTCCTGGACGACCTGATCGAAGAGTGGCGCACCACGCGGCCCATCGAGGACTTCGAGTACGACAACCACTTTGGCCGGGACCTGCCCATGGTTTCCGACTCGGCCCTCAAGCAGATGATCTGCAACGTGCTGGACAATGCGCTGGAGGCGTCGCCGCACTGGCTGCGCCTGGAGGCGGCGCACGACGCCGACGCGCTGACGATCACGGTCACGGACGCGGGCCCCGGCTTCCTGCCGGCCATCCTGAAGGAGTTCGGCAAACCCTACCAGTCGAGCAAGGGCCGCCCGGGCGGCGGACTGGGGCTGTTCCTGGTCGTGAACGTGGCGCGCACCGTCGGCGGCCGGGTCGCCGCGGGCAACCGGCCCGAGGGCGGCGCGATCGTGAAGATCACGCTGCCCCTGGCAGCCATCGTGCTGGAAGAAGAGGAAGACGAGGAAGAGGACGACGAGCAGGAACCCGCGGCCCTCGACCACCACGGCACCACTGAAACACAAGGCCATGACCGAAACCGAAGCTGAGCGCCAGTTGCTGATCGTCGAGGACGACGATGCCTTCGCGCGCACGCTCGGCCGTTCGTTCGAGCGACGCGGCTACGTGGTGACGCACGCGAGCAACCTCGAGGAGACCGGCGCCCTGCTGGAAACGCTGTCGCCCGGCTATGCGGTGGTCGACCTCAAGCTCAACGGCGAGGCCTCCGGCCTGGCCTGCGTGCAGATGCTGCACCGTCACAACGCCAAGATGCTGATCGTGGTGCTGACGGGCTTTGCGAGCATTGCCACCGCGGTGGAGGCCATCAAGCTCGGCGCCTGCCACTACCTGGCCAAGCCGTCGAACACCGACGACATCGAGGCCGCCTTCGGGCGCGCCGCCGGCACCACCGAGGTCGAGCTGACCAACCGCTCCACCTCGATCAAGACGCTCGAATGGGAGCGCATCCACGAGACGCTGGCCGAGACCGGCTTCAATATTTCAGAAACCGCGCGCAGGCTCGGCATGCACCGGCGCACGCTGGCGCGCAAGCTGGGCAAGCAGCAGGTCAAGTAGCCAGCAACGCGTGGCACGCTTCTGGCAAGCTTGATGCCGCAAATCCATTTTTCATGAGGTTCCGCTCCTGATGACTGCACCTGCACAGACCCGTTCCTCGCCTCGCGCTTCGGTGCTGGCGGCCCGCGACCAGACCGCGATGGAAGAGCTCTTCAACGCCCTGAGCCACGGCCTGGGCCTGGCGCTGGCCATCGCGGCGCTGCCCATCCTGGTCTACAGCGCAGCGCAGAAGGGCCAGGCGGCCGGCGTCGTCGGCGCCTGCCTGTTCGCGGGCACGGCCATCGTGCTGTACCTGATTTCCACCCTGTACCACGCGCTGCCGATGGGCCGGGCCAAGGCCTGGTTCAACCGGCTGGACCATGCGGCCATCTACCTGTTCATCGCGGGGAGCTACATGCCCTTCCTGTTCGGCGTGCTGCGCGGGCCGCTGGGCTGGACCCTGTTCGGCGCGATCTGCGCTGCGGCCGCGCTGGGCGTGAGCGCCAAGCTGTTCAACCGGCTGCGGCATCCGCTGTGGTCGACGGGGCTCTATGTGGCGATGGGCTGGATGGCGCTGATGGCGGCCGTGCCGCTGTACGAGCGTATGTCGGCGGCCGGGCTGGGCTGGCTCGTGGCCGGTGGGCTTTTCTACACCGCCGGTGCAGTGGTGTTCCTGTTCGACAACAAGGTGCGCTACGCCCACTCCGTCTGGCATCTGTTCGTGCTGGCCGGCAGCACCTGCCACTTCTTCGCCGTGCTCTGGCATTCGCACGGCTGATCTGCCTGGCTCAGTAATGCGGCGGCAGTTCGTCGCGCGGGTTGCGGGCCGCGCCGTCCTGTGACGCGTTCTGGCTCTGCTCCCTGAGTTGCGTGACCTGCAGGATCAGCCGGTCGATCTGCTGCTGTTGGCGGTAGATCGTCATGTTCAGCTGGTCCAGCAGGTCTTCGGCGTAGCTCGACTTGATTTCGAGCTCGGTCACGCGCGGTTCGAGTTCGTTCGGTTGGTTTTCCATGGTGCCGCTATTGGACAGGAAGACCGCCTGAAGTTTTGTGACGCCGCGCCCAGCCGCGCCAGACGCTTGCATCGAGTGGTTGCGCAAGCTGAACCCCGGTCGCGGTCTTTCTCCCTCCCCTCCCGGGGGAGGGCCGGGGTGGGGGCAGGCGGCGCTCGAAAAGCCCCGCGCGCAAAAACCATCGCGGCGTGCCCCCATCCCAACCTTCCCCGGAAGGGGAAGGAGCAAGACAGGGCCCTTCAGCAGGCCGGCGACTCCAGCGCCGCCGCGCTTGCCTCCGGATGCGTCTGCCCGCGCAGGAACACAAACACCACCAGCGCCGTCAACACGGTCACCCCAGCCAGCACGCACAGCAGCGTGCCGAACGCCGCGCCGTACGCATGCAACAGCGCGGCACGGTCCACGCCGGGCAACAACGCCAGGGCCTGCGGCAGGTCGCCCGTCGTCACGCGTTGCGCCGCCTGCGACGCGCCTGAAGACGATCCCAGCTGCAGCGCCACCAATGCCGTCAGCCCGGCGCCCACCAGTGCCAGTGCAATGCCCTCGCCTGCCACCCGCACCGTGTTGAAGATGCCCGAGGCCATGCCTGCCCTTTCGCGCGGCACCACGCTCACGGCAAGGCCGTCCATCAGGCCCCAGGGCAGGCCGATGCCGCCGCCGATCAGCAGCAGCGGCCCCGCCATCACGCCCAGCGGCGTGCCCGGCACGCTGCGGCTGAGCCAGAAAAGCCCCGCGGCGCACACCAGCAGCCCCATGGCCGAAATTGCACCCGCCGAGAACCGGTGCGCGAGCGATGCCGCCAGCGTCGGCACGACAAGGATCGGCCCCGAAAGCGCGAACATGAACGCCCCCGCCTCGATCGCGCCGCGCCCCTCGAGCCCCACGAAGCGGATCGGCAGCAGCACCAGCAGCACCACGAACCCATAGGCCGGCGCCGCGGCCAGCAGTTGCACGCCGACGAAGCGCGGAAAGCGGAACAGCGACAGGTCGAGCATCGGGTGCGCCACGCGCCGCTCGATGGCGACGAAGGCCGCGCCCATCAGCGCCGCGCCGGCCAGCGCACCGATGACCCAGGGGCTGCCCCAGCCGCTGTCGGGCGCCTGCAGCACACCCAGCGTGAGCAGGCTCAGCGCGGCTGTGAAGCTGAGCGTGCCCGGCATGTCCAGGCCCATCGCGTTCGGGTTGCGCGACTCGTGCATGCTCATCGACGCGATGCACAGCGCCAGCAGGCTCACCGCGCCCGGGCTCAGCATCACCGCCTGCCAGCCGAAGCCCTGCGCGAGCCAGCCCGAGAGAATCGAGCCGCACGACAGGCCCACGCCGAAGGAAGTGCCGATCAGGCTGAAGGCCCGCGTGCGCGCGGTACCGTCGAACACCTGGGCCAGCGCCGCCGTGCCCGCCGCGAAGGCCGCGGCGGAGCCGAGCCCCTGCAAGGCACGCGCCAGATCGAACGAAACGATGCCGGGCGCCAGCGTGAGCAGCGAACTGCTCGACGCCACGACGGCAAGCCCCAGCAGGAACACGCGCTTGCGGCCATACGCGTCGGCCAGCGCACCGGCCGCCATCAGCGTCGCGCCGAAGCTCAGCATGAAGGCGTTGGTCACCCAGTTGAGCTGCACCGGGCTGCCGCCGAGCGCGTCGCGGATCGCGGGCAGCACCACCGCCGGGCCGGTGAAGCTCAGCGGCATGCCAAGCGCCGCGAGGCACACGGCGGCCAGCAGCCAGTTCCTGGAAGATGACGAAGAAGACATCGGAAAAAGGTGCTTTCGCACGAAAGAAGACGATGAAGAGAAGATAGAAAGGAACCAATGGAAGGGAAATGGCACCATTGGTCCTATCACTCCCAACCAAGGGTTGCCAATCGATGGACAGTTTCAGCGGGCTCGAATCTTTCGTGCGGGCGGCGGACCAGCTCAGCTTTGCCAAGGCCGGCCGCCTGCTCGGCATTTCGGCCTCGGCGGTGGGCAAGAACGTGGCGCGGCTCGAACAGCAGCTCGGCGTGCGGCTCTTCAACCGCACCACGCGCCACACGCGGCTCACCCAGGAAGGCGTGCTGTTCCACGAGCGCTGCCGGCGCATCCTCGACGAACTGGACGACGCGCGGGCCATGATGCAGGACGCCGCCGCCGCGCCGCGCGGCCGGCTGCGCGTGAGCCTGCCGACCATCGGCTATCGCTTCCTGCTGCCGATCCTGCCGGAATTCAAGGCCACCTACCCCGAGATCGAACTCGACCTCGACTTCAACGACCGGCTGGTCGACGTGATCGCCGAGGACGTCGACGTCGCCATCCGCAGCGGCGAACTGGTCGATTCGCAGCTGGTGGCGCGGCGGCTGGGGCCGTTCCAGTTCGTGCTGGTCGCCTCACCCGCGTACCTGGCGCGTCACGGCGAACCGCGCGTGCCGGCCGAGCTCGCGCAGCATGCATGCCTGCGCTACAAGTTCGTCACCGGCGGAAAGATCGAGGAGTGGGACCTGCCCGGCCTGCCCGAACAACTGCCTACCACCCTGCTGTGCAACAACATGGAAGCCATGCTCGGCGCAGCCGTCGCCGGGCTCGGCGTGGCCTATATGCCCGACTTCCTCGCGCGCGACTCGCTGGGGCGCGGCGAGCTGCGCTGCGTGCTGGCCGGACACGTCGCGCGGCAGGGCCAGTTCTCGGCGTTGTGGCCGTCGAGCCGGCAGCTGTCGCCGAAGGTGCGGGCGTTCGTGGACTTCGCGAGCGCGCGGATGTTCAAGGGGAACGACGAAGTCCCGTCCGCCCCGGTTTCGGGGCAGAGGGCACGCGGATGATCAGCCCGGTTCGACCTGTTCGGCGACAGGCTCGGCAGGAGGTGCCGCCACCGGCGCAGGTGCAGGAACCGCAGCGACGGTGACGGGTGGTGCCGCCACAGGTTCGGCGACTGCGGCAACCGGTGCCACCTCGACAGGCGCGGCGACCGGTGCGACTTCGGCGACAGGCGCCACCTCCACGGGCTTGGGCGCCTTGGCAGGCTTCGCCCCCTCCCCGGCCGCGGCCTTGGCAGCCGCCGGTTTCGCCGGCTCCACCTTGGCGACCACCGGCTTCACAGCCTCCACCTTCACCGGCTCGCTCGCCATGCGGCTCAGCGCCAGCGCGGCCTTCAGCGGGAACAGCGTGCGCTCGTCGCCCTCGGCGGCGTTGCTCACCGTGGTGCCGCTGGTCTCGTCCAGGCTGGCGGTGCGCACGGCGTCGAGCCGGTGCACGGGCACCATGAACGGCGAATGCGTGGTGTAGATGATCTGGTTGCCGAAGTCTTTCTCGAAGTGCGCCAGCAGGTCGGCCTGCGAATGGGCATGCAGGTGCAGGCCGGGTTCGTCCAGCAGCAGGATGGCGTCTTGCGCGCGGCCGCCCTGGGTGTCGGCGAAGAAGGCGATGTAGAACGAGAAGAACCACTGGAAGCCGCGGCTGCGCTCCTCCAGGTTCACCTCGACTTCGTAGGCGCCGTTCGGGTCGGACACCAGCGTGTCGAGGTACTGGCCGTCGAGGTTGAAGCGCACCTTGAGCGGGCGGTCTTTCCAGAGCCGGCGGATCTCGGCCGTCACCACCGAGCCGGCGCGGTTGGCGAGCTGGTTGCGCGTGGCCTGGTCGTTCCTGTCGAGCAGTTCCTGCAGCTTGCGCGGATCGAGCCCCGCCACCTTGCACAGCTTGCCGAAGCTCTGCTGCTCCGGCGTGAGCTGGCCCCAGCCCTCGCGGCCCAGGTACTCGGCGATGTTCTGGCGGCCCGGCAGCGCCGGGTATTCGTCCACGTACACGAAGCGCGGCAGCTTCTCCAGCACCCAGGCGCGGGCGCGGGCCAGCGCGGGCTCGTCGTTGGCAATGGCGCGTGCCATGTCTTCCAGCTCGGCGAGCATCTGGTCCTGCTTGTCGCTGAGCTCGGCATCGGCCGCGGCCAGTGCCTTGCGCAGCGCCTGCATGGCCTTCACCGCGCCTTCCGACCACTTGACGTAGTCGGGGCTCATGATCATCGCGGCGTCGAAGGTGTCGGACTCCTGCTCGAGCAGGGCGCGCTGTTCTTCGGACACCTTCTCGGCGGCGGCCTTGACCGCCGGCACGATCTTGCGGACCTTGGCCTTGATGTCGCCGACATCGAGCGACAGCGCGTTCAGGCCTTCGAGCCCGGCCCAGCGCACGGCGGCATAGCCGCGGCCGGCGGTGACGTGGCGCACGCCCGCGGCGCGCGGCAGGATCTCGGCCAGGGCCGCCTGCTCGCTCTCGTCGAGCGCCCAGCGGGTGGAGACCACGGGCGTGTCGCCGCTGCACTCCTCCAAGCGGCGATGCCGCGGAAAGTCCTTGATGGGGCTGAGTTCGACCAGGCCGTCGGCCGGGTTCAGGCTGTGGAGCGCACGCAGCAGATTCGATTTGCCGCTGTCATTTCGACCGAGGATCGCCGTGATCTGTGTGGAGTCGATGGAACCGCTGTCGTTGATCGAGCGAAAGTTGGTGATCTGGAATGACGCCAAGCGCATGTAAGGGGGTTCACTTCGGAATTGAATACGGGGCCGGGGAATGTATTGCATTCCCCGGCCCCGTCCGGTCCCCTGCCGAAGAAAAAGATTGCTACTCGGCCGCGCGGCGCAGGGTGTCCACCACCGGGCGGCGCAGCACGTCGCGCAGGCCCCACCATCCCGCGCCCAGCGCCAGCACCGCGCCCGCCAGCGCGCCCGCGAGCGGAACCACCGGCGAGGCGGTCCAGCTGAACTCGAACACGTAGCGCGCCAGCGCCCAGCCGATCACCGAGGCCACGATGCTCGCGAGAAAACCCGCGAGCAGCCCGACGCCCGCCAGCTCGGCGCGCTGCACCTGGCGCAGCAGGCTGGCGCGCGCGCCCACCGCGCGCATCACCGCGAACTCGCGCGCACGCTCCTCGCGCGTGGCCGTCACGGCCGCGAACAGCACCACCAGCCCGGCCGCCAGCGTGAAGCCGAACAGGAACTCGACCGCGCGGATCACCTGGTCGAGCACGCGCTGCACCTGGTTGATGGTGGCGCTCATGTCGACGTTGGTCACGTTGGGGTAGCTGCGCACCAGCGCGTTGTCGAAGCCGCGGGTCTCGGGCGCGCGGAAGGCGCCCATGAAGGTGGTGGGCACGTCGGCCAGAGAGGCCACGGTGTACATCACGAAGAAGTTGGCATGCAGCGAACCCCAGTCGACCTTGCGCAGCGAGGTGATGCGCGCGTCGTTCTGCATGCCGCCGATGTCGAAGCGCAGCGTGTCGCCCAGCTTCAGGCCGAGCGTCTCGGCCAGGCCCTCTTCCACGCTCACCTCGTTCTTCGCGCCGGGCGTCCACTTGCCGGCGGTGATGCTGTTGTGCGCGGGCGCCTCCGCGCTGTTGCTGAGGTTGAACTCGCGGTCGACGAGGCGCTTGGCGCGGTCTTCGGCGTAGTCGTCGGGCGTGACCGGCTTGTCGTTGATGGCCACGAGGCGGCCGCGGATCATCGGGTACCAGTCGAACTTGCTCACGCCCGCGTCGCGCAGCGACTTCTGGAAGGCCTCGCTCTGGTCGGGCATGACGTTGATGACGAAGCGGTTGGGCGCGTCCGGCGGCGTGGCCTGCCGCCAGCTCGCCACCAGGTCGGTGCGCAGCAGCACCAGCAGCACCAGTGCAAGCAGGCCCACTGCCAGCGCGCTGACCTGCACCACCGCATAGGCCGGCCGGGCGGAGATCTGCCGCGTGGCCAGCACCAGCCAGCGCGGCGCGGTGGTTTCGTTCACGCTGCGGCGCAGCACCTTCACCGCGAGCCAGCTCAGCAGCGCGAACACCGCCACCGCGCCCGCGAAGCCGCCGACGGCGATCAGGCCCAGCTTGATGTCGCTGCTGGCCGCCATGAGCAGCGCCGCGAAGCCGGCCACGCCCACGCCCAGCACCGCCAGCGAGGCCGGCTTGAGCCCGCCCACGTCGCGCCGGATCACGCGCAGCGGCGGCACGCGGGCCAGCTGCAACACCGGCGGCAGGCCGAAGGCGAACAGCAGCGTGAGCCCCATGCCCAGGCCGAAGGCCACGGGCCACAGCGTGGCGGCCGGCAGCGCGGTCTCGACCAGGCCCGACAGCAGCAGCACGAACACGTAGTGCACCGCGAAGCCGATGGCCACGCCCAGCCCGCTGGCGACCACGCCGATCACCGCGAACTCGAAGGTATAGGCCGCCGCGATGGTGCGCTGGCTCTGGCCCAGCACCCGCAGCATGGCGCAGTCGTCGAGGTGGCTGGCAGCGAATCCGCGTGCGGCCAGCGCCACGGCCACCGCCGACAGCAGCGCCGCGAGCAGCGCGACCAGGCTCAGGAATTTCTCGGCGCGGTCGAGCGTCTGGCGCATTTCAGGCCGGCCGCTTTCGAAGGAATCGAGCCGCACGCCGCGCAGTTCGCCCTTCTTGAGCGTGGCGTCGGCCCAGTCGGTGAAGCGCTTGACGGCCGCGTCGTCGCCCGCCACGGCATAGCGATAGCCCACGCGGCTGGCCGGCTGCACGAGCGCGGTGCGCGCCACGTCGGCCTGGTTGAGCATGACACGCGGAGAAAAGCTCATGAAGCCGGCGCCGCGGTCGGGCTCCAGCGTGATGACGCGGCCCACGCGCAGGCCGGCGTCGCCCAGCAGCAGGGTGTCGCCGATCTTCAGGCCCAGCGAGTCGAGCAGCGAGGCATCGACCCAGACTTCGCCCGGCGGCGGGATGTCGCGGGTGACGGCGCCCGGGCCGTCCAGCGTGGCCGATGTCTGCAGGCTGCCGCGCAGCGGGTAGCCTGCCGTCACCGCCTTCAGCGCCACCAGCTTGCTGGCGCCGCCCTGTGCGTCTTCGGCCCGGGCCATGGTGGGGAAGCCGTAGGTGCCGGTGCCCTCCAGGCCCAGCGACCTGGCCTGCGCCACGAAGGCCTCGGGCGTCGGGTTGTCGCTGACCACCACGGCGTCGCCGCCCAGCAGCTGGCGCGCATCGCGCTGCAGCCCGCCCTGCAGGCGGTCGGCGAAGAAGCCGACGGCCGTGAGCGCGGCCACGGCCAGCAGCACGGCGACGATCAACAGGCGCAGCTCGCCGGCGCGCAGGTCGCGCCAGAGCGTGCGCCAACCCAGGCGGAGGGAGGCATTCATGGCCGCGACGATAGCCCAGAGGCCCGCGCACGGCCGGATTCAAGGGTTATTGCCGGTTTCGGCCTACTTGCCCGCGTCTTGGCGCTGTCGCATGATGTGACAAACACCCCACCGCGCCGATCAGGCATTTATTGCGGGTCGCGGCGGGTGAAATAAAAACATTCCACTATCTGGCCGTCCTTTCCCCCGAAGGAGTGTCAATGCTGCAATGTCAGCGCCTGCAAACCCTGGGCCTGTGCCTGGCCCTCGGCATGCTGTTGAGTGCCTGCGATCCCAAGCCTTCGGCCAGCCCCGCCGCACCGTCTGCCGGTGCCTCGGGCACTTCCGGCGCGAGCCCGAGCGGCATCAAGCCCGCCGATTCCGGCGACAAGGTCGAAGAGTCCGCCGCCCACAAGGGCCCGTCCGAAGGCGGCTCGGCCATCGGCGGCATGAGCGGCCCGAACGGCGGCGGCACTTCCGGCGGCGCGGCACCCGCGCCGAGCGGCGGCGACGGCTCCGCGCCCAAGTAGCGCGGCCGGCCCGAAACAGATTTCCCACGCAAAGCAAAGAAGAAGAGCCCACGATGAAACACCCCACTTCAACGAGGCAGGAGGTCGTGTCATGGACATGAACCGCCGCCAATTCTTCCGCGTGAGCAGCGCGGGGCTGGTCGGCTCCAGCATCGTGGCGCTCGGCTTCTCGCCGACCGCCGCGCTGGCCGAGGCCCGCAACTTCAAGCTCGCGCGCACCACCGAGACCCGCAACACCTGCCCGTACTGCTCGGTGGGATGCGGGCTCATCATGTACAGCCTGGGCGACAAGGCGAAGAACGTGGTGTCCGACATCCTCCACATCGAGGG
>PJUB01000256.1_pt1 | contig 30493 bp, 31 predicted proteins | sample 1512141 | NCBI WGS metagenome assembly PJUB01 (sample SAMN08177677, study PRJNA422409) | Soil metagenome, whole genome shotgun sequencing project. | isolation source: Soil enriched on filter paper: alkali lignin treatment | place: USA: Madison | collected 2015-01-15 | reverse complement strand
TACATCCACTACTACAATCACCACCGCATCAAGCTCAAGCTAAAAGGCCTGAGTCCGGTTCAATACCGGACCCAGGCCTTCGGCCCTTAGCTTCTTACTGTCCAACTTCTTGGGGTCAGTTCATCCGAGGGGCTTTTTTCATGTCCGGGCCGCCATCTGCGCCAGCCCCTATGGCGCTTATGGCTAAAGCTTGTAAACGCGCGCGCGGCGCGTAATATTTACGGATAAGTGCGGGCGCGGTTTCGCAATATCCCGAGCACACCTCTCACGCGGCATGGCGCCCGCCGCGGCAGCGTCCGGTCGGACCCTGCCGTCCATTCCTGGTGATTACTGCAAGGAACGAGGCCATGACTCGCAAGACGCCTATCGAGCTATACCGGAATATCGGCATCAGCGCCCATATCGACGCGGGCAAGACGACGACCACCGAGCGCATCCTCTTCTATACCGGTATCACCCACAAGATCGGCGAGGTGCACAACGGCGCCGCCGTGATGGACTGGATGGAACAAGAGCAGGAACGCGGCATCACCATCACCTCCGCCGCCACCACCGCCTTCTGGAAAGGCATGGCCGGCAACTATCCCGAACACCGCATCAACATCATCGATACGCCGGGCCACGTCGACTTCACCATCGAGGTCGAACGCTCCATGCGCGTGCTGGACGGCGCCGTGATGGTCTACGACGCCGTGGGCGGCGTGCAGCCGCAATCCGAAACCGTCTGGCGCCAGGCCAACAAGTACCGCGTGCCGCGCCTGGCATTCGTCAACAAGATGGACCGCGTCGGTGCCGACTTCCTGCGCGTGCAGCGGCAGATCGCCGAACGCCTGAAGGGCGATGCCGTGCCGGTGCAACTGCCGGTGGGCGCCGAAGACGGCTTCGAAGGCGTCATCGACCTGGTCAAGATGAAAGCCATCATCTGGGACGACGCCAGCCAGGGCGTGCGCTTCGAATACCGCGACATTCCGCCCGCGCTGCAGGCGCAGGCCCAGGAATGGCACGACAAGATGGTCGAGAAAGCCGCCGAGGCCAACGAGACGCTGCTCGAAAAGTACCTGGGCGGCGAACCCCTCACCGAAGCCGAGATCAAGCAGGGCCTGCGCCAGCGCACGGTCGCCAACGAAATCGTCCCCATGTTGTGTGGCAGCGCGTTCAAGAACAAGGGCGTGCAGGCCATGCTCGACGCCGTGATCGACTACCTGCCGTCGCCGGTCGACGTGCCCGCCATCAAGGGCCACGACGAACGCGACCACGAAATCGAACGCCATCCCACCGACAAGGAACCCTTCTCGGCGCTGGCCTTCAAGATCATGACCGACCCCTTCGTCGGCCAGTTGGTCTTCTTTCGGGTGTATTCGGGGGTGGTCAAGTCCGGCGACTCGGTCTACAACCCGGTCAAGGGCAAGAAAGAGCGGCTGGGCCGCATCCTGCAGATGCACGCCAACGAACGGCGCGAGATCACCGAAGTCTACGCGGGCGACATCGCCGCGGCCGTGGGCGTCAAGGACGTCACCACGGGCGACACGCTGTCCGATCCCGCGCACGTCATCGTGCTCGAACGCATGGTCTTCCCCGAGCCGGTCATTTCGCAGGCAGTCGAACCCAAGACCAAGGCCGACCAGGAAAAAATGGGTATCGCCCTGGGCCGACTGGCGCAGGAAGATCCCTCGTTCCGCGTGCGCACCGACGAAGAATCCGGCCAGACCATCATTTCAGGCATGGGCGAATTGCACCTGGAAATCCTGGTCGATCGCATGAAGCGCGAATTCGGCGTGGAAGCCACCGTGGGCAAGCCCCAGGTGGCCTACCGCGAAACCATCCGCAAGACCTGCGACGAAGTCGAAGGCAAGTTCGTCAAGCAGTCGGGCGGCCGGGGCCAGTATGGCCACGTCGTGCTCAAGCTCGAACCGCAAGAGCCGGGCAAGGGCTATGAATTCGTCGACGCCATCAAGGGCGGCGTGGTGCCGCGCGAGTTCATCCCCGCGGTGGACAAGGGCATCCGCGAAACCCTGAACGCCGGCGTGCTGGCCGGCTACCCGGTGGTGGACGTCAAGGTGACCCTGTTCTTCGGGTCGTACCACGATGTCGACTCCAACGAAAACGCCTTCAAGATGGCGGGTTCGATGGCCTTCAAGGACGGCATGCGCCGGGCCGACCCGGTGCTGCTCGAACCCATGATGCAGGTCGAGGTCGAAACGCCCGAAGACTTCACCGGCAACGTCATGGGTGACCTGTCGTCGCGCCGCGGCATGGTGCAAGGCATGGAAGACATCGCCGGGGGCGGTGGCAAAGTGGTGCGCGCCGAAGTGCCGCTGGCCGAGATGTTCGGCTATTCGACCTCGCTGCGTTCCCTGACGCAGGGCCGCGCCACCTACACGATGGAGTTCAAGCACTACGCCGAAGCGCCTCGCAACGTGGCGCAGGAAGTCATCGCCGCGCAAGGCACGGGCCGCTGATCTTCGGCGGGCGGCTGTCGGCAGGAGGGTCTCTGCCGACGGCTGCAATCCTTCGGGAGTTGTCGGCGGTGGTCAACCCGCGGTCGACAGCCCCGGCCTCAGGCGGGCGCGGCGGCCGCCGCCGCGCGGGTCCGCAGCCGCGCCGACGCCAGCTTCACCCCCAGCAGGATCATCACGAAGCCGTAGGCGTGGAACAGTTGCGGCGCCTCGCCCAGCAGCGGCCAGGCCAGCAGCGCGGCATACACCGGCACCAGGAACATCGACAAGCCCGCCGTCGCCGGCCCGGCCCGGCTGATCAGCCGGCCGTAGACGTAGTACGCGCCCAGGCTGGGCACCACCGCCAGAAACAGCAGCACCGCCGCCAGGCGCGGATCGGTCCAGGGCGGCGTCGCCCCGGTCGCGGCTTCGATACCGGCAAAGGGCGCCAAGGCAATCACCCCGCCCAGCATCATCGTCGCCAGGCGCGCGCTGTCCGGTACCGCAGGCAGCGTCAGGCGTTTTTGCAGCACGGTGTAGAACGCCCAGCCGGTGGCCGCCAGCAGCACCCACAGGTCGCCCTGGCCGAACGCCAGCCGCGCCAAGGCGTGGGCGTCGCCGCGTGTCAATACGACCAGCACGCCGCCCAGCGCCAGCGCCAGGCCGGCCGCGCGCAGCGGCGGCAGCGGCTTGCGCCACAGCAGCGCTTCCAGCAGCGCCACCAGGATCGGGCTGCACGAAAAGATCAGGGCGATGTTGGTGGCGCTGGTGGACTGGGCGCCGATGTATTGCGGCGCCACGGCCACGCCCATGCCCAGCACCGCCAGCGGCAGCAACGCGGGCAAGCCGCGCCAGAGCGCCTGGCGATGCCGCAGCAGGGCCGGCGCGGCCAGCGGCAGCAGGATCAACAGGGCGATCAGCCAGCGGCCGAAGGCCAGGAAAACAGGGGGAAGGGCGGCGTCGTGGGCCCAGCGGGCGGCCACCATATTCGAGGCGAATAGCGCCGGCGCGGCCAGGAGCATGGCGGTGCCGGACAGGCCCAGGCCGGTTCTTGCGGGTACTGCTGCTGCATGAGACATGATTTTCCGCCGCGCGGATCGACGCGCGGCATGCTGCGGTGGACGCCCGGCGCGGGGGCCGGGTTGTGCCGCGGCGCTTCACGCTGGATACGACGGGCGGGGTGGTGCCCGTCTTGCTGGAAAGTCTACGGCCAGGCCGGGAAAATAGGTTTCCTGATTCCCGCCGTATTGCGTGAAAAAGGAAAAGGGTTATCCCCTAAAATCCACTTTTGCAGGGAAATTCTCTTTTACGGATCCGCCGCCGTGTCCACCGCCCCGAAAATCGACGAAACCGACCGCAAGATCCTGCGCGCGCTGCGCACCGACGGGCGGCTCACCAACCTCAAGCTGGCCGAGCAGGTCGGTCTGTCGCCCACGCCATGCTGGAACCGGGTCAAGGCCCTGGAGGACGCCGGTGTCATCGAAGGGTATGCCGCGCTCTTGAACCAGAAGGCGCTGGGCCTGCCGGACACGGTCATGATCGAAGTCACGCTCGAACACCACGACGACGACACCCTGGCGCGCTTCGGCGACGCCATCACGCGCTTGCCGCAGGTGGTCGAGGCGTTCCTGGTCACCGGCGAATACGACTACCTGATCAAGGTGGCCGTGGCCGGTACCGAAGGCTACGAGGAATTCCTGCGCAAACGGCTCTACAAGCTGCCCGGCGTGCGGCACAGCCGCTCCACCTTCGTGCTCAAGCGCCTGAAGCACACGCCGTCGGTCGAACCCTGACGGCGCGGGCGGGCCTGGGGGCTGGCAGCCGCGCGCAGGCCGTTGATCGGCTACCCGCCTAGCCGTGCAGAAAGGCTTCGATGGCGCCGTTGAAGGCGCGCGGATTGCCCAGGTTCATGCCGTGGGACGAACCCGCGATGGTCACGCGCCGCGATTGCGGCAGCCATTGTTCCAGCATGTCGAGCAGGGCGGGGTAGGGAGCAGGGCTGAGCGCCCCGCCGATCAGCAGCGTGGGCAGCGTAATCGACCCGATTTCGGCGGCGCCCAGTGCGGCGGGCGTCTCGCGGGCCTGGCCGAACAGCGTGCCGACGTTGTCGCGCACCATGTCCTTGAACCACGGCACCATGCGCTGCCAGGTGTCCGGCCCGGTCACCGTATCGACGAACAGCGCCAGGCCTTCCTCGATGGCGCCATCGCGGATCAATTCCAGCGCACGCTGGCGAAAACCGCCACGCGCATCGTCATCGCCGGGCAATGCCAGGCCGGGGTCGGCCAGCGTCAGGCTGCGCAGTGCATCGGGCCGCGTCAGGGCGGCTTCCAGCGCCACGCGGCCGCCGCGAGAATGTCCTACCAGGTGGGCCGGTTCGCCCGCCACGCGGTCGATGAATTCCAGTACGTCGGCGGCGTGTTGCGCCACCGAAAAACCGTCGCCTTCGCCGTCCCAGGTCTCGGGCCAATAGCGCCGCAGGCACACCGCCAGCACCCGGAACGAGCGTCCCAGCGGCGCCATCTGCGATTTCCAGTAGCGGCTGTCGGACAGCGAACCGTGCACCAGCACCAGGGGCGCACCCTCGCCGTATTCGGTATAGGACAGGGCGTAGCCGCCGATCTCGGCGGTTTGCAGGGGCAGGACGGGTTCGGAACGCATGGGATACGGGTAGGAAAGCCAGGCCCGCATTTTAGGCTGATACACTCGTTTCCCGATTTATTCCCTTCGAACGGAGTCTGCCAGATGTCATCCGCCACGCCCGCCGAGCTTCCCGAATCCGCCCAGCGCGTCGCCCGCCTGTTGCAGCAACTGGGCCACGACAAGCCCGTGGTGGTGCTACCGCAAACCGGCAAGACCTCGGCGGAAGCGGCGGCGGGCCTGGGCTGCGAAGTCGCGCAGATCGCCAAGTCGATCATCTTCCGCCGCGCGGCCGATGACGCGCCGGTGCTGGTCATCGCCAGCGGCATCAATCGCGTGGACGAGGCCAAGGTCGCGGAACAGGTCGGCGCGCTGGCCAAGGCCGACGCCAAGTTCGTGCGCGAAATGACGGGCTACGCCATCGGCGGCGTCTGCCCCATCGGCCACGCCGTCAAGCCGGTCATGCTGCTCGACCAGGACCTGTTTCAGTACGACAGCCTGTGGGCGGCAGCGGGGCATCCGCACGCCGTGTTCAACCTGACTCCGCAGCAATTGGCCGCCATGACGGGGGCGCCCGTGGCTGACGTCGCCCAGCGCGCCTGAGACGGCGCCGGGCGTGGCTACGGGCAGGTTCATCGCTTCGTGCTTGCGGCGGGACGGCGGCCTGACCAAGGCATCGGCCCGGCCGCGTCAGTGCGGCCGCGCCTCCAGGTCGTCGATCAACACCTGCAACCGGCCCCGTGAGCAGGCCTCGACCCGGCCTTGCACCCCGTACACCGTCGCCAACGCCGCCGGGGTGATCACCGCGGCAGGCGCCCCGGCCGCCACCAGCCGGCCGCCATGGATCATCACTGCGCGGTCGGCATGTTGCAACGCCACGTTCAAGTCGTGCAGCACGATCACGGTGATCAGGCCGTGGTCGTCGGTTTCCTGCTTCAACAGCCGCATCACATGGAACTGGTAATTCAGGTCCAGCGCCGATAGCGGTTCGTCCAGCAGCAGCACCCGTGGGCGCCGCACCAGCGCCTGGGCCAGCCCCACCAGCTGCTTCTGCCCGCCGGACAGGGCATCCAGGTAGTGCAGGGCCAGGTGGCCGATGCCCAGCCGTTCCAGCAGGCGGTCAATGTCGTGCAGGCTGGCCGGCGGTCCTACGGCTTCGCTGGCGCGGGCCGCCACCAGCACCGATTCGAACACCCGCAGGTGCACGGCCGCCGGCAGGCTTTGCGGCAGATACACCAGGTGCCGCGCGCGGGTTGCGAAGTCCTGCTGCACCAGGTCCAGCCCATCCAGCCTCGCATGGCCGCTGCGCACCCGCACCAGGCCCGCCAGGGCCTTGAGCAGCGTCGATTTACCGCTGCCGTTCGGCCCCAGCAAGGCGGTGACTTCGCCCGCCTTCAGCTCGGGCAGCGACAGGTCGTGCAACACGTCCGCTGCGCCGTAGCCTGCCGTGACGTGGCCGATGGCCAAGGCCGCACGCGGTGCCATTGCCGCGGTCATGGCAGGCTCCGGCGCAGCACCACCGCCACGAAAAAGGGGATGCCGATCAACGAGGTCACGATGCCCACCGGCACGATCACGCCCGGCGCCAGGTTCTTCGATGCGACCGAGGCCAGCGACAGGATGACCCCGCCCACCAGGGCGCTGGCCGGCAGGAAAAAGCGGTGGTCTTCGCCCACCAGCCGCCGGGCGATGTGCGGCGCAATCAGGCCGATGAAGCCGATGGTGCCGACAAACGCCACCGCCAGCGCCGACAGCAGGCTGACGCGCGCCAGGGCGGTGACGCGCACCCGGCGTACGTCCACGCCAAAGCTGGCGGCGCGTTCTTCGCCCAACCGCAGCGCCGTCAGTTTCCAGGACTGCCGCATGGCCAGCGGCAAGGCCAGCGCGAACGCCAGCCCCAGCGCGGCCACCGTCGTCCAGCTGGACCGCGCCAGGCTGCCCATGGTCCAGAACACCAGGTTCTGCAGCGCCTCGGCGCTGGCCGTGAATTGCACCAGCGACACCAGGGCGTTGAAGGTAAACACCATGGCGATGCCGAACAGCACCACGCCGGACGTCTGCATGCCGCCGCGGCGCGCCACGACATCCAGCATCAGGGCGGCCAGCATCGCGAACAGGAACGCGTTGCCGGCGATCAGCCAGCCGTCCGGAATGCCGGGCAGGCCCAGCCCCAGTACGATCGCCAGCGATGCGCCGAAGGCGGCGGCCGACGACACGCCCAGGGTGAACGGGCTGGCCAGCGGGTTGTTCAGGATGGTCTGCATTTCGGCGCCGGCCAGGCCCAGTGCCATGCCCACCAGAGCCGCCATCAGCGCATAAGGCAGCCGGATATCCCAGACGATAACCCGCAGCGTCGGGTCCGCGGCGTCCGGTGCGGTCAGGGTGCGCCACAGCTCGCCCCAGCCCAGGCCCGAGGGCCCCAGGGTGAAATCCAGCAGCAGCCCAATGAAAATCGCCGCCAGCAGCAGGGCGATGAGCCCCGCGCGGCGGCGCAGGATATGCCGGTAAGCGGCGACCGCGGATGCGGCGTCGGCCATTACTGCAGCAGTTGCAGGCGGCTCTTGGCCGTGCTGGCGGCCGGTGCGTTGGGATAATCGCGGACGATGCGCTGCAGCGTCGTCTTGGCGCCGGCGCGGTTGTTCATTTCGATCTGGCTGCCGGCAATGACCAGCAGCGCGTCGGGCGCGCGGCCGTTGTCCGGGGCCTTTTGCACCATGGCGTTCAGCTGTTCGATCGCGCCCTTGAAGTCCTTCAGGGCGTAGCGGCTGCTGCCCAGGTAGAACTGGGCGCTGGGGGCCAGCTGGCTGTTGGGGTAGAGCGCGGTGAAGGCAGCCAGCGATTCGGACGCTTCCTTGTACTGGCCCTTGCGGAACAGGTCGATGGCGCCGTCATAGGCCGCCTGCTCCTGCGGATCGCCGGCGGTCGCGCCCGGCGGGTTGGCGCCGCCTGCGGCACCGCCCGGCTTGTTGGCGCTGGGCTGCTGGCGCGACACCAGTTCGAGCTGGTCGCGCAACTGGGCAACTTCCTGCTGCAGGGCTTGAATCTGATCGGCCAATTGGAGCTTGGCGCGTTGGCTCTGCTCGTTCTGCTGCTGTACTTGCTGGCGCAAATCCAGGATGGCCTTGCGGGCCTCATCATCGGAAAAAGCGTGGGCGGGCGCCGTCAGGGCCGCAAGCACCAGGCCGGTGGCCGCAATCAAAGGACGCAGGGACAGAACGTTATCGCGCATGAAAATTCCCGGGTATAAAAACAAACGTCGGGACGGCCGGCTGACCGTCCCGACGCGTGGTGGGGCACTTGGCTATACGAAAAGCTTAACGCTGATATTCGATATCGGCGCGGCGGTTTTCCGCAAAGTCGGCTTCCGACGTACCAGTCGCCTTCGGCTTTTCTTTACCAAAGCTGATGGTCTCGATCTGGTTGTCGCTGACGCCCAACAGGGTCATCATGCGACGCACGGCGTCGGCACGGCGCTGGCCCAGGGCCAGGTTGTATTCGGCGCCGCCGCGTTCGTCGGTGTTGCCTGCGATCTTGATTTTCTGCTGCTGGTGCGAAGCCAGGTAACGGGCGTGGGTTTCCACCAAGCCGCGGTACTGGTCGGACACCGTGTAGCTGTCGAAGTCAAAGTACACCGAGCGCTGTTGCGCCAGGATGCTTTGGGGGTTGAAGGGATCAAGGATCTGGCCAGAGGCCGATCCTTGGCCAGCGCCTCCGCCCTGACCCGCTTTATCGTCGAGAGGGACGGAGCTGCAAGCTGCCAGGGTGGCGGCCAGAGCGGCGATGGTTAGGCTTTTGGCAATGCGCGACTTCATGATAGTTCCTTTGCAAAGAGAGTCACACGTGTTATCGGGTAAATGGGCCCCAAGTCGGTTCACGTATTTCCCCGTTCAGTACCGAAAGCGTTTGTCGTACGCGGCCATCGCTCGATACGCCAGCAAGCACGCTACGGCCATTTTGGATGGCGGCGTAAAGCACTTGCATGCCGTTCGGCGCGAAGCTTGGCGACTGATCGTCACGACCATCGGTCAACAAGTTCTCCGAGCCGGAGGACAGGTTCAACGATGCAATCCGGAACGCGCCGTCGCGTCTGGCAACGTACAGCAACGTCGATCCATCGGGGGAAATTCGGGGTGAGATGTTGTAACCACCATTAAACGTGAGGCGGCGAGCATCGCCACCGTCCAGGCCGGTTTGATAAATCTGCGGCCCGCCGCTGCGGTCACTGGTAAAGATAATGGAACGGCCGTCTGGCGTAAAGCTCGGCTCGGTGTCAATCCCGGGAGAACGCGTAACTCGCTTCATATTCGAGCCGCCGGCCGCACTAACGATGTAAATTTGCGACAAACCGTCACGCGTCAGGGCCACGGCCAGCTGGGTCCCATCGGGCGACCAACCGGGGGCGCTGTTGTTGCCCTTGAAGTTGGCGACCGGCACGCGGGCGCTGGTGGCCAGGGTGTGAACGTACACGACCGGTTTGCCGGATTCGAAGCTCACGTAGGCCAGCTTGGCGCCATCGGGCGACCAGGACGGCGAAATGATCGGCTCGCGCGAACGCAGGGCAACCTGCGGGTTCTGGCCGTCGGCATCAGCCACTTGCAGTTCGTAGGTCGGGCCTTGCTTGAGCACGTAGGCAATGCGGGTCGAGAACACGCCGCGCACGCCGGTGATCTTTTCGTAGATGCGGTCGGCGATCTGGTGGGCCACGCGGCGCAGTTCCTGCTCGGTGCCCGAGAACGCCACGCCGTCCAGCTGGCCCTTCTTGACCGTGTCGGCCAGGCGGTAGCGCACGTCGTAGCGGCCGTCGCTGCTACGCACGATGCTGCCGTAGGCGATGAAGTCGGCGCCCTTGCCGCGCCAGTCGTCGTGGGCGATGGGCGAATCGACATTCAGGCCCGAGCCGGCGGCGCTGATCAGGCGGAACTGGCCCGTGCGGGTCAGGTCGGCGCGGATCACTTCAGCCAGGGCACGGCCATGGGTGTCATCCACCGCGAAATCGGCGATGGCGACCGGATATTGGGTGGCGCCGGTACCCGAGATGTCGACACGAAGCTGCGCCTGGGCGGGCTTCATGGCCATCAGGCAGGCCAGCGCGAGCAGCAGCAGTCCGAGTCCGTACAGTCGCCACAGGGCGGGTTGAGGGGCTCGTCGGCTAGGGGCGGGAGTCATAATCAGCAATCTCCTGTCTATTAGTACATGCTGTACTCACCGTAGATACTCGGTTCGTAGCGGCCATTAGAAGGTTTCGGGAACGGGTTGCAGCGGCGGATGCCGCTTTCGATTGCGCGGTCAAAGGCGGGAATACCCGAAGATCTGGTAATCGTAACCGCAGTGACCTTTCCGTCTGAGGTATTCAACTTTACTTGGTATTCGGCCGTCGGGTTATCGGCGCCGCTGCGAGGCGGAGTCGGATAGGCCACGCCCGGTTGCACGCAAGCGCGCACCTTGGCGCCGTAGCCCGCGTCGCGGCCACCCGCGCCACCGGTCTGGTTGCGGTCGGCGGTGCCGCCCGGGATGCCGGCTGCGCCCAGGGCGTCGTTACGGAAGGCGTCCTTCAGCGCCTTGTCGGCGGCGGCCTTCTTGGCGGCTTCTTCCTTGGCCTTCTTCTCGGCAGCGGCCTTTTCGGCCGCGGCTTTCTCTGCTGCGGCCTTGTCCGCGGCCGCCTTTTCAGCAGCCGCCTTGTCGGCAGCGGCCTTTTCGGCGGCCGCCTTCTTGGCGGCGTCTTCCTTGGCCTTCTTCTCGGCAGCGGCCTTGTCAGCCGCGGCCTTTTCCGCGGCAGCCTTGTCGGCCGCAGCCTTCTCGGCCGCCTGGCGTTCCTGCTCCAGGCGCTTCTTTTCCTTCAGTTCAGCCTGCTTGCGCTCTTCTTCCAGGCGCGCCTTTTCCTTGGCGGCCTCGGCGGCCTGGCGGGCCTGCTCTTCCTGTTCGCGCTTTTTCTTGGCTTCCTGCAGCGCGATTTCCGGATCCTCTTGTTCGGTCTTGGGCTGGACCTGGGGTTCCGGCTTGGGCGGCGGGGGCGGTGGTTCGGGTGCCTTTTGGGGCTCCGGCTCGGGCTGCGGCTTGGGTTGAGGCTGCGGCTTGGGCGGTTCGGGCTGGGGCTTGGGCGGGGTCGCGTCCGGCGACACGCCGTCGGCCCACAGTTGCACTTGCACGGGGCCCGGGGTTTCGGTGCGCCAGTTCAGGTTGAAGATCAACACGGCCAGCAGCAGCGCGTGCACCAGCAACGCCAGGATCAAGGCGATCCGGTTGTCGTTGTTGGGCGGCGTGGCCGGGGGGCCGCTGTGGTGTCGAATAATGGGTGGCGTCATGAGCGTTGCAAGCCGGCAGGGCCGGCGGAGGGCGTCGCGTTAGCGTTTTTTCGCGGGGGCAGGCTGATTGCCGCCGGCGGACTGGTCCACCAGCAGGCCCAGGCGGGTAATGCCATTGGTACGCAGTTCGTCCATGACCTTCACGACCGTCTCGTAGGGCACCTTGCCGTCGGCTGCGATCACCACCGGGGTTTCGGCGGTGATGCGCGAGCGCACCTGGGCCACCAGTTCGGGGCGGGCGATGTCTTGCAGGGTGGCGCCGGGCTCGCGCATGCGCAGCGCGATCTTGCCGTCTTCCGAAATCTGGACTTCAAGCGGCTTGACCGGCACGTCCGATGCCGCGCCCACCGAGGGCAGCTGGATCAGGCCCGGCGTGATAAGGGGTGCGGTCACCATGAAGATGACCAGCAGCACCAGCATCACGTCGATGTACGGCACCACATTGATGTCGGCCTTCATGCGGCGGCCGGACCTGCCGCGCGAGCTTACCGAGGGCATTAGCGCACCTGCCGTTGCAGAATGTTCAGGAACTCATCGACGAAGCTGTCGAAACGGATCGAGATGCGGTCGATGTCGTTGGTGAAGCGGTTGTAGGCGACGACGGCCGGAATGGCGGCGAACAGGCCGATGGCGGTGGCGATCAGCGCTTCGGCGATACCGGGGGCCACCGAGGCCAGCGTGGCCTGCTGCATGTTCGACAGGCCGATGAAGGCGTGCATGATGCCCCACACGGTGCCGAGCAGGCCGATGTACGGCGACACCGAACCGGCCGAGGCCAGGAAGTTCAGGTGCGATTCCAGCGCGTCCATTTCGCGCTGGTAGGCGGCGCGCATGGCGCGGCGCGGGCCGTCCAGCAGGGCGGTGGCGTCGCTGCCGGCGTTGCCGCGGCGGGCCTTCAGGAATTCGGTCATGCCGGCATCGAAGATGCGGGCCAGGGCGCCTTGCTCGTCGCGGCGCGAGGCCACGGCCTGTTGCAGCATGGACAGATCGCCGCCGGACCAGAAGTCGTCTTCGAAACGGCGGGTCTGGGCGTGGGCGCGCTTGATGGCGAGCCGCTTGGCGAAGATGTACGTCCAGGACATGATCGAGATGCCCAGCAGCATCAGCATGATCAGCTGGACCGGCACGCTGGCGTGCGAAATCAACGAAAGCAACGACATGTCGTTGGTGGCTTGCATGGTTATTCCTGAATTGATTCCAGTTTGGCGCGGACGTCGGCCGGTAGTTCCACCGGCCGCATGTTGACGGCATCGACGCAGCAGACTTGGATGTTGCCTTCGGCAAGCAGTTCCCCGTCCCGTTCTGCGCGCTGCGCGAAGTGTATCGAAGCGCGGCCCAATTTTGTGACCCGGCTGCGAATAGTTAGCAAATCGTCCAGTTTGGCAGGCTTGCGGTAGGACATGTCCAGCGAGCGGACAACGAACAGGCGTTGCTCGCCGGTGGCCAGATCGGATTGGTTGACCCCCAGGTCGCGCAACCACTCGGTGCGGGCGCGTTCCAGGAATTTCAAGTAGTTAGCGTAGAAAACCACCCCGCCCGCATCCGTGTCTTCGTAGTAGACGCGGACTTGCAGGCGGGATTCGGCGGACTTCGGATCGGTCACGATGCGGGCTTCGATAATGCGGGTCGGGACGCGAAAAGTCCGTAGTTGCTTTAGGGTTTACAGCGTGTCGAGTTTCGTCAGCACCGTCTCAAGCGCGGACTCTACCGGAATCTTGGCCGCTTCGGTTTCGCGACGGGCCTGCAATTCCACCACACCGTCGTTCAATCCGCGTTCTCCAACTGTTACACGCAGCGGAGCGCCGATCAATTCCCACTCGGCAAACATCACGCCGGGGCGGGCATCGCGGTCGTCCAGGATGACGTCCACGCCACGCGCCAGCAGCGATTCGTACAGCTTCAGGGAGGTGTTACGCACGGTTTCGCTTTTGCCCCAGCCCACCGGGCAGATCACCACTTCGAACGGGGCGATGGCGCGGGGCCAGATGATGCCGCGCGCATCGTGGTTCTGCTCGATGGCGGCGCCGACGATGCGGGTCACGCCGATGCCGTAGCAGCCCATTTCCAGGGTGGCCGGCTTGCCGGTTTCGTCCAGGAAGGTGGCCTTCAGGGCTTCGGAGTATTTCTTGCCCAGGTAGAAGACGTGGCCCACTTCGATGCCGCGCTGGATGGACAGCGTGCCCTTGCCGTCCGGCGACGGGTCGCCCGCGACCACGTTGCGCAGGTCGGCCACGAGCTCGGGTTCGGGCAGGTCACGTCCCCAATTAACGCCCTGGATGTGGAAGTCTTCACGGTTCGCGCCGCAGACGAAGTCGGCCATGTTGGCCACGGTGCGGTCGGCAATGACGTGCACCGGACGGGCGGTGCGGACCGGGCCCAGGTAACCCGGCTTGCAGCCGAAGTGCTCGACGATCTCGGTTTCCGTGGCAAAACGGAAGCCGGCCAGGCCCGGCAGCTTGCCAGCCTTGATTTCATTGAGTTCGTGGTCGCCGCGCAAGAGCAGCAGCCAGACGTCGACCTTGCCCTTTTCGCCGTCGGTGGCCAGGACGATGGACTTCACCGTCTGTTCGAGCGGGATGCCCAGCAGGCGGGCCACGTCTTCGCACTTGGCCGCGCCCGGGGTCGCCACGTCGGCCATCGCCTGGGTGGCGGCGCCGCGCGTCGGGTACAGGCTGACCGCCTCGGCCAGTTCGATGTTGGCGGCGTAGTCGGTCTCGGCGTTGTAGACCAGCAGGTCTTCGCCGGTCTCGGCGATGACCTGGAATTCATGGCTGCGGGTGCCCCCGATCGAGCCCGTATCGGCGGCCACGGCGCGGAATTCCAGGCCCAGGCGACCGAAAATGCGCATGTAGGCGGCGTACATGTTGTCGTAGCTGCGCTGGGCGCCGGCTTCGTCGCGGTCGAAGGAGTAGGCGTCCTTCATGGTGAATTCGCGGCCGCGCATCAGGCCGAAGCGCGGGCGGCGCTCGTCCCGGAACTTGGTCTGGATGTGATAGAAATTCAGCGGCAGCTGGCGGTAGCTGTGGATTTCGTTGCGGGCGATGTCGGTGATCACCTCTTCCGAGGTGGGCTGCAGCACGAAATCGCGCTGGTGCCGGTCCTTGATGCGCAGCAGTTCGGCGCCGTATTGCTCCCAGCGGCCCGATTCCATCCAGAGCTCGGCCGGCTGGACCACCGGCATCAGCAGCTCGATCGCGCCGGAGGCGTTCATTTCCTCCCGGACGATGGCCTCGACCTTGCGGATGATCTTCAGGCCCAGGGGCATGTAGGTGTAGATGCCGCCCGCGAGCTTGCGGATCATCCCGGCCCGGGTCATCAGCTGGTGGCTGGCGACTTCGGCTTCGGAAGGGGCTTCTTTGAGGGTGTTGATGTGGTAGTTGGATGCGCGCATGTTTAAAGGTGGCAGCAGATACGTATAATCGACTGTAATTGTATTGAATTCGGTGGGGGTGGCCCATGCTTGACCGCGAAGGCTACCGCCCCAATGTCGGCATCATTCTCGTCAATAGCAGAAACGAGGTCTTTTGGGGCAAGCGTATCAGGGAACATGCCTGGCAGTTCCCTCAGGGTGGCATCAAGTACGGCGAAAGCCCGGTGCAGGCCATGTATCGCGAGCTCCATGAAGAGGTGGGCCTAAAGCCCGAGCATGTCCGTATTTTGGGGCGTACACGCGATTGGTTACGTTATAACGTGCCCGATCACTTCGTCCGGCGTGAGTGGCGTGGCCACTATAAAGGACAAAAACAGATTTGGTTCTTGTTGCGCCTGGTGGGACGTGACAGCGACGTGTGCCTGCGCGCGACGCAGCATCCGGAATTCGATGCCTGGCGCTGGAGCCAGTATTGGGTCCCCCTGGATGCCGTCATCGAGTTCAAGCGAGACGTCTATACCCAGGCGTTGAACGAGTTGTCAGCAATCCTCTTTCGGCGTCATCACGAAACCCGCTACCTGCGTCAGCGCGTGCATGGGCAGCGGGCGGCAGAGAACTTGCCCGAAGGAACGGACGGTCATGCGCATATTGTTGGTTGAAGATGAACGGGACATGGCGTCCTGGCTCATGCGCGCGCTTGCGCAAAGCGGGTTCGTGCCCGATCACGCGGCCGATGCCCGCACGGCCGAAGCCTTCATGGCGGGCACCGAATACGATGCCATCGTCATGGACCTGCGCCTGCCGGACAAGCACGGCCTGGTCGTGCTGCGCGAAATGCGCAACCGCGACGACCGCACGCCCGTCCTGCTGCTCACCGCCCAGGGCGCGCTGCAAGACCGGGTACGCGGCCTGAACCTGGGCGCCGACGACTTCCTGACCAAGCCGTTCGCCCTCGAAGAGCTCGAAGCCCGCCTGACCGCCCTGGTGCGCCGCAGCCGCGGCCGCCAGCACCCGCGGCTGCAGTGCGGCTCGCTCTCCTACGACAGCGAAAGCCGGGCGTTCACGCTCGACGGCTCCTTGCTGTTCCTGACCCCGCGCGAGCACGCCGCCCTGGCGGCCTTGCTCACCCGCAGCGGCTACCCCGTCGACAAGTCGCAGCTGTTCGGCAAGGTCTTCACCCACGACAGCGAAGCCAACCCTGACGCCATCGAAGTGGTCCTGCATCGCTTGCGCAAGAAACTGGCCGGCAGCGACGTGCGCATCGTGACCGTCCGCGGGCTGGGCTACATGCTGGAAAGTGTCGCCAGCGAAGCCGCCGACACCTGAATCCTTCCCCGTGAGCCTACGGATACCTGGATTGCCGCGGGTCGGCATTCGCGCCCTGTTGATCATCCTGCTGCTGCCCGGCGTGGTGGCGCTGCTGGTCATCGACAGCCTGAACGACTACCGCACCCTGTCCGAGATCACCAACGAGGCCTACGACAGCGCACTGGTCGAACCGGCCCGGGTGCTTGAAAGCAGCCTGGAGTTCGCCCCTGACGGTTCGCTGCAGGTGGCCACGCCCCTGTACGCCCAGGTCATGCTGGAATCGCGGGCGGGGCTGCGCAAGTATTTCCGCATTGAGCAGATCGATCCGCCCCTGCCGGACGATTCGCCCGTGCCCACCGAACAGGGCAAGACGCTGCTGGGCATGCCCGAGCTGCCGCGTCCGCCCACCTGGCCACGCGCCAACGGCCAGCCCGTGTTCTACGACGGCGTCTACCGCAATGACCCCGTGCGGGTGGTGTCGGTGCTGCGCGATCTGTATTACCAGGGCAACCACCGCCAGGTGCTGGTGCTGGTTGCGGAAAGCACCGGCAAGCGCATCGAGGCTGAAAACAGCGCACGGCGCCAGGAAATCCTGCGTGACGCCCGCATGCTGGCGCTGGTCGTGCTGCTGGTGTGGTGGGGCGTGTCATGGGCGCTCAAGCCTTTGCGCCGGCTGCGGGCCGACATCCGCAACCGCCGGCCCGACGATCTGACGCCGCTGGACGCCTCGCGCGTGCCCAGCGAAGTGGCGCCGCTGGTCGATGCCGTCAATCACCATATCGCCCGCTACCGGCGCGTGCTCGAAGAGCAATCGCATTTCCTGGCCGACGCCTCGCACCAATTGCGCACGCCGTTGGCCATCATGCTGACCCAGGCACAGTACGCGCTGCGCGAACGCGACCCCGCGCGGGCGCAAGAGGGCCTGCGCGCCATCGTCGACCAGCTCGGCCGCACCCGCCGCCTGACCGAGCAGTTGCTGTCGCTGGCGCACGCCAACCAGGCCGATCAGCTGCCGCGGCAGTTGCTCGACATGAATGCCGTGTCGCGCGAAGTGGTGCTGCAGTACCTGCCGCTGGCGCATGAAAAGCAGCAGGACCTGGGCTGGGTGCAGGCCGTCAACGAGCAGGGCCAGGAGGTCGGCGCGACCGTGTCCGGCAGCGAGGCCGAGCTGCACGAGGCCCTGTCCAATCTGGTGCACAACGCGATTCACTACGCACCCGTCGGCGCGCGCATCACGGTGTCGGTCAGCCGGGTCGATAACCGTGCCGAAGTCGCCGTGTCCGACAACGGTCCCGGGCTCGAACCCTTGCTGCGCGCACGCGCCTTCGCCCGCTTCGAACGGGTCGGCACCGACAAGCCTGTGGCCTCGTCCGGGTCGGGCCTGGGGCTGGCGATCGCCCGCGCCTATGCCCGTCGCAACGATGGCGACATCGAACTGCGCGACGGCGAGGCCAACGAGCAGGGCGGGGTGGGTCTGGCCTCCGTGCTGTGGCTGCCCCTGGCCGCCACGGTCTCGCAGTATCCGCGCCCCACGGACGTCGAGTTCACGGGCGAACAGTAGATTTGTCCAAGTCAGCTTTCATTCTTTCCTCCTGGCCGCTAAGGCTAAGTCGGACTGTTTCCATCAGGGATTACCCCCGGATTCAGGATGGCGACAGCGCATAGAAAGCGGATTAGCAGCTTGCTTCCGTAATCTGCCAGCCGGTCTGTCGTAAAGGGCCGGGTGGCGCTCGATCTGAGCGGCGCCTCAAGGGCTGCACGGCCCTGCTTCAGGAGGATGGAAGTGCAAAAAACAATTAATAGAAAGGACTACTACGGCGGCGCGCTGATGGTCCTTATCGGATTGGGGGCGATTTACGGTGGTACGGACTATCACATCGGATCGCTCAGCCACATGGGCCCGGGGTTCTTTCCCGCGGCATTGGGCGGCCTGCTGGCGCTGACCGGAATACTCATCGCGATCTCGGCGCGTTCGGGCGAGGCGACCCCGCCGGCGCCGGGTGACGGCCACGCGCACGGCCTGCCGGATTTCCGCGGCGGCGCCTGCATCCTGCTGGGCACCCTGGCGTTCCTGGTGCTGGGCCACTGGGGCGGCCTGCTGCCCGCCACGTTCGCCATCGTCTTCATTTCTGCCCTGGGCGATCGCAAGAACACGATCAAGCAGGCATTCGTGCTGTCGATCGGCATGTCCGTGATCGCGGTGGTGGTTTTCTGGTGGGCGCTGCAACTGCAGCTGCCGCTGTTTCGTTGGGGTTGAAGCGCCATGATCTCTCAATCTTTGATGGACCTCTGGTACGGCTTCGGCGTCGCGTTCCAGTTCCACAACCTGATGTGGTCGTTCTTCGGCGTGCTGGTGGGCAACCTCATCGGCGTGCTGCCCGGCATGGGCGCGCTGTCGGCCATTTCCATCCTGCTGCCGCTGACCTACGTGATGCAGCCGGTGCCCGCCATCCTGATGCTGGCCGGTATTTTCTACGGCTCGCAGTATGGCGGCGCCATCGGCGCGATCCTGCTGAACCTGCCTTCGCACCCGCCGCACGCGGTGACCTGCCTTGACGGCTATCCCCTGACCAAACAGGGCAAGGGCGGGACCGCGCTGGGCATCACGATGATCTGTTCGTTCTTCGCGGCATCGGTCGGGATCATCGTCATGATCTTCGCCTCGCCCTTGCTGGTCGAAGTGGCGTTCAAGTTCGGTCCCACCGAGATCTTCTCGATCATGCTGCTGGGCCTCCTGGCCGGCGCGACGATGTCGCGTGGTTCGCCCCTGAAGGGCGTCGCCATGACCCTGTTCGGCCTGATGTGCGGCGTGGTCGGCACCGACGTCAACACCGGCACCATCCGCTTCTCGTTCGGCCTGCTGGACCTGTCCGACGGCCTGGAACTGGTGGCGCTCTCGATGGGCCTGTTCGGCGTGGCCGACTTCCTGATGAGCGTCAATCGCATGACCATCATCGGCAGCGGCGCCAAGCTGCGCCTGCGCGACATGCGGCCCAGCAAGCAGGAACTGAAGACGGCCTTCTGGCCGATGGTGCGCGGCACCGCGGTGGGCACGCTGTTCGGCGCCATGCCCGGCACCGGCCCCACCATCACGACCTTCGTGGCCTACGCGCTGGAACGCAAGATCTCCAAGACGCCCGAGAAGTTCGGCACCGGCATGATTGCCGGCGTGGCCTCGCCCGAAGCCTCGTCGCACTCGAAGACGCAGGTCGACTTCATCCCGACGATGAGCCTGGGCATTCCGGGCGATGCCGTGATGGCGCTGATCCTGGGCGCGCTGCTGATCCAGGGCATCCAGCCCGGCCCGCAGCTCATCACCGAGCATCCGGACATCTTCTGGGGCCTGATCGCCAGCTTCTGGGTCGGCAACGTGCTGCTGATGGTGCTGAACGTGCCGCTGATCGGCGTGTGGGTCAAGCTCTTGCAGGTGCCGTACCGCTATCTGTTCCCGTCCGCGCTGTTCTTCATCGCAGTGGGCGTGTTCAGTACGCAGAACAGCCTCTTCCAGATCTGGGAAGTGCTGGCCTTCGGTGTGATCGGCGCCATCCTGATGACACTGGAATTCTCGGTTGCGCCCATTCTGCTCGGCTTCGTGCTCGGCCCCATGGTCGAAGAGAACTTCCGTCGCGCGCTGCTGCTGTCGCGCGGTGACCTGGCGGTGTTCGTGCAGCGTCCGATCAGCGCCTGGTTCATCGGCGCCAGCGCGCTGCTGATCCTGCTGCAGCTGTGGGCCTTCCTGCGCCGCAACAAGGGCAAGAACAAGCCGCAGGTCACGCAGACGGCCTGATCCGGCTGGCGATACCTGATGTGCGCACGGCCCGGCTTTCATGCCGGGCCGTTTGATTTACGGCCCGCCTTGCCGCATGCTTGTGGTTTATCCAGCCCGCACAGATCCCCGTCATGCACATACTCTTTGCCTGCCCCCTGCACGATCCCGATGTCTGGGTCCCGCGCTTGGAAGCCGCCATGCCCGGTTGCCGCATTTCCGTCTGGAATCCCGATGGTCCGCCGTCGGGTGCCGAAGTCGCCCTGGTCTGGCGGCCGCCGGCAGAACTGTTCAGCCACGAAACCGGCATCACCACGCTGTTCAATCTGGGCGCCGGCGTGGACGCCTTGCTCAAGATGCCCGAGATTCCGCCGCAGGTGCGCATCGTTCGCCTCGAAGATGCCGGCATGTCGGTGCAGATGGCCGAATACGCGCTCTATGCCTTGCTGCGCGTATCGCGTGATTTCCAGGCCTTCGACGAGGCCCAGGCGCGCCAGCACTGGGATACCCGCGAAGGCACGCGCCAGGCCGATTGGCCCGTGGGCGTGCTGGGGCTGGGGCAGGTCGGTGCGCGCGTGGCGCAGACGCTGGCCGAATTCGGCTACCCGGTGGCCGGCTGGTCGCGCACCCCGCGCGACATTCCCGGCGTGCAGACATTTTCAGGGCAGGATGCCTTGCCGGCTTTCCTGGCCCGCACGCGCTTCCTGGTCAACGTGCTGCCGCTTACGCCCGACACCCGCGGCATTCTCAATCGCGACACGCTGGGCCAGTTGCTGCCCGACGCACACTTGGTCAACGTCGGCCGTGGCGAACACCTGGTCGAAGATGACCTGGTGCAGATGCTCGAAGAAGGCGAGATCGCCGGCGCGACGCTGGATGTCTTTCACACCGAGCCGTTGCCCAAGGACCATCCGTTCTGGCGCGACCCGCGCGTGCACATCACGCCGCACATCGCCGCCCGTACCTTGCGCGACGAAAGCATCGAGCAGATCGCGGCCAAGGTCGCGCAGCTGATGCGTGGCGAGCCCATCACGGGCGTCGTCGATCGATCGCGCGGTTACTGAGCCGGCAACGCAGTGCCTTGCTTTTCCAGCCTTTGGTAGGTGGCGGGCAGGCGCTGCGACAGAAAGTCCAGCAAGGTGCGCACCGCGGGCATCATGCCGCGGCGCGACGGGTAAATGCAGTGCACGATGCCTTCCGGCGATTGCCATTGAGGCAGCACCGGCACGAGCTGGCCGCGCCGCAGTTCCTCGTGCGTCGCGATCGAGGGCAGCAGCGCGATGCCGCGTCCGCGCACGGCCGCCTCCACCAGCACGATGAAGTCGTTGCACGACAACTGCGGCTTCAATTCGACGTGCACCTCTTCGCCCTTGTCGTTGCGCAGGGGCCAGCGCACCTCGTTCTGCGGATCGCTGAAGCTCAGCGTGGTGTGCGAGGCCAGGTCCTGCGGCGTGTCGGGCGTGCCGTGGCGCTGCAGGTAGCCGGGGCTGGCCACCAGCGTGCCGCGCGCAGTGCCCAGGTGCCGCACCACCAGTTCGGCGTCGGTATCCAGCTTGGTCCGCACGCGCAGTGCCAGGTCCACGCCTTCGCGAATCAGGTCCACCCGCCGGTTGGTCACGAGCAACTGCACCGAAATCGCCGGCCAGGCGTCCAGGAATTCCGGCAGCAGGGGGGCCAGCACGTCCTGGGCAATCGAGACCGGGCAGCTGACAATCACCGGGCCTGACGGCTCGGACTGCAACTGGCGCATGGCGTCGTCGGCCGCGCGGGCCGAAGCCGCCATCTCGCGGCAGTAGTGCAGGTAGCGTTCCCCCGCAGCCGTCAGCCGCAGCCGGCGGGTCGTGCGTTGCAGCAGCCGCACGCCCAGGCTTTCTTCCAGGTGAGAGATGCGTCGCGACAGGCGTGATTTGGGGATATCCAACGCCCGGGCCGCCGCGCTGAAGCCGCCTTGCTCGACGACTTGAGAGAAGTAGTAGAGGTCGTTCAGATCTTGCATGATTGTTCTATGTGTGGAACGAGTAGTTCATCATACAGGGGTTTATGTGATCAATTAAGCGATCTACAGTGAGCCCATGCATTCAGGACCTGCCCATCCGTGCGGTCCCCACTGGAGATTAAGTCATGAAAACCCTGGTAATCCTGTCGTCGATTCTGGGCGACCGCTCGCACAGCAAGCAATTGGCCGACCATCTGGTCGCCCGCGTCAAGCAGGCCGATCCGGCTGCCGTCATCACCACCCGCGACATCGGCGCCGCGCCACTGCCGTACTTCGACGGCGCCACCGCCGGCGCGTTGTTCACCCCGGCCGATGCGCGCACGCTCGAACAACAGCGCATCGTCGAACTCAGCGATACGCTGGTGGCCGAACTGAAGGAAGCCGACCGTATCGTGTTCGCCGTGCCGGTCTACAACTTCAGCCTGCCCGCACAGTTCAAGAGCTACCTCGACTACATTGCCCGCGCCGGCGTCACGTTCCGTTATACGCCGGAAGGCGTGCCCGAGGGCTTGGTGAAGGGTAAGCAGGTGTTCGTGCTGACCGCGCGTGGCGGCAAGGCCGAAGGCACGCCGTCGGACACCATGACGCCGTACCTGCGGCAGATGCTGGCCTTCCTGGGCATGACCGACGTCACCTTCATCGCCGCCGAAGGCATGGCGATGGGCGAGGCCGCCGCACTGGAAGGCGTGGCGCTGGCCCGCCAACGTATCGACGCGCTGTTGCAAGCGCCGGCCCCGGTCGCACAACAAGCGGCCTGAATGAAAAATGCGGCCCACGGGGCCGCATTTTTTCAGCTGCGCCGGATCAATCCCGCAGGCGCTTGATGAGGCTGGACGTATCCCAGCGGCCGCCACCCATCTTCTGCACGTCGCCATAGAACTGGTCGACCAGCGCCGTCAGCGGCAGCCGGGCGCCGTTGTGGCGGGCCTCGGCCAATACCAGGCCCAGGTCCTTGCGCATCCAGTCCACCGCGAAGCCGAAGTCGAACTTGTCATCGACCATGGTGCCGCCGCGGTTCTCCATCTGCCAGCTCTGGGCCGCGCCCTTGCTGATCACGTCCAGCACCAGCTTCATGTCCAGGTCGGCGGCCTGGCCGAACGCCACGGCTTCCGACAGGCCTTGCACGATGCCGGCGATGCAGATCTGGTTGACCATCTTGGCCAACTGCCCGGCGCCCGGCGGGCCCACGCGGGTGACGGCGCGGCCGAACGCCTGCGCCACCGGCTTGATGGCATCGAACACGGCCTGTTCGCCGCCGCACATGATCGTCAGCACGCCGTTGACCGCCCCGGCCTGGCCGCCAGAAACCGGCGCGTCTATGAAATTCAGGCCCAGGTCCTTGGCTTGCGCATACAGTTCACGCGCCACGTCGGCCGATGCGGTGGTGTGATCCACGAACACGGCGCCCGGCGCCATGCCCGAAAAGGCGCCATCCGGGCCCAGCACCACGCTGCGCAGGTCGTCGTCATTGCCCACGCAGGCGAACACGATCTGTGCCCCGGCCACGGCTTCGCGCGGCGTCACGGCGCTGTGACCGCCGAATTCCGCGGCCCAGGCCTGGGCCTTGGCCGGCGTGCGGTTGTAGACGGTGACGTCATGCCCGGCGCGAGCCAGGTGGCCGGCCATGGGCAGGCCCATCACGCCCAAGCCGAGGAATGCGACTTTCTGGGCCACGACCGCGTCGTAGCTCTTGGTACCGATCGATGCCATGCAGGGGACTCCGCAGAGGAAAGGAAAACCTGAGGCAGTAACCTTAACGCAATCAAAAGCCGGCGGCGAGTCCATCGCGACGGCTGTCGCTGGCGCTGACGTAGCCATCGACGGCCGGGTCGCCCAGGCGCCAGATGAACTGGCCCGAGCCGAAGTCCATGTAGGGGTCTTCGATGCCTTCCAGCACGTGGCCGCGTGCGCGCAGGCCGTCGGCCACCGAGCGCGCCATCGAGGGTTCGACGTCCACCGCCAGTCCCTGGTTCCATTTCCAGCGCGGGGCGTCGCAGGCCGCCTGGGGTTGCTGGCCGTAGTCCAGCATGCGCACCAGCGTCTGCACCTGGCCTTGCGGCTGCATGTTGCCGCCCATCACGCCGAAGCTCATCACCGGCGCGCCATCGCGCATCAAAAAGCCCGGAATGATGGTGTGGAAAGGGCGCTTGCCGCCCGCCACGACGTTGGGATGATCGGGCAGCATACTGAAACAGTGGCCTCGGTTCTGCAGGCTGACGCCCGTGCCCGGTACCACCACGCCCGAGCCGAAGCCCATGTAGTTGGACTGGATGAAGCTCACCATCATGCCGCTGCGGTCGGCGGCGGTCAGGTAGACGGTGCCACCTTGCGGCGCGTGGCCACAGGCGAACGCCTGCGCTACATTCGGGTCGATCAGCCGCGCGCGTTCGGCCAGGTAGTCGGCGCGCAGCATCTGCGCCACGGTCAGGCGCATGTGGCGCGAATCCGCCACGTGCGTGTAGACATCGGCGAACGCCAGCTTCATGGCCTCGAGCAGCAGGTGCTGGGTCTCGGGGTGGTCCACGGGCCTGGACGCCAGGTCGAAATTCTGCAGGATGCCCAGGGCGATCAGGGCGGCGATGCCCTGCCCGTTGGGCGGGATCTGGTGCAGCGTGTGGCCGCGGTACAGCTGGCTGATGGGTGTCACCCATTCGGGTGCATAGTCGCGCAGGTCGGCCAGGGTCAGCGCCGCGTCATGGGCCTGTGCGTGGGCCACCAGCTTGTGGGCGGTTTCGCCTTCATAGAAATCGCGGCCGCCGCTGGCCGCGATGCGCTTGAGCGTGGCGGCGGCGCCTTTCAGCACGAAATGCTCGCCCACGTGCGGCGCACGGCCGCGCGGCAGGAAGTGCTCGGCGAAGCCTGGCTGTGGTTGCAGCACATCCGCTTGCGCGGCCCACTTCTGCTGCACCATCGGGCTGATGGCAAAGCCCCGCTCGGCATAGTCGATCGCGGGGGCCAGCACGTCGGCGAACGCCAGGCTGCCCAGCTTTTCATGCAGCGCGGCCCAGCCGGCCACGCAGCCGGGCACCGTGACGCTGTCCCAGCCGCGGGTCGGAATCGCGCCCTGGTGGCGGCGCCGGAAGTAATCCAGGTTCCAGGCCGCAGGGGCCGGCCCCGACGCGTTCAATCCGTGTAGTTTCGAGCCGTCCCACACGATGGCGAAGCAATCCGATCCCAGGCCGTTGCTGACCGGCTCGGTCAGTGTCAGCGTGGCCGCGGCCGCGATGGCCGCGTCCACGGCATTGCCACCGTTGGCCAGGATGCGCAGGCCCGCCTGAGCCGCCAGCGGTTGCGAGGTCGCGACGACGTTGCGGGCGAACACCGGCGTGCGCGTGGTGGGGTAGGGGTTGTTCCAGTCGAAATTCATGTTGAATCATCGCGTGGGGTAAACCCGTAGCTTACCGTAGATGAAGCCCGCGGCCTCGCATCCTGTAGCGCGTTGTAATTATTGGTAGCTTTTGCTGGGCAGGTCGTCCTCGGGCCCTGGTGCTGGCCAAAGAAAAACCCCCGGCGAGCCGGGGGTCCGAAAGGCTTGCAACCGCTGCCGCCTGGGCAGCGAAGGCTCGCGTCAGTCTTCTTCGACGAAGGTCTCTTCGCGCTTCTTGCGGATGGCCGGCAGGGCCACCAGGATCACCAGGAACACGGCCACGGCCAGCAGCGATGCCGACAGGGGGCGCGTCACGAAGGTGGTGAAATCGCCACGCGACAGCAGCAGGGCACGGCGGAAGTTCTCTTCCATCATGGGGCCCAGCACCAGGCCCAGCAGCAGCGGTGCGCCTTCGCACTTCAGCTTCGACCAGACATAGCCCACGATGCCGAACATGGCCGTCGTGAAGATGTCGAACGCGTTGTAGTTCAGCGAGTACACACCGATGGTGCAGAACACCAGGATCGCCGGGAACAGGATGCGGTAGGGCACCTTGAGCAGCTTGACCCACAGGCCGATCAGCGGCAGGTTCAGCACCACCAGCATCAGGTTGCCGATCCACATCGAAGCGATCAGGCCCCAGAACAGCTCGGGGTGGCTCGTCATCACTTGCGGGCCGGGCTGGATGTTGTGGATCGTCATCGCGCCCACCATCAGCGCCATCACGGCGTTGCCCGGGATGCCCAGGGTCAGCAGCGGGATGAACGACGTCTGCGCGGCGGCGTTGTTGGCCGATTCCGGGCCAGCCAGGCCGGCCGGGTGGCCCTTGCCGAAGCGTTCCGGATTGCGCGAGATCTTCTTTTCCAGCGTGTACGACGCGAACGACGACAGCACGGCGCCACCGCCCGGCAGGATGCCCAGGGCCGAACCCAGGGCCGTGCCACGCAGCACGGCGGGGTACGATTCCTTGAATTCCTGCTTGTTGGGATACAGCGAGCCGATCTTGTCGGTGATGTCGACGCGGTTTTCCTTCTGCTCCAGGTTGGTCATGATTTCGGCAAAGCCGAACACACCCATGGCCACGATGGCGAAGTCGATGCCGTCTTGCAGTTCCGGCACGCCGAAGTCGAAGCGGGCAACGCCCGAGTTGACGTCGGTGCCGACCATGCCCAGCAGCAGGCCCAGGATGATCATCGCGATCGCCTTGGGCAGCGAGCCCGAGGCCAGCACCACGGCGCCGACCAGACCCAGGCACATCAGCGAGAAGTACTCGGCGGGGCCGAACTTGAACGCGACTTCAGCCAGCGGGGGGGCAAAGGCGGCCAGCAGCAGCGTGGCCACGCAACCGGCGAAGAACGAACCCAGGGCGGCAATGGCCAGGGCGGCGCCAGCGCGGCCGTTGCGGGCCATCTGGTGACCGTCCAGCACGGTCACCACCGCGGACGTTTCTCCTGGCAGCGCCACAAGAATGGCCGTGGTCGAGCCACCGTATTGAGCACCGTAGTAAATACCCGCCAGCATGATCAGGCCAGCCACCGGCGGCAGCACGTACGTGATCGGCAGCAGCATGGCGATGGTCGGGACGGGGCCGATGCCCGGCAGCACGCCGATCAACGTACCCAGGACGCAGCCCAGCAGCGCGTACAACAGGTTCTCGGGCGTGAACGCCACCGAGAAACCCAACATCAGGTTGTCAAACAATTCCATGACCGGTTGCTCCTTAGTTCATGCCCAGAAACGACGGCCACAGCGGGAAAATCAGCCCCAGCCCCTTGACGAATGCGAGATACGAGAACACCACCAGGAAGATGCCGTTCGCAACGGCGACCTTCAGGCTGAACTCGTGGCTCGCCAGGCTGCTGATCACAACCAGCATGAACACCGAGATATAGATGCCGAGCAGCTTGAGGACCAGACCGTAGATGACCACGGACCCGACCACCAGCAGCACGATGCGCCAGTCGAACTTGTCGACGTGCGTTTCGTGGGCTTTCTTGGACAGCGAGCCAAGCAGCACGATGGCGCCCAGCAATGCGAGAACAATGCCTAGCCAGAAAGGAAAATACCCGGGGCCCATCCGGGCGGCAGTACCCATTTGGTAGCTGCTGGCTTGCCAGGCGAATCCCAGTCCGAGGGCGATGAACATCACCCCCGACCAGAAGTCCTGTCGATTGCGTAGCTGCATGATTGGTTGGCTCCTGTTTACAGCATGTAGATAAAAAAAGGCTTGTGATCTGCCAGGCGGGCCGAAAGGCGAGTGACAGGCACAAAAAAGGCACGTCGGGGTGCCTTGGGTCTTCTGAAAGCGTCGGCGAAGGCTTCTTGAAAGGCCGAATGGTAATGGACGCCCGCGACGATGCAAACCCTGTAAGCTCGGTGAAAGCCTGGGGTTTTCCCTAAAATTGGGGTACTCCCGATCCCCAGATGTAACGGGGCGGGCGGATTGATGGCGTTTTGAAAGCTAAGTGAAAGTTTATAGAAAGAAATGCGAAAGCCGGTCGGGGCGATCCGTCGAATGCCAGGCGCGCGGGACTTTTCTAGTTGGCCCTGATCGGTTATGTTGCCGGCCGCTGGAATGACAGCTGCATTTCCTACTGAATATTGCCGTGTTTCTCACCTTGCGTGAAGAGGCCCGATTCCCCCCTGGATGGTTTACGATAGCGCCCATGCTGCAAGACCTAGACCAACTCGCCGCCCGTATCGGGCAACTGGTGCAACGCACCCGGCAACTCCACGCCGAGCGTGACGCGTTGCGTATGCGCCTGAATGAAACAGAAGCCGAGCAGCGCGTGCTCAAGCAGCGCGCTGCCGAACGCGACGCCGACATCGCCGCCCTGCAGCACAAGCTGCAAGACAACGACGGCGCCGTCACCGCGATGCTCGAGCAGGCGCAAAAGGCCGAAGTGGCCCTGCGCGAACAGCTCGCTCGCGAAACCGCCGAACGCCACTCGCTCGAAGCGCGTTTCTCTGCTCGGGAAACCGAGCTGCAGGGCAGCCTGCAAGTGCGCGACACCGAACTACAGCGCTTGCGCGCGGCCGCTGCCTCGGCCCGCGAGCGCATCGACGCCGTCCTGGCCCGCTTGCCGGGTGCGCCGTCCGGAGAGCAACACTGATGGAACGCGTTGACGTAACCATATTGGGGCGCGACTACTCGCTGGCGTGCTCCCCCGAAGAAAAACCCACCCTGATGGCCGCAGTGCGCCACGTCGACCAGCTCATGCTGCGCATCCAGGGGACGGGCAAGGTCTCCAGCAACGAACGCATCGCCGTGATGGCCGCATTGCAGGTCGCTGGCGAGCTGCTTGCCATGAAAGCACCCGACGGTCCGCTGGGCGGTTTGGCGGTCGGCGACTTCAAGCGTAGAATTGAGGACATGAACGCAGTCCTCGACGATGCCTTGTCGGGTCAGGAAAAACTGCTCTAACGTTCATACGCGGTTTTCACCAGTTTTTTTCAGTATTTTCAGTTTGTCCCTGCCGTGTCCGTGACTTGGCCATACATTCTCTGAACCTATGTCTTATGGCATATTGGTTGCGGGAGTGCAGAGCTGGCGTGATTGTCTCTCGTAGATGAACCCAAGGCTCTTCGGAACGCGACCACCTTGAACCTCAGGGTTCGAGATGCCGGCCTTGACGGCACAGGCGGGGCATCTATCCCAGCGGGCCTGCCACGAGCGCAGGTCCGCCTCGGGCGCCTCCCCATCGTCCTCCCTCATAGGACCAGTCCATGTTCAAACCCCCCGTTTTTTCGCTGACCAAACTTGGTGCGGCGTGCGCAGCCGTGGTCGCTCTGTCCATGGCACAGCCCGTTCTCGCCCAGGCCCAGACGCCTGCGCCGACGGAATCCACGACCAACCGATCGCCCGAGCTGACCCTGCAGGCCACTGCCTCGTCCGAGGTCAAGCAAGACACGGTGCGTATTTCACTGTCCGCCGAGGTCGAGGCTGCGGATCAGCCCACGGCGGGCCAGAAGCTGACCGCCATGCTGGACGACGTGGCCAAGCGCGCCCGCGACACCAAGGGCGTGGACGTGCGCACGGGCGGCTTCAATGTCTGGCCCAATTCCGGCAGCGGCAGCAAGGCGAGCAAGAACGCCGGCTGGCGCGGCCAGGGCGAGATCATCCTGGAATCGAAGGACTTCGCCGCCGCCGCCGCACTGGCATCCAAGCTGTCGGACAAGACCGCCATTTCGAACATCAGCTTTTCGCTGTCGCGTGAAGTGCGCGAAGCCGAAGAACGCAAGCTGCTGAAAGAAGCCGCGCAGGCCTTCAAGGACCGTGCACTGGCCGCCTCGAACGCCTTCGGCTTCTCGGGCTACCGCCTGAGCAAGCTTGAACTGGGCGGCGCCGGCGGTGTCACGCCGATGCCGCGCATGATGGGCGCGATGGCCAAGGACGCCTCCGGCGGCGCCGGCTTCAGCGCGGACGTCCCCCTGGAAGCGGGAGACGTCACGGTCAGCATCTCGGTCAACGGGACGATCGTTTTGCAGTAAGGCTGAACATGATGGCGCCCAGGGCGACCATCGGCAGGGACAGCCACTGTCCCATGCTCAACCCGCCCGCGAGCAGGCCCAGGAAATTGTCCGGCTCGCGGGTGAATTCCACCAGGAAACGGAACGTTCCGTAGCCCATCAGGAATACCGCGCTGACCTGCCCCAGGGGGCGCGGCTTGCTCGAAAACCACCACATCAGTGCGAACAGCACGATGCCTTCCAGGCCCAGCTCATAGAGTTGCGACGGATGGCGCGGCACACCGTCGCCGCTGCTCGGGAACACCATCGCCCACGGCACGTCGGTCGGACGGCCCCACAGCTCGCCATTGATGAAGTTGCCCAGGCGGCCAAAGCCCAGCCCCAGCGGGATCAGCGGCGCGATGAAATCGCTGACCGCGAAAAATGGCAGGCCCTTCTTGCGCGCAAACAGCAGCATCACCAGGATCACGCCGATCAGGCCACCGTGGAACGACATGCCGCCTTCCCACAGGTACAGCACCTCCAGCGGGTGCGACAGGTAATAGCCCGGCTTGTAGAACAGCCCATAGCCCAGCCGCCCGCCCAGCACCACGCCCAGCACGCTGTAGAAGATCAGGTCTTCCAGGTCGCGAACGTTCAGCGACGTGGTGTGGCCGCGCGTGATGCGCCGACGGCCCAGGAAATACACCAGGGCGAAGCCCACCAGATACATCAGCCCGTACCAATGGATGGACAAGGGCCCGATCTGCAGGGCAACGGGGTCGAATTTTGGATATTGCAGCATGTTCCGCCCGACACAATGAAGTTGAATGATAATAACCGGCGAGCCTTGAAGATTC
>PJUB01000255.1_pt1 | contig 30657 bp, 24 predicted proteins | sample 1512141 | NCBI WGS metagenome assembly PJUB01 (sample SAMN08177677, study PRJNA422409) | Soil metagenome, whole genome shotgun sequencing project. | isolation source: Soil enriched on filter paper: alkali lignin treatment | place: USA: Madison | collected 2015-01-15 | reverse complement strand
TCATGTCCGGAATATTCGGAATCCTAGCCTATTTTTCTTTTATGGCTGGCTGCCTATTCTGCGGGCACTGCGTGGGCTGAGTGGCGTTCCCCCCCCACATCACGCCCACATTCCTGTTTCGCTTGCGGCGCTGCGCCGCCGGATCCGACCATGACATCGCCTGAGCTTTCCCCCGCCCCCAACCGCTGGCTGCAATTGCTGGCCGCCTGCCTGACCGCCGTACTGATCCCGCTGTGCTTCACCGGCCCCGCCGTGGTGCTGCCCTCGATCAGCCAGGCGCTGGGCGGCACGCCGGTGCAATTGAACTGGATCCTGAACGGCTACATCCTGGCCTACGGCAGCGTCATCATGGTGTCCGGCAGCCTGACCGACCGGTACGGCCCGCGCCGCGTCTGGCTGGGCGGGCTGGCGTGGTTCTGCGCCTTTACGTTTCCCGTCGCCTGGGCGCCGTCGGCCGGCTGGATCGACGTTCTGCGGCTGATGCAGGGCGTGGGCGGCGCGGCGGCCTTTGCCGCGGCCATGTCGTCGCTGGCGCCGCTGTTCCATGGCGCGGCCCGCGCGCGCGCCTTCAGCCTGCTGGGCACGACGTTCGGCATCGGCCTGTCGTTCGGCCCGCTGATCTCGGGCTGGCTGGTGCAGACGGCCGGCTGGCGCTGGGTCTTTCACGGTACCGGCCTGGTGGGGCTGATCGGCCTGGCGCTGGTGGCCGCCAGCGTGCGGGCCACGCCGGGCGTGACGCACGGACGCTTCGACTGGCGCGGCGCGCTCAGCTTCACGGGCGCGTTGGGGCTGTTCACCTACGGCATGCTGCTGGCCCCCGAAAACGGCTGGGCCGACCCCGCGGTCGCCGGATCGCTGATCGCCTCCGTGCTGCTGGCCACCGCCTTCATCATCGCCGAGCTGCGCACGCCGCATCCGATGCTGGACCTGTCGCTGTTTCGCAGCGCGCGCTTCGTCGGCGTGCAGGTCCTGGCGGCCTCGCCCGCCTTTCTCTTCATCGTGCTGATCGCCATCCTGCCCGGCCGCTTCATCGGCATCGACGGCTATCGCGCATTGGAAGCCGGACAACTGATGATCGGACTGGCCGCCCCCTTGCTGGTCGTGCCTTTCCTGGCGGCGCTGCTGACCCGCTGGGCCAGCCCGGGCGCGCTGTCCAGCGCAGGCCTGGTCGCGGTGGCGGCCGGCCTGGCCTGGCTGGCCCGTGACCTGTCCGGCGGCGCCGATGCACTGTGGCTGCCCATGGGCCTGATCGGAATCGGCATCGGCCTGCCCTGGGGGCTGATGGACGCCATGGCGGTCAGCGTGGTCGAACGCGACCGGGTCGGCATGGCCACCGGCATCTTCAACACCGTGCGCGTGTCCGCCGACGGCGTGGCCATTGCCGTGGTCAGCGCCTTGCTCGCCACGCTGATCCACGCGCAGGCGGCCAGCGCGCTGCCCGGCGCCAGCGCCCCGGCCCTGCTGCAAGCCGCCAACCGCACCGCCCTGGGCCAGTTGGCCGAAGCGACCGAGGTGCTGCCCGGCGCAGGCCCCCTGCTGCACCAGGCCTATGACACGGCCTTCGGCCAAGTGCTGTATGTCCTGGCGGGCATCGCGCTGCTGCTGGCCGTGCTGGTGTACGCGTTGCTGGCGCGCCCGCGGGCGACGCCGGCAGCGACCGTGCGCACGCAAACATCCTGATGCCATCGGATCGCGCCGGTTTGCGCCAGATCAACTCGCCCGCCTCCCTCGCGTCCTACTATCCAGGCCATCTTTTCAGCCGTCGCCCGGGGAGACGCCCTTGTCCGAATCCGACCTCTGCACCGAAGCCGAAATCCGCGACCTGGTGCATACCTTCTATGCCAAGGCGCGCGCCGACGACGCGTTGGGCCCGGTATTCGAGGCCCAGGTGCACGACTGGGACGAGCATCTGGCCACACTGTCGGACTTCTGGTCGGCCGTGCTGCGAGGCACCCGGCGCTTCACCGGCATGCCGATGCCCAAGCACGTGGCCATGCCGCACTTGAGCGCCGAATTGTTCGAACGCTGGCTGGCGCTATGGGGCGAAACCCTTGCCGCGCTGCCCAATCGCGCCCTGGCCGAGGCCGCGGGCGAAATGGCAAACCGTATGGCGCGCAGCCTGTGGTACGGCTATCAGCTCAGCCGCGACCCGAACCAGCCGTTGACGGACCTGCGCCCGGCGTAAGGGCCTGCCGTAGACCCGGCCCGCCCGCGCCCGCTGCCCTGGCCCTAGTCCACCCGCCACCAGCCAGGCAGTAGCTTGCGCACCTTGGCCCGCCGATACCGGTCGTCGATCAGATGCACCGTGCCCACGTCCTGCTCGGTGCGGATCACCCGGCCGGCCGCCTGCACCACCTTTTGCATGCCGGGGTACAGATAGGTGTAGTCGTAGCCCTGCGCCTCGCCATAGCGCAAGTCCATGGCGCGCTTGATGTTTTCGTTCACCGCGTTCACCTGCGGCAGCCCCAGCGTGGCAATGAAGGCGCCGATCAGCCGCTTGCCCGGCAAGTCCACCCCTTCGGAAAACGCGCCGCCCAGCACCGCAAACCCCACGCCCTGCCCGCTCTCGGTAAAGCGCGCCAGGAACGCCGCGCGATCGGTTTCCCCCATGCCGGGCGTCTGCAGCCAGATCGGCACCTGCGGATGACGCTGGCGCATCAGGTCGGAAACCTGTCGCAGGTAATCGAAACTGCTCAGGAACCCCAGGTAATTGCCCGGCCGGCGTGCGTATTCGGCCGCGATCAGGTCCACGATGGGCGCCAGCGAACGTTCGCGGTCGCGATAGCGGGTGGACACGTTGCCCACCACCTTCACCACCAGTTGCTCGGCCTGGAACGGCGCGGCCACGTCGATCCAGGCAGCATCCGCCGGCAGCCCCAAGGTATCGCGATAGAACTGCTGCGGGCTCAGCGTGCCCGAAAACAATACCGTGGCATGCGCCGCCGCGTGGCGCGCCGCCAGGTAGGGCGCGGGAATCACGTTGCGCACGCACAGGATCGACGGCGGCGTCTTGGCGCCCTGCCCCCGCCCATCGGCCCGCGTCACGTCGAACAAGGCGTGCGAGCCGAACTGCTCGGCCAGGCGCATGAAATGCAGCGCTTCGAAATAGAACGCCAGCACGGGATCATCCTGCGCCAACGGCGACTCGCCCAGGTAATCGGTAATGGCCGCCACCGCTTTCTGCACGGCCGCCAACACCCCGGCCGGTGCGGCGTCGTAGGCCTGGTAGGCCTCGACCTGTTTCTTGTTCAGCGCGGTCCACGAACGCTGCAGGCCGTCCAGGGCCTTTTTCAGCGGCTTGGGCGCGGCCTGGCGCGCGGCGGCCAGGGTCAGTTGGTCCAGCTCGCTGGTGTACATGCGGCGGGCGCGTTCGACCAGGTTGTGCGCCTCGTCCACCAGCACCGCCACCTTCCATTGATTGGCCTGCGTCAGGCCATGCAGCATGGCGGTGGCATCGTAGTAGTAGTTGTAGTCGCCCACCACCACGTCGCTCCAGCGGATGAGTTCCTGCGACAGGTAGTAGGGGCAGAGGTGATGCGCGCGGGCCACGGCGCGGACCGTGGGCGCATCCAGGCGGCCGTGGGGCCGACGCCCGGTCTGCCCCGCAACCACGCCGTTGTGCGGGCGTGAGCTTGAATCGAGACCTGGGGGTGAGCGCGGGCCGTCGTCTTCGCGTGGGTCACCCTCTTGAATCAATGCCAACGCCGCCTCGCGCGCCGCGGGCAGGCGGTCGTAGAACCCCTGCGCCAGGGGGCAGGAATCGCCATGGCAGGCCTTGTCGGGATGCTCGCAGGCCTTGTCGCGCGCCACCAGGTCCAGCACCCGCAGCCCGGGCGCCGCGGGCTGCGCATTCAGGGTATCCAGGGCCTCAAGCGCCAAGCCGCGCCCCGACCCCTTGGCCGCCAGGAAAAACACCTTGTCCAGCCCCGTGCCCGGGCTAGCCTTGAGCAGCGGAAACAGCGTGCCCAGCGTCTTGCCGATGCCGGTGGGCGCCTGCGCCATCAGGCAGCGGCCATCGCGCGCCGTGCGGTACACGGATACGGCCAGCTCGCGCTGGCCGCTACGGAATTCGCCATGCGGAAACGCCAACTTTTCCAACGCCGCGTCGCGCGCCTGGCGATGCGCCAGTTCGGTGCGCGCCCAGGCCAGGAAGCGGCTGCATTGTTCCTGGAAAAACGCTGCCAGCCAGGCCGCATCGCGGCTTTCGGCCAGCACGGTTTCTTCTTCGGTGGCTACGTTGAAATACACCAGCGCCACCTGCACCTGGGCCAGGCCGCGCGCCTGGCAGAGCAGGTGCGCATAGACCCGTGCCTGCGCCCAATGCGCGGCGCGGTGGTTGTCGCGCACGCTGTCGAACCTGCCGCGGTAGGTCTTGATTTCTTCCAGGCGGTTGGCCACGGGGTCGTAGCCGTCGGCGCGGCCCCGCACCAGCAGCGTGTCGTACTGGCCGGACAGGGCCACTTCGGTTTCATAGGCCGGCCCGCGCCTGCCGGTGACCACCGCGTGGCCGGCCATGCCCTCCAGCCCACTGGGCGCCGGCGTGAAACGCAGGTCAAGGTCGCCCTCGCGGGCGGTGAATTCGCACAGCGCGCGCACCGCGACCGCATAACTCATGCCGCGGCCTCGCGCCAGCTGACATGGCACACGCGCACCGGCATGCCATGCGCCGCGCAATAAGCCAGCCAGCGGATCTGGTTGTCTTGCAGCTTGTCGCCCGGCCCCTTGATTTCGATGAGCTCATAGCCCGGCGCGTCGGGCTGGAACCGGATCAGATCGGGCAAGCCCGAGCGGTTGGCCTTCACGTCACGCAGCAAGCGCTCGAAGAACAGCTTCAGGTGGGCGGCGGGCAGCGAGGCCAGCGCCTGATCCAGCAGCGCGTCGGACAAGGCGCCCCAGAACACGAACGGCGACTGCACACCCTGCTTTTCCGCGTAGCGCTGGCGGATGGTGGCGCGGTACTGCCCGGTGTCGAGCTGCGCCAGGCATTCGTCGAACAGCGCCTGGCGCCGGGCGTGGAAGTCGGGGGAATCCAGGTCGGCCGGACCGCGCTGGAACGGATGAAAGAACGCCCCCGGCAACGGCGCGAACACCGCCGGCCAGCACAGCAGGCCGAACAACGAATTGATCAGCGTGTTTTCCACGTAGTGCACCGGCGCGTCATCGCGGTGCAGGTGGTCGCGCGCGGCGAATTCCACGGGCGCGGGCGGCTGCGGGCGGTCAAGTTCGAGGTCGATGCGCGTGACCGGCGCGGCTGCCGCGCCACGCGGCGCGCCGTGGCCCAGCTTGCGACGCAGGCGCGGCAGCATGCGTGCCAGGCGCTGGGTTTCTTCTTCGCTTTCGGGTTGGGCCTGGGCCTGCAACGCCAGCGCCAGCGCATCGTCGAAACGTTCCATGCGTTCATGCACGCGGATGCGGCGGTGCCGCGCACCGGGATAGGCGCACTGGGCATAGACGCGCTGGGCTGCGGGCCAATCCTGCGCCCGCTCGCACGCCTGGCCGATGCGCAGCAGCACCTTGGCGCGACGCTTTTCCAGCCAGGCATTGCCGCTGGCGCAATCGGCCACCGCCTGCAACAGGGCGTCCAGGTCCAGCAGGTCGTACGGCACGTCATCCAGCGCCCGGCGACAGGCGTGCAGCGCCAGGTAGCGGTCGACGTCGTCGCGCGACTGGAAAGCCCGCGACGCCGCATCGAGCGGCACCGCTTCGTACTGGAACACGCCCAGGTCGGCCAGCACGAATTCGGACCAATCCTGGTGCAGATTGCCGAAGAACATCAGGCGCAGGCGTTCGCACAGATCGGCCACTTCAACGCGCCAGGCGAGGTCGGCCTGATCGGCCCAATCCGCATAGGGTTGGGCCGCGGGGTGGGTTGCCCGCAAGGCCTCTAGCCAGTCGCCCTTGCGCGCCCCCTTGGCCGCCGCCCCGGCGAACATCCGGTCGAGTTCGGGCCGCGTATGCAACCCGAACAGTTCGTCCAGCGTCATGGGCGCATCGGCATCCAGCCAGCCCAGCGCCAGCAGCGGCGCCGCGGCATCCACGGTATCGGGGATTTCTTCGTAGACCAGCCGGCTGGCCCGAAACCACGGCCCGCGCCGCATCAGCATGCGCACCAGCAACGCCTGCGATGCCTGCGGCAACGCCGCGAAATCCGCCATGAAGCGGCGTTCGCGGTCGTCCAGCAGGTCGGCATAGCGTTCGCCGACCCACGCCAGGGCGCGCTGGAAATTGTGCAGGTAGTAGTAGCGGTGCGGGGCAAGCATCGGCGGCGCCGAAAGACTGGTTATTTATCCAGTAATCATAGCAGGCCGGACACCCCCCGTGCACCGCGGCACCTGGCCGGTGACGCGGATTCATCCATGCCGCACGATCTCGAACCCCTCGTCCTCCTGTGGCGCCACGAAATACGCGGTGATGGCGTCGTACTGCGCCTCGCTGGTCGTGAACGGATGCGTGCCCGAGGCGTTGCGCGCACGCAGCCGCGCCTTGCAGACCGCGTCAGGCAGATCCAGGAAATGCAGTTGATGCGGGCAACCAGCGGCCGTGGCGACCTCGCGCAGCCACTCGCGGCTGCGGCGGGTGTTGGCCGGAAAGTCCAGCACCACCGACAGCCCTGCCCGTACCAGCGCAACCACGTGGCTGCCCATGGCATTGCGCAGCCGGCCGGCGCAACGGCCATAGTCGGCGACGTCCAGGATTTCACCCGGGTACAGCGCGGCCAGCCAGGCGTCTTCGGTGATCAGCAGCGTGTGCGGCCGCGACGCCAGTTGCGCGGCCAGGGTGGACTTGCCGGCGCCGATCTTGCCGCACAGGAAGTGCAGCGTCGGCGTGGACGTGGCAGGGGAAAGGGTGGATTGCATGGCATGCCTTCAGAAAAGAAGCCAAGCGGCGGGCCAACAAAAAACCCGCCAGTGGCGGGTTGATGTAGCGATGATCCGACGCGCGCTAACCCACCATTGGCCCAATGGGGGGAATAATCAAGGCGAACGAAGATTGCGGGCGGTTCATGCGAAGATGATGCGCGCGCCCAGCAACCCTGTCAACAAGGATCCCATGCCCGCTCCCACCGTGACCCTGCGCCTGGCCACCGCCCGCGACGCCGACGCCATCGCGCAGATGCACGCGGCCAGTTGGGCCGTCACCTACCGCGGCCTGCTGCCCGACGGCTTTCTCGACACGAATCTGGCCAGCGAACGGATGGTGCATTGGCAGGACAAGATGCAGGACGCCAACGCCGACGCCCAGGCCGTGTTCATCGCCGAACAGGATGGCCAGCCCATCGGCTTTGTCTGCGTGAAGCAGGAACACGACCAGCCGGACGGCGTGCTGCTGGACAACCTGCACGTGCTGCCCGCCTACCAGGGCACGGGCGCGGGCAAGCGCATGGTGGCCCAGGCCGAAGCCTGGGCCCGCGCCCGCGGCGCCTCTCACCTGTACCTGTACGCGCTGGAAGGCAACACCCGCGCCATCGATTTCTATGAACGCCAGGGCTGGCTATATGCCGGCACGGAAACCGACCAGATCGGCGGCATCACGGCGCAGGCACGGCGCTACGAGCGGCCGCTATAGGGCCCCGGCAGGGTCGCGGCAAGGCTGTTGTCGCTGCCCACAGGCCACGTTCGGGCAAGCCGCCAAAGATGACTTCCAAAGAAAACGGCGCCGCGCCGCCCGAAGGCAACGCGGCGCCGTTGGCCGCATGCAAAACGCGTGAAGCTAGCGCTTGGGCTGCGGCGCCGCGCCTACGTCCTTGCGCACCTTGGCCACGTCGGGCGCGCTGACCTTGGCGCCCTGGTTGCCCCAGCTGGACCGCACGAAGGTCACCACGTCGGCGACTTCCTTGTCGGTCATGCGCCAGTCAAAGCCCGGCATGGCGTAGGCCGTGGGGGCTGCCGTCGTGCCCGGCATCTGCGCGCCCTTGAGCACGATGTGGATCAGCGAGGTCGGGTCCGCCGAATTCACGGTCGAGCTCAGCGCCAGTTGCGGGAACGTTTCCGTGTAGCCCTTGCCGGTACTGCGGTGGCAGGCCGCGCAGTTGTTCAGGAACGCCATGGCGCCGTCGCCCTTGTCCGTGCCGGTGCGCAGCGCCTGCGCCACCGTCTCGTTGTAGGCCAGCGGCTTGGTTGCGTCCTTGTTGACCGGCGGCAAGCTCTTCAGGTACACCGCGATGGCGTTCAGGTCGGCATCGGTGAGGTGCTGCGTGCTGTCCTGCACCACCTGCGCCATGCCGCCGAACGCCGCCGAGTGGCCGTTGCGGCCGGATTTCAGGAAGGTCGCGATGTCTTCCTTGCTCCAGCTGCCCAGGCCATCGGTCATGTCACCGCGCAGGTTCTTGGCCAGCCAGCCTTCGACCACGCCGCCCGACAGGAAGGCCGAACCGTCCGCGTCGCTCAACGCCTTTTCCTGCAAGGCCACGCCGCGCGGCGTGTGGCAGGTGCTGCAATGGCCCAGGCCTTCGACCAGGTACTGGCCGCGCAGCAGCGCCTGCTTGTCCGCATCGGCCAGCGCGGCGGCATTGGCGGCGGGGGCCGTCACGACGTCCGGGGCGAACATCCAGCGCCACACGCCCAGCGGCCAGCGCATCGACAGCGGCCAGGTGATGTCGGTGTCCTTGTTGGCCTGCTTGACCGGCGCAACGCCGTGCATGAAGTAGGCGTACAAGGCCTTGACGTCATCCGGCGTCACCTTGGCGTAGGCGGTATACGGCATGGCCGGATACAGCGAATGCCCGTCCTTGGCCACGCCGTGGCGCACGGCCCGGTCGAAGTCCTCGTAGGTGTAGTTGCCGATGCCCGTGTCCTTGTCGGGCGTGATATTGGTGGAATAGATCGTGCCGATGGGCGACTCGATCGGCAGGCCGCCGGCAAACGGCTTGCCGTTGGTGGCCGTATGGCAGGCGATGCAGTCGCCGACGCGCGACAGGTATTCCCCCTGCTTGATCATCTGCGCATCCGCGGCGGCCGGGGTGCCGTCGGCCGCCCAGGCGGCGCCGCACACCAGCATCGAGAGCGCCGCAGCAATGGTTTTCTTCATCATTGTGCGCTCCTCAGGCCTGGACCAGCGGGCCGGGGTTTTTCAGATACTGGTCGCGAATCGCTTGCGCGGCCCAGTACGCCAAGGCGCCGACCAGCCCGGTCGGGTTGTAGCCCATGTTCTGCGGGAAGGCGCAGGCGCCCATCACGAACACGTTGGACACGTCCCAGCTTTGCAGGTACTTGTTGACCACGCTTTCCTTGGGGTTGGACCCCATGATGGCGCCGCCGGTGTTGTGCGTGCTCTGGTAGACCCGGGTATCGTAGCGCGCGCCCTTCTTGCGCACGGCCACGAAGTGCTTTTCGGGCTTCATGGCCTTGGCCACTTCGTCCATGCGGCCACCCATGTAGCCCAGCATGTCGAATTCGTTGTCGTGCCAATCGAACGTCATGCGCAGCAAGGGCTGGCCGAAGCTGTCCTTGTAGGTCGGGTCCAGCGACAGGTAGGCGTCGCGGTACGACATGACCGAACCGGAAATGCCGATGGTCATGTAGCGCTGGTAGGCGTCCTGCACGCCGGCCTTCCAGGCCGTGCCCCAGCTGGGCGTACCCGGCATGGTGGGCGTGGTCTTGATGGGACGGCCGCCGTAGCGCACGTGGCGGATGCTGGCCCCGCCCACGAAACCCAGCGGGCCGTGGTCGAACTGGTCGCCGTTCAGGTCGTCCATGCCCACGCCGCCCGCGCCCGTGCCCACGAAGGGGTTGAGCTGGGTGCCCTTGGGCAGCAGCACGTTGACCGCGCCGTTCATCTGGTAGGCGTAGTTCTTGCCCACCACGCCTTCATTGGTCTTGGGATCGTAGGGCTTGCCGATGCCCGACAGCAGCAACAGGCGCACGTTGTGCATCTGGTAGGCCGACAGGATCACCAGATCCGCGGGCTGCTCGATCTCGCGGCCCTCGGCGTCGATGTAGGTCACGCCGACGGCCTTCTTGCCGGTCGAATCCAGGTTGACCTTGATGACGTGCGACTGGGTGCGCAGTTCGAAGTTGGGCTTTTTCAGCAGCACCGGCAGGATCGTGGTCTGCGGCGAGGCCTTCGAATACATGTAGCAGCCGTAGTTTTCGCAGAAGCCACAGAAATTGCAGGGGCCCAGGCGCACGCCGTACGGATTGGTGTACGGGCCGGACGCGTTGGCGGCCGGCGCAGGGTACGGGTTGAAGCCCACTTCGCGCGCGGCCTTCTCGAACAGCTGGGCGCCGTAGGTATTGGCCAGCGGCGGCAGCGGGAATTCCTTGCTGCGCTTGCCTTCCAGCGGGTTGCCGCCTTCGACGATCTTGCCGTTCAGGTTGCCGGCCTTGCCCGACGTGCCGCAGACGTACTCGAACTTGCTGAAGTACGGTTCCAGTTCGTCGTAGGTGACGCCGAAGTCCTGGATGGTCATGCCTTCGGGAATGAACTTCTTGCCGTAGCGCGTTTCGTAGCGCGTGCGCAGTTCAAGCTCTTCGGGCAGCGCGCGGTAGTGCATGCCGTTCCAGTGGAAACCCGCGCCGCCCACGCCCGTGCCCAACAGGAACGAGCCGTTCTGGCGGTACGGCACCGCCACGTCATCCACGCCGTGGCGGATCGTGACGGTTTCCTTGGACAGGTCCTGGAACAGCTTGCCGCGCACGGAGTACGCCAGCTCGTCCAGCACCTTGGGGTATTCCGCGTCCTTGGGCGTGTCCTGCATGACGCCGCGTTCCAGCGCCAGCACGTGCAGGCCGGCCTCGGTCAGTTCCTGGCCCAGGATCGCACCGGTCCAGCCGAACCCGACCAGCACGGCATCGACTTTGTCTTTCTTGATCGCCATGGCTTACCCCTTTTCCCCGGAAATCGAAACAGGCCCATAGGGATACTTGACGTTGGGCTGGTCGACCCAGTCCATGAAATCGCCACGTGCGCCAGGGAAACCCACCATCTTCCAACCCACCATGTTCTTGTTGCCGCCGTACATCGGGTCGGCAAAGAAGCCTTCCTTGGTGTTGGACAGGAGGAAGCTGAAGAACGTCTTGGCAGGCACGCTTTCCAGTTCGATCTTGCCGCCTTGCAGGTCTTTCAGGATCTGCTCCTGCAGGGGCTTGTCGAGTTCGGCGTAGACCTTGCCGTGGGTCTTCTTGCACCAGGCATCACAGGCCTCGATACCGTGGCGATAGACCTCGCGCGGATTCTGGTTCAGCTGGTAGCCCAGTTCGGGCGCCACGTCGGGATGGAACGGGCCCTGCATGTACCAGAGCTTGCCGTGGCCGAAAGGCGTTTCCATCTGGCGGTCGATGAATTCCGGCACGCCGGCTTCGATCGCGCCCGGACCGTACTGGTCAGCGGGGATCAGGTGATCCACCGCGGCGACGATGAAGTTCCATTCGGGCTTGGTGAAGTAGGTGGGCTCGTAGGGCTTGGCCGCGCTTGCCGCGCCGCCTTCCGAGGCGTTGGTACAGGCCGTGGTCAACGTGCCAACCGCCAGCGTCGACGCCGGCACGATGGCCAACGCCTGCAGAAACCGCCTGCGCGGTTTTGCGTCTTGTGTCATAGACATCTCCGTGAGAATTCCAAGTTGTCCTAGCGCGCTACCGAACATGAACCCTGGAAACACGAACTGCCGGGCTAGAAACAACACGCTTTTCGTTACATAAAAACAGCTTGCCCTTTGAAAAGGGACGTAAGGGAAAGCGGCCCTCATTATGCGCTTTTTGACCGATCTGATCCGGTCTATGGACCGGATCAGATCGCTTTTCTTGACTTGGGATTCAGTTTTGCATTAAGGACACTGTAAGAAGACGACCCGCCCACGACCGCTCTGTATAGTGCGAAGGCCCCGTTTCTTTCGCGGCCAGCACGCTGTACAGCCTGCCAATAAAAGTTACTTACAGACACCACTCCATGACCGAGAAAAGCAAAACCTGGCGCACGTCGACCACGACGACCCGTTGGAGCACCACGAACGACCTGTCCAGCGAGCAGCGCGCCAGCATCGAATCGCTGCTGGACGGCCAGTTGGGCGGCACCGACGTGCGGGTCAGCGAGCAATGGCGCTACGACAGCAGCGGCGATGACGGCCCGTTCAAGGTGGAGATCAAGGATGGCGCCGTGACGGTGAACGGCCGGCGCTACGCCAGCCTGGACGAGGTGCCGCGCGCCGAGCGCGAGCGCATCGAGGCGCTGCGCGGCGGCCTGGCCGATGGCGGCCTGTGGGACATGCTGAAGGACGCCGGCGTGGATATCGGCGGACTGGCGGGCGCGGCGGGCCGGCCCGATCCGGACAAGCCGGAATTCATCATCGAAACGGATATTCCCGACGTGCGCCATGCCGCGCCCACGGCAAGTGGCGCCCCGCGGGCGGATGCGTTCGCGGCGAGCGCGCCTTCGCCTGATGCCCCGGCGCCAGGCGCCGTGCCGCGCAGCGGCGGCGGCCTGCTGCGCATCGTGCTGGGGGTGGTGGCCGTGGGCCTGGGCTGGTGGGTGCTACGGCTGATGAACGTGCTGTGACGGCGGTACGGCGTCTGCCACCCAGGCCCTAGGTCGTCGTCTGGACGTGCAGACGGCTGGTCTGGCAGCGGTGCAGCGCGCGGTAGTGTTCCAGCGGCCGGCCATTGGCGCCGTAGGCGATGGACTCGATGCGCAGCAGCGGCTCGGGCTCGGTCATGCCCAGCAGCGCGCAGGTTTCGGCGTCGGGCAGCACGGCATCGATCCAGCGCTCGGCGCGCACGATGCGCAGGCCATACTGGCGGCGCAGCACGTCGTACAGCGAACGATTTTCCAGCCGGGTGCGGTTCAGCCCCGGCGCCAGGTCGGCGGGCACCGCGGTTTCCACCAGCAGCTGCAATTCGCCGTCCACGCTGCGCAGGCGTTTCAGCGCCACGACCTGCGCGTCGTCGCTCAAGCCCAGCGACGTGGCCTCGCGCGCGGTGGGTGCGCGCAGTTCCTGCAGCAGCACCTGGGTGCGCACCGTGCGGCCCTTGCGCTCCATTTCATCCGAGAAGCCCAGCACCGTCGAGACGAAATCCTCGTCGCGTTCGCGCGCCGACACAAACGCGCCCTGCCCGCGGATCTTGTAGATCAGGCCGTTGCGCACCAGGTCGGCCAGGGCCTCGCGCACCACGATGCGCGAAATGCCGTACTGCTCGCCGAATTCGGCCTCGGTCGGCAGCTTGGCGCCGACGGCCAATTCGCCTTGCAGGATCTTGCCGCGCACCACGTCGCGGAACTGGGCCCACAACGGGGCGCCGGCGCTGCGGTCCAGCACGGTGTCTTCGGTAGGGGTCGAGCTGCTCATATCGTGACGGGACTGGAAATCGAAACGGGAAACAAAACAAAGTGCCGGTCGCGCAAGGTGGCGATGCAGGCCTGCAACTCGGCGTCGTGGCGCGCGGGACTCCAGCCCAGCTCGGCCGCGGCGATACCGGCCAGCTCGCCCGCCAGCGCGGCGGTCATGCGGCCGCGAATGGCCAGCAGCGTGCGGCGGATCACCAGGTCGGCCAGGTGCTGCACGGCCGTGTCGCGGCACAGAAAGCGGACTTCCGGGGCCGAGTATTCCGGCGCGTGCTTCAGCGGCGCATCGCCCTGGTCCGCAAAGCCGCGCGCCAGCGCCCGCGCCCCCGAACCATACCGGTTGACCAGTTCGGCCACGCGCGTTCGGCTCAAGCCGCTGGCCGCCTGGATGTCATCCAGCAGGCGGTCCAGCCCTGGCGCATCGGCCGGCATGCCGGCGCCGCCACCGATGGCCAGCTGCTCGGTGGACTGCGCGCGGGTGCGGCCCAGTTGCGCCAGCACCGCGTCGGCCGCCAGTTGCGCCAGCGAACGGAAGGTGGTCCATTTGCCGCCCACCAGGCAGATCAGCGGCACATCCCGCGAGGCATTCGGCGGATCGATCACCACCGCGTGGTCGCGCGAGATCTGGCCCGGCTTGTCGGCATCCGATTGGGCCAGGGGCCTGACGCCGACGTAAGTGTAGACCACGTTGCCGCGGCCGAAATCCAGCCGCGGGAACACCTCGCGCAGCACGTCCAGCAGGTAGTCGATCTCGGCCGGATCGGTGGCCGCCTGGTCCGGATCGTCCACCGGAATGTCGGTGGAGCCGACCAGCACGCGGTCCAGGAAGGGATACACGATGCAGACCCGGCCGTCGGACGCCTCGAAATACGCCATGCGGCCGCGCAAGGCATCGCGCAGCGCCGGATGATCCAGGATCAGGTGCGAGCCCTTGGTGCCCATCACGCGCGAACCCTGGCCTTGCAGCGCACCGGCCGAACGGTCCAGCCACGCGCCGGTGGCATTGACCACGGTGTCGGCGGTGACCTGCACCGATTCGCCGGTGAGCGCATCGCGCAGGGTCACCGTGCGCCCCTGGCACGCCGTGACGCGGCAGTAGTTGGACGCAACGGACTCGGACTGGTCGCGGTGGCCGTCGCGGATCAGTTCCAGCACCAGCCATTCGGGGTGGCGGATCCAGGCGTCGTAGTAGGTGGCCGTCCAGCGCACCGCCGCGCCGAACAAGGCGCCGTCTGCCGCCGCCACGCGTGCAATGCGGTGTTCCGGCATGACGCGCTGACGCCGGCCCAGGCGGTCGTACAGGCGCAGCCCCAGCCCCACCACGCACAGCCCGCGCGCGCCCGGCGAGGCGCGCAGGCCCGCAAAGCGCAGCACGCTGCCCACCAGGCCACCGAAGCGGCTGGACAGCGGCACCACGGTTTCCAGCGGCCGCACCAGGTGGGCGGCGTTGCGCAAGAGCAGATTGCGTTCGCGCGTGGCCTCGGCCACCAGCGAAAACGCGCCGCTTTCCAGGTAGCGCAGGCCGCCATGGATCATGCGCGACGGCGCGCTGCTGGCGCCCGCGGCGATGTCGCCCTTGTCCACGATCAGGCAGTCCACGCCTTGCAGGCACAGGTCGCGGAACACGCCCGCGCCGTTGACCCCGGCGCCGACGACCACGGTGGAAAAGTGGCGGCCGGCGAGCTGGGCGGGACGCAAGTATGGGGTGTCGGCGGCGGGCGTACCGGCGGCGGGCGTACCGGCGGCGGGCGTACCAGCTGCGGGCATACCGGCTGCGGGCATACCGGCTGCGGGCATACCGGCTGCGGGCGTGCCGGCCGTGGGCGTACCGGTGGCGCTCATCGCGCGGCTCCCGACACCTGCGCGAAGGCCGGCGCCATGCTGTCTACCAGCGCATGGAATTCGGCATAGAAGTCGGCATGCGCCGACCGTTGGGCGGGATCAGGCTCGACCCGCTCGCACGGCGCCGGCAGGCAATCCGCCGCGCCCTGCGACAGCGCCGCGTAGCCCGCCGCGCCGCGCGCACCGGTTTCATCGTCGCCGCAGCGTTCCACCGCGTGGCCCAGCAGGCCCGCCAGCAACTGCGCCATGCGGCGGTCGCGCGCGCCGCCGCCCAGCGCGGCCACCCTGCCCGGCACGCCCAGCCCCTGCGCCGCCAGGCGTTTCAGATGCCAGGCATGCCAGGCCGCCACGCCATCCACCACGGCGCGGGCCATGTGGGCGCGAGTGTGGTGGCCTTGCAGCCCCACGAACCCCGCGCTGGCCCCCGGCGGCCAGTTGCCGCCATGGATGAACGGCAGGAACCGCAGCCCCTCGGCCCCCAGGGGCACCGACATCGCGCTGTCGACCACCGCGGCCGCATCGGGAAATTGCAGCGCCCGCGCGGCCCAGGCCACGTTGGCCATCGACGACGGGCTGTTCTCAAGATAGAGCCGGCGGTCGGGGTCGCCGAAACGCACGATGGCGCCGACCTGCGGCTTGGGTTCGCGCGCGGGCGCCACCACGGCATTGACGCACCAGGTGCCCAGCACCGCCACCGCGTGGCCCAGGCGCTCGGCGCCCACGGCCCGCAACGACGCCAGCAGATCGATCGCGCCCAGCGCCACCGGCACGCCCGCCGGCAAGCCGAAGGCGGCCGCGGCCGACGCCGACACCTGCCCGACCACCGATCCAGCCGTGAGAAGAGGCGCCGCCTGCCCATGCAGGTCGGCCACCCCGGCGGCCTCGAAGGCCATTGCCGACCAGCCGCCGGTCTTAAGATTCAACAGCCCCGCCGTGCTGGCGTCGCTGGCATCGGTGGCGACTTGGCAGGTCAGCAGAAACGCCAGGTAGTCCTTGGCGAACAGCAGGTGCCGCGTGCGGCCGCGCAGCGTCGGATCGGCCTGGAAACGTTCGGCGGCGATCAGCGACGACTGCCCCGACCACGGTCGGCAACCCACCTCGTCATACAGCGCATCGCCCAGCCGCAGCCCCAGCGCGCGGGCGCGGGCCGCGGCGCGCTGGTCGGTCGACGCGACCGCGCCCCCGCCCAGCAAGCGGCCACCTTCGTCCAGCAGATACAGGCCCGCACCGTGGCCCGTGCAACTGAGCGCGCGCAGATCGCGCAGGCGCTCGCCCAACTGTTGCGCCACGCCTTGCAAGGCATGCACCAGCGCCGCTTCGATGGCATCGGCCGCCAGCTCGCACCCGCCCTGCGGCAGTTGCCGGTAAGGCAATGCCCCGCCCGCGGCCGCCAGGGTGGCCCCGCTCCCGGCTTCGAAGGCAACCGCCTTCAAGCCCGTGGAGCCCATGTCTATCCCGAGGTAGATGTCTGTTCTCATGTCATAACATTGTCTACGGAAATTTTCGGCAGGATAGCAGTGTTTCCCCTAGTAATCTAAAAATTTCGGCTGCCCTATAGTGCTGTCGATGTCATAACAACGAATCGATCATTTCAGGTCGATCGGCAGGTTCCCCGGGCCACAGGGCCGTTGGTTGCATCCATGCAAGTCAAGGAGCGGAGACATGAGACGAGATTTCCTGAAGACCGTGGCGGCGGCGGGCGCGGGCCTGGCCAGCGCCAATGCCTTTGCACAGGCCACGCCGCAAGCCCCCGGGCTGCGCGGCAACCCTGACGACGTCTACGTGATGAACGTGATGGTGTCGGGGGTGGAGTACTGGTTCCCCGTGTACGAAATGATGAAGCAGCTGGGCCAGTCGCTCGGCGTACGCACCCGGTATTCCGGCACGCCCGAATATGACGTCAACAAGCAACTGGCTTCGTTCGAGCAGGAACTGGCGCGCAAGCCCGCCGGCATCCTGCTGCACCCGATGAACCCGGACCCGTTCATCGAGCCCATCAACCGCGCCGCGGCCATGGGCATCCCGGTGGTGACGTTTGCGGCCGACTCGCCCAATTCCAAGCGCGTGTCGTTCGTGACGTCCGACAACGACCGCGAAGGCGCGCAGGCGGCCGACGCCATCGCCGCGGCCCTGGGCGGCAAGGGCGAATACGCCGTGCTGGAGAACCCCGGCCAGGACAACCACGACCGCCGCATCGCCGCCTTCATCAACCGCATGAAAACCAAGCACCCCGGCATGAAGCTGGTGGGCCGCGCCGCCAGCAACCAGGACCCGAACAAGGCCTACCAGGCCACGCTGAGCCTGGCCCAGGCCAACCCCGGCCTGGGCGCGCTGTTCATGCCCGAGGCCAATTCCGCGCTGGGCGCGGCGCAGGCCAGCATCGAAACCAAGAAGAACATCAAGGTGCTGTGCTGCGACGTCAACGCCAAGATCCTGGACATGATCAAGTCCGGCGAGGTCTACGGCTCGGTCAACCCCAACCAGGGCGTGCAGGGCTACATGGGCATGATGCTGCTGTTCCTGGCGCGCAACCAGCAACTGATCGACCCCATGAACGACGCCAAGCGCAACGGCAGCAACCCCATGGCGGTGCCGTTCCTGGACAACGGCCTGTCCATCGTCAGCAAGGCCAACGCCGACGACTTCTATTGGGACAAGTACCTGGCGCGCCGCGGCACCAAGGGCATCAACGAATGACGCCCGCCGCGCCCCTGCTGGCACTGCAGGGCATCAGCAAGCGCTTCGGCGCGGCGCAGGCGCTGGCCGGCGTGCACTTCTCGCTGCAACGGGGCGAAATCCATGCCCTGTGCGGCGAGAACGGCGCCGGCAAGTCGACGCTGATGAAAATCATCGACGGCATCCATGCGCCAGATGCCGGCGACATCCTGCTGGAAGGCCAGCGGGTCGTCATCGACGGCCCGGCCCACGCCATGCGGCTGGGCATCGGCCTGGTACACCAGGAAATCGCGCTGTGCGGCGATGCCACCGTGGCCGAAAACCTGTTCATGCCGCACATCAACACGCAACCGCGCGCCTGGATGGACTACGCCGACCTGAAGCGCCGCGCCACCCAGGTGCTGCGGCGACTGGGCCAGGACATCGACCCGGCGCTGCGGGTGGACCAACTGGGCATTTCCAGCCAGCAACTGGTCGAAATCGCCCGCGCCCTGACGCTGGACTGCAAGGTGCTGATCCTGGACGAGCCCACCGCGGCGCTGACCGAAGTGGAATCGGCCGCGCTGTTTCGCGTGCTGCACGGCCTGAAGGCGCAGGGCATCGGCATCATCTACATCAGCCACCGCATGGCCGAGATCTTCGAACACTGCGACCGCGTCACCGTGCTGCGCGATGGCCGCGACGTGCATTGCGCCGCCATTGCCGACATGACGCCGGACACCCTGGTGCGCAGCATGGTCGGGCGCGACCTGGGCAACTATTACCCGCCCGGCCAGGCCGACACCGGCCAGCCGCCCGAGATCCTGCTGGATGTACAGGACATCGACGACGGCGCACGCGTGCACGGCATTTCATTCCGCCTGCAGCGCGGCGAAATCCTGGGCATTTCCGGGCTGATGGGCGCCGGCCGCAGCGAACTGGCCGAAACCGTCTGCGGCCTGCGGCGCGCGCGCCAAGGCACGGTCAGCCTGCGCGGCAAGCGCCTGCGGCTGCGCCGCTATGCCGACGCGCTGCGCCATGGCATCGCCTATCTCAGCGAAGATCGCAAGGCCGCCGGCCTGTTCCTGGACATGCCGATCGAACAGAACGTGTCGTCCATGGCGCTGGCCCGCATCAGCGGCCGCTTCGGCCTGTTGCGGCGCACGGCCGAACGCCAGCTGGCCGTCGACCTCGGCACGCGGCTCAAGCTCAAGTCCGCCGGCGTGGGCCAGGAAGCCGCCTGCCTGTCGGGCGGCAACCAGCAGAAGGTGGCCATCGCCAAGCTGCTGGCCACCCGCCCCGCCGTGCTGCTGATGGACGAACCCACGCGCGGCGTCGACGTGGGCGCCAAGTCCGAAATCCACCACCTGCTGCGCGAGCTGGCCGACCAGGGCGTCGGCGTGGTGGTGATTTCATCCGAATTGCCCGAAATCATCGGCCTGTGCGACCGCGCGCTGGTGATCCGCAACGGCAGGCTGGCCGGCGAGCTGGCCCGCGCCGACATGACAGAAGAAAAGCTGCTCAGGCTGGCCTCGGGCCTGGGCGCACAGGAGACGGCATGATGACCGACCTACCCTCCCCGCAATCCGCCGGCGCGGCGCTGGCGCCCCCTGCCCGGGCCGCCGACGCGCCGCCGCGCCTGCGCCACCGGCTGGCCAGCCTGCGCGAAGCCGGCCTGCTGCTGATCATTGCCGCGCTGTGCATCGTGATGAGTTTCGCCTCGCCCCACTTCCTGACCTGGGAGAACGTGCGGGCGATGCTGCTGTCGTTTTCCATTGAAGGCATCGTGGTGGTCGGCATGACCTTCCTGGTCATCGTTGGCGGCATCGACCTGTCGGTGGGCTCGGTGGTGTGCCTGGCCATGGTGGTGACCGGCAAGCTGTTCCTGATGGGGCTGGACCCGTGGACAGCCGGCCTGGCGGCCATTGCCGCCAGCGCCGCGGTGGGCGCCCTGATCGGCGGCTGCGTCACGCGCATCGGCCTCTCCCACTTCATCGCCTCGCTGGCCTTCATGGTGATCGTGCGCGGCCTGTGCCTGGCCATCACCCAGGGCACGCCGCAGTCGCTGTTTTCCTTGCCGGCCCAGTTCAAGTTCATCGGCCAGGGCACCATTGCCGGCATTCCCGCCGTGATCCTGATCTTCGGCGCCATCGTCGCCCTCAGCGACTTCGCCCTGCGCCGCTCGGCCCTGCTGCGCAAGGTGTTCTATACCGGCAGCAACGAAAAGGCCGCGCTGTATGCCGGCATCCGCACCGGGCGCGTCAAGTTCTGGGTCACCGTGCTGTGCTCGGCGCTGGCCGGCCTGGCCGGCGTGGTGTACACCGCGCGCTTCGGCGCCGCCACGCCCACGTTCGGCGTCGGCATGGAACTGAACGTCATCGCCGCCGTCGTCATCGGCGGGGCCAGCCTGAAAGGCGGTTCGGGCACCGTGCTGGGCGCCGTGCTGGGCCTGGCGCTGCTGTCGGTGGTGACCAGCTCGCTGATCCTGCTGGACGTGTCGCCGTACTGGCAGGACGTGGTCAAGGGCCTGATCCTCCTGGGCGCCGTCACCGTCGACCATCTCATGAACGTCAAGAAAGGACACCGATGAACACCACCACGCTGGGCACTTCCGGCATCCGCTGCCAGACCGTGGGCCTGGGCACCTGGGCCATGGGCGGCTGGATGTGGGGCGGCAACGACGATGCCGCCGCCATCGACGCCATCCGCGCCTCGCTCGATGCCGGCGTGCAGCTGATCGACACCGCCCCCGCCTACGGCCTGGGCCACGCCGAAGACCTGGTCGGGCGGGCCCTGGAAGGCCGCCGCCAGCACGCCGTGATCGCCACCAAGTGCGGCCTGGTCTGGCACACCCGCCAGGGCCGCCACTTCTTTGACGAAGACGGCCAGGCGGTGCACCGCCACCTGGGGCGCGCGTCCATCTTCCATGAGGTCGAGCAAAGCCTGGCGCGCCTGCGCACCGACTACATCGACCTGTACATCACCCACTGGCAGGACGACACCACGCCGGTGGCCGAAACCATGGATGCCCTGCTCGACCTGAAGCGCCAGGGCAAGATCCGCGGCATCGGCGTCAGCAATGTGGAACCCGACATCCTGGCCGAATACCTGCGCCACGGCGCGGTGGACGCCGTGCAGGAACGCTACAGCCTGATCGACCGCGACATCGAATCCACCCTGATGCCGCTGTGCCGCGAACACAATGTCGGCATCCTCGGCTATTCATCGCTGGCGCTGGGCCTGCTGGCCGGCCCCATCGACCCGGCGCGCCAGTTCGGCGGCGACGACCAGCGCGCCGGCAACCCACGCTTTTCCACTGCCAACCGCACCCGGCTGCACGCGTTTTTCCAGGACCTGGAACCGCTGCGCCGGCAACTGGACTGCACCCTGTCGCAGTTGATGATCGCCTGGACCACCCGGCCCGGCGGCGTCACCGTGGCGCTGTGCGGCGCCCGCGACGCCCGCCAGGCCACCCAGAACGCCCGCGCCGCCGCGCTGCGCCTGGAACCCAACCATATCGCCGCCATCGACGCGGCCGCCCAGCGCCATCTGCAAGCGCTGGACTGACCCCGGAGCCCCCCATGCCGCACCTTAAACAAGCCCGCCTGAACCGCCTGCTGAACGCCGGCCGTTGCCTGGACATCGCCGTGGACCATGGCGTGTGCAACGAGCCCAGCTTCCTGTCCGGGCTGGAAGACATGCCCGCCGTCATGGCCCAGTTGCTGGCCGCCGGCCCCGACGCCATCCAGTTGAACTACGGCCAGGCCGACCTGCTGCAACAGCAACCCGGCCGCGACAAGCCCGCCCTGGTGATGCGCCTGGACATGGGCAACCCCTACAACGCCACCATCCACCGCGTCATGTGGGCGGTGCTGCAGAACGAACAAGACCCCGTGCTGCCCGCCGTGCAGATGGACGCGGCCTGCGTCGTGGTCAACCTGTTCATGCTGCCCGGCGAACCCGACCTGTTCCGCCAATGCGTAGCCAACATCGCCCGCGTGCGCGCCGACTGCGACCGCTACGGCATGCCCCTGATGATCGAACCGCTGGTCATGGCGCCGCACACCGAGCGCGGCGGCTACATGGTCGACGGCGACGCCGAAAAGATCGTTACGCTGGTGCGGCTGGCGCGCGAAATGGGCGCCGACATCGTCAAGGCCGACCCCACCACGCATGCGCAGGATTTTCATCGCGTGGTGCAGGCCGCCCGTTGCCCGGTGCTGGTGCGCGGCGGCGGCCGCGAAGACCTGCGCCAGGTGTTTGGCCGGTCGCGTGAACTGCTGGACCAGGGCGCCGTGGGGCTGGTGTATGGCCGCAACGTCTACCAGCACGCCGACCCGTCGGCGGTGGTGCGGGCGCTGATGGCAATGATTCACGACAACGCCGACGCCAGGCAGGCCTGGGACATCTACGAAACCGGCAGCCGGTAAGGCCGACGCTGGCGCCAGCCGATTCCCCAGGCGCCAGCCGCCAGCCCCGCGGCCACGCCAAACGCCACCCCCATCCCCCGCGCCACCGCCTCGGGCGGCGCCGCCGCCAGGTCCGCCGCCCCGGCGGCCAGTGCAAACACCGCCCCCATGGCCGAAGCCCCGGTCACCAGCCCCAGGTTGCGCGACAGATTCAACATGCCCGCCACCACGCCGCGCTGATGCGCGTCGACATCGGCCAGGACGCCGGTGTTGTTGGCCGCCTGGAACACCGCGTAGCCGACCGTCAGCACGACAATCGGCCCCAGGTAACCCGCCACCCCCAGCGCTACGGGAAGCGCCGCGAGCAACGCCGCGCCCGCGACCATGGCCGCCAGTCCCAGCCGCGCAATCCGTGCCGCGCCATGGCGGTCCACCAGACGGCCGGCCGGCACGCCGCACACCGCGCTGACCAGCGGCCCCACCGACATCACCCCCCCGGCCGCGGCCGCGCCCAACCCCAGCGCCTGGGTCAGATAGAACGGGCCGACCACCAGCGTCGCCATCATCACCGTGGACACCAGTGCGTTCATGGCCAGGCCGGCCGCCAGGCCGCGATCGCGCAGCATGGCCGGACGCACCAACGGGGCCGCCACCCGCGCCTGGACCCGCAGGAACAGCCATGCGCCCGCCCCTGCGACCCATAGCAAGCCGATGTTCAGGCCGCCGAATTGGCCGCGTCCCGGCGTCATCGCCAGGGCATAGGCCGCCAGCGCGACGCCCAGCACGACCGTCCCGGCCACGTCGAAGCCCAGGCCAGCCGTCCTTTCGCGGTCCGCCGGCAGATGGCGCGCCGCCAGCACGATGGCCAGCAGGCCCAGCGGCAAGTTCGCCAGGAACAGGAAGCGCCAGCCCAGCGCCGCGATCAGCACGCCGCCCAGCGTCGGCCCCAGCGCGGTGCCCACGGCCGACATCGTGCCCAGCAGCCCCATCGCGCTGCCCGTCCGATGCTTGGGCAGGATGTCGCCCACGAACGCCATCGACAGCGCCATCATCACGGCCGCGCCCGCTCCCTGCACGGCCCGCGCCGCGATCAGCAGCCCAAGCGTGGGCGCCAGGCCGCACAGCGCCGACCCCACGGTAAACACCGCGATGCCCCCCAGCAACAGGCGCTTGCGCCCCCACTGGTCGCCCAGGCGGCCGGCGCCGACCACGCAGACCGTGATCGCCAGCAGGTAGGCCAGCACGATCCACTGCACCTGCGGGAACGGCGCGGCGAAGGCCTGCGCCAGCGTCGGCAGCCCCACGTTGGCGCTGCTGGTGCCCAGGGACGCCAGCAACAGGGACAAGGACAGGCTGGCCAGCGCCCAGGCGGGGTGCCGGCCGGCGGCCGGGTTCGGGTTCGGGTTCGACAAAGTTGGCGACATGGCTTTCTGCGAAGGTTGGCATCGGAACGGACCGCCCGACGTGCGTCGAACAGACCTGCCCCCCAGCGTAGGCCCGCCCCCACCCTGGCGGAAGACGCAGCATTTGCACTTTATCCATGCACCAGACGCCATCCCATGCCTGCGTCGTGATAACGTCGCGCCATGTCCCGCCCCGACCTCAACCTGCTGCTGACGCTGGACGTGCTGCTGGCCGAAGGCAATGTCGCCCGCGCCGCGCGCCGCCTGCACCTGAGCCCGTCGGCCATGAGCCGGGCGCTGGCCCGCCTGCGCGACACCACCGGCGACCCCTTGCTGGTGCGGGCCGGCCGCGGCCTGGTGCCCACGCCGCGCGCCATCGAACTGCGCGAGCACGTGGCCCGGCTGGTGCAGGAAGCCCACGCCGTACTGCGCCCCGCCGAACTGCTGGACCCTTCCCGGCTGGCGCGCACCTTCACGCTGCGTACCAGCGACGGCTTCGTGGAAAATTTCGGCGGGGCGCTCATTGCGCTCGCCGGCCGCGAGGCACCCGGCGTCACGCTGCGCTTTGTCGCCAAGTCCGACAAGCACAGCGCGCCCCTGCGCGAGGGCACCGTCGACCTGGAAACCGGCGTGGTCGGCGCCGCCAGCAGCCCCGAGATCCGCACGCGCGCCTTGTTCCGCGACAAGTTCATCGGCGCCGTGCGCGCCGGTCATCCCCTGGCCAAAGGCAAGATCACGCCGGCCCGCTACGCCGCCGGCCAGCACGTGCTGGTGTCGCGGCGCGGGCTGGACAAAGGCCCCATCGACGAGGCCCTGGCGGCGCTGGGCCTGACCCGGCACGTCGCCACCCTCGTGGCCGGCTTTTCCGACGCGCTGGCGCTGGCGCGCGGCAGCGATCTCATCGCCAGCGTGCCCGAACGCCACACCGGCAACCTGCGCGCCGGCATGCACAGCTTTGCACTGCCCGTCGACACGCCCGCCCTTACCGTGTCCATGCTGTGGCATCCGCGCATGGACGCCGATCCCGGGCACCGCTGGTTGAGGGAATGCGTACGGCAGGTCTGCGCGCCGTAAGGCCGGCGGTCAGGGCGGCCGACGGCGCTCCCCCGCCCGACACGATCGCGCTACGCCCGCCGCCTGATCCGGTCCGGCCACTGCAAGGACTGCTCGCGGAATTCCTGCGGCGGCATCTCGTAGGCGCGGCGGAACGCCCGCGCAAAATCAGACGCGCTGCCAAACCCCAATCCGTAGGCAACTTCCATCACCGTCAGGTGCGGATAGCGCACCAGTTCCTCGGCCGCCAGCCGCAACCGCAGGTTGCGGATATAGGCGCCCAGCCCGCCCTCGTGCTGGAACATCCGGTACACCGTCGGGCGCGGCAATCGCAGCGCCTGCACCACGGCTTCCGGCGTCAGCCCGGCCTGGTGCAGATTGGCCTGGATGTAACGCCGCACCTCGCCGAACATCGCGGCCCGCGCCGCCGCGCGGGCATTGCCGGACAACCGGGCATCCCGGCCGAACGCCGCCAGCAAGAGGCGCACGCAGGCGGTGATGTCGTCCTGGGCCTGCGCCGCGCGCAAACCGCGCACCGCCTGCGCCAAGGCCGAGGCCTGCCGCAGCGCCAGCCGGACCAGCGGTGTAGCGTCCCGCAGCATCCGGCCATGCAGCGCCTCAGGGTCCGGAAACACCTCCAGCACCATGTCCGCCGGCACGAAAAACGTCAACATGCGGCAGGCGTGGCGCCGCATCCGTACCGGCTGGCCCAGATCCACCGCCAGCACCCGTACCGCGCCGCCCTCGTCCGGCGTACGCGGGCCGTTGCGCACGGCGACCTCGTCCACGCTGCCTTCCAGGAACACGTGGAAGGCAAAATCTCGGATGTTGTCGCGTGAAATGCGCACCAGCGACCGTTCCAGGCGCATGGCATCGGAACGGCAATCCGTGAACATCAGGGGGCCGACCCGAAAGCGGTCGATCGAGGCCTGGAAGGGTTGCTGCAGCGCATCCCGGCTGGGCAGCACATCCACCACATGCCCGACCTGCTCGCGCCACGCCAGGAAACGGCGTTCGGGAGCCTGCGCCGCCACATCGAAATGATGGTGGACGATATCGGGCGTGGCGGACGGGGCCGGGCCGGTCAGGAAAGCATTGGGGTTCATGCTTGAGGGTCGCTGCGCGGGTGGGCTGCAGGCTGGGCTGTGCCGAGCATAACAAAAAGTAAATACCCGTGGATTACCCTCAAACTGAGACGCACGGTATAGCCGTGCGACCAACAGTATCTACTCTGGCCGCGAGTTCCCGCAGCAGTTCGCGGACTCGGGCCGAAGTACCGCAAGCCGGCGGGGCGCCGCAAGCAGGTTTCTCGTGCGACGCCGCACCGCTATTTGGCGCATTCCCCTGCCCTGGGGAATGCGCTTTTTTTATCGGCGGGCACGGCGCAAGAAGCGTCGGCCGGCGAAACGGCTACCATACCGCCTTTGCCCGTTTCAGCTGCCTCATCACTGCCATGCCCAATCTGGTATTTCGCCCGCCCCGACCCGCCGACGTCGACCGCTGCTTTCAGATCGAGACCACCGCCTACGAAGGCGACGAAGCCGCCACCCACGCCAAGATCGCCACCCGCATCGCCCAATATCCCCAGGGCTTCCTGGTGCTGGAGGCCGACGGCCAGATCGTCGGCTTCATCAACAGCGGCTGCGCCCACGACGTGGTCATGTCGGACGAGGCGTTCAAGGAACTGGTCGGCCACGACCCGGACGCGCCCAACGTGGTGATCATGTCCGTGGTGGTCGACCCCGCCCACCAGGGCAAGGGCTATTCCACCCGCCTCATGCACGCCTTCGTCGATCACGCCCGGCAACGGGGCAAGCAGACCATCCACCTGATGTGCAAGGAACGCCACGTCGAGCTCTACCGCAAACTGGGCTACCGCTACGTGCGGCCCTCGCCGTCCGACCATGGCGGCATGGCCTGGCATGAAATGGTGATGGACCTGTAGGCGTCTGCCCCCTGCGGCTGCGCCCGGGGGGCCGCCAAACACGGTGGCCCCGCCTGACGCGCTCAATCCAGCTGGATCTTCGCGCTGTCGATGATTTCCTTCCAGCGCCGGGTCTCTTCAGAAGACAGCCTGGCCAGGTCTTCGCTGGTGCCCGGGTACGGCACCGCGCCCTGATCGGCCAGCTGCCCCACCAGCGCCTTGTCGTTGGCAATCGCAATCACCGTGTCCTGCAGCTTGCGGATCACCTGCGGGTCGGTGCCTGCCGGCGCCATCACGCCATACCAGGACTCGACCACCGCATCCTTCACGCCCGCTTGCGCCAGCGTCGGCACGTCCTTGAGGGACGCGCTGCGTTTATCGCTGGCCACCGCCAGCACGCGCACCTGGCCTGTCTTCACGTAAGCCAGCACGTTGGGCAGATTGGCGAACAGCACCTGCACCTGGCCTGACAGCAGGTCCGACGTGGCCGGGCCGGCACCGCGGTAAGGCACGTGCTCGAACTTGGCGCCCGAACGGTACATGAACAGCTCGCCGGTCAGATGGTTGACCGACCCCATGCCTGCCGACGCCATGTTCAGCTTGCCCGGATGGGCGCGGCCGTACGCCACCAATTCCGCCACCGTCGTGGCCGGTGCGTCCTTGGACACCGCCAGCACATTGGGCACCGTCGAGAACAACGCCACCGGCGCGAAGTCCTTGTCGGCGTTGTACGGCAGGTTCTTGGACAGGAGCGGCAGAATCGACTGCTGCCCCATCGTCGCCAGCAGAAGCGTGTAGCCGTCCGGCGCCGCCTTGGACACGAAATTGGCCCCGATGCTGCCGCCCCCGCCCGGCTTGTTCTCGACGATCACCGTCTGCCCCAGCTTTTCGGACATATGGTTGGCCAACAGGCGTCCCATCAGGTTCACCGTGCCGCCTGGCGCGAACGGCACCACCAGCGTGATCGGCTTGTTCGGATAGCCCGTCTGCGCCGCCTGGGCGCCCGGGCTGAGGCCCAATGCCGTGACCAGCGCCACGGCGAACTTCGGCAATGCGTTGACCATGATTGAATTCCCCTTGCATGCTGTGATTGATACGGCGGCGCAGGAAGCCGCGCCTTGTGCCGTGTGTTGGATCGATGTGAATCTGCCGGGATCAGACGGCGTGTCTGAAAGGATCGCTACGCCGCCGCCGTTGCCGCGGCCGCCAACGCGGCCGCCTGGCGCTGCAAGGCGTCGCGCGCCTCGGCCGCCCGCCGCTGCGCCGCGTCGATCGCCGCTTGCTGAACCGCCAGCCGCGCGCGCTGCTCGGCCAGGTGCGCCCGCACCGATTGCGGCGCCGGGCCGCCCAGCGACTGGCGCGCGGCCACGTTGCGCACCGGGTCCAGGCAAGCCGCGATGTCCGCCTCGTCCAGCGTCACCGGCCGCCCCAACTGCTCGGCCGCCGCCGACGTGATCATTGCCGGCGTGATGGCGCGCGCCGGCAGGCCCGCTTCCAGCGCCTGCCGCACCACTGCGCCAATGACGTGGTGCGCGTCGCGAAACGACGCATCCGCGCGGCGCACCAGCAGGTCGGCCAGGTCCGTCACCGTGGAAAAGTCATCCGCCGCCCGCGCGGCCATGCGCGTGCGGTTGGGCGCCACCTGCTCGACCAGCAGTTGCATCAGTTCCAGCGCCTTCAGCGCTTCCTCGCACGACTCCCAGCACGTGCGCGTGCTTTCGCGGCTACTGTCGCCCGAATGCGTGAAATGGGTCGACTTCACCGTCGTCAGCGCCGCCGACGTCAGCCCGATCAGGTGGCCCGTCTTGCCGCGCAGGTATTCCAGCACCGCCGGGTTCTTTTTCTGCGGCATGATGCTGGACGTGCTGGCGATGCTGTCCGGAAACGTCAGGTAGCCGAATTCGGGCGTGGACCAGATGTAGAAATCCTGCACCATGCGGCTGCACGTGATCATCATGATCGACAGCGTCGCGCTCAGTTCCAGCGCGAAATCGCGCGACGCCACGCTGTCCAGCGCATTGGCCAGCGGGCCGCTGAAGCCCAGCAGCGCGCTGGTCGTGCCGCGGTCGATCGGAAACGACGTGCCGGCCAGCGCGCAGGCGCCCAGCGGCGAGGCATCCGCCGTTTCCAGCGCGTGCGCCAGCCGGCCGATATCGCGCGACCAGGCATCCACCAGCGCCGACAGGTAATAGCCATAGGTGATCGGCTGCGCCGCCTGCATGTGCGTGTAGCCGGGCATGACACAGTCCGCGTAACGTTCGGCCTGCACCAGCGCCGCCTGCGACACGCCGATCAGGGCCGCGCCGATGCGGGCGGCAAAATCGCGCGCCCGGATGCGGTCGATGGTGGCGCCAATGTCGTTGCGGCTGCGGGCCGTGTGCAGGCGGCCGCCCAATTCCTGCCCCACCGCCTTGATCAGGTGCGCCTCGTAGTTGAAATAGGCCTCTTCGCGCGCCGCGTCCAGCTCCACCACATGGGGGCCTTCGGCCTGCATCACCAGCAGCGCCTGCGCCAGGCGCTGCGACGCGTCGTGGTCCAGGATGCCCTGCTCGTGCAGCATCAGCAGATGCGCCAGGTTCACCTGGGTCAGCATCTCGAAATTGGCGAAGAACTCCCGGTTCAAGCGCGGCAGGAAAAGGTGCTGCAACACCGCTTTGGCCAGGGGTTGCTTCAAGCGCGTACTGACTTTCGATTCCATATCGGGTCCAGAGGAAACAGGGAAAACCGTAGTCTCTCGCCGGGCCAATTCATACGTCAAATCAGATTCTTACAGCTACTCATACAGAAATGATATGATTTGGACCGCTCGCCGCGCCGGGGTTGGCGGCCATCGCCATCCTGCGTGAGCCGCCCGCATCCGCTCCGCCCCGCCAGGATTTCCATTCATGAATTTCAAGCAAGTCGAGGCCTTTCGCGCCGTCATGATGACGCGCTCGATGACCACCGCGGCCGGCCTGCTGCACACCTCGCAGCCCAACGTCAGCCGCTGGATCGCCCTGCTCGAGAAAACGCTGGGGTTCGTGCTGTTCCAGCGTGTGGGCACCCGCATCATTCCCACCCCCGAAGCCGAGGCCTTCTACGCCGACGTCGAACGCGCCTTCATCGGCCTGGAATCGCTGAACGACAGCGCCAGTTCGATCCGCCGCCGCGGCACCGGCTTGCTGCGGGTGGGCGCCGTCGGGTCCATCACCCAATGCGTGCTGCCCGACGCCATCCGGCTGTTCCGCGAGAAGTTTTCCGACATCCCCGTGGTGGTCAACACCGGCGGATCCGACGTCGTCGCCAAATGGCTGGCCACGGGCGTTTGCGACATCGGCTTTTGCTCGCTGCACACCGACCTGCCCGGCCTGCATTACGAACGCATCAACACCGCCCACGGCGCCGGCATCGTGCCCGCCGCACATCCCTTGGCCGCCAAAGCCTTGCTGACCCCGGCCGACTTTCACGACGAGAACTTCATCTCGTTGCCCGCGGGCAGCTTCAACCGCGCCGCCATCGACCGCCACTTTCCCGACGACGCCCGCATCCTGTCGATCGAAACGCCCTACGCCACCACCATCTGCACCATGGTCAGCAAGGGCCTGGGCATTTCCATCGTCAATCCCGTGGTGCCGCGCGCGCTCGGCATTGCGGACCTGCGCGAGATCCCGTTTTCAGAGAAGGTCGATTTCCACAGCTACGCGGTCACGTCCGACCATCATCCGGTCAACACGCTGGCCCGGCGCATGGCCGAATGCGTGCGCGAAACCTTCACCGCGTTGGACATGCCGGCCACGCCAGGCTGAGCGCCAACCTGGCGTGGCCGCTTGCACAGCCGCCGCGCGGCCGGTCAATCCGCCGAACGGAACGGCTGCGACAGCGCCCAATTGCGCTCGAAGTGCGCCAGGTACGCCTTGGCCAGCGCCGGGTTGTTCCAGTTCACCAGCGCATTCTCGGAATTCTCGTGCGCCGCGGAATGGGCGAAATTGAAGCTGCCCAGTTCCACGGTCTGCCTGTCGGCGATCAGCACCTTGTCGTGATGCAGCTTGAAGGCCGACACGATGCGCACGTTCACGCCGGCCTCGGCCAGCGTTTCCAGCGCATGGCGAGATTTGCCGCT
>PJUB01000254.1_pt1 | contig 30716 bp, 28 predicted proteins | sample 1512141 | NCBI WGS metagenome assembly PJUB01 (sample SAMN08177677, study PRJNA422409) | Soil metagenome, whole genome shotgun sequencing project. | isolation source: Soil enriched on filter paper: alkali lignin treatment | place: USA: Madison | collected 2015-01-15 | reverse complement strand
CGCCGTGGATATCGAGGGCCAGGTCGGCGGCGAACGCTCCGGCGCCTCGCTCGACTATGTCCCCGGGCGGGGAGAGAAGAAGGCCAGCCTGGTCTTCTCGCAGGCGGACAAGCCAGAGCCGGCCCTACGCGTTCTGGGCTGGTCGGAGCCGTAACGGCTTGAGACCACGACCGGTCAGAGCTGTCTTGTCTGGAACAGCCCGTCTGACCTCCCGTTGTCGAGCGGGGTGCAATCGACGGAGAAACGACATGAAGAAGATGCTCGCAGCCGGCGCCTTGGGCGTCCTGATCCTTGGCGGCGTAGCGGTGGCCCAGACCACCGGCGCACAGAATAATCAGCCTGACCCCAGCATGCAGACGCGATCCTCCGACCAGATGTCCAATCAGGACACGGCGACGCCCTATAATCAGAGCTCCACCATGGGGTCGCAGAACGCCATGCAGGACGGTTCGGCCTCGCAATGGGCCGGCGAACGGGGCTGAGCCCTCGCAAGACGCGACCGACTAAACCAGGAGCGGGGCAGGGTGATCGCCGACGAACGGTCTTGGCCGTCGTCGGCGGCTGCCTGTTGTTGGCTCTGTCCAGCCCCGAAGCGTCGCCGCCGAGGCCGTCGACTAGCTCTGAGCCTCTGCAGCTTTACGAGCGGACGTGGATCCGCGATGGACGACTTACGTCTGAAGCGGAAACCGTCCTGAAGTTGATGGCGGCGGCGGAAAGGCACGGGCTCCGGTCCGAGCTGTATCTGACCCCTGCGCTTGAGAGTCGCTTGAGTGAAATGGCGGCGCGGCCGAACCAGCGCGCCGCGCTGAAGGCGGAGGAAGCGCTCGCCGAAGCGTTTCTCCGCTTCGCCTCCGATGTTCGCTCCCCAGACGCCATGGTTCAGGTGGTTGACCCCGCCGCATCGCTCAAACCCCTTACGCCCTCTGAAACTCTGAGCGCGGTCAGGCGAGAGGGGCCCGAACATGTCGTCAGACTGGCGCCAGAATACGAACGTCTGGCAGACACGCTCGAACAATGGCGACGGCGCTGGCGCAACCTCCCTCGACTGCAGTTGCGCGAGGGCCCGGATGTCCGCCCAGGCGCAACCGATAAGCGTATGCCTGCCCTCCGGACGCGGCTGGGCCTCGCGCCAGGCGGCGCATCCGCCATGCTTGACCCCGTATTGGCCTCGCGCCTGGAGGATTTTCAGCGATGGCACGGCCTGGACCAGACCGGAATCCTGAACGGGCCGACGGTCAGGGCGCTCAATCGCGATCCTGAGGAGTATGAGAGGCTGATCCTGACCAATATGGCTCGACTCCGCGCCTTGCCGACAACAGAACCGCGCCGCCGCGTGCAGGTGAATATCGCTTCGGCAGTTCTGACGGCGAAGGAGAACGGCGAGACGGTTCTGACCATGCGCGTGGTCGTCGGACGCAAGGACACGCCCACCCCGATGCTCGCCGGCGCCGTGCGTTACCTCGTGCTCAGCCCTTACTGGAATCTCCCGCAGGATCTGGTTCAGAGCCGGGTCGCGCCGGTGGCGCTCATCCGGGGTGACGCGGCGTTGAAGGCGGGCGGTTTCGAAGCCCTGTCAGACTGGTCTCCGAAGGCACGACGCCTGCGCGCCGATGAGGTCGATTGGAAGGCCGTTGCGGCCGGCGAACGACGCGTGCGCGTGCGGCAGCTGCCGGGCGACCGCAATATGATGGGGGCGGTGAAGTTCATGTTGCCCAACGATCTGGGCATCTATCTTCACGACACGCCGTCGCGCGGTCTCTTCAGCGCCCCCCAGCGCGCTTTCAGCGCCGGCTGCGTCCGGTTGGAGGACGCTCAAGCCTTCGGACGATGGATTGCAGGCCGAAACCTCGCGGATCTGGCTGACGGTTCGGCCGAGCAACGGGTGGACCTGGTCGAGCCGGTGCCTGTCTATCTGCTCTATCTGACGGCGGCGCCTCGGCCGGGCGGCGGGCTGATCCTTGGGCCCGATCCCTATGGCTGGGACGGTCTGTGAGCATGTCGGGAAGCGGACCTTCGCCACCCGTGGCTGTTGGATGCGTATCGGTCAGGTGCAGCAGGAGAAAGACCATGGCGGGACCCGAGGAACGATATGGGCGCGGGAACGAAACGGCGGCTGAGATCGCCAAGGACGACGCCAGCGCAGACGCGGCGGCGCCACGTTGGAACAAAACGGCCGGGAAGGGCGGGGGCGCCATGTCGGACGGCGATCGCGCGACGGCGGCCATGGCTAGTCGACATGATCGTTTCGCGGGCTCGGCCGTGGGAGTCGGGAGCGTGAGATTCGACGACTACGGCGTCTACACCAGCGCGGACGGGGCCGTCGGGGACGGCGAGGTCGCCGAGCTCCTGATCGACGGTCAGGAAGAAGTCTTTGCCCGCACGGAGGTCGAGCGCGGCCGCATCGAACATCATGCCGGCGAGGACAGCTCACCCGCTCAGGGCGGGTCCCGTAGGGATGGCTAGACCATTCCGCCGTTCAGGTTGCGGCGCATCCCGCCCCCAGGACATCAGGGGCGTGGTCATCCCGTTTCCGCGCCGCACGCGAAGGCGGCCCCATCGGCTTGCCTGGACGGCGGCCTGGCTCGCGGCGGGGGCCGTGGCTTTGTCGGGCGTCTTCATCGCCGGCCAGGACCTTCTGCGCGGCGCCCGCGAGGTCTCTTCCGTCGCGGCCGATGAAGTTCCCGGCCGGAGGTGAGCCAGATCAGGTGGTTCGCGTCGCCGCCGCCGTGGAACGGTCATCGCTTTTCGCGTTCTCGCCGGCCTTGTAGACCTTGATTTCCGGGGAGGAGATGCCGTCGGATCGGCCGTCTGTCCGCGCAGGGGGCGTCACGGTCGGATCGATCGCCGCGGCATCCCCGCCCGGAGGCCGCGCCTTTCCTCTGCTGTCGCGCGACGCCCGAGAACTCATGAGGCTCTCCTCAGCGCAGCGTCCGGGCCCCAGAGCGTCGCGCGATAGGCTTCGAAGCATTTCGCGCCGGCCTGCAGGCGCATGACGGCGCCTTCAGCCAGGGCGCGAAGACAGTCGGGCCTCTCCGCCGCCAGGGGGCGCAGAATCTCCTCATTCCAGGCTTTGGAGTGCTCCACATCGAGGGTGGCGTGCAGGGCGAAATACTTCCGCTCGGCCCCGATCCCCAGCCGCTTCAGGCCCTCGGCGACGTGAGCGGCCCGCCAGGGTGCGGTCAGCTCGACCGCCCCCAGGGCGCCCAGGGCGTGATAGGCGTAGCGTCGAGTCGTCGAGAAGGCCACGAGCGTGTTGCCCAGCGCGAGCGATGGCCAGACGGTGCGCTCAATAGCGGGCCGCAGATCAAGCGCCTGGGCCAGCCGGTCCAGCATGGGCCCGTGCATGCCGCCCTCGCGTCCCCGACCCATCTCATCCCAGTAGTTGCGCGCAAGCTCCAGCTTCGGTCTGATCGGCATCTTCACCTGGGCCATTGCGACCAGGTCGTCGAATCCCGCCTCGCCGGCCACCTCCTGAAGCAGGAACCAGCGCATGTCCTCAAGCGTCGCCGTTTCGGCGAGCCAGGGGAAGAGCGGGTCGTTCTCGCCGGGACCTCGCCCATGAAGCGCCTCGAACCAGGCGACGAAGTCGGCGGGCTCTGTGGGCATGTCGGCCAGCCAGGGCTGGGCCGCTTCGCGGGCGCGTTCCATGGCCGCGCCCTCCAGAAGACGCATTTCGGCGTCCGCTCGAAGCTCCCTCTCCCAGTCGTCGTGGGGCAGGGCGGGGTTGAGGCGGCGATGATTCCATTCGGCCAGGCGGCGGTGAAGCGCGGCCGGCTCGAGGGCGTCGAAGGGGCGGAAGGTCGAGGCGAGGCCCGAGCGGGTCATGATCGGCTCCTGAGTGCTTGGGCTCTCCATACGCGGCGTTTCATCGGGCGGTTCCCGCAGGCGGAAATTGCCGTGATCAGGGGACGCGCGAGACCGGTTTAAGACACAGGAACTGCCGCCGGGAGGGCGGGTTCAAGCAAGCCCTAACGGAGTAAGGCAGTGGAACACAAAGGTTTTGACTGGATGATCCAGGGCTCTGGATCGACGTGGACTTGGACGATATCTGCGCGAGGCGAGACGCGGCCGGCGCTTCAGGGGACGGCGCCGACGCGCCCTATAGCGGCGGCCATGGTGATCCGCTGCCTGGTCGCAGGCGTAACCGCCCCCGCAGCTCGGATGGAGATGGCGGCATGACGTCTTCGGACCGTCCCGCGCGAGTTCTGGAGCGCGCCCTCTATCGCGGACCTCATCTCTACAGCGCCACGCCCATGGCCAGGATCCAGCTCGATCTCGGGCGTTTGGAGAATTGGCCCACGGATCGTCTGGGGGACTTCACATCGTTGCTGCTGACCCTGCTACCAGGTCTCCGCAACCACGGCTGCTGCTACGGGGAGCCCGGCGGGTTCGTGCGGCGCCTTGAGGCAGGGACCTGGTTTGGACATGTCGTCGAACACGTGGCGCTTGAGTTGCAGACCCTCGCCGGCGCGCCGGTCAGTCGCGGCAAGACGCGCTCGGTGCGCGGTCGGCCCGGCGTCTATGACATCCTTTATGCGTATGGCGTGGAGGAAGGGGCCCTCTTGGCGGGCCGCCTCGCGCTGCAGCTTTGCGACGGTCTTCTGCCCATCGAACTCAGCGGCGTCGAAGGCCTGGACCGGATCTGCAGCGACGATACTGCGCCAGGCGTCGAAAAGATCCGCTCCGCGGAAGCGGCCGTCGAGGCCCTGACGGGCCTCATGCGGCGCCACGCCCTGGGACCCTCGACCCAGGCGTTGGTCGACGCCGCGCGTCGCCGAGGCGTCCCGCTCGAACGGATGAATGGGCAGAGCCTGATCCGGCTGGGTTGGGGGGCGCGTCAACGCATGTTGCGCGCCAGCGTGACAGACCGGACGGGATTGATTGCGGCCGAGCTGGCCGGGGACAAGGCCCAGGCGAAGGCCCTTCTGGCGGCCATCGGTTGTCCGGTGGCCGAAGGCGAAATCGTCTCATCCGCTGAGGCCGCCAAGGCCGCAGCGCGACGCCTCGGCGGACTTGTGGCGGTCAAGCCTTTGGACGCCAATCATGGACGCGGAGTGTCGACCGCCCTGTCGGAGCCGGAGGAGGTCGTCCGGGCCTTTTACGGGGCTGTCGCTCACAGCCGGCGCGTCATCGTGGAACGGCATCTGGAGGGCCGGGACCATCGCATACTGGTGGTTGGAGGGCGCGTCGTGGCGGTGTCGGAACGTCAGCCGCCCTTTGTCGTCGGCGACGGGCTCAGCACGGTAGCCGAACTGGTCGAAGCGCTGAACAGCGATCCCAGACGCGGCGACGGCCACGAGAAGTTCATGACCCGGGTTCGACTCGACGACCAGGCCGTCCTCGCCAGCCTCCTTCGTCAGGGGCTTTCCATGCGGGACCGTCCGGCGGCCGGTCAGAAGGTCCGCCTGCATCCGGCGGCCAATCTCTCAAGAGGCGGGTCGGCGATTGATCGCACGGACGAAATCCACCCCGAAAATGCGGCTATCGCCCGACGGGCCGCCTTGGCTCTGGGGCTGGACGTCGCTGGCGTCGATATGCTGGCGCCGGATATTCGCCGGTCCGTACGGGAAACCGGTGGAGGCGTGGTCGAGGTCAATGCAGCCCCTGGGCTGCGCATGCACCTGGCGCCGTCGGAAGGCGCGCCGCGCGATGTTGCGGGACCGATCATCGACATGATGTTTCCGCCGGGGGCGCGCGCACGCGTGCCGATTGCGGCCGTCACCGGGACGAACGGCAAGTCAACGGTGGGGCGGATGGTCGCCCATGTGCTGACGGTCCAAGGCCTGACTACGGGCCTCACCAACACCAGCGGGGTCTACATAGGGGGCGAACGGGTCTGGAAGGGAGACGCCAGCGGACCGCGAAGCGCGCGCATGGTGCTGCGCGACCCGACTGTCGAGGCGGCTGTGATGGAGTGCGCCCGCGGGGGCATCCTTCGCGAAGGTCTCGCCTTCGACCGGTGCGACGTCGGTTGCGTGCTGAATGTTCAGCCCGACCATCTGGGACTTAAGGGGGTCGAGACGCTCGAAGATCTCGCCCGCATCAAGTCTGTGGTGGTCGAAAGCGTGGCGCGTCGGGGCCTGAGCGTGCTCAACGCTGACGACCCCCTGACCATTCGTATGGCCAGGCACGCGGGCGGTCGGCTGTGCTGGTTCAGCATGCGGGGCGGGGCCGAGACGCCAGGCTTCGTGTTGAAGCATATCGCAGAAGGCGGTGCTGCGGTTCTTTATGACGCTGCGACCGACGACATCGAGCTCCACGACAGGGGCGGGACGGACCTGGTGTGCCGCGCGGCCGAAATCCCGGCGACCCTCGAGGGGCGCGCCGCCTTCAATGTCGCCAACGCCCTTGCGGCCGTCGCCGTTTGCCATGGCTTGGGCGTCAAGGCGGATCGGATCGGATCGTCGCTGCGCAGCTTTGCGTCCAGCTTCGAGCAGAACCCCGGCCGCCTGAACGTTCATGACGGCCATGGCTTCAGGGTGATCCTGGACTACGCTCATAATCCTGAAGGCCTGCGAGCGCTGGGAAGACTGGTGCAGGCGATGCGGCCCGCGACGGGCCGGATCATCGGCATGGTGAGTATTCCGGGCGATCGGCGCGAGGAGGAAATCCGCGCCATGGGCGAGATAGCGGCCGAGTATTTCGACTCCATCGTATTTCGAGAAACGCCGGACAACCGCGGCCGTCCGGTCGGGGAGGTCAATCGACTTCTGCGCGAGGGCGCGCTCGGCGCGGGATGCGACCCCTCACGGCTGGATGCCTGCGTGCGAGAAGAGGACGCCGTCGACGCCTGCCTTCAGGCGGGACGGCCGGGGGATCTTGTGGTGCTTACCCCCACGCGCGTGGAGGAGGTCTGGGCGCAAATCCAGGCCTTCAGGCCCCCGGAGGCCGCAGATCGCCCCTCGGAAGTCCTGTTGGAACCGGCTCATGGCTGACGGTGCGCTTATCATCATCGGCGGGCACGAGGACAAGATGGGCGAGCGCCTCATCCTCAAGGAGTTGGCGCGTCGACTGAAGGGAGGCCGACTGGTCGTCTGCACCGTCGCCTCCCATGAGCCGGATGGCTATTTCGACGCCTATCGCAAGGCCTTCAGCGGATTGGGCGTCGACGATCTGGTCGAAATCTACGTCGACGAGCGCGCCGAAAGCTGGGACGCCGACAAGCTCTCCCCCTTCGAGAACGCCGCGGGAGTCTTCTTCACCGGCGGCGACCAGCTCCGCTTATCCAGCCAGATTGGAGACACTCCGATCGAACGGAGCGTCCGGCGTCTGTATGAGAGGGGCGGCCTGATCGCCGGCACCTCGGCCGGCGCCTCCGTCATGAGCGAGACCATGCTTGTGAAGGGACCGGCCGAAGAATCCTATCGCATCGGCGAGCTGCATATGGCGCCGGGACTGGGATTGCTGCGGGACGCCATCATCGACCAGCATTTCGCCGAGCGTGGGCGTTATGGACGTCTGCTCGGCGCCGTGGCGCATAATCCGAGACTGCTGGGCCTTGGCGTAGACGAGGACACCGCCCTCGTGGTCGAAGGACGCCGGATGACTGTTTTGGGCGCCGGAGCGGTCTATGTGGTCGACGGCGAAGCCGCCACTCATTCCAATATTGCGGAAGGCCAGGCTGACGACGCCTTGTCGCTGTTCGACATCCGCATGCATGTGCTGGCTCATGGCGACGGCTTCGACTTGGACGCGCGAAGGCCTGCGGCGGCTGCGCGCGACACGGCCGACTAGCTCCCTGATTGGGCGGCTGGATCCGGTTGATCGACGAGCGTCCCGGGCGCCGCGTTCATGTCGCGCCCGCGCGGCGTCAGGAATACGGCAAGCACTACGATAAGAACGAATACGCCTGTGATGATCCAGGCCGCCTTGTTTCGCCGCATGAGCGCTGTTCCTTTTCTTGATCCTTAAGGCCAGCGCGCACGCGGCGAGGGCGTTGCCTGCGTGCGGAGGACGACATTGCGGCGGTCAGACCGGCGAACAGTCAAGGCGAAGGTAGGCGTCGTCGAACTCGGCCGCCTCGATGAGGCGTTGCCGATCGATGACGCGAACCTGGGCGCCTTTCCAGCTGATCCAGCCCGTGTCGCGCAGAATCTGCAAGGTGCGGTTGAGGTGCACCGCGGACATGCCCAGAAAATCCGCCAGATCCTGCTGCCGGATCGGCAGGTCGAAGACGCCGTCGTCGACGAGGCCGACTGCGCCCAGCCGAGCCGGCATCTCGCAAAGAAACAGGGCTAGTCGCTCCAGAGCCGTCTGCTGGCCGACCGCCAGCAACCATTCGCGATGCATGGCGGCGTCTACGACCGTCTCCAGCCAGAGGAGCCGCGTCAGGTGCGGCTGATCCGCAGTGATGCGCCTCAGTCGGTCATGTGGAACGGCCGACACGACGCAGGGTGAAAGACACAGGACGCCATGATCCATCTGCCGCATGACGAGGCTGTGCAAGTCGACGAAGTCGCCGGGGCAGTTGATCTGGGTGTACTGGCGCCGTCCGTCGGCCAGTTCGCTGTACCGGGCGGCGAAGCCGGACAGGAGAAGGGTGCTGATCTCCGGCCGTTCGCCTGGGCCGACGAGCTGCGCGCCGGCCGGTTTGAGCACCGGCTCTTCCACGAGTCCGGCCAAGGCTGCGGATTCCTGAGCGGTCAGACAGTCGCGTCTGGCGAGCTTGAGTTCGAGCCGACGCGTGGGAGGAAGGTGGAGCATGGCGTCCTCTTGCGAATACAGGCCAACGCCAGCGGTTCGTAGTCGTTGCGGCTCCCGAGCGGGAGCCGCTCCCTCCCGTCAGGCAATTCTCCTGAGGGGCGACTCCGGCGCCTGAAGGAAGCTCTTGCTTTCAGGAGCGCGCACAGGCGCGGCCCGGTCGGCGAGGCTCGCAGCGGGGGCGACGCAGCAAGAGGCGGCCCGGAGACCTTCCAAATCCAGGATGCGGACCCGCCCTCTGCCGAAACGAACCAGACCCAGAGCCTGGAGCCGGGCCGCTGCGACATTGACGCTGGTGCGCTGGACGCCCAACATCTGGCCGAACTGGGCCTGTGTGATATGCAGCGGCGCGCCGGCGGATCCCTCGTGCAGTCGTACAATCCATTTGGCGAGCCGATCCAGGACCGCATGGGAGGCGTTGCAGCAGGCCTCGGCCTCCAGTCCACGCAGACGCTGCTGCGCCTGCAGCATGACCAGTCGTGTCAGCCAATCCCGACCGAGCGTGTCGAGGATCGAGGCCGCGGGGGTGCTGAACAGCAGGGTTTCCACCAGGGGGATGGCCACTGGACCGGGGGAGGTCGGCCATAGGGCGCAGTCCCATCCTTGAACCGCCCCGGCGGGTACGAGCGAAACGCAGATGTCGCCGGCCCCCGGGAACAGGCCCACCGCGCCGTTCAAGACGAAATGCAGTTCGTGCTCGGCGAGTGCCCGGCCGAAGCTCTGAGCCCGTTGCAGACGGCCTGTCGCCTCTATTCGCTGTCGAGCTTCAAGCGGCAGCGCTTGAAAGACCGGATGGTCGGCAACCCCCAGTTCGCGGGCGGGGGCGGTGATGAAGGCACGGCTAGGCGAGAACGAAGACAAACGCGACATGGGAATTCCTCCACGTCGGGAGCATGGCATGCCGCCGAAGAGCTCACGTTCACATGGGTTAAGCCGCAGGCTTTAGGAGCCGTCGGCGCCGGGTTCCGCTTGTCCGAAGGCGTCCTTAGGGCAACCTCAGTTCGTACGAATGATTGTGGAGCGGCTGAGCATCAGGAGTCTGACCATGCCGCCAAGCCCACATGAAAAATCCGCCAACGCTGTTCACGAGCAGCGTCCGATTGAAGCGCAGTACGCCCGCCAGGGTCGCGGCGGGAGGCGCATTGTGATCATCCTCGCGGCGGGCCTCGCCTTGACGGCTGTGGGGTTCGGCCTGGTTTGGCTATCCTGGTCGAAGCCCCTTTCGGAAGCGCCCGTCGACAACGGTCTGCTTCCGGAGGCCGCGCCTTATTTTCAGGACGACGGCCAGGGGGCCGGGGCGCCTGCAAGGGAAACGCCGCGATGAGAGGCGCGCATTTAATGCAGGGCTTCGCAGGCCTGGTCCTGATCGGGCTCGGGCTCATGACGGCAGGCTCCAGCTTTCAGATTGGAGATGCCTCGCCGCTGGGCCGGGCCTGGGCGGCCCTGGCGGCGGGTCTGTTTCTCGTGCTCGATCAGATCATGTTTCGCAGGGACCATCCGTGACATCGCCATCTATCGGCGAGGCGCGGAAGAACGCTGCGCCCCGGAGCGGCTGCTCGCCGAAGGGAGAGCGTTCGCCGGCAGATCAACCGGATGGAGCGCTTGCGGGAAAAGGGCCTGGAGCAAGCTGCTGTTGCGGCTGGGCGTATCCCGTTGGACCTGGCCTAGCCTTGAGCATGCGTTCGGGCATAGGCGACGCCGCTGTCGCGGGCGCCGGGAAGGCCTGATGAGGGAAACGCCGCGTCGATCTGTTTAGGCGTTTCGATGTGCTTCCGTACCCAAGTCGGAAGGCGCCATGAGATCGGCGAGGGCGGCGACGGCGCCGGCGATCTGGCGTCGCTTGTTCGGCGACAGCAGCGCGAGCCTCGCCAGCACATCCGAATGAAGTAGGTCCGGCGCCTCGGCCAGGGCCTTGTGCCCCGGTTCGGTCAGGCGCGCGTGGACGATGCGACGATCCGTGGTCGATCTGTACCGGACGATGAGGCCGCGCGCCTCCAGTCGGTCGAGCACCGCCACCACGGTCGGCGGCGACATGGAGACGTCCTGGGAAATGGCGCGGGTGCTGACCTCGCCGAGACGACGGATGGATTGCAGCACCAGAAGCTGCGGCAGCGTCAGGCCTGTCAGCCGGGCGATCTCGCGCGAGCGGACGTCGATCGCCTGGGCGATGCGGCGGACCGAGCGCACCAATGACGCCGTGGCGTCGGCGGCTGACGGCAGGGGAATTTCGCTCATTGGGTTGAACTCATTCGTGAACTAACCATTTGTACGCGCTGCATCCACACTTCAAGGAGGACCCATGTGCGGTCTTAGCGGCGAGATCAACTTCGACGGGCGCCCCGCCGACGCCGGCGCGGTACAGCGGATGACGGACGCCCTCTCGCCCCGGGGACCGGACGGGTCCGGCATAGTGATGCGTGGGCCAGTGGGATTGGGGCATCGGCGCCTCATGATCATCGACCTGTCGGAGAAGGCGCAGCAACCGATGGTAGACGCCGATCTGGGCGTCACCCTGGCCTTCAACGGCTGCATCTACAACTATCCGGAATTGCGCGAGGAGCTTCAGGGCCTGGGTTTCCGCTTCTTCTCGCACGGCGACACGGAGGTGATCATCAAGGCCTGGAAGGCCTGGGGCGAGGCCTGCGTCGAGCGGTTCAAGGGGATGTTCGCCTTCGTCCTGCACGAACGCGACAGCGGTCGGATCGTGATCGCGCGCGACCGTTTCGGCATCAAGCCGCTGTATCTGGCCGAACGAGGCAGGCGGCTGCGTTTCGCCTCGACCCTCCCGGCGCTTCTGGCGGCGGGCGACGTCGACAGGACAATCGATCCGGTGGGTCTGCACCATTATATGAGCTTTCATGCGGTGGTGCCGCCGCCGCACACCATTCTGAAGGGGGTGAAGAAGTTTCCGCCGGCGACGATACGTGTGATCGAGCCGGACGGCGCGTCGCGCGAACGGGTCTATTGGCGCCCGGACATGACGCGCCACGCCGGGGACGCAGCCCTGACCGCCGAGGACTGGCGCGACCAGGTGCTGGACGGCCTGCGCATAGCGGTGAAGCGCCGCATGGTCGCCGATGTGCCCGTCGGCGTGCTGCTGTCGGGCGGAGTGGATTCCAGCCTGATCGTCGGCCTGCTGGCCGAACTGGGTCAGAAGGACCTGATGACCTTTTCGGTCGGCTTCGAGGAGGCCAACGGCGAGAAGGGAGACGAGTTCGTCTATTCCGACCTGATCGCCAGACACTATGGGACGAAGCACCATCAGATCTTCGTGCCGCACCAGCGGCTGATGGAGGCTCTGCCGGGCACGATCGGCGCCATGTCCGAGCCGATGGTCAGCTATGACAATGTCGGCTTCTACCTGCTGAGCCAGGAAGTCTCGAAACACATCAAGGTCGTCCAGTCCGGGCAAGGGGCAGACGAGGTGTTCGGCGGTTACCATTGGTATCCTCCGATGGTCGGGGCCGCCGACCCTGTCGAAGCCTACGCCGGCGCCTTTTTCGACCGCAGCCACGAAACTCTGAAAACCCAGTTGAACGGCGCCTATATGACGGATGTCGATGTCAGCCGGGCTCTGGTCGAGGCGCATTTCGCGCAAGCCGGGGCGGAGACCTCTGTCGACAAGGCGCTGCGGCTGGATAGCCAGGTGATGCTGGTCGATGATCCGGTGAAGCGGGTTGATAACATGACCATGGCCTGGGGACTGGAGGCGCGCGTGCCCTTCCTGGACCATGAACTGGTCGAACTGGCCGGACGTATCCCGCCGGAACACAAGCTGGCCCAGGGCGGCAAAGGCGTGCTCAAGGCGGCGGCGCGCCTTGTCGTCCCATCAGAGGTGATCGATCGCAAGAAGGGCTACTTCCCGGTGCCCGCGCTCAAATACATCCAGGGCCCCTATCTCGACATGGTGCGAGAGACCCTGACCAATCAGGCGGCGCGCGACCGCGGGCTGTTCGACAGGGCCTACCTGGATCGGCTGTTCAACGACCCGACAGGCCATATCACCCCTTTGCGTGGTTCGGAGCTGTGGCAGGTCGCCGTCCTCGAGATGTGGATGCAGCAACATGGCGTCTGATCTTCGTCTCGCGCGTCCCAAGGCGCACCGGCTGAAACGCATGCGTCATGAAGGCCTCAAACCGCCCGTGCCTTCGGGACGTGAGTCCGTGCGCGATGCCGTCCTTGACTGCGGCTGGGGCCGCCTTCTGTTCGCCCAGACCTTCGAGACCGCCGCGCCTCTGGTCGAGGCTCTGCGCGCGGAGGGGCCGGACCGCCGCGACATCGCCTTCTACGTCCGCAACCCCCACGTCCTGCTGGCCTCGGCGCCGCAGGAGCTGTTCCTCGATCCGTCCCATACCTATCGGCTGGACCTGGCGACCTATCGGTCCAGTCGCCGTCAGCCGCGGGGCTTCACCGTCCGCCGTCTGATGTCGGAAGCGGACGCCCAGACGGTCAATGATATCTACGCCAGGCGTCGCATGGTGCAGGCGCCGCCGGATTTCCTCTGGTCGCATCGCGACGACCGGACCCTCTCCTATTTCGTCGCGGAGGACCTGACGACCGGAGCGGTGATCGGCACGGTGACGGGTGTGAACCACGCTCGCGCCTTCGAGGATCCGGAGAACGGCGCATCCCTCTGGTGCCTGGCGGTCGATCCCCAGGCGACACAGCCGGGAATCGGCGAGGCTCTGGTTCGCCGTCTGGCGGAGCACTTCAGGACGCACGGCCTGGCCCACATGGACCTGTCGGTCATGCACGATAACGCCCAGGCGATCGCCCTCTATGAGAAGCTGGGTTTCCGGCGCGTCCATTTCTTCGGCGTGAAGCGCAAGAACCCGATCAACGAAGCCTTGTTCGTCGGGCCCTCGGATGATCATGCGCTCAATCCCTATGCCCGGATCATCGTGGACGAAGCGCGGCGACGGGGCATCCAGACCGATATCATCGACTCGGAAGGAGGGCTGTTCCGCCTTTCCTGGGGCGGGCGCTCCGTCCGCTGCCGCGAAAGCCTTTCGGAGCTGACCTCGGCCGTGGCTCTCAGCATCTGCGACGACAAGCGGGTGACCCGTAGGATCGTGGAAGCCGCCGGGGTGCGCGTGCCGCGCCGCATCGATCCGCAGGATCTCGGCGCGATCGACGAAGCGCTGGAGACCTATGGTCAGCTGGTGGTCAAGCCTGCGCGAGGGGAACAGGGCAAGGGCGTGGCCGTGGGTTTGAAGTCCATGGCCGACGTCCAGGCGGCTCTGCTGCGCGCTCGGCGTATCTGTCCGGAAGTCCTGGTCGAGGAGCAGGTGGAAGGCGAGGATCTGCGCCTGGTCGTGATCGACTATGAGGTCGTGGCCTGCGCCGTGCGGCGTCCGCCGCGCGTCATCGGCGACGGACGCTCGACCTTGCGGGCCCTTATCGAGCATCAGAGCCGTCGGCGCGCCGCCGCCACCGGGGGCGAATCCAGCATTCCCATCGATGCGGAAACGGAGCGCACCCTGGCGGAGGCCGGTTATGGCCTGGATGACGTCGCAGGGGAGGGCGAGGAGATCCTCGTGCGCAAGGCGGCCAACCTGCATCTCGGCGGCACCATCCATGACGTGACGGACGAGGTGCATCCGGTTCTGGTCGAAGCGGCCGTGGCGGCGGCGCGGGCCATCGACATCCCGGTGACGGGGATCGACCTCATGGTGCGTGCGCCGGATCAGCCGGATTACGCCTTCATCGAGGCCAATGAGCGCCCTGGCCTGGCCAATCACGAACCCCGCCCCACGGCAGAACGGTTCATCGATCTGCTGTTTCCGCTGTCGGCGCGCGCCGACGTCTGAGACTATGTCAGGAGCGACCTTGACCTCCCCGAAGATCGACCTGGACTACCTGAACGCCCGCCTGGGGGAACTCCTGAACCTGCCCAGTCCGACGGGCTACACGGACGAAGCTGTCTGGGCCCTGTGCCGAGAGCTCGAGCGTCTAGGCCTGGATTATGAACTGACCCGACGCGGCGCGATCCGAGTGCGCCTGCCGGGTCTCGAAGCCACCCCGGCCCGGGCCATCGTGGCGCACGTCGATACGCTCGGCGCCCAGGTGAAGGCGGTGAAGGACAACGGCAGGCTGGAGCTTGTGCCGATCGGCCACTGGTCGTCACGCTTCGCCGAGGGGGCCCGCTGCACCGTCTTCGCGGAAGGCGGAGGCTATCGCGGAACGATCCTTCCCCTGAAGGCCTCCGGGCACGCCTTCAACGAAGAGGTGGACGATCAACCCGTCAATTGGCGTCAGGTCGAACTTCGGATTGACGCCGTGACCCACGGGCGGGCCGACACCTTGGCTCTGGGCGTGGATGTCGGCGACATTGTCGCCATCGACGCCCAGCCCGAGTTCACCGACAGCGGCTTCATCGTGTCACGTCATCTGGACGACAAGGCCGGCGTCGCGGTCATGCTGGCCGCTCTGGAATGCATGCTGCGCGAAGAACGCACGCCCACGGTCGATACCTGGTGGCTGTTCACCATCGCCGAAGAGGTGGGCCTGGGCGCCTCCGCCGTGCTCGTTCCAGACGTCGCGGCGATGGTCACGGTGGACAACGGCACCACCGCGCCGGGTCAGAACTCTTCCGAGTTCGGCGTCACCATCGCCATGGCGGATCAGACCGGTCCCTTCGACTGGCACCTTTCTCGAAAGCTGGTCCAACTGGCGCGGGATCACGACATCCCGCACCAGAAAGACGTGTTCCGTTACTACCGTTCGGATTCCGCCTCTGCATTGGAATCCGGCGCCGACATCCGCACGGCCCTGGTGACGTTCGGCGTGGACGCCAGCCATGGCTACGAACGCATCCATCAGAGCGCTCTGGTCGATCTGGCTCGCCTCCTGACCCTCTATGCTCAGAGCGAGGTGGAAATCAGACGCGACGCGCGCGCGCTGACAGGCGTCAGGGGATTCACGCATCAGCCGAACATTTCGACGAGTTGACGCCGCCTTGGCCGTCGGGGCGGAGGGAAGACCGAGGTCCTTCTCACCCAGACGCCATGTCCCGCGCACATTGAAATCCTGTTCTCGTTGGGCGGCAGCGGAGCGCGAGCCGTCACGCCGGGCGTCTGGCCCTCGAAAGCGGGCGGAATCTCCTGCAGGACCATCGCCAGCCTGCGTCATATCGTTCGGGCTCGGAACCGCATGGCCTAGGGCCGATTGGGTCAGGCGAAGGAGGAGCCATGAACCAGACCCATGTCATCGAACGCGCTTTTGAAATCGCCGAGCGAGACCACGCCTGCCTTAAGGTCAGCGACGTGCGCGAAGCGCTTTCCCGGGAAGGCTATACGATCAGCGACCTGATGCATTTGGAAGGCTGGAGCATCCGCGAGCAGCTGAGACGGCGGATGAAGGCGCGCGGCGCCCGCGCGGTCCGTCGCGTCGAACTGGTCGAGAGCCGGCCGTGACCGCGTGGACCGGTCCGGGCCGGGCCGTGCAGGGGCTGATCCTGAGCGTTCCGGTGGCTCTGTTCAGCCTCGGGACCGCGACGGACGCGGTCTATCTCCGGACCGCGCAGATGCAGTGGAGCAACTTCTCTTCCTGGGCGATCGTCGGCGGTCTGGTCTTCGGCGGGGCGGCTTTCGTATGGAGCCTGATCGACCTGGCCTGGGGGCGTCGCGGGGTTTTGCGTCTTCTGTACAGCTGCGTCCTCGGGGCCTTGTGCCTTGTCGGCCTTGCGAACGCATTCAAGCATAGTCAGGACGGATGGAGCTCCGTGGGGGCGCTCGGCGTCACCCTGTCCGCCCTGTGCTGCGGTCTGGCGCTGATTGCGGGCTGGCTGCGCTATTCCGGGATGCTGGACGAGGAGGCTGGCCGATGATCCGCAGCAACCTTCTTCTGTACGGAGCCTTGGGCGGCGTCGTGGCTTTGGCCGCCTGCGGTCGAAGCGAAAAAGGGATCAACGAAGTCGGGCCGGCGCCTGACTTGCCGGAGATCAGGGAAACCCTGCTGCCGCCGATGCGTATCGCCCGGCCCGTAGGATGGGGAGATGAGACGCCGCGCGCCCCCGAAGGCTTCGTGGTGACGGCCCTCGCTACGGACCTGCTTATTCCGCGTCAGATGCTGGTCCTGCCCAACGGCGACATCCTCGTGGCCGAGGGGCGGGGCGGCGGCGCGCCGGCCTTGAGGCCGAAGGACGTCATCGCTGGGGTCATCAAGAAGCAGGGCAATACGAAGGTCGAGGGCGGGGACCGTGTCACGCTGTTGCGCGACGCCGATAACGACGGCCGCGCCGAAGTCCGCTCGGTCTTCATCGACGGTCTCAACGCGCCTTATGGCCTGGCCTATGTCGACGGCCGCATCTATGTGGCCGAGCAGGACGCCCTGGTCAGCTTCCCCTATGTCGAAGGGCAGACCTGGATTTCGGCCTCCGCTGAAGAGGTGACTCGTCTGCCGTCCGCCCTCAATCATCACTGGACCAAGGCCCTGACCGCCAGCGCCGATGGATCGACCCTCTACGTCGGCATCGGTTCCAACAGCAATGCGGGCGAGCGGGGTATGGCCGTGGAGGAGGAGCGGGCGGTCGTCTGGGCCGTCGATCGGGGCACGGGCGCGCGCCGGACCATCGCCCGCGGCATCCGCAATCCCACCGCCCTGGCGATCGAGCCGTCGAGCGCCGCTCTCTGGGCCGTAGTGAACGAAAGAGATGAAATCGGACCCCAGCTCGTTCCGGACTATCTGACCTCGGTCCGCGACGGCGCCTTCTACGGCTGGCCATACAGCTACTGGGGACAGAATCTCGACCCGCGCGTGCGGCCCCAGAAGCCGGAACTGGTGGCCACGGCCGTGAAGCCGGATTACGCCCTGGGAGCCCATGTGGCGGCCCTCGGTCTCTCGTTCGCCCGCGACGGCGGCTTCGGCGGCGCCTTCGCCGAAGGGGCCTTCATCGGACAGCACGGGAGCTGGAATCGCCAGGATCTGGCGGGCTACAAGGTGGCCTGGGTTCCGTTCTCCGGCGGCCGGCCGGCCGGCCCGCCCGTCGACTTCCTGACCGGTTTTCTGACGGACAAAGGCGAAGCTCGCGGCCGTCCCGTGGGCGTCTGGTTCGATCCTCAGCGCCGGATTCTGCTGGTGGCCGACGACCTGTCCAACACGGTTTGGCGCGTCGCTCCCGCAGGCGCCGCTCCCGGGCGATAGATGGATTCGACGCGACCTGTGGTTTCGAGCAGCTTCAGCGCCTTGGCCAGCGCTCGAGGCGTGTCTCACGCGAGCTGCGGATCGTCTGCCCTTGCGCGTCGCGTCGGTCTTCCGCCATCCAGCTGGCGGGGAAATCTGCGAGGCGCCATGACGTCGATTGTCTACAGTGCGAGGACCGAGGTGTCCTTGACCTCTTCCATCACCGCATAGGTGCGGGTCTCGCGCACCCCTGGCATGACGCTCAGCGCGCCGGCCAGGAAGGCGCGGTAGGCGGCCATGTCCCTCATTCGCACCTTGACCAGATAATCGAAGCGCCCCGCCACCATGTGGCACTCCAGCACCTCGGGCGAGCGGCGGATGCGCTCGGCGAACTGGTCGAAGATGTCCGAGGTCGTGCGGTCCAGCAGCACTTCGATGAAGATCAGCAGCTCGCGCTCAACGAACTTCGGGTCGATCAGGGCCCTATAGCCGGCGATGACGCCGCGCTCGCGCAGGCGGCGCACCCGCTCGAAACAGGACGACGCCGACATGGTGCAGGCGGCGGCCAGATCCTGGTTGGTGATCCGCCCGTCCTGCTGGAGCACCTGCAGGATGCGGCGGTCGGCCTCGTCCAGCTTGTATCCCGCCGCGCTCATACGCGGCTCCCCCTTACGCATCCTGGCTACTCCGAACGATGACAAACCGCCTGCTGATCCGCAAACGGATCAACAGGCGGCGGGGGCCGGCGATCTGGGAGAAAACCGCCAGCCGTGGATCGGCCGGATGGCCTACTCGGCGCGCGCCGCGTTCGCGGTCGCCTTGCTCTGGCTGATGAAGTCTTCCATCTCGGCCGTCATCGCCGGGATCGTGGCGACAAGCAGACTGATCAGCTTGTCGTGGAAGGCCCTGATATCGAAATCGGCGCCCAGCTCCGTTTCCGCCTTGCGTCGCAGGCGAACGATCTCGATCTCGCCCAACTTGTAGGCCAAGGCCTGGCCGGGCCAGGTGATGTAGCGATCGATCTCCGTCTGGATTTCGTGGTCTGACAGAGCCGTATTGTCGCTCAGGAAGGCGATAGCCTGAGCGCGGGTCCATCCCTTGGAGTGAAGACCCGTATCGATCACCAGGCGAGCGGCGCGCCACATTTCATAATTCAGGCGGCCGAAGTCTTCATAGGCGTCCTCGTACACGCCCATCTCCACGCCCAGCTTTTCGGTGTAGAGCCCCCAACCTTCGCCGAAGGCCGAAATATTGGCCTGCAGACGCCATTCGGGAATGCCCGGAAACTCCTTGCGCATCTTTCCGTGCCAAGCATGGCCCGGGTTGCACTCGTGCACCGTCAGGGCCGGGATATTGTAGCGCGGGCGCGACGGCAGGTCGTAGGTGTTGAGCGAGCAGTTGCCGCGCCCCGCAGTGTAGAAGGGGGCGATATTGGCCGGGACCGCCGAGACGCTGAAGGTGTCACGCGGTTGAAGGCCGAAAAACTGGCTCATCTTTCCGTCGACCTTCTTGACCACCCAGGCGCCGTGCCACAGTAGGTGCTCGGGCTTGTCGTAGACGAATTGAGGATCGGTCTTCAGGAAGCGGGTGAACTCGTTGAACGTGCCGGTCCAGCCGGTGCTGCGCATCACGGTTTCCATCTCCGCGCGAATACGGGCGACCTCCGCCTGGCCGATCCGGTGGATCTCGTCCGGCGTCAGGTTGATGCTTGTGTATTGGCGGATCTGGCTCTGATAGAAGGCCTCTCCATCCGGCAGCTGGTTGGCCCCCAGGGTGTCGCGGGCCGCTGGCAGGTATTCGTTCCGATAGAAGGTCAGCAGAGTTCGGTGCGCAGGCACGACTTTCTGCTGGATGACCTCGATCGCGGCCCTCCGCAACCTTTGCTTGTCAGCGTCCGAGATGCCCGTCATGTCGATAAAGGGCGCATAGAAGGGGTTCTTGAGCGGGTCGGTCGGATCCGTCACAGCCGTGATCGAAACATCGCGTCCTGAAAGGGCTTCTCGCGGCTGAACGAAGCCGCGCGCGACGCCGGCGCGCATATTGGCGATCTGCTGGTCGAAGTATCGCGGCGTATCGCCCAGCTGTGAGAGGTAGCGTTCGTAGTCAGCTACGGAGCCAAAGGTTCCGTTGGCCATGCCGGCGATGCTCGACCAGAACGAGCTGTCCGCGTTGAAGGGCATCTCGTAAAGGCGGAAGCGTCCGTCATCGACGAAGTTGTCGATCTGGTTCTTGTAGACGGCGTAGTTGGTGCGCTCGGACGGCGATAGCTGATCCGGGGAAATCGCATTCAGACGTCGCTGCACATCCACCCAGTAGGCGAGACGGCGCTCCTGGGTCGGAGCACTCACATCCGGCAGATTCATCGGCTTGGAGAGGCGCGAGGGCAATTCACGCTGACGCCACGCCCATTCTTCATCGGCGATGGCGCGGAACTGCCGGTCAAGATCTGTCAGCGGCGGCGGAGCCTGGCGCGCGGCGGCGGGCGCGGCGTCGGCCTGGGTCTGCGCCAGGGCCGGCGTCGGCGCTACGCTGCCGCCAATCGCCAGAACGCCGAGTGCGACGGCGATGGCGCTGTGAGCGATCACGGTCTTCATCATTTCTTCTCCCCCCTGAGTTTTCTGGGCGCCGACCGGACGCCCGTCATGAAAGAGGCCGCCCCTCGCAGGGCGGCCTCAAACCTGTTCGATTAGAATTTGGCGTTCACGCCGATGTAGGCGTAGCGGCCCAGATTATTGTAGATGCTGGCGTTGAAGCCGGTATTGAGCGACGTACCCGTCCAGGTGAAGGGCGTCTGCGGCGGCTCCTCATTGGTGAAGTTGTTCACGCCGGCGAAGACGGAGAACCTGTCGAAGCGATACTCGGCGCGGATGTCGTGGGTGAGCCATGACGGGGACTTGTAGGGCTCGTAGGTTCCCGGCTGGTCCTGATTGCTGCGGACCATGCTGCTCAGATACTGGTTGGCGTAGGACACCGACACGCGGTCATAGTCCCAGGTCACGCGGAAGTTCATCCGGCGCTTGGGATTGGGCAGTTCGCCCGCCTGCTCGTCGCGCACGCTGGCGTCGCCCGGAACCGGATCATAGGTCAGGTCCTCCAGGAAGCCGGCGGCCGCGTTGAAGGATAGGGAGCCGTAATCCGGCAGACCCAGCTTGGCCAGATCCGTCCGGTAGGAGGCCGTCACGTCCCAACCCGAGTTGGTGTATTCGGCCACGTTCAGAACCTGGTTCAGCACGCGGGTGATGTTGCCGTCCGAGCCGCGCGATACGCTGGTGCAGAAGGGATTATTCAGGTCAGGGCTGTCGACGCAGTTGTTGATGATGTTCCGCCATCCGAGCGAGGCGATCACGTCGCTCATCTTGATGTCATAGTGGTCGATGGTCACCGCCAGCCCTGGTAGGAAGGACGGCGTCAAGACGACGCCCAGGGTTAGGGTTTCGCCCTCTTCGGGCGCCAGGTCGGGATTGCCCTGGCTGACCACTGGCCGCGTGGCGGTGGACTGGACGAAGTCGGGCGACAGGCCCAGGGCCGCGCAGTTCGCCCGGCGGTTGGAGGAGAAGTTGCCTAGGTTCACCCGCGTGGCGTCGCACGGGTCCTCGATCTGGCTGTAGCCCTCGCTGCCGCCGCCGAACAGTTCGTTGATATTGGGCGCTCGCACCGCCTTGGCGAAGTTGCCGCGGAAGCGGATGTTGCGGTCGACCGTCCATTCCAGGCCGACGCCGTAGCTGCTGTCGCCGCCCGTGGTGGTGTAGTCCTGATAGCGATAGGCCGCCGTCAGATCCAAGTATTGCACGAACGGGACATCGGCCAGCAGCGGCACATTGATTTCGCCGAAGATCTCCTTGGATTCATAGCGGCCCTCGGTGATCTGCTGCGAGTTCTGGAAGATCAACGCATCCTGTGAACGCTTGTCCGGCACCGAACGAGCGTATTCCTTGCGCCATTCCACGCCCGCGGCGAAGGCGACCGGCAGGCTGGTTCCGCTGAACAGAGACGGATAGGAGAACAGTTCGCCGTTGACGCTGGCCACGGCGTTCCACTGACGGGTCACGTCGTCCCGGACGGTGTAGATGTAGGAGTAATCGATCGCTTCCTGGGAGGCGATGCCCGCTCCGAACAGGTTCAGCGGCTTACAGCCTCGGGCCCGCGCGTCCGCGTCAGCGCAGACGATCTGCCCGTTCATTTCGATGGCGTCGATCGACTCGTAGAACTCCCTCTGCAGTCGGTCGAAGTTGGTGAACTGGGACTCGGTCTGGCCGTAGTTGACGTAGGTCTCGAACCGCCAGCCGTTGCTGAAGGCGCCGTCGAACCCGGCCACGAAACGGGTGGTGTCGTACACGCTCTCATAGGTGCGGATGCCGAAATCCCGGTCGTTGCGGGTGATATCGAATTCCTCCACCCCCGCGGCCGTCAGCATCGCGCGCAGATCCGACGGCAGGAAGGCGTTGTCCGCCTGGATGCGGTAGGCGTTGCCGGTGGCCGTGCCCGCGACGTCTCCGGCGAAGGTTCCGTTCTCGCGCTGGCTGTTCGCCTCGGTATGGAAATACTTGGCCTCGGCGAACAGGTTCAGTTCGGTGATGACGTCGCCGGAGGGCTGGAACTGATGGCGCAGCTGCAGCTCGCCGCCATAGCGCTCGACTGGAGTGCGCAGGGCGTCTTCGCGGAACTTGAAGCCGTCGCCGCCGATGGAGACCTTCTGCGGCCGCCCGGCGCCGTCGACGACGATCTGGCCGCGATCGAAGGGAACAAGCCGCCCGTCCTCGGTGAAGGTCAGGCTGTAGGCCGCGTTCGAGCCGATCGGCGTGACGATCACCGGGGTGAAGGAGTCGTTGGTGATGTTGGTGTAGACGTCCCGCGCGGTAATGAAGGATGGAAGGCCGTCGTCCGGGCTCTTCTTGTCCGGGTTCGGGATATAGGCCAGGCCGCTCATGGCGTAGTCGCGCTCGTGCCGGTACAGTCCCTCTGTCTTGTCATAGGTGGCGGCGGCCATGACGTTGGTGCGACCGTCGTTGAAGTTCCGTCCGACGGCCACCGAACCGTAGTAGGTGTTCGGGCCGTCGGCCGAGCCGTACTGGGCCTGGGCGGCGATGCCGTCGAAATCCTGCTTGGTGATGAAGTTGACCACCCCGGCCACGGCGTCGGCGCCATAGACGGCCGAGGAGCCGCCCGTCACCGTATCGACGCGCGCGATCGTGGTCTTGGAGATGGTGTTGACGTCCACCGCGCTGGTGCCGCTCGACCCCGCCACATGGCGTCGTCCGTTCACCAGCACCAGGGTGCGGCTGGCGCCCAGGTTGCGCAGGTTCAGCGTCGCCAGCCCCTGTCCGGCCACCGTATTGGTGGTGCTGGAGGCCGATGCGCCGAGGCCGACCTGCGGCTGGCGCGCCATGGCGTCGATCAGGTTGGTGACGCCGATGTTCTCGATCTCCTGGGCGTCGACGACGTTGACCGGAGTCGAGGCCTCGACGTTCGGCCGTCGGATACGCGAGCCGGTCACCACGATATCGGCGACGGCGCTGGCTTCGGGCTCGGCGGGCGGCGCTTCGGATTGAGCCCAGGCCGGCTGGGCGGCGGCCGTGACGGCCAGACCGGCGATTATCGTCCCGGTCTTCAGATACGCAGACAGTCTCATCGGATCACCCCTCGTTTTTTGATTTGAATTTGCGCCTTGAGTGCCATCGCGGCGATGGTTCTCCAGCCTGACGCGCCGCGACGGGGCGGATCGAGCGTAGCGTTCGTGAGCCCCGCCTGGCCTGCGTCGTCAGCTGGATCGACGCTCCCGTCAGCAGCGGCGCAAACCGCGCGCGCTCGCCTGAAGGCAGCCTTCACCCCTGTCGTGGTCCGCAAGCCTCAATCCCTCCCAAGATCGGGGGCCGCGGCCCCTGCAAGCGTCTGTCGGCGCTTAGCCGACTCCTGAATCGCTAGCACTGAGGCGGGAGCAGGAGTTTCGGTTATTGTTCGTGGGGCGGAATGAAATTCACGCCGACGTCGAAAAACTGCGCCATCTTCGAAATGTGCGCTGAAGGCTCAATGAGAAATAGAAAGAATCATTTTGTGAGAAAAATGAAACAATAATCCAATATGCAAAACGGTCCCTGACATGCGCGGGTGGTTTTTTCCTGTGTTGGTCGGCGTCTTCATCAGGAAGTCGCTCGCAACGAAGCCGGAGAAAGCGCCTATAATTTGAATGTCGTGCGGCAGTGACAATCCCCTTCAAGAGCGGATGCAGGTCCGCCTGAGCGAGGGATAGCGGCAAAGCTAGGCGCTTGAACCTGTTACGGCCTCTGACGGCCCTGGGCGTGCGCAGCGCCTCCCGCCCGCCGCCCCACGCGGCCGGATCGCGCGAGGGCGTTTCCGGACCATAGGGTTATCGCGCGCTGGCGATTAGGGAGCCGCAGTCCGCGTCTTCCGCCAGGCCGGGATCGATAAACCCGAGCAGCGCTGCGATGGGGCTGACGAGCGTGGCCAGGGCGCCGACGACGCCGCCCTGTGTGGCGACGGCCGAGACATCGACGCCGAGATCCGGAGAGGCGAGGGGGCCGGTGATGGTGATCGGCGCCCAGACCCGCAGAAGACGAGGCTTCTTGGTTTCGCCGTCGATCTTCAGATTCAGCTTCTCGGCCCCCAGGTCGATGGTTCCCGATCCCTGGGCCAGGACCACGTCCGTGTCGATCACCAGGGTGCGGGCTGTAGCGACGCCGTCTGAGACCTTGAAATCGGCGACGGCGCAGCGGATGGCCGAAGCGGACTGATCGCCCGAAAGCAGCTTGCGAAGGCCGGCGCCGACGTTGATCCCCAGCAGTTCGGCGAAGGCCGAACGCATCCGCCCTTGGGGAACGACGAGGCTGAGGCTTCCCTTCGAACGGGCCGCCAGTTCATGAATGGACGCGCCGGGCCCTTCCAGCTTCGCCCGGCCCAGGGCGCGGCCCGTCACCGTCGGCGCACCGTCCCGTGCGGGTATGATGGACTCCAGCGGATAGCCGCTGAGACGGAAGTCGACGGCGCTGTAAGGCGTGTCCTTCGTGGCGTCGATCCGCGCGGTTCCGTTCAGTTCGCCGCGGTTGAAAGCGAAGGAGACCGGATCGAGCTTTAATACGCCGTCCTTCAGATCCGCGCCGAGCCGGACCTGCCGAATGTCGAAGGCGTTGGCTTTCACCGAAGCGGCGCGATAGGCGAGGGTTCCGTCCATCACGCGCAGACGTTCTGTTCGCAAGGGCGCGTCGGGCAGCAGTTTGCCGGGCTGGCCCGAGGTCGCGACCGTGCCCGCAGTCGTGACCTGCGGGCGCGCGCCCAACACGGCCGCCAGGTCGTCAATGTCCAGGGCGCGGGACACGAGCTCGGCATCGACGCGGCGGCGCCCTCCGACCCTGTTCACCTCCAGGGTCCCCGACAGGTCCGACGAACCGACCTGCCCGCTGAAGTCCGCGAAGCGGAACCGGGCTCCGTCGCGAGTCAGGCTTCCTCTCAGCCGATAAGGCGGCGTGTTGGGGGTCGTAATCCCGGTCAGAAGGTAGAGGTCGGCCAGATCACGACCTTGCAGCTCGAGCCTGGCGTTGAAACGACCCAGGTCGAAGGGCCGGGTGACGGCTCCGGCGGCGCTCAGCCTGGAGCTCGCTCCGGCCAATTCAGCTGTAAAGGCGTAGGGCCGGTCGCGGCGTATGTTGATGAAGGGACCGCCCGTCACGCGAAGCGTCAGGGGCTCGCCGTTCATGGTCCCCTTGCCGTCGAGCACGAAGCCGCTCTCTCCATCCCGGGGCGAGCGCGCCTCACGCGCCGTGACCACGGCGTCGAGCGTCATGCCGCGTCGCTGCTCGTTCAGCGTAAGCCGGCCGTCGTGAATGACCAGCTGCTGTATGACGGGCAGCCTGGCGCCCCGCCCGTCATCGGGTCGGTCCGGCTCAAGGTCCCAGCTGCGCCGGCCCTGGCTGTCGACGACTAGGTGGACCCGCGGGCGGGTGAGCGTCAGCGAAGCCACTTCGATCTGGCCCAGAAACAGCCGTCGCAATCGTATCGAGACGTCGAGCCGTTCGATCTCGGCGGTATTGCGCCCGGACGCCCATGTGGGCCCGCCGACGCTGAGACCGCGCACCGTCGCCGAGGGCGTCCAACTGAACAGCCTGACATCCAGGTCCCCTTTCAGAGCCACCTCCCGGCCGGTCGAGGCGGAGGCGGCGCGACCGATAGGGCCGCGCACCCAGTTCCAGTCGAACAGAACGAGGAACAGGAGAAAGGCGGCGACGAGGGCGAAGGTGATCGCCGCCGCGATGAGCTCCGGCCGGCCGGGACGACGAACGGCGAGCCATACGGGGTCCCGAGCGACCACATAGGCGCAAATGGCGTCGCGGCCGTCACCTGCGCGCCGCAGGGCCGCTTCCGCTCTCTGGCGCAAGCTGTCGATCGCCGATTTCGCTCCAGGCCTGTCGATCAAGATCGCCTCCGGTGAGGCTGATTAACGCCTCAACCGGCAAAGGGCGCCACGTGCCGGGTCGGCCTGCGCGGGTCCAGGCGCCCACCGGTTTCCCCGAGGCTCTCGCGTTCGAGCGCCTCAGACGTTCAGAACTCTACGCAGGGATTGCTCGATGTCGCCGCCGCAATAGGCGTCGCCGTATTCGCGGCGCGACCACTCCGCTAAGCGGGCCAGGGCTGGCGTCCTTGAGAGGCGCCGTGCAAGGCCCGCGGTGATGGGGGCGGTTTCTTCAAGCATTAATTCGATAGGGCGGAAGCGCTCGGTCAGGGCGGACCAGAGGGTCGCGGTGACGATGTCGGCCGCGCCCGGTCTTTCTCCACCCAGCAAGAAGCCGGAATGCGCCGTCAGGCCATGGCGTCGGCCCAGGTCCTCCCACAACGCCATCCATTTTCCCAGACGGGGCGCGAAGCCCGACCAACGCGCCTCGGTCCACATCTGTCGGCCGCCGTCCAGAGTGATTTCATCGATGACGTCGTTGGCGTCATTGACCACCTTCATCGTCAAGGCGCGCAGCTCTGGTGTGGAAGGCAGCAGTTCAAGCGTCTCTCCCAGATACAGAAGGATCGCGGGCATCTGGGAGATCGCCGCTCCGGAAGCGTGATCGACCAGTACGGGCGGCCCCATGAAAGGCACGGGCATCTCCCCTGGCGGCCTCTGCATGAGCGCGCTGATCGCCGCTTCGTTCGTCTCCGACCAGGTCCTGCCAGCATGGGCGAGAATGGCGCGAACGAATTGGCCCCGGAAGGGAACCGGCCAATAATAGAGGGTGAAGTCCGTCATGGAGCTCTCCAGCGCTTAGCTGATCGCGAACGCCAGGGGGGGTGGGCAAGCGAATTTGCAGAACAGGTCCGACCCTTTCGCGTTCCGCTTCCGATACGGCGCATTTCGGGCTGGAGCCGTGACGCTACCGGAAGAATGTTCTCATTTTGTTCGAGTCTTGCTAGGCGTTGTCCATGGACGTTGCCCCCACCCGCAAGATCATCCACGTGGACATGGACGCTTTCTTCGCCTCGGTGGAGCAGAGGGACGATCCCGCCTTGCGCGGTCGTCCCGTCGCCGTAGGCCACGCCGCTTCGCGCGGCGTGGTCGCCGCCGCCAGCTATGAGGCGCGCAAGTTCGGCGTGCGGTCGGCCATGCCGTCGAGCACAGCCTTGCGGAAGTGCCCGGAACTGATCTTCACGCCGCCCCGGTTCGAGGTCTATCGCGCCGTCTCGGCGCAGATCCACGCCATCTTCGCCGACTATACGAACCTGATCGAACCCCTGTCCCTCGACGAGGCCTATCTCGACGTCACGGCCAATATCCGAGGACTGCCGACGGCCTCGGCGACGGCCGAGGAGATACGCGCGCGCATCCTCGAGGAGACCGGTCTGACGGCCTCGGCCGGGATTTCCTACAATAAGTTCCTGGCCAAGTTGGCCTCGGACCAGCGCAAGCCGAACGGCCAGTTCGTGGTCCCGCCAGGGCGAGGAGAGGCCTTTGTCGAGGTCCTGCCGGTCAAGCGTTTCCACGGCGTCGGGCCGGTGACGGCTGAGAAGATGAACCGCCTGGGTATCGAGACCGGCGCGGACCTCAAGCGTCAGTCCTTGGCCTTCCTTCAGCATCATTTCGGCAAATCCGGCGCCTGGTACTACGGCGTGGCGCGCGGGGAGGATCCGCGCCCCGTCAATCCGGACCGCGAGCGCAGGTCAAGCGGCTCGGAGACCACCTTCGCCAGCGACTTGGTCGATCCAGCGGCGATCGAGGCGGGCGTGGATCGGATGGCCGACGAGGTCTGGGCCTGGTGCGAAAAGGCGGGGGCGCTCGGCCGGACCGTGACGGTGAAGGTCAAATGGGCGAACTTCCAACAGTCGACCCGCAGTCGGTCCTTCAAGGAGCCGGTCGCCTCGAAGGCGCGGTTGCGTGAGATCGCCCGCCTGCTGGTGCGCTCCCTCTATCCGCCAACCAGGGGCGTGCGGCTTGTTGGCGTGACCCTGTCCAATCTGGAGAAGGCTTCGCCTGGAATCCCTTCATCGACGCCGGCGGGCGAACTGGCGCTGTGACGGCCATGCTCCAGACCGATCTGTTCGGCCACGTCCCGCGGCCGGCCGCGCCAGCGGGTTTCGACTATTGGCCGGACGTCCTCACGGCGGCCGAACAGGCGGCGGTGGTCGCTCACCTGCAGAAGCTGAGCTTCAGGCCCTATGAGCATATGGGCTATCAGGGCTTCAGACGGATCGCAGCTTTTGGACGCCGCTACGACCTTGAGCGACGTCGACTGGAGACGGCCGAACCTTGGCCGGATTTCCTTAAAGCGCTTCTGGATCGCCTGGCTGGACCGCTCAGTCTTGATGAGGGGGCGTTCGTGCAGGCCCTCGTCAATGAATATGCGCCCGGCGCCGGGATCGGCTGGCACCGCGACCGTCCCGTCTATGGGAAGATCCTGGGCGTCTCCTTCCTTGCGCCCTGCGTCATGCGCCTTCGTCGCAAGGCGGGGTCGAAGTGGCGTCGCGCCGGAGCGGCGCTGGGGCCGGGCTCCGTCTATCGCCTTTCCGGCGAGGCGCGGAGCGACTGGGAGCATTCCATCTCGCCGATGACGGCGCTGCGCTACTCCGTCACCTTCAGGACCTTGGCCTGACAGGCGGGCCTAACCCGTCAGGATTTCGGCGGCTTCAGGGTAGCGCTGGGCCAGGCGCGAGGCCCAGTCCGCCGATGCGGGGCGCACCTGCCGGGCTTCGCGGGGGCGCGCCAGGACGAGGGCGGCCGCCTCGCGATGGGCGGGCCAGTCCATCAGCAGGCGCATGGCCGCTTCGAAGTCCGGGTGGGTCGAGGCGTGAACGAAGGCCTGGTCGAGCGCTTCGACATCGTCGAAGTCGGCCAGGCGCGAGAGGTAGTCGCGAAGGACGGGCGCCGACAGGTCGCGCTCGAACAGGCGCCAGCGAAGGTCCTGGGCTTCCTGGCGATGGCCCTCGGCGTCCATCACCTCGATGGATGCGGCCTCCCAAGCCGGGGTCAGTCGGGGCGCGCCGTCGGTCGGGTCGCGCCCATAGGTCCAGCGACGGTTAAGCGGGGAGGGGCTAAGGGCGGCTTCCAGGGCGGCGCGGGCTTCTGCAGTGCGGCCGACCTCCATGAGCCGGCGGGCGATGTCGGCGGCGACGTCGGGCGATCCGGCCTGTTCAGGCGTGACGAGGGACAGCCATAGATCGAGGTCGCCGGCCCGATCCGCGAGGCGACGCAGCAGGTTGCGGCCGGCCGGAGTTTTGCGGGTCGATACGTCCAGGCCGTCCAGAAGTCGGCGCGCCGTGAGCGGGCCGAGGGCCTCGCCGGCGGCGGAGATCCAGCGCGCGTAATCCTGCGGACGTCGGCGCAGAGCGTCGATCAGGTCGCGCAACGCCTCGTCTCCTGCGGTTTCGGCGAGGGTGAAGAGATCTGGAGCGGCGGCCTCGAAGGCGGCGGGCAGTTCCCCCTTGGTGTCCTTCACGCGGGCGGCCAAGCCAGGATAGAGGTCGAACCAGCGAATGAGGAGGGCGAGCGCCTCGCCGGGGACCTCGGGCGCCAGACGCTCCAAGATCATGTCGCGGTGCGTGTTCAGGTCGTCGATCAGTTCGCCGCGCTTGCGCCAGGACACACGTGTGCGGGCGACGGAGACGGCGGTGATGCGCTTGTCGATCTCAAGGGCGAGGAGGTCGGGGCCGGCCTCGGCCGCCAGTTCCAGACGAAGACGGCGCTTGAGATTGGCGTTCCCGGCGCCGGCCTCGATCAGCAGGTCCGCCAGACGGGGCGCCCCGAGATGGACGAGGTTGGCTGCGGAAAGCCTGGTCGAGATCCTGGGTTGTCGCGCCATGAGGTCCTTTGGGAGGAGCGGGGTCGTCCGAGGGGCAGCTATAGCACGGGCGCCAAGGACGATTTCGTCACCACCCTGCTACCCAGCAGTCGCTGTGTGTCGGACGGGAGGCGCGCCTTACGGAGCCGCCAGAAGACCCAGATTGGCGCAACTCGAAAGCAGGGATACAGTGACTTCGATTTATTCATACCCCTTTCCTCCCTTGGCTGCGGTTCAGATCAAGCACTGGAAGCCTTTCCTATGGAGCGCCGGCTTTGGACTGGGATTTATGATCCGATCTTCTATTCCGGCACATAGATCATCCTACCGTCGGGGAGGCGATAGGCTGAGCCCGCCTTGACGCCCTGGCCTTCGCCGATCCGGCCCTGGGATTCGTAGCGGGTCAGTTCGTCGCCCTCCTTCACGGTGATGCGCATGTCGGCCTTGCCAGGGTTCTCGATCACCATCAGGTCGCGCGCGTTGAAGGGGTTGAGCGGGTTCTGCACCAGAACCACGAGCAGGACGGCGATGATCACCACGAACAGGTCGATCAGATTGACAACGGCGGTGATGGGATCGTCGTCTTCTTCGTCGAGGAAGCGCATCAACCGGCCTCCCGCGCGCGTT
>PJUB01000253.1_pt1 | contig 30815 bp, 28 predicted proteins | sample 1512141 | NCBI WGS metagenome assembly PJUB01 (sample SAMN08177677, study PRJNA422409) | Soil metagenome, whole genome shotgun sequencing project. | isolation source: Soil enriched on filter paper: alkali lignin treatment | place: USA: Madison | collected 2015-01-15 | reverse complement strand
ATCTGCTGCCGGCGGCATTGCTGCTCATGGTCGCGCGCGGCCAGCTTACCGCCCACGGCCTGTCCCGTCGCAGTGGTCCCCGGCAGGCTGCTCGCACGTCCGCGCTGGCGGCATTGTTCCTGGATATCGTCGGGTGGGGCGTGGGCCAGGGGGCCAGCGATGTGCATATCAACATCAACCAGCGACGCGAGGGGTGCGAGGTCCGCTACACCATCCACGGGGAATACGTCGTTGCCGAACGGTTCGCCGGACTGTCCAACGCCACCTTGCTCGAAGTGCTGGCGGTGGCATGGATGGATGTCCGCGGGGGCAATGGCGCGGTGTTCGATCCTGCGCTCGAGCAACAGGGGCGCATCGCGCTGGAATTGGCCGGCGTCCCCGTGGTGCTGCGGTGGGCGTCGCTGGCCACCGATGCGGGGCCCTCGGTATGCCTGCGCATACTGCGGCTGGATGCCACGGGCGGCAGCGATCTGCGCGCGCTCGGCTATCTTCCGGGCCAAGTGGCCACGTTGCTCGGCGCGCGCGAGCGCGAGGGCGGGGCCATCGTGCTGGCCGGTGTGGTCGGGGCCGGCAAGTCCACCACGCTTGCTGCGCTCATGCGCGGCATTGCCCCGACCCGCAAAGTCATCACGCTGGAAGACCCGGTCGAATACGTCATCGGCAATGCGCTGCAGAACAGCCTGGGTGGCTCCCTGACCGCATCCGGCTGGCCGGCATTCGATGCCAAGCTCAAGACCATCAAGCGTTCAGCCTTGAACGATCTGCTCATTGGCGAAATACGCGACGTCGACACCGGGCGCGCCTTCATGGACCTGGCCAGTTCGGGCATCAGCCTGTACGCCACGACGCACGCCGGGTCGGCGGCGATGATTCCGGAGCGCCTCGCCTCGGATGCCATCGGCGTTTCGCGCGAGTTGCTGGCCGCGCCCGGCATCCTCAAACTGCTGGTCTACCAGACCCTGCTGCCCAGGTTGTGCCCGGCCTGCGCCTGGCCCGCGGCGCAACTCTGGGGGACAGCGCAGCGGCGTCATGCTCCGCACGAAGCCGAGCATTGGCGGGTCTGGATGGCGGCACTCGAGCGGACCTTCCTGCTGGACGTGGCCGCACTCAAGGTGCGTAATCCGGACGGCTGCGCCGAGTGCCGTCGGCCGCAGATGCCCGAACTCAACGGCACGATCGGCCGCAGCGTGGCGGCGGAAATGATCGAACCTGAACACGCCGCAGGCTTCCTGGACTGTGTGCGCAAGCGGGATTACGCGCCGCTGCGTCCCCCGGCAAGACCCTTGCCGGACGCTTCCTGGCGTGACGAGGCCACTCGGGGCGCCAAGGCACTCAACAGTGCCCTGTTCAAGGCAGCCCAGGGTGAGGTGGACCCCCGGGCCTTGCTGCGTCGTTTCGACCTGGGCTTGTGCCAGGCGGCCGCGGTCGCGCCGGAGACCACCCATGGCTGAGCTCGTGCCGCAGGCGGTCTCCTGGCACCGCCGCTTCCACGCCGGCCTGGGGCTGCGATGGGATGCCTGGCGCTTCTTGCCGCACCGTGCCGATTACTACGAGTACCTCGCCGACCTGATCGATGGCCTGCAGGGCCGCCGGACCTTGCGCGATCTGTTCGAGGACGACGCGCGTCGCTATGGGCCTGGCTCGTCGCGCGGCCGCCTGTCGCAGTACTGGGCTGCGGCCTATCAAGACGTCGGCGGAGACCTGGGGGCGGCCTGGCAGGGCACCTTGCCCACGTCGGAATGCCTGCTGCTGGCCTGTGTGCAGCAAGAGGGCGGCGATCTTGCCGCCGCGTTGCGCGATCTGGCGCGAGCGGCCAGGCTGGCTGCCGAGGCGCGTTTTGCCCTTGTGTCCACGGCGGCCGCCGGCGTGGTCGCCGCTGCCGTGGCGCTCGCCATGCTTTGCGCGATTCCGCTGTTCACCGCGCCGCGCCTGCAGCAGGTATTCCAGGCGTTGCCGGCCGAAGACTACGGCCGGCAGACCCGGGCCTTGTTCGCATTGGCGGCGGCTGCTCGCCATTGGTTGGTGCCTTGGCTGGTCATGGTGGCGGGCCTCGGAGGGCTGACCCTGTGGTCGTTGCCCCATTACACCGGCGCCGCCCGGGCCTGGCTGGACAGGCGATTGATCTGGCGTCTGCACCGGGATTTCCACGCCATCCGGTTTCTTTCCTTGCTGGCGGTGCTGGTGCGCCAGCATGGCGCTGCCGATACGCGGCTTCGGCGCGCGCTCACCGTACAGGGGCGTGGCGCGCCCGCGTGGCTGGCCATGCACCTGGAACGCATGCTGATGCGTATCGATGGCGGTGCCACCGATGCCCAGATCTTCGATACGGGCCTGCTGGACCCCGAAACCTGGTGGTTCATGGCGGACATGATGGGGGCGTTGGGCATGGAAGCGGGCCTTGAACGCGTCCGGCTCCGGGTCGAAACACGGTTGCTGGCGCGGGTGCGGCTGCAGGCCGCCGTGCTGCGTTGGGCATTGCTGATCGGCTCGGTCGCCACGGCTTTGGGCATCACGTTGTGGCATTACGCGGTCATAGACGAATTGCGCCTGGCGCTCACGAATTTCTACGCCAGCCGCTGATTGCGGCCAGGCTCATTGCGGTAGCGGTTTTTTTTCACCATGGAGAGGCGAATGGAACAGTGCAGGGCAGGCATCGCGGGCGGCGGGCGCGAGCGAGGGTTTTCGTTGGTGGAGGTGTCCATCGTCACGGCGATCGTCCTATTGATCGCCATTGTCGGCATCCCGGCCATCGGCAGTTACGTCATCGAAAACAAGGTACCCAAGGTAGCCGAGGAGTTGCAGCGCTTCATCGTCAGCATGCGGGTCAACGCACAGGGCGGCGGCATCACGCCCTATGCCGGGCTGGATACGGGCGCCATGGCCAATATGCTGCGCGATTCCAGCGTGTTGTCGGTGCAGGGCACGGGCGCCTCGGCTCGCATCGCACACGGCCTGGGGGGAAGCGGAACGGGCAGCAGCGGGGTCGTCCGGGTCGCTGCGGCGTCGCTGGACGGTGCGGGGGTAGGGGCGGCGTTCACGGTCACCTTGAACAACGTCAGCAATGCGGCTTGCCCGGCGTTGGCCTCCGTATTGCAGCGCGTGTCCGAGGTCATTTCGATCGAGGGCGACAACGGCTCCGGCGTGGTCAAGAATGCCCTGGCCGTGCCCGCCATTCCCTACCGCGCGGCGTTGGCCCAGACCCGCTGCAGCCAGGGTGACACCAACACATTCGTGTTCACCGCCAAATGAACAGGTACGCGAAGTCCGGGGGCACAGGGTGCGGGCACCATCGCAGGCCTGGCGGGAACGCCGGGCAAACGTCGGCGGGGCAGGGCGGATTCTCCCTGCTTGAATTGGCCCTGGCGTTGGCATTGACGGCCATGATCGCAATCTGGGCATCCAGCCAGGTGGCACACCGCATCGAGGACTCCGCCGCACGCGCCACCGGTGTCTGGCTGGCCCAGGTGCGAGCCGCGATGGAGCAGACGCTGTTGCGACATTTCGACGCCTGGGCCGCGGGTCAGGTGCCGACGGCAGGGGACGGGTCTGCCCTGTTCGCTGATTCCTTGGCGCCGACGCTTGATGAACTGCGCCGGGTCGGCGCGTTGCCGGCCGGTTTCCCCGCGCAGTCGGCTCTGGCCTTTGGCGTACAGGTCCGGATCGTGCGCACGGCGACGTGCCCCGGGCAACCTTGCCGTCTCGATGCCCTGGTCTTTGCCGACCGGCCATTATTGAAACCGGGGACGCAATATCCCGACCTGGCTGCCATCGCGGTGGTGATCGAGTCCGCGGGCGGCTATGGCGGCGCGGTGTGGCCAACGGCGCCCGCCGCGTTGCGGGGCACCGCTTTCAACTTCGACAACCCCGCCGCACCGGGTGCACCGACCTATCCGCCGGGTACCGTCGTGTCGTGGGCGGGCCTGGAACGTTCCGAGGCAGACAAATACGTCAAACTGCGTGACGCCCGGGATCCGGACCTGCAGGGCAACCTGACGGTTGCCGGTCGGCTGCGAGGGGGCGAATACCTGGAATTGCAGGGGCAGGCACGCCTGGGCCAGGACTGCCACGGGGTGCCCGCGGGCATTGCCCGTGCGCAATCCGGAGAACTGCTGAGTTGCCAGGCAGGGCTGTGGCAGCAGGCCAGTGGGGGTGATTTTGGCGGCGCATTCAGCCTTAACCATCCCCGAGGGTGCGTCCAGCAAAGCGGTGAATCCACGGCCAACCCGCGCACGGGCGCCTGCAGTTGTCCGCCGGGGTACTCGGCAGTGCTGGTGTCGGCGGGGGGCGTCTGGGATGCCGAGGTGGGCTGGACCATGGGGTACGTCTGCATGCGCTGAGGGCAGGCGGGCCTGGCAGCGCAAGCCGCCGACTACCCTCTATAATCAACGATTCGCCTAAATCCTGCTTCATCCAAGATGAAATCCTCCGAGATTCGCCAGCAGTTCCTGCAATTCTTCAAGTCCAAGGGACACACCATCGTTCCTTCGTCGTCGCTCGTGCCGGGCAACGATCCGACCCTGCTCTTTACCAATTCGGGCATGGTCCAGTTCAAGGACGTGTTCACAGGCAAGGAATCGCGGTCGTATACGCGGGCCACGTCGTCGCAGCGCAGCGTGCGCGCGGGCGGCAAGCACAACGACCTGGAGAACGTGGGCTACACCGCCCGCCACCATACGTTCTTCGAAATGCTGGGCAATTTCAGCTTCGGCGACTACTTCAAGCGCGACGCCATCCAGTACGCCTGGGAGCTGCTCACGCAGGTCTACAAGCTGCCCGCTGAAAAGCTCTGGGTCACCGTCTACCAGGAAGACGACGAAGCCTACGACATCTGGGCCAAGGAAGTCGGCGTGCCGGCCGAGCGCATCATCCGCATCGGCGACAACAAGGGTGCCCGCTACGCCTCGGACAATTTCTGGCAGATGGCCGACACCGGTCCCTGCGGTCCCTGCTCGGAAATCTTCTACGACCACGGTCCCGACATCTGGGGCGGCCCCCCGGGATCGCCCGAAGAAGACGGCGACCGCTACATCGAAATCTGGAACCTGGTGTTCATGCAGTTCGAGCGCGATGCCGCCGGCAACATGCCGCGCCTGCCGCGCCCCTGTGTCGACACCGGGATGGGCCTGGAACGCATTGCCGCCGTGCTGCAGGGTGTGCACTCCAACTACGAAATCGACCTGTTCCAGCACCTGATTGCCGCCGCCGCTCGCGAAACGGGCGTCAAGGATCTGGAAAACAATTCGCTCAAGGTCATCGCCGACCACATCCGCGCCTGCTCGTTCCTGATCGTCGACGGCGTGATCCCCAGCAACGAAGGTCGCGGCTACGTGCTGCGCCGCATCGTGCGCCGTGCGCTGCGTCACGGCTACAAGCTGGGCCAGACCAAGCCGTTCTTCTATCGTTTGGTGCCCGACCTGGTCGCCGAAATGGGCGAAGCCTACCCCGAGCTGGCCGCCACGGCCGAGCGCGTGGCGCAGGTGCTCAAGCAGGAAGAAGAGCGTTTCGGCGAAACCCTCGAACACGGCATGCGCATCCTGGACACCGCCCTGGCCAACGTGCCCAAGGGTGGCCAACTGGATGGCACCACGCTGTTCACGCTGTACGACACCTACGGCTTCCCGGTGGACCTTACCGCCGACATCTGCCGCGAGCGCGAGGTCGATGTCGACATGGCCGGCTTCGAAGTCGCCATGGAACGCCAGCGCGATCAGGCGCGCGCCGCCGGCAAATTCAAGATGGCCGAAGGCCTCAGCTACGAGGGCGCCGAAACGCGCTTCGAGGGCTACGAAAAGCTCGAGCTCGACAACGTCAAGGTTACCGCCCTGTACGTCGATGGCACCCAGGTCAAGCAGGTCCAGGCTGGCCAAAGCGCCGTCGTGGTGCTGGATGCCACCCCGTTCTACGCCGAGTCCGGCGGCCAGGTGGGCGACACCGGCCTGCTCGAAGCTGCGGGCGTACGCTTTGCGGTCGCCGACACCCTGAAGATCCAATCCGGCGTGTTCGGTCATCACGGCACCCTCGAAGAGGGCACGCTGTCGGTGGGCGATACCCTGTTGGCGCGCGTGGACGCGGTGCGCCGCGCCCGCACCGTGCGCAACCACTCCGCCACCCACCTGATGCACAAGGCCTTGCGCCAGGTGCTGGGCGCCCATGTGCAGCAGCGTGGCTCGCTGGTCGATCCCGACAAGACGCGTTTCGACTTCGCGCAAGATGCTCCCCTGACTGCCGAGCAGATCGCGCGCGTCGAAGCCATCGTCAACGCCGAAGTCCTGGCCAACCAGCCCACCGTGGCCCAGGTCATGGCCTACGACGACGCGGTCAAGGGCGGCGCCATGGCGCTGTTCGGCGAAAAATACGGCGACACGGTGCGCGTGCTTGATATCGGCTTCTCGCGCGAACTGTGCGGCGGCACCCACGTCAGCCGCACCGGCGACATCGGCCTGTTCAAGATCGTATCCGAAGGCGGCGTGGCTGCCGGCGTGCGCCGTATCGAGGCCATCACGGGCGACAACGCCCTGGCCTGGGTGCAGAACCAGAATGCCTTGCTGACCCAGGTGGCCGGCATGCTGCGCAGCACGCCCGCCGACCTGCCGGCCCGCATCGCCCAGGTGCAGGATCAGGTCAAGCAGCTCGAAAAAGACCTCGAGCAATCGCGCAACAAGCTGGCTGCCAGCGCCGGCAACGACCTGGCCAGCAGCGCCGCGGTCGAGGTCAAGGGCATCAAGGTCCTGGCCGCGGGCATCGGCGATGTCGATCCCAAGGCCCTGCGCGGCATGGTCGACAACCTGAAAGACCGCCTCAAGCCCGCAGTCGTGCTGCTCGCCACCGGCTCGGCCGATGGCAAGATCAGCGTGGTGGGCGGCGTGACCGCCGACCTGACCGACCGCATCAAGGCCGGCGACCTGGTCGGTTTCGTCGCCAGCCAGGTGGGCGGCAAGGGCGGCGGCCGCCCCGACATGGCCATGGGCGGCGGCACCGACATCGCGGCCCTGCCGGCCGCGATCGCCAGCGTGCAGAAGTGGGTCGATGAGCGTCTCTGACATGGTTGCCGAATCCGGCGCACAGGCGCTGTCCTTCGACCAGGATGTGGATGCCAGCGGGCTGACCTGCCCGCTGCCCATCCTACGTGCCAAGAAGGCCTTGGCGCAGATGGAGAGCGGTCAGGTGCTGCGCGTCATCACCACCGACCGCAACGCCATCCGCGACTTCCAGGCCTTTTGTCGCCAGACAGGCAATGCGCTGGTTGCGCAGCACGAAACCGACGGCCGCGGCGTGCACTATTTGCGGCGCCGTTAGACATGTTGCGTCCCCAATAAAAAGGCCAGCCTGCGAAGGCTGGCCTTTTTATTGGCGGGCAACGGCCTACTTGTGGATCGCCGCTGCCACGGCCTGGGTAATGGTGAAGTCCACCAGGTCGCCTTCCTTCAGTTGCGCCAGGCGGGCCTGCATGGCGGGGTCTTGGACCTGGATGGTGCGAAGGCCGCCCTGCGGGCCTTTCAGCGTGACCAGGTTGGCGCTTTTATTGATATGCCAGATCTCGGCCGTGATGCGGGTTTGTCGGCCGGCCGCGCCACCGGGCTTGGCGCCCTTGGCGCTGCGGGTGGCGGCTGTGTCGGTGACCACTTCAGGGGCGCCCGAACCGGCGGGGCGCACGTCGACGGCCACCGATTCGTAGTAATCCAGTGTCAGCGTGTCGCCTGGCTTGATCTGCTTGAAGTTGCGCACGTCCGGTCCGGCCTGGACATCGACGACATTGCCGTTGGCGCCTTGCAGCGTGATGGTCCGGGTGGCGGGGTCTACCGCCGTGACTTTGCCTGTGGCGGTGGTCAGCGCCGCGCCGAGCACCCGGGCCGACGCCGCCAGCGGCATCGCCAGCATGCCCGCCAGCAAACCTGTCAAAGCCAGCCGTGCGACAGGGGTGAAGACAGCTTTACGGTTCTTCATGTTGCACCCTCCGGAAGAGGAAGTTTGAGGGAAACGCCGATTTCTGCAATCAGGTATATTCTTCAAACGCGCTGACAGGCAGCACAGGGGTGCCCGACGGGCTACACTCTGTCTGCGGCGGGCTCCGGCCCGTATTTAGGGATTTCTAGAATACCCGCATGTGGTGTTTTAGAACACAAATCCCGCGCGACTCCCGATTTTTCAGCACCTGCATTTGCCAGCCGGCTTCTTTAAGTGCTAGAATTTCCCGTTTTTCACAACTAATTCAAGGGATTACCTATGGTGGTGATTCGCCTGGCCCGCGGTGGGTCCAAGAAGCGTCCGTTCTACAACCTGGTGGCCACCGATTCGCGTAACCGTCGCGACGGCCGTTTCATCGAGCGCGTGGGTTTCTACAACCCCGTTGCCAACGAAGGTACGGAAAACCTGCGCATTGCGCTGGATCGCGTGCAGCACTGGACCAGCAACGGCGCCCAGCTGTCGCCGGCTGTCGAGCGTCTGGTCAAAGACTACTCGGCCAAGGTTTCCGCCGCGGCTTGATTGCCCGCGTCGTTTAGCCTGAACCCTGCTAGTTTTTACTACGCTAGATAAAACCGACTGCCCGATACATGTCTGATGCCGCAACTTCCAACGCGGCGCCTGCGGACTTGATCGAGCTGGGCCGCATCACTGCGGCCTACGGTGTGAAAGGCTGGGTCAAGGTGCAGCCGCATTCGGCCAACGCCGAAGTGCTGCTCTCAGCTTCTCAATGGTGGTTGACTCGCCCTGTGCCTGAATTGGCGCGGGGCGCTGTCGCGTCTGCGCCTGTCGCATACAAGGTCGTGCAAGCCCGTTCGCAAGGTGCCACCGTGGTGGCCCAGTTGAGCGGCATCGCCGATCGTGACCAGGCCGAAGCCCTGCGCGGTTTTTCCGTGCAGGCGCCGCGGGGTTCCTTCCCTGCGCCCGAAGAAGACGAATACTACTGGGTGGATCTCATTGGCTGCTCGCTGTACACCACGGCGAGCGGCGAATCCGCGCTCATCGGCGTGGTGGACGAAGTCCTTGATAACGGCGCTCATGCCGTCTTGAAGGTCTTGTGCCAGAAGGTGGGGGCCGATGGTCCCGAAACCCTTCTGAACGCCAAGGGAAAGCCCGCCGAAATGCTCGTTCCGTTCGTACGCGCGCACATACACGCCGTCGACCTGGCCGCTCGCCGCATCGATAGCGACTGGCCCGCGGATCTCTGATGCGCATTGACGTCGTTACGCTCTTTCCCGAAATGTTCGGGGTGGTGCGCGACCTGGGTGTCACCGGCCGGGCGCATGCCCAGGGCCGGTGGTCCCTGCATGCCTGGAATCCGCGCGATTTCACGCACGATATACACCGCACCGTGGACGACCGCCCTTATGGCGGCGGCCCCGGCATGGTGATGATGGCGGCCCCGCTCGAGGCCGCCGTCGGCGCTGCCCACGCCGCGCGCGCGGCACAAGGCCTGGCGCCGGCCCCCGTGGCGCTGCTGGCGCCCGTGGGCAAGCGCTACGACCAGGCAGGCGCCGAGGCCCTGGCCGCCAGCGATGGCCTGATCCTTATCTGTGGCCGCTACGAAGGCGTCGACCAACGCTTCATCGAGCGCTGCGTCACGCATGAAATCTCGTTGGGCGACTTCGTCTTGTCCGGCGGCGAAATCGCGGCGCTTGCCGTCATCGACGCCGCCGTGCGCTTGTTGCCCGGCGTCCTGAACGACGGCGATTCTGCCCTGCAGGATTCCTTCAACGACACCTTGTCCGGCTTGCTGGACAGCCCGCATTACACGCGGCCCGAGGTGTACGAGGGCGCATCCGTGCCCGCGCCGTTGCTCAGCGGCCACCACGCGAATATCGCGCGCTGGCGCCGCGAGCGTTCGCTGGCGCTGACAGTCACCCGCCGGCCTGAACTCATCGAGTCGGCCCGCGCACAAGGCTGGCTGACCCTGGCCGACGAGCGTTACCTGGCCGAGCTGGCCGGCGAACCCTTGCCCGAGCCGAAGAAAAAGCGCCGTTTCTCCAAGCCCAAGACGGCGTGATTCGTTGCGGTGCGCCATGCCGGCGCACGCGTAGTCCTGCCATGGCTCGAGAGGGCCGCGCGGCAGGGCGCCCTGGTGTCTGACCCTCTAATCCGCATTGCCCCACCGCTAGGGATGTTCCTAGGTTGTGGCGCTTTCCCGTGCTCCTTAGTATTGAAAATTATATAAAAATGAAATTTTCACATGAGCCGATCCTCTTCCTCGTTGCGCGTGGATTCGCCGCTGCCCAAGCCGGCCGCGTTGGCGGGGCGTCCCGAGTCCGCGGTGGATCTCTGGCTGGGCCAGCAACTGCGTCAGTTGCGCAAGGGCCAGGGCCGCTCGCTGGCTGATGTGGCCCAGGCCTGCGGGATGTCGCTGGGCCTGCTCAGCCAGATCGAGCGGGGCCTGAGTTCCGCCTCGGTCAAGACGCTGCACCAATTGGCGCGGGAGTTCGGCGTGTCGGTCAACGCCTTGCTGCGTAACGCCGAGCACACCGAAGGCGAAGACGGCGGCCGGGTCGCCCGGGCCGGCACGCACCGCTACATCGACTTGCGCGAGAAAGGCATCGTCAAAGAGATGTATACGCCGCCGGCCTGCCACAGCATGGATCTGTGCCGCTGCACCATCGAGCCGGGTGGTTCGACCGGTAACGAGCTTTTCGTGACGGGGCAGGGTGAGCAGATCGGCGTGGTGCTCAAGGGCTCGCTTGAGCTGTGGGTGGGCGACCGCGTCGTTCTGCTCAACGAGGGCGACAGCTTTTGCTATGCCAGCAGCACGCCGCGGCGCTGGCGCAATCCCGGGTCGCAGGCGACCGAGGTCATCTGGGCCATTTCCAATATCACTCAAGCCGCGGGGGACGAGACGCAACGGGCGCGTTGAGCGCGCGGGCAGTAAAGCGGCGCGATGACACTGGGGATCATCCGCCTTCCAGGCAGCGCCTGGAACTCTTTGCCACGATGAGGAAATGTCATGAAATTCAAGACTCTGGTTGTCTCTGTATTTGCAGCATTGTCCACGGCCGCGGGCGCGCAGGCCCAAACGGTGGTGAAAGTGGGCTCGACGCCCACCGGCAGCCCGTTCACGTTTCTCGATACCAAGACCAACAGCATAGAAGGCGTGATGGTCGACATCGTGAAGGCGGTCGGCAAAGAGGCGGGGTTCGAGGTGCAGATCGAGCCCATGGCCTTCTCCGCGCTGATCGGTTCGCTCACGTCCAAGCGCATCGACATTGTCTCGGCGGCCATGTTCATCACGCCGCAGCGCCAACAGGTGGTGAGCTTTTCCGAGCCCGTGTATCGCTACGGCGAAGGGTTGATGGTGCTCAAGACCGACAACAAGGAATACAAGTCCTTCGCCGACATGCAGGGCATGACGGTGGGCGTGCAGGTGGGCACCGCCTTTGTCGAACCCATCCAGAAAAGCGGTGTTTTCAAGGAAGTGAAGCTCTACGACAACCCGCCTGACATGATGCGCGACGCCAACGCCGGCCGCATCCAGGGCGGCTTCATGGACTTCCCCATCGCCGCCTACATCCTGACCCAGGGCAACTATCCCAACCTGAAAATGGCGCAGTCCTACCAGCCTACCGTCATGGGCAGCCTGGGGCTGGCCACGCGCAAGGACGACACGGCCTTGCTGGACCGCATCAACAAGGCGCTGGTCAAGCTGAAGGCGGACGGCTCCATCGACCGCATCCTGAAGAAGTGGGGCCTGGGCGCCTGACGCCGGGTTGAGGGTGGGGCCGCCGGGGCATGCGCCCGACCTGCGTGCATCGTGCGCGCGGGCGGGCCGGGCACGGCCGGCGCCCGCGAGCGCAGTCTTGTTGGGGTGATGAAGCATGACGGAATTCTTCAAGGACGCGGCGGAATACCTGCCGATATTGCTGCAAGGCGCCAAGCTCACCATCCTGGTGACGCTGGGTTCGCTGGCCTTGTCGACGGTGCTGGGGCTGGTGTGGGCGCTGATGCGCGTCTCGGGCAACAAGTACCTGGCCAAATTCAGCGCGGGCGTGATCAACCTGCTGCGCGGCATCCCGATCATCGTGCTGCTGTTCTACATCTACTTCGTCATGCCGGACATGGGGGTGTCGCTGACGGCCGTGCAGGCCGCGATCATCGGCCTGGGGGTGGCGTACTCGGCCTACCAGGCCGAGAACTTCCGCGCGGGCATCGAGGCCATCGATCGCGGCCAGATCGAGGCCGCCATGGCCATGGGCATGAGCTGGAGCCTGACCATGCGCCGCGTGGTGCTGCCGCAAGCGGTCAAGATCGTGCTGCCGCCGTACGGCAACATCATGATCATGATGCTCAAGGATTCGTCGCAGGCCTCCACCATCACGGTCGCCGAACTGGCCTTGCAGGGCAAGCTGATTGCGGTGTCCACCTTCAAGAACGCCACGGTGTTTTCGCTGGTGGCGCTGATGTACCTGGTGATGTGCGTGCCGCTGATCCTGCTGGTGCGCCACCTGGAAAAAAGGAGTGCCGCCAAATGATCGAACTCAAGGGGGTACGCAAGAGCTTCGGTTCGCTGGAGGTGCTCAAGGGCATCGACGCCGAAGTCACCAAGGGCGAGGTCGTTTGCGTCATCGGGCCGTCCGGTTCGGGCAAGTCCACCATCCTGCGCTGCATCAACGGCCTGGAACGCTATAACGCCGGCAGCATCACCGTGGATGGCGAGCGGGTGGACTGCGATGCCGCGTCCATCGTGTCGATCCGCACGCAGGTGGCGATGGTGTTCCAGCGCTTCAACCTGTTTCCCCACCGAACTGCGCTGGAAAACGTGGTGGAGGGGCCGATCTACGTGAAGCACGAGCCGCGCGCGCAGGCGCTGGAATGGGGGCGCGAGCTGCTGGCCAGCGTCGGACTGGCCGACAAGGCCGACGCCCATCCGCCGCAGCTGTCCGGCGGCCAGCAGCAGCGCGTCGCGATTGCCCGCGCGCTGGCCATGCGGCCCAAGGCCATCCTGTTCGACGAGCCGACCTCGGCGCTGGACCCGGAACTGGTCGGCGACGTGCTGGGCGTGATGCGCAAGCTGGCCGAAGCGGGCATGACGATGGTGGTCGTGACGCACGAGATGAGTTTCGCTCGCGAAGTCGCGGACCGCGTCATGTTCTTCGACGGCGGCGTGATCGTGGAGCAGGGCGCCGCCCGTGAAGTGCTGAATCATCCGCAGCACCCCCGCACGCAGGACTTCCTGCGCCGCGTGCTGCACCCCATGTAAGGAACCGCCATGCCGCAGACGCCGTTTCCCCTGTCCCCGTCGCTGTGGGCCGCCACGGCCGCGCCGCCGCCTGACACCCAGCCGCTCGTGCAATCGACCCAGGCCGACGTGCTGGTCGTGGGCGGCGGCTATGCCGGCCTGAGCACCGCGCTGCACCTGGCCGAGCAGGGCGTGCGCACGGTCCTGCTGGAAGCGCGCGAAATCGGTTTCGGCGGCTCGGGGCGCAACGGCGGTCAGGTCATTCCGGGCCTGAAATACGATCCGGACGCGCTGGTCGCCATGTTCGGCGCCGAGGCGGGCGAACGCCTGGTGCGCTTTGCCGGGGCGACGGCGGATTCGGTGTTCAACCTGATCGAGCGCCACGCGATGGACGTGCCGCATGTGCGCCAGGGCTGGATCCAGGGGGCGCACAATGCCGCCGCGCTGAACCTGGCACATGCCCGTGCGGCGCAGTGGGCCCGCCATGGCGCCGATGCGCAACCGCTGGACAAGGCCGAAGTCGCGCGCCTGATCGGCACCGACCGATACCTGGGGGGTTGGGTGGACCGGCGCGCGGGCGCCATACAGCCCCTGAGCTACGCACGCGGCCTGGCCCGGGCGGCCCTGAATGCCGGCGCCGTGATCCACACCGACACGCCTGTCACCGGGTTGCGCCGGGACGGCGGCAGATGGACCGCTACCACGGCCCGCGGCGCGACCGTCATTGCTGACCGCGTGGTGATGTGCACCAACGCCTATGGCGCTGACCTGCTGCCCGGGCTCAAAACTTCGATCATCGACGCCAATACCTTCCAGGTCGCCACGGCGCCGCTGCCCGAGCAACTGCGTGCGGGCATCTTCCCGCAAGGCCACGTCACCTCGGATACGCGCAATCTGCTGCTGTACTTCCGGCTGGACCACCAGGGCCGGCTGCTGATGGGCGGCCGCGGTCCGTTCCGCGAACCCAAAGGGCCCGAGGACTGGGCGCACCTGGAGCGGGTGATGGTCAAGATGTTCCCGCAGGTGGCGGGCGCCTCCTTCGAATACCGTTGGTGCGGGCGGGTCGCCATCACGAGGGACTACCTGCCTCATCTGCACGAACCCGAACCCGGTCTGCTGGTGGATATCGGGTGCCAGGGGCGTGGTGTGGGCCTGCAGACCAGCATGGGCCGCGCCATGGCGCAGTACGTGGTCAGCGGCGACGCCAAGGCACTGCCGGTGCCCTTGTCACCCGTAACGCCGTTCCCGCTCTATGGCCTGCGCAGACTGTACGTGAACGCTGTCGTCACCTGGTATCGAATGACCGACGGCGGGGTCTAGACTGGCGGGCGCGGCAGGCACGCCAGATCGGGCGCAGGGCAGCCGCGCAAAGAAAAAAGCCCCGGACCGGGGCCGGGGCTTCGAGGGGGGGGCATCAGGCGTGATGCCCGCCAGGCATCAATTGCCCAGTTTGCCGCGTTGTTCGCGCACCTTCTGCAGCGTCTCGCCGAACTGCGCGACGCGGGCCTTTTCCTGTTCGACCACGGCCGCCGGGGCGCGCTCGACGAAGCTGGCGTTGGACAGCTTGCCGTTGGCCTTGGCGATCTCGCCTTCCAGGCGCGCGATTTCCTTGTCCAGGCGGATGCGTTCGGCCGCCACGTCGACTTCGACGTGCAGCATCAGGCGGCTGGCGCCCACCACCTGCACCGGCGCGCCGGCATCGGGCAGGACGTCCAGCACGTCGACCTGGCTCAGCTTGGCCAGCGCGGCCAGGTAAGGCGCGTTGCGGGTCAGCGTGGGCGCGTCGCCCTGGGCGCACAGCGGCACCTTCTGGGCGGGCGAGAGGTTCATCTCGCCGCGCAGCGCGCGCACGGCTTCGACCTGGGCCTTCAGTTCGGCCACATCGGCTTCGGCGGCGGTGTCCACGGCGGCCGGGTTGGCCTGCGGGTAGGGCTGCACGCTGACGCTGTCGGCGACGCCTTCCTTGCGCTTGCCGGCCACGACCGAGACCTTCTGCCACAGTTCTTCGGTGATGAACGGAATGATGGGGTGGGCCAGGCGCAGCACGCCTTCCAGCACGCGGATCAGCGTGCGGCGGGTGCCCAGCTGCTGGGCCGGCGTGCCCGTCTGGATCTGCACCTTGGCCAGCTCCAGGTACCAGTCGCAGTATTCGTCCCAGACGTAGCGGTACAGCGCATTGGCGATGTTGTCGAAGCGGTAGTCGGCAAAGCCGCGCGCCACGTCGGCTTCCAGGGCCTGCAGCTGGCTGACGATCCAGCGGTCCACGAACGACAGTTCGCCGGTTTCCGTGCCGGTGAGGTCATGGCCTTCGGTGTTCATCAGCACGAAGCGGGTGGCGTTCCAGAGCTTGTTGCAGAAGTTCCGGTAGCCTTCGCAGCGCTTCAGGTCGAAGTTGATGTTGCGGCCCAGCGTGGCGTAGGCGGCCATGGTGAAGCGCAGCGCGTCGGTGCCAAAGGCCGGGATGCCGTCCGGGTATTGGCGGCGCGTGGCCTTTTCGATGCTGCCGGCCTGCTTGGGGTTCATCAGGCCATACGTGCGTTTGGCCACCAGGCCGTCCAGGTCGATGCCGTCGATGAGGTCGACCGGGTCGAGCGTGTTGCCCTTGGACTTGCTCATCTTCTGGCCGTCCGCGTCGCGAATCAGGCCATGCACGTAGACGTGCTTGAACGGGATCTGGCCGGTCAGGTGCGTGGTCAGCATGACCATGCGGGCGACCCAGAAGAAGATGATGTCAAAGCCCGTGACCAGCACGCTGGACGGCAGGTAGCGTTCCAGGTCGGCCGTCTTGTCGGGCCAGCCCAGGGTGGTGAAGGGCACCAGGCCCGACGAGAACCAGGTGTCCAGCACGTCCGGGTCACGCGTGAGCGCGCCCGTCACGCCGGCGGCGCGCGCCTGCGCTTCGGCTTCGGCCTGGTCGTGTGCCACGAACACCTGGCCGTCTTCCGAGTACCAGGCGGGGATCTGGTGGCCCCACCACAACTGGCGCGAAATGCACCAGTCCTGGATGTTGTTCAGCCACTGGTTGTAGATGGTGGTCCAGTTGTCCGGGTAGAACTGGATGCGGCCATCGGCCACGACTTCCAGCGCCACTTCGGTGATGCTCTTGCCCGGGTTCAGCGTGCCTTCGGGGGCCGGCTTGCTCATGGCCACGAACCACTGGTCGGTCAGCATGGGTTCGAGCACGACGCCGGTGCGGTCGCCCTTGGGCTGCATCATCTTGTGCGGCTCGACCTTGACCAGGTAGCCGTCGGCTTCCAGCTGGGCCACGACGGCCTTGCGGGCCTCGTAGCGTTCCATGCCCTGGAACTGCTTGGGGCCGTTCTCGTTGATATGCGCATCCAGCGTGAAGATGACGATCAGCGGCAGATCGTGGCGCATCGCGCAGGCGTAGTCGTTGAAGTCGTGCGCGCCGGTGATCTTCACGCAGCCCGTGCCGAATTCGGGGTCGACGAAGTCATCCGCGATGATGGGGATGTTGCGGTCGCACAGCGGCAGTTCGACTTGCTTGCCGACCAGGTGCTTGTAGCGCGGGTCTTCGGGGTGCACGCACAGCGCGCCGTCGGCCAGCATGGTCTCGGGGCGGGTGGTGGCGATGGTCATGCCGCGCAGCGTCACCGTCTGGCCGTCCTTGTCGACGATGGTCTGCGGGCCATCGACGAAGGGGTAGAGGATGTGCCACATGTGGCCGTCGGTTTCCTCAGACTGCACTTCCAGGTCGGACACGGCGGTCAGCAGCTTGGGGTCCCAGTTGACCAGGCGCTTGCCGCGGTAGATCAGGCCCTGTTTATGCAGGCGCACGAAGGTTTCCACCACGCCGCGCGACATGCGGTCGTCCATGGTGAAATATTCGCGCGGCCAGTCTGCCGAGGCGCCCAGGCGGCGCACCTGGCCGGTGATGGCGTTGCCCGACTTTTCCTTCCATTCCCAGACTTTTTCCACGAATTTTTCGCGGCCCAGGTCGTGCCGCGAAACCTTCTGGGCGTCCAGCTGTCTTTCAACCACGATCTGCGTGGCGATGCCGGCGTGGTCCGTCCCCGGAATGAATACGGTGTCGTCACCCAGCATGCGGTGGTAGCGCACCAGGCCGTCCATGATGGTCTGGTTGAATGCATGTCCCATGTGCAGCGTGCCCGTCACGTTGGGCGGCGGGAACTGGATGACGTAGGGCTTTGATTCCGTCCCTGTTTTTACGTGCGATCCGGCGGCGAAATACCCGCGCTTGTCCCACTCGGCATACCAGCGGGATTCGAGTTCGGCGGGTTCAAAGCTCTTGGAGAGTTCCTGGGAGTCGTTCGCGGGATTCGCGGCGTTCGGGGGAGCAGCTTGGGTCATTGCAGGGTTCCGGCAGACAGGGCGCCCGGTCGATGGATACGGGCAAGCAAACCGCTCATTTTAAGATGTAATGCGGTCGTATCGGCGTGTTAGAATACCGGGTTACTGTAAACCTTTTAGAAGTCCCTGAATTCATTGAAGTTTCGCCAAAATTTTGGGGGGCTCGAAGTTGGGGGCTAAAGGGTAGGCAGTGTCGAATCCCCGCCTGGGTCACAGGCGGCCGGGCCGGTCCGGGGCACGCAATCGTTCCGAACCGCTTCTCGCGCCCACAGCGCGATGTGGCTTGAAGGGTGACACCGACAAGCGCAGGCCGCGCCAGGCAATTATAGAAACCAGTCAGCAATCAGTTTTCGGAGTTCTCATGTCCATCCAACGCACCCTCTCGATCATCAAGCCCGACGCCGTCGCCAAGAACGTCATCGGCCAGATCGTCGGCCGCTTCGAACAAGCCGGCCTGAAGGTCATCGCCGCCCGCCTGGCCCAGCTGTCGCGCGCCGACGCCGAGCGTTTCTACGCCGTGCACAAAGAGCGCCCCTTCTTCAAGGACCTGGTTGACTTCATGATCTCCGGTCCCGTGTTCGTGCAAGTGCTGGAAGGCGAAGACGCCATCCAGAAGAACCGCGACCTGATGGGCGCCACGGACCCCAAGAAGGCCGCCCCGGGCACCATCCGCGCCGACTTCGCCGACAGCATCGACGCCAACGCCGTGCACGGCTCCGACGCCCCGGAAACGGCCGCCGTCGAAGTGGCTTTCTTCTTCCCCGAAATCAACATCCACAGCCGTTGATTTCCCGGAAATCGTTTTAGATATTCAGCTTTACCCAGGTCATGGAATCCGTCGAACGAATCAATCTGCTGGGGCTGGACGGCTCCGCCCTGTCCGAACTCGTCGGGCAGTGGGGCGGCAAGCCGTTTCGCGCCCGTCAGCTGCAGCGCTGGATGCACCAGCGCGGCGCCGATTCGTTCGACGCCATGACCGATCTGGCCCGGGATTTCCGCGGCCAGCTCGCATCGAATTGCCGCATCGAGGCCTTGCCCGTCAACATCGAGCAGCGCTCGACCGACGGCACCCGCAAGTGGCTGTTCGACGTGGGGCAGGGCAACGCCATCGAAACCGTCTTCATTCCCGAAGATGATCGCGGCACCCTGTGCATTTCCAGCCAGGCCGGCTGCGTGGTCAATTGCCGCTTCTGCTCGACCGGGCACCAGGGCTTCAACCGCAACCTGAAGACCAGCGAAATCATCGGCCAGCTGTGGTGGGCCAAGCGCGTGCTTGAAGCCGACATCGGCACGGCACGCCTCGAAGGCGCCCGCGCCACCGAAGACACCCGCGTCATCAGCAACGTGGTCATGATGGGCATGGGCGAACCCCTGCTCAACTACGACCAGGTCCTGCCCGCCTTGCGCCTGATGCTCGACGACAACGCCTACGGCCTGTCGCGCCGCCGCGTCACGGTGTCCACCTCGGGCGTGGTCCCCATGATGGACCGCCTCTCGCAAGACTGTCCGGTGGCATTGGCCGTATCGCTGCACGCGCCCAACGACGCGCTGCGCGACGAGCTCGTGCCGCTGAACAAGAAGTACCCCCTGAAGGAGCTGCTGGCCGCGTGCGAACGCTATCTGGCGTACGCGCCGCGCGACTTCATCACTTTCGAATACTGCATGCTGGACGGCATCAACGATACCGACCAGCACGCCAAAGAACTGATACACATTGCACGCCAGATTCGCTGCAAGCTCAATCTGATCCCGTTCAATCCCTTCCCCGCGTCCGGCCTGAAGCGCTCGTCTTCGGCGCGTGTCAAAGTGTTTGCCCAGCGCCTGATGGACGCCGGCATCATCACGACCGTACGCAAGACCCGGGGTGACGATATCGATGCCGCTTGTGGTCAACTGGCGGGAGAAGTGCGCGACCGTACCCGGATCACCGAACGGAACGCCGCGCAGCGCCAGACCATACCAATTAAACAGGTGCATGCATGACGCAGGATTTCGCTTCTGCAGTTTCAGAGACGTCCACGGGCGCCGCAAGCGGCTCGGGCAATGTGGGTTCGGCGCTGCGCACGCTGCGCCAGTCCAAGGGTTGGTCGCTCGATGAAGTGTCCAGCCGCATCAAGTTTTCCCCCAAGCAGATCGAAGCCCTTGAAAACGAGCAGTGGGCCGATCTGCCCACCGGCGTTTCGCTGCGCGGCCTGATCCGCAACTACGCCCGCCTGTTGGGCGCCGATTCCCAGGCCATCGTGGACTCGCTGGACCCCAAGGCCCGCGCCACCGGCCCCGTCAAGCTCAGCCCGGGTGCGCTGCATTCCGCGCATTCCATTCCCCAATCCAGCGCCGACGACGATCGCTCGTCGTCGACCTCCTGGGGCTGGCTGATCGCCATCGTGCTGGTGCTTGCCGCCGGCGTCGCCTATGCCTTCTGGCAGGGCTGGCTGCCGCAGCACTGGCTCGCGTTCGACTGGCTTCCCAAGCTGTCCAAGTAATTACCGGTTCCGCCGATGCAAGATTCCTCTCTGCCTTGCCAGGATGCGCCGCCGCCCGCGGTGGGCGCGGCTACCCGCCGTCACACACGTGCGGTGGCGGTCAAGTGGGGCGACCGCACGGTCATGGTGGGCGGCGACGCGCCCGTCGTGGTCCAGTCCATGACCAACACCGACACCGCCGACGCGATCGCCACGGCGATCCAGGTCAAGGAACTGGCGCTCGCCGGCTCCGAGCTGGTGCGCATCACGGTCAATACCCCCGAGGCGGCCAAGGAAGTCGTGGCCATCCGCGAACAGCTCGACCGCATGGGTGTCAATGTTCCCCTGGTCGGCGATTTCCACTACAACGGCCATAAGCTCCTGACGCAGTTTCCGGAATGCGCGCAGGCGCTGTCCAAGTACCGCATCAACCCGGGCAACATGGGCGGGGGCAAGCGTCGCGACGACAATTTCGCCCAGATGATCGAAGTGGCCTGCCGCTACGACAAGCCGGTGCGCATCGGCGTCAATTGGGGCAGCCTCGATCATGAACTGATGGCCCGCAAGATGGACGAGAACAGCCGGCGCGCCCAGCCCTGGGAAGCGCAGGCCGTCATGCGCGACGCCCTGGTCGTGTCCGCCATCAGCAATGCCCGGCGCGCCGAAGAACTCGGCCTGCGTCGCGATGCCATCATCCTGTCGTGCAAGGTCAGCCATGTGCAGGACCTGATCGCGGTCTACCGCGACCTGTCGGCGCGCTGCGACTACCCGCTGCACCTGGGCCTGACCGAAGCCGGCATGGGCAGCAAGGGCATCGTGGCGTCCACCGCCGCGCTGGCCGTGCTGCTGCAGCAGGGCATCGGCGACACCATCCGCATCTCGCTCACGCCCGAACCCGGCGGCGACCGCAGCCGCGAGGCCGTGGTGGCCCAGGAAATCCTGCAGACCATGGGTCTGCGGGCGTTCACGCCTATGGTGGTGGCCTGCCCCGGTTGCGGCCGCACCAGCAGCACGTTCTTCCAGGAACTGGCCGACAGCATCCAGTCCTACCTGCGCCGGCAGATGCCGGTCTGGCGGACGCAATACCCCGGCGTCGAAAGCATGAACGTCGCGGTCATGGGCTGTGTGGTCAACGGGCCTGGCGAAAGCCGCCACGCGGACATCGGCATCAGCCTGCCGGGCACCGGCGAGGTGCCGGCCGCGCCGGTATTCGTCGACGGCGAGCGCACGGTCACCCTGAAGGGCGACCATATCGCCGAAGAATTCCAGGCCATCGTTGAAGACTACGTCGCGCGTCGCTACGGCGCGCTCGCCTCTCATTAAAGAAAGGGTGTCGCCGCCAGCGCGCTTGCCAGCGCGTGATGCGGCATGATCAAGATGACTCAAGCTTTCCAGAAAGTCGCCGCCATCCGCGGCATGAATGACCTGCTGCCAGGGCCCAGCGCCCGCTGGGAGCAATTCGAGGAAATCGTGCGCGGCTGGCTGCGCGGCTACGGCTATCGCAATGTGCGTACGCCCGTACTTGAGCATACGCGCCTGTTCACGCGCGGCATCGGCGAAGTGACGGACATCGTCGAAAAAGAGATGTACACCTTCACCGATGCGCTCAATGGCGAATCGCTCACCATGCGGCCCGAAATGACGGCCGGCATCGTGCGTGCCTCGATCGAGCACAACCTGCTGTACGACCGCCCGCAGCGCGTCTACTCCATCGGCCCCGTGTTCCGCCACGAGCGCCCGCAGCGCGGCCGCTACCGCCAGTTCCACCAGATCGACGTCGAAGCCCTGGGTTTCGCCGGCCCCGATGTCGACGCCGAACTCATCGTCATGTTGGCTCGCCTGTGGAAGCTGCTGGGCCTGACCGACGTACGCCTCGAGCTCAATTCGCTGGGCCAGCCGGCTGAGCGCGCCGCGCACCGCGCCGCCTTGATCGCCCACCTGGAAAAGCACGCCGACATCCTCGACGAAGACGGCAAGCGCCGCCTGTACACCAATCCGCTGCGCGTGCTGGACACGAAAAACCCCGCCATGCAGGAAATGGCTGACAGCGCCCCGCGCCTGTTCGACTTCCTGGGCGAGGAATCCCGCGCGCACTTCGACGGCGTCTGCCAGCGCCTGACCGATGCCGGCATCGAATACCGCCTGAACCCGCGCCTGGTGCGCGGGCTCGACTACTACAACCTGACCGTCTTCGAATGGGTCACCGACCGCCTGGGTTCCCAGGGCACGGTCTGCGGTGGCGGCCGCTACGACGGCCTGATCGAACTGCTGGGCGGCAAGGCCGCGCCCGCCGTCGGTTTCGCCATCGGCATGGAGCGCCTGCTCGATCTCTGGGAGCAGAGCGTGCAGGTCGATGCCCCGGCCGAATGCGACGTCTATGTGGTGCACCAGGGTGAAGACGCCCAGCGCCTGGCCGCCCGGGTCGGTGAAGACCTGCGCGATGCCGGCCTGTCGGTGGTCGTGCACGCCGGCTCGGCCAGCTTCAAGTCCCAATTCAAGCGCGCGGACGCCAGTGGCGCCCGGGTTGCGGTTATCCTTGGCGCCGATGAAGTGGCCTCGCAGACCGCCAGCGTCAAATTCCTGCGCGCCGACGCCCAGGGCGACGCCGCGCAGCAGCAAGTCCCGTTGGCGGCCTTGGCCGAAGTATTGAATCACAAGGGTTAGGCATGGCATACGATCTCGAAGAACAGGAAAAACTCGACGCCATCAAGGCGTGGTGGGCCCGCTACGGCACGCTGATGGTGTCGCTGCTGACGGCCGTGGTCGTGGCATGGGGCGGCTGGTGGGGCTGGAAGGCCTATCAATCGCACCGTGCCAACCAGGCCATGGGCTACTTCGAGGCCCTGGAAGACGCGGCCCGCCTGGGCGGTGCCGACTCCTCCGTGCGCATCAAGGCGGCCGCGGCCACCTTGCGCGACCAATACGGCTCCACCGGTTACGCCGCCCGTGGCGCCCTGGTGGCGGCCCAGGCGCTGCAAGCCCAGAAAGACATCGACGGCGCGCGCCAGCAGCTCGAATGGCTGGCAGGGCAGTCCAAGAACCCGTCCATGCAGGCCGTGGCGCGCCTGCGCCTGGCCGGCCTGCTGCTCGACCAGAAGCAATACGATGGCGCCCTGGCGCAGTTGAACAACGCGCCGGCGGCCTTCGCGGCCTTGTTTGCCGACCGCCGCGGCGATATTCTCGCTGCCCAAGGCAAGCGCGATGAAGCGCGTGCCGCATGGCAAAGCGCCATTGATGGCCTGGGTACGGCAAATCCGCTGACCCAGGTTGTGCAACTGAAACTGGATGCCCTGAGCGGAGCGTGACTGTAATGCGTAAATTTGCCTTTGGCCGTACGTGGCGTGGCGCGGTTTGCCTGTCGGGCTTGCTGGCCCTGGGTGGCTGCGGCCTGTTTTCCCATGATGACGGCCGTTACGACCCCGCCCCCCTGACCGAATACAAGGCCGGCATGTCCGTGCGCCAGATCTGGTCCACGTCCATCGGCAGCGGTTCCGGCCTCGGCTTCGCGCCCACCGTGCTGGGCAGCTCCATCTATGCCGCGACGCCCGACGGCTCCGTCGGCAAGTTCGATCTGCAAAGTGGCCGCCCCATCTGGAAAGCCCAGGCAGGCGTCAAGCTGACCGCCGGTGCCGGCAGTGACGGCACCACCACCGCCGTGGCCTCGCCGGATGGCGACGTGGTCGCGTTCGACGACAATGGCAAGGTCAAGTGGAAGGTCCGCGCCACCAGCGACGTCAATATCTCGCCCGTGGTGGGCTATGGCATCGTCGTTGTCCGCAGCGGCGACTACCGTATCCAGGCCTTCGATGCGAACAACGGCGAGCGCCTCTGGAGCGTCCAGCGCCCGGGTCCCGCCCTGGCCCTGCGCAGCGTGGCCCAGATGGTCCTGGCCGAAGGCCTGGTCATCAGCGGGCTGCCGGGCGGCAAGCTGCTGGCCATCGCCTCGGATAGTGGTAACGTGCAATGGGAAGGCACCGTGGCTACGCCGCGCGGCGCCAGCGACCTCGAACGCCTGACCGATGTGGTCGGCGCCCCCCGCATTGCCGGCAACCTGCTTTGCGCCGTGGCCTATCAAGGGCGTATCGTGTGCTTTGATGTGACGGCCGGCGGCCGCCCGATCTGGGCCAAGGACTTCTCCAGCGTTACCGGCATGACCCTGGACGAGCGCTTTGCCTACTCGGCCGACCAGAACAGCGTGGTCAACGCCTTCGCGTTGGATAACGGCGGCAATATCTGGAAGCAGGCTGCACTGAAAAACCGCCAGTTGACGGCTCCGGCCACGCTGGGCGGGGCGCTGGCAGTCGGCGACCTGGACGGTTACGTGCATTTCCTGTCGCGCAGCGACGGCAGCCTGATGGCGCGCCTGTCGGTCGGCGGCGGCGCCGTCGTATCGCCGCCCCAGACGACTCCCCAAGGTGTGCTGGTCCAGACGGGCAATGGCAATCTCGTCCTGATCGGTACCAATTAAACCCTTAAGAACAAAGCCTTACACCGTGTCCTTCAAGCCTGTCGTTGCCCTGGTCGGTCGCCCCAATGTGGGTAAATCGACCCTTTTCAACCGCCTGACGCGATCGCGCGCCGCGCTGGTGGCCGATTTTTCCGGCCTGACCCGCGATCGCCACTATGGCGAGGGCAGGGTGGGCGATATCCCCTTCATCGCCATCGACACGGGCGGTTTCGAGCCCGTCGCCAAGGACGGCATCCTGCTGGAGATGGCTCGCCAGACCCGGCAGGCCATCGCCGAGGCGGACGTGGTGGTGTTCCTGGTGGACGCCCGCGCGGGCCTGAACGCCCACGATCATGAAATCGCCACCTTGCTGCGCAAATCCGGCCAGCAACGCGTGCTGCTGGCAGTGAACAAGGCTGAAGGCATGGGCCTGGGCCCTGCCATCGCTGAATTCCACGAGCTGGGCCTGGGGCAGCCCTATCCCATCTCGGCCGCGCACGGCGACGGCATCGTCGACCTGATCGAGCTCGCGCTCAAGGACCTGGCCGAGCCGCCCGCCGAAGAAGACGTCGTCGAAGAGGGCGAGCACGACCACCGCATCAAACTGGCCATCGTGGGCCGTCCCAACGTCGGCAAGTCCACGCTGATCAACACCCTGATGGGCGAAGAACGCGTCATCGCCTTCGACATGCCTGGCACGACCCGCGATGCCATCGAAATCGATTTCGACCGCGATGGCCGCCGTTACACGCTGATCGACACCGCCGGCCTGCGCAAGCGCGGCAAGGTGTTCGAGGCCGTCGAGAAGTTTTCCGTCATCAAGACGCTGCAGGCCATCGAGGCCAGCAACGTCGTGCTGCTGATGCTGGACGCGCAAACCGAGATTTCCGAGCAAGACGCCCACATCGCGGGCTTCGTGCTGGAAACCGGCCGCGCGGTGGTCGTCGCCGTCAACAAATGGGACGGCCTGGATGGTGAAGAAAAAGAACGCATCGAACGCGAATTCCAGCGCAAGCTGCGCTTCCTGTCGTTTGCGCGCGTGCACACCATTTCGGCGCTGCGGGGGCAGGGCATCAAGCCGCTCTTGAAGTCCATCAATTCGGCCCATGCGGCCGCGTTTGCCAAGCTTTCCACCCCCAAGCTCACGCGCGAGCTGCAGGCCGCCATCGAGCAACAGCAGCCGCCCCGCAAGGGCATCTTCCGTCCCAAGATGCGCTATGCGCACCAGGGCGGGCAGAACCCGCCGCTAGTCGTCATCCATGGCAACGCGCTGGACGCCATTCCGGATTCCTATCGCCGCTACCTGGAAACCCGTTTCCGCAATGCGTTCGACCTGGCCGGCACCCCGCTGCGCATCGAATTCAAATCCTCGCACAACCCCTACGCGCAGGAAGACTGACCCATGAGCCGTTTCTGGAGTCCCGTGGTCGGGACGCTCAGTCCGTATGTCCCGGGCGAGCAGCCCAAGCTTCAGAACCTGGTCAAGCTGAACACCAACGAGCACCCTTACGGGCCGTCGCCCAAGGTGCTCGAGGCGATCCGCGCGGCAAGCGACGACACCCTCAAGCTGTATCCGGACCCGTCCTCCGACCGCCTGCGCCAGGCGATCGCGACCACGGTCGGCGTGGAACCGTCGCGCGTGTTCGTGGGCAACGGTTCGGACGAAGTGCTGGCCCATGCCTTCCTGGCGCTCCTCAAGCACGAGCGTCCGCTGCGTTTTCCCGATATCAGCTACAGCTTCTATCCCGTCTATTGCGGCCTGTACGGCATTGCCTATGAGACGCTGCCGCTGACCGACGATTTCCGCATCGATGTCGACGACTACCTGCCCGCGCGGCATGGTCAGGCCGGCGCCATCATTTTCCCGAACCCCAATGCCCCCACCGGGCGGGCGCTGACGGTCGCGGAAATCGAACGCATCGTGGCCGGCAATCCGGATGCCGTGGTGGTGGTGGACGAAGCGTATGTCGACTTCGGCGCTGAATCCGTCATTCCCCTGACCGCGCGCTACGACAACCTGCTGGTGGTCCAGACGCTGTCCAAGTCGCGCTCGCTGGCCGGCCTGCGGGTCGGCTTCGCCGTAGGCAGCCCCGAACTCATCGACGGGCTGGAGCGGGTCAAGAACAGCTTCAATTCCTACCCCGTGGATCGCCTGGCGTCGGCCGGGGCGGTGGCGGCGCTTGAGGATACGGAGTATTTTGAGCAGACCCGCCAAGCCGTGATCCAGACTCGCGCACGGATGGCGGCGGGTCTGGTGTCGCTGGGCTTCGAGGTGTTGCCATCCAGCGCGAACTTCGTGTTCGCGCGGCATGCATCCCGGGACGCTGCGGAACTGGCCGCCGGGCTGCGCGCACGCAGCATCATCGTGCGCCATTTCCGGCAGCCGCGCATAGACCAGTTTCTACGTATTACAGTGGGCACCGATGAGCAGTGCGAACTGCTTCTGAAGGCGCTCGCCGAGGTCGTCTGAACCACGGCCGGCGGGGCTTTTGCGGCGGAAAACTCTGGTGTCATCTTCACTTCCGACACAAGTGGCACGGGCCGGGAAAACCCTGTAGAGTACATGTTTCGGCGTGCTCCACCAGTACACGGCGCGCCACCACTCAATAACAAACAAATGGAGCCTGGCCAATGAGCAATAAAGGGCAAACTCTGCAAGATCCGTTCCTGAACACCCTGCGCAAAGATCACGTGCCGGTGTCCATTTACCTGGTGAACGGTATCAAGCTTCAAGGGCAAATCGAATCTTTCGACCAGTACGTGGTGCTGCTGCGTAACACGGTCACGCAAATGGTCTACAAGCACGCCATTTCCACCGTTGTTCCCGCCCGCGCCGTGAATTTCCAGGTGGAAGTCCCTGCTGAGTAATCTCGCTCCTGCAGTACCTTTTATTGCCCGCCGGACGGTCGACGTCGGCGGGCATTTTCGCTTTGGCTCCAAAATGGTGCATGTATGCGCGCACTGATTATCAGCGTGGATCTCGGTGATCCCGACTTCACGGCCCACGCGGAAGAATTCGCCATGCTGGCCAAGGGGGCGGGCGCCGAAATCGTCGGCACCCTGACCGCCCGCCGCGATCGCCCCGACGCCAAGTTCTTCATCGGTTCCGGCAAGGCCGACGAAGGCGTGGGCATGGCCCAGGCGCTGCTCGCCGATATCGTGCTGTTCGATCAGCCCTTGTCGCCTGCCCAGCAGCGCAACCTGGAACGCCTGTTCAACCTGCGCGTGGTGGATCGGGTTGCGCTGATCCTCGATATTTTTGCCCTGCGCGCCAAGAGCCATGAAGGCAAGCTGCAGGTCGAGCTGGCGCAATTGCAGCACTTGTCGACCCGCCTGACGCGCATGTGGAGCCACCTGGAACGTCAGCGCGGCGGTATCGGCATGCGCGGCCCTGGCGAATCCCAGCTCGAAATGGACCGCCGCATGATCGGCGCCAAGGTCAAGACGCTGCGCGAGCGTCTCGACCGGGTTGAGCGCCAGCGGGTCACGCAACGGCGTGCCCGTGCGCGCGGAGGCGCCTTGTCGGTGTCGCTGGTGGGCTATACCAACGCGGGCAAGTCGACCCTGTTCAATGCCTTGACCCGAGCCGACACCTACGCGGCGGACCAGCTTTTCGCCACGCTGGACACCACCACGCGCCGCATCTGGATCGAAGGGGCGGGCAACGTCGTCGTGTCGGATACCGTGGGTTTCATCCGCGACCTGCCTCACGACCTGATCGCCGCCTTCCGCGCCACCCTGGAAGAAACCGTGCACGCCGACCTGCTGCTGCACGTGGTCGATGCGGCCAGCCCGCAGCGCGACGAACAGATCTTCGAGGTCAACAAAGTCCTGGCTGAAATCGGCGCTGCCAACGTCCCGACCATTCTGGTATACAACAAGATAGACCGGGCCGGTTTGGAACCCCGGGTGGAGCGCGACGCCCATGGTACGATTGCGCGAGTATTTGTAAGCGCCACCGAGCGCGCCGGTCTGGACGCGTTGCGCGGGGCAATGGCGGAGACCGGACAGATTGTGGGAAACAATGCCTCGAATTATCAAACTCTTCAATCTGAATGACCCCGGTTGGGGTCGTGGAAACAACAATGGCTCCGAGCCGCCGCCCAAGCGGCCTCAAGGCAACGGAGACGGTCCTCCAGACCTCGACGAGGTCTGGCGCGATTTCAATAATCGCATCGGATCGTTATTCGGCCGCAAAGGCGGGGGCGGCAATAATCGCCCGGGCGGCAATCGGGGCGGCATGACGCCGCCGTCGCCGCGCGGTGCACGCATCGGACTGGGAGTGATCGCCCTGGTCGCGGTCGGCATCTGGGCAGCCAGCGGCTTCTATATCGTCCAGGAAGGCCAGGTTGCCGTCGTCACCCAGTTCGGCAAATACAAGAGCACGTCGCAGGCCGGTTTCCAATGGCGCCTGCCGTACCCCATTCAAAGCCACGAAATCGTCAACGTCTCGCAACTGCGTACGTTCGAAGTCGGTTTCCGTGGCGGTTCGCGCAACAAGGTCCTGCCCGAAGCGCTGATGCTCACGACGGACGAGAACATCGTCGACATGCAGTTCGTCGTGCAGTATCGCCTGCGTGCGGATGGCGCACCTGATTACCTCTTCATGACCCGCGACCCGGACGACTCCGTGCGCCAGGCGTCTGAAACCGCCATGCGCGAAGTGGTCGGCAAGCAGTCCATGGACTTTGTCCTGTACGAAGGCCGTACCACCGTGGCCTCGCAGGTCCAGGCACTGATGCAGCAGATCCTCGACCGCTACCAGACTGGTGTGCAGGTCAGCACGGTCGCCATCCAGAACGTGCAGCCGCCCGAACAGGTGCAAGCCGCGTTCGACGACGCCGTCAAGGCCGGCCAAGACCGCGAGCGCCAGATCAACGAAGGCCAGGCCTACGCCAACCAGGTCGTGCCGCTGGCCAGTGGCCAGGCCTCGCGCATGACCGAGCAGGCCGAAGGCTACAAGGCCAAGGTCGTCGGCGACGCGCAAGGTAATACCGCGCGCTTCACCAGCATCCTGGGCGAATACGAGAAGTCGCCCGTCGTCATGCGCCAGCGCATGTACCTGGAGAGCATGCAGGACATCTTCACGCGCGCCAGCAAGGTCATGGTCGACACCAAGAGCAACAACAACATGCTGTATCTGCCCTTGGACAAGATCATGCATCTGGCGGCTCAAGACGCCAGCAAGTCCGCGGTAGGCAACCCCGGTTCGCCTGCACTGATCAGCCCGCCCGTCCAGCCGCCTCTGCGTGGCAATGCGGTGCCGGCCCCCCAGCCTTCCGGCAGCAGCAATAGCAACGCGCTGCCCCGCGACCGTACGTCGCGCTAACCCGGAGGAGTCCTGATCATGCAACGTCTTATGCCTATCCTGGTCGGCCTGCTCATCGTGCTGGCCGCCCTTTCTTCCTGCGTGTTCGTGGTGCGCGAGCGCGACTACGCCCTGGTGTTCTCGCTGGGTGAAGTGCGCAAGGTCATCAGCGAACCCGGCCTGTACTTCAAGGCGCCGCCGCCGTTCCAGAACGTGGTGACGCTGGACAAGCGCATCCTCACCATCGAAACCAACGAAGCCGAGCGTATCCAGACTTCCGAAAAGAAGAACCTGCTGATCGACTCGTACGTCAAGTGGCGCATCGCGGATCCCCGCCTGTACTACGTGACCTTCGGCGGCAACGAGCGTGCGGCGCAAGAGCGCCTGCAAGCCCAGATCCGCGATGCGCTCAACGCCTCGGTCAACGTGCGCACCGTGCGCGACGTGGTCTCGACCGAACGCGACAAGATCATGGCCGAAATCCTGACCAACGTCGCCAAGCGCGCCGAGCCCCTGGGCGTGCAGATCGTCGACGTGCGTCTGCGTCGCATCGAGTTCGCGCCCGAGATCTCGGAATCGGTGTACCGCCGCATGGAAGCGGAGCGTACCCGCGTCGCCAACGAGCTGCGTTCCATCGGCGCCGCCGAGGGCGAGAAGATCCGCGCCGAAGCCGATCGTCAGCGTGAAGTGATCGTGGCCCAGGCCTATGCCAAGGCCCAGGGCATCATGGGCGAGGGCGATGCCGCCGCCGCCGCGATCTACGCGCAGGCCTACGGCAAGAACCCGCAGTTCTACACGTACTACAAGAGCCTGGAAGCCTACCGCGCTTCGTTCTCCAAGCCGGGCGACGTGCTGGTGGTCGACCCCAGCTCCAGCTTCTTCCAGTTCATGAAGGACCCGGCGGGCCAGGCCCTGGCGCCGGTCACCGTGCCTGCCGCGAAGTAAGGCTTTACCGCCCGCGGCAACGCAAAAGCCCCTTGGTTGAACTGACCCCAAGAAGTTGGACAGTAAGAAGCTAAGGGCCGAAGGCCTGGGTCCGGTATTGAACCGGACTCAGGCCTTTTAGCTTGAGCTTGATGCGGTGGTGATTGTAGTAGTGGATGT
>PJUB01000252.1_pt1 | contig 30859 bp, 30 predicted proteins | sample 1512141 | NCBI WGS metagenome assembly PJUB01 (sample SAMN08177677, study PRJNA422409) | Soil metagenome, whole genome shotgun sequencing project. | isolation source: Soil enriched on filter paper: alkali lignin treatment | place: USA: Madison | collected 2015-01-15 | reverse complement strand
TCACAACTAATGCCAGTGATGCGTCGTCTCATCGATGCTGGCATCTTGGATTTTGACCCGCAGGCGAATTACATTTGGATCAAAGATTGGTGGGACCACAATTCCGCCAAGATGGCAGTGGCAACAACCCTTAGGAAAAAGACACTCGAGCAAATAGCGGCACTGCCCCAAGGCTGGCGTGACGCTTACGTGAATGACTTTATCGATCGACTGCCTATCGAGGATCCGCTGCGCAATACGGTAGCCAAAGCCCTTGGATACGGTCCATATAGGCTATCGACACCCTATGCGGGCCCAGACGACGGCCGGACGTCCATTCCAGCCGAAGCAAAAGACATCCATAGAAATCAATCGATTAGCAACGGGCATACCCCAGCGACAGCCTATCACCAGGGTATGGGCAGGGGGCCGGGTAACACTACTACTAACACTAACCCTATCTATAACCCTACTACTACAACGAGAACCGACGACGATCTTCAGTACCCTACCGCGCTGGTCCCCGCTGAGAAACTGTCGATCCAAAACTTGCTTACCGACGTCCAATCAGCTGATGCGCAAGCATTGCTTGACGAACTGGACGGGGCCATCAAGACACCCGGAACCATCAGAAAGACGAAGGTCGCCTATTTCAAAGGAATCCTTGAACGCCACCGCACAGGGGGATTCGTGCCGTCTGCTGGCATCCCGATAGCGACCAGAAGAGAACGCCTGGCAGCGACCCAAGATATGTCGCGCGCTTCGGAATCAGCACCACTCAGCAAAGCTGAATCCCAAGCCCGGCTTCAAGAAATCAAAGCCCAACTGGAGCTGCATACGAGGATGCCGAAATGACGCGCAAGACCACACTCAGCATCCGCCTGGATGGTGATCTGAAGCAGCGTTGGCAGGCACTTTGTCTTCGACAAGGCAGCACGCCCAGCGACGGCCTGCGGCAGATCATTGTCCGCCTTCTCAACGGTTCGGCAACGGACGCTTCGCCCACTCCATCAAAACACGAGCAGCCCGATACTTCGCGTCGCCGCTTGGAACTCCGCCTGACCGAGACGGAATATGCCCGTATCGAAGCACTAGCCTTGCAGCAGGGCATGTCAGCCAATCGCTGGGTCATCCACCTGATACGGGCCAATCTCAGCGGCGAACCACAGTTCGGCATGACAGAGCTACGGACGCTGGGCGAATCGAATTCACGGCTGCTGGCCATCGGTCGCAACCTGAACCAGATCGCCCGGCATATGAACGCAGGACGCGCGCTGGAGACGGTGGTAACCGCTGAGCGTATCGACACACTGACCCGTCATATCAAAACCCACACCGCGCGGGTGGCAGACATCATGCGCGCCAACATTGACCGCTGGAGGCTGGAATGAGTCTGGTCATCGATGGAATTTTGAAGGACTGGGGCGAACGCATCTATACCAAGCCCGTGACCAGCCAAGGCATTAAGCGCACGGTGACGCGGTCACGTACTTCGCCGCCCTCCAAGCCTCTGCTGCTGACCGGCAGTGCTCGGGTCCGTGACAAGTTGATGCTGACCACTCGCAAAGCGCCCGAAGTCATGGTGAAGATCTCCGGCGGCGGCAAAGGCATCGCGCAGGTGAAAGCGCACCTCGACTACATATCGCGCAACGGCCTGGTAGCGTTGGAGAATGAAGACGGTGAAGTCATCCTTGGCCGTGAGGCCGTGCAGGACGTGCGCGACGAATGGAAAAGCGGCCAGTACGGGTTGCCTGATAACGGCTCGCGCCGTGAAACGTTCAATATCGTGCTGTCCATGCCACCCGGCACCGATCGACGCGCAGTGAATGACGCTATCCGTGCATTCGCGAAAACGGAGTTCGGCGCCAACCACGCGTATGTCTTCGCCATCCATGACGACGAAGCCCATCCCCACGGCCACCTTTGCGTTAAGGCGCTCGGTCTCGACGGTAGCCGGCTCAACCCACGAAAGGCGGACCTGCAACGATGGAGGGAACGCTTCGCCGAGGCGCTGCGTGAACAAGGCATCGAGGCCAATGCCACACCGCGTAGGGCACGGTCTAACACCCATGCTACGGTCAAGCAGGCAACGCGACATGCCGCCAAGCGGGGCAAGAGCGCCAAAGCGGCCGAGCGGGAACAACGCGGGCTTTCCGGCGTTTCACGTGCCATCAGGAATGGCTACGGGCACATTGCGAAAGCCTTGGCCGCGGGTGGCATGGAGGACAAATCGCTTGCCCTGGAAATTGTCCGGTTCCTTGATCCCTCGCAGGACAGGACGCTACAGGTCCCACAGCGTAGCCAGAGCAGCACAGAAGTGATCAAGGATGCCCAGCAACAGGACAAGACCAACCATCCAGGCAAAGGCGACCTGAGCCGTTGCTCGATTGCGCAAGAAGGACCATAAGATGGCTTTACGCTACGCCGCGCTGCAAGACTACTGTGATGATCCAGCGCGCACCGGTGATGTACAGGTCATTCTGTATGCGCACTACTGGAAGGGCTTTGCCTTGGCCGTGCAGGACGGCACTACAGAGCACCGCGTCATGGACGACAAGGGTCGACCGTACCGGTTCCGAACCGTAGAAATGGCCTTGGCGGAACTGGCGAACATCTCGTATCTATCGGACCGCATCATCATTGACCGTCGCGCGTGGTCGCCGTAGTCGGAAACTACTTTGCATTAACCGTAAGTACAATCAACTTCGGTTGTACCTTTAACCACAACGAACGTTGCACCGCCCCAAGGACGCCTAGCGTACCGGGTGCCGACCCGAAAAGAAGGGTTCCGACCGCCGAGAGCAGATCGGCCGCTTAGTCGCCCCAAGAACGCTTTGTCGTACTGGGCGCGGTCCCTGAACAGACCGACAGACCGGACAGCACGGTCCTACGTTCGCCCTCAATCTCTCAGGAGTGGCGAACATGAAGAAACTATCAGCCTCTTGCATTCTGGCCGTCGGCATTGCCGCGTCCTCGGCCGCCTTCGCACAAATCCCCGTGACAGATGGCGCTTCCATCGCCAAGAGCGTGGAAAACCAGATCGAAACGATGGCGAAGTGGAAGATGCAGTACGACCAGATGGTCAGCCAGATCGACCAGATGAAACAGCAATACGCTGCGGTCACTGGCGCGCGCGGCATGGGCGAACTGTTCAACAACCCGCAGCTGCGTGACTACCTGCCGCAAGACTGGCAAGACGTCTATGACAGCGTGAAATCAGGCGGCTATGCCGGCCTGAGCGGGCGCGCTGAAGCCATCTACGACAACAACAAGGTTTATGACGCATGCACCGGCTTTGCCTCGACAGAGCAGCGCACCAACTGCGAAGCGCAAGCCGTCAAAGGCGCGCAAGACAAAGCCTTTGCGCTCGATGCCTACGACGCGGCGAAAAACCGCCTCAGTCAAATCGACCAGTTGATGCAGCAGATCAACCAGACGCAGGACCCGAAAGCCATTGCTGAACTTCAAGGCCGCATCGCAGCCGAGCAGGCCATGATTCAGAACGAGCAGACCAAGCTACAGATGTACCAGATGGTCGCGGCAGCCGAAGACCGCCTACAGCAGCAACGGCGGAAGGAGATCAACGCAAAGATTGTTGATCAACGGGGCTACCCCACTCTTCAAGTCTTCAACCCGCTTGCACGCTAAGGAGAACATCATGGCTCCGTTCTACGCAATCACACTGGTTCCAGTGGTAACGCTATGCCTTGCCATCTATCGCTTCTGGGCTTGCGCTCGCCGCCTGAGTCCCGAGTATTACCGAGAGCTTTTGCGGCGTGCGCCGCTGATGAGAAGCCTGGATGTCGTGGCTATCGGTATGGCTGCTTTCACGGCCTACTACGCGGCCATGGGCTGGTTTGGATTCACACTGCCGTTCATTGATGAAGAACCGTTGCCGCCTTGGATGAACATCATCCTGTCTGCCGTCACATCCATTGCGTGCATCGGCATCGTTTGGACAAATGCGCCGAATCGCTTCACACAGCCGACATGGGGCGGCATGCGCGAAAGTGTCGTGCGAACCCTCGCAGCGTTACGGATCATTGAGGCCACCGAAGTGGCCCACGCACTCGACATCATCAACGCACGCGAGGCACACAAATGAAAAGCATCCTCTTCCCTTTCTTCATCACACTCACGCTCGCAGCTTGCGGCGACAACACCGCCGTTCAAACCGTCGATTGGTACAAGGCGCATGCCCACGAACGCAACGCGATGATCGCGAAATGCGAAGCCAGTCCTGGCGAGCTCGCCGCGTCCGCCAACTGCATCAACGCCAAGACAGCGGCAAACCATCTGGCCGTCGACAAGCGAGGCTATGTCGACCTGACACCGATCAATCCGCTCAAGGGAGGTCAATAACATGGGATTCGCCTTATTCCAGTGGATAGGCAGCAGCGTCGATGCGATGCTGAACACCTTCGTATCGGAAACCGCTTCGAACGTCATCCTCGGCTTTCAAATGCTGATGCTGACCGGCGTCACGCTTTACATCACCTTGACTGGCTACGCCATCAGCGCGGGCGCGGTTGAAGCTCCGTTTCAGACCTTCATCAAGCAGTGCATGAAGATCCTCATCATCACGGCATTCTGCATGACAGCTGATTCTTACACCGCCACTGTTGTGTCGGCCATTCAAGGCCTGGAGACAGGTCTCGCCGACATCATGTCCACGTCTAACGCTCAAGCGACAAGCATCTATCAGGTGCTGGATAACTCGGCGGACAAAGGGCTTAACGTGGCTTACGACATGCTAGGCAAAGTCGCAAAGCGCGAGTTCTACGAACTAGGTCATATGTTCTGGGATGCCCTGAATGCACTCATGATGGCCATTGCCGTGTTTCTTATTCATTTGCCTGCGGCCGCGACCATCATCATGGCAAAGCTCGGTCTCGGAATAATGCTTGGTCTCGGACCACTATTTATCGCGGCGCTAATGTTTCCAGTCACCGCGAAATGGTTCGACAAATGGTTTGAGCAGGCGCTGGCCTACATCCTTGAAATTGCCATCACAATGGTTGTCGTGTCTATCGGTGTGGCGCTATTCAAGGCGCTGTTCGACAGGGTAATAAGGACGACCACGGACAATCCCATCAATTCGTTTGTGCAGATCATCGTTCTTGCCTTGATCATCTTCTTCGCGCAAAGAAAAACGAGTGGCCTTGGGGCGAGACTGGCTGGCGGCATCGCCTTTGACGCTGTGACATTCAGGAGCATGGCGCAGGGTATTGGCAACGTGGTGAATCCTAAGACGACTCGCCGCGATATGCAGTCGGGCATGATGGTTACTGCTGGCCGAACCAACCACATGATCGCAGGCAACACCATGTGGAATCCAGCCTATCGGCAACACGTCTTGCAGAACATGGGCAAGAACTGGGGACCGGCAACGGGCGGCTCCGTCAACGGTAAGTGATGTGCATGTTGCGTCCGCATAGGCCTCGTCATCAGCGAGGCCTTTTGATTCATGGGCGCACATATCTCCGCGCTACGCTTGGGCAACCCCTTCGGTTGCATCCCGCGTCCGTTCTTGCCGGACTGGCCGCGGGGGCAGGCCCAGCGGCTTCGCCTTGTTCCTCCCCCGGCCGATAGGCTGCATAGCTTCCAGAGGCATCAAGGGTGAAGGCTTCGCCCGGGATCCTCACCCGTTCCCTGCGCTGCGCTTCGGGCTGCGGCTTCCGGTCCCGCCCTTGACACCTCTTCCGGCCAAACGGCGTCAGTAGCGGTGCTATCAAGCGGATGACGGGTCAAGGGGTTGGCGCGGCCCGCAGCCCACAGGGCGAGGACACGGCCCCTTGACGCGGCGGAAGCGCCCCACGCTATGCCCGGGGGCAGGAGTTCCGGGCCAAGGGCCCGCAACCCCTGCTCCCGAGGCTCCCGCCGGCGAGGGTGGAGAGTCCAGAGAGGCAAAGCCTCTTTGGAAACTACGGCTAGTACGCAGCCGATATTGGCGTCCATAGCAGGTAAAACAAGACAATTTCAGCGCACCACCTCTGTGGCTGCGCGTACCTAAACCAAAATACCCGTACCTCTTGTAAAATCGAGTTACCTACAGCAAGGAGACACCATGGCTGGCGGAGGTAAATGCGGGCTACAGCCCCACAGAACCATATCGGATACCGAACGCAGCCGACGCCAATCGGCTGTTAACTATGCGCGGGTCTCCGTCGGTCTAGAAGGTTTCTCGCTCAGTGAAGCAGATGAGGCCCACGCCCAGCGTTTCATCGATGGTGAGATAAGCCTACAAGAGTTTGTGCAGCCACGTGCTGACGCATCAGGGCGCTCAAAGTCTTCGTCATGACGAAGAAATTTAGGATTTGGGGACTAGTGCAGGATAGGCTGTCGCCGGGTTTTGTATCACGGTTTAGTGAAAGCACGTCGAAGTAATAACATGCGGCAGGAATGAGGAGAGCTACCATGGAAGGAAGAACGTGCCCATCTTTCGAAGATGAACAGCCTCAAGCTAACCGGCTCCGGCGAGATGTAATTGTTTGGCCTCATGCTTTTGGGGACTCCTTCAGATCCGTGCGCAGTCATGAAAACGGGATATGCAAGCGGATATCTGTGCGCTACGCGCATCCTAGCCCGATGATGGCCCACATTGAGCTGAGGGACTGATGACCGCAGCGAAAACAACGAAGAAGAAGACTCCGAATCCGCGCCCGTCAATTAGTACGGCGTTCGAACTCGCTCTTTGCGTGGAAGTGGATCAAGTGTGTCCTAATTGTGGCGAACCTTTATTTATCTCAAAAAGGGGACGCCGCTATCGCGATTACGAAATTGCACACATCTATCCGCTCAACCCAACGGACGACGAAATTGATCTTCTTAAGAACGAAAAAAAATTAGCAGCCGACCCCAATCATGAGGATAACCTGATCCCCCTCTGCTTTAGTTGTCATAATATCTTCGACAACCCCAAGACGGTCGAAAATTATCGGGAACTCGTCGATAAAAAATTGGCATTAATCAAAAGAAAGAAGCAAAACGAAGTTTTTTTTCAGTTCCAAATTGAAAAAGATATTGCAAGCATCATTCAATCGTTAACTTCAGATGAAGTTCAATTTGAGTCATCGACCATACTCGAAGCCAAAAGGGTAGATGATAAGCTCGGCAGCAGTATTCCTCCTCTGACAAAGCAGAAGATAAAGAACGACGTAACCTCCTTCTATTTATTTGTTAGAGAACGCTTTGCGGACCTTGAACGTAGTGACCCCGGCAAGGCCGTACTAATTGCGACGCAGGTAAAAGCCTTTTATCAAAAGCAAAAGCTCATTACTTCGAATATACAGGAAATCTTCGATAACACTGTGCAGTGGATACGCAGCAAGCACCCGTCCACATCCCACCAGGTAGCCGAGGTGATTGTCGCCTTTTATATTCAAAACTGCGAGCTATTCGAATGATTACACCGAATAAATTTATTTCTTTCGATCAATCCGTACTGGCAAAATTGCCTGCTATGTTAGTCGATGATAAAACAATCGGCATTCACGATCTTTATACGAAAGTTTCGAACGCATTTGAAAATGTTGATGAGTTCATGTATGCCCTCGATGTGCTGTACATCCTCAACAAAATAAATGTCGACTTTGACCTGAAAACTGTTACCTATGCTGATTGAAATCCGATCCTCTCAATTCCGAGCTGGAAAAATTTCTTTCCATGCTGGGCTCAATGTTATTCTCGGAGATAAGAACGCGACAAATTCGATAGGAAAATCAACAGCGTTGATGATCGTCGATTTCGTATTCGGGGGCGACTCTTTCCTTGAATTCAACAAAGACGCAATTACTGAGTTGGGCCATCATCACTATGACTTTATCTTTCGATTTGAGGAAGAAGAGTTTTATTTTCAACGACAGACGATCAATCCTAAAGTTGTCTTTCGTTGTGACGTCGAGTTTAGGGCTATCGAAGAAGTCGACATCAAAGCCTACACAGCCTGGTTGAGAGAGAACTACCTCGGCGAACGACGTGACATAACGTTCCGTCAGATGGTAGGCCTGTTTTCGCGCGTCTGGCCCAAACCTAACGTGACCAACGTTCGTCACCCGTTGCATGCCATTCCCACTCAGAGTTCGTCTGAGTGTATTGGGAATCTAATTAAGTTCTTCGGTCGGTTTGACGAAATAGCTACCGCACAGTCGAACGCAGCAAAGAAGGAATCCGATAAGAAGGCACTTGACACAGCCTTCAAGCACTCGATCGTAGAAAAAATAAACAAATCAACCCATGCTAAGAATGTTGTTGAACTCGAGAAAATACAAGCAGAAGTTGAATCAATTAAAGCGGAGATTGCAAAATTCGCTTTGAACATCCGCGAAGTTGTCGACAAAAATCTGCTGGAGCTTAAAAACTCGAAAGACATGCTTCTGGCGCAGAGATTTAGCGTTCGCGCAAAGCTTCAGCGAACGGAGCGGAACTTAAAGGAAAGCAAGTTCATTCAAAGCAAACAATTCCAGGCGCTACAGGAATTTTTCCCGAATGTAAACAGCGAACGGATCGCCGATATCGAACTATTTCATAGCTCGCTCGCTGGAGTTTTGAAGGCGGAGCTCAAAGAAACCGAGAAAAATTTACAGGCCCAACTGAGTTCAGTAGACGCGGCGATTTCTGATATCGATGCGCAGATATCGGACAGACTAAAAAATTACGACAATCCCATTGCACTCATCGAGCGGGTATCATCACTTTCCGAAAAGTGGAATAGGCTAAAGCGAGAAAATAATCACTTCGAGAAGCAAGAGACTTTGCGCGAACAACTCGAAGGGTTGCGATCTGCCCTATCAGAATTGAAAATAGAGATATTAAAAGATATACAGGGGCAGATTAATAAAAAAATAAATGACATTGTGACTAGAGTATATGGTCAAAATGCAAAATCGCCTGTATTCAATGTGAATGAGAATAACTATGTCTATCAAATCGTGGACGATACGGGGACAGGTAAAGCGTATTCGAATTTGGTCATATTCGATCTAGCCATCTTTCATTTAACGGATTTGCCAATCCTGATTCACGACTCACCACTATTTAAGAATGTGGAAAATAGTGCTGTCGCAAAGCTAGTCGATGAATATTGTCAGTTTGAACGGCAAACATTTATCACATTGGATGAGGTCGAGAAGTATGGCCTTAAGGCAGCGGCGACGCTGCATAAACAAAGCGTACTCAAGCTCGACGATACTCATGTGTTGTACGTCAAGGACTGGCGAAAAAAGTAGCGGCGTTTTGCGCGTCCCTATGTCTGATACTGTACCGAGATCTCGGTACAGTACAGGTACAGTGATCAGTTTTCACCAATTCAGCTAAAATACGCTAACCTACTGATTCGAAACTAGTTTTACCTATTTCAACCTACTCTAGAATTCGCCGCATTTCTCTATAGAAACACTGTAAATCACCGACTCAAAATCCCCCGCCGCAAGGCGTGCCGGTTCGATTCCGGCCCCGGGCACCATCAAGAATATTCTCCGTGATTGCCACGCCCTGTATCCCGACAGCGGGATACGGCGATCTCGTTGCGCGCACACTCGCGTCACGAACTCATCGAGACAATTCAGTGGGTTCACCTGCTTCGATCCATCGCCCTGACCAATCGAAGTTCCAGTGCGTGCATGTGACCGCACGCTGTAAAAAGCGCGCTATTTGTCACCCGGCCCAATTCAGGCGGCCGGAAATTCGGCAAACTTGGCGCCTCAAGGGTGGACTTTGCCTTCCTGCATGTAGCTCCCCCATCAACTCGCTCCTGCCGACTGTCCGGGCGCCGCTCTCGCACCTTGCCATATCGGTAATTGCTATTTTTATTTGCTTTTGCGATAATTTCCCATGCACATCATCTTCAAGCGATCGTTGCGTGAGTTCTGGCTGACCCATCCCGGGTCCACCAACTCCCTGCTTCATTGGCACACGACGCTGGACCACGCAGAGGCCGCTGATTTCTCGGCGCTGAAGACGGTGTTCAACACGGTGGACTGGGTCGGCGGCCTTGTGGTTTTCGACATAGGCGGCAACAAGTACCGCATCGTTGCCGATGTGGTGTTCCGATCGCAGACCGTCTTCATCAAGTACGTTTTCACGCATAAGGAGTACGACTCATGGAAGCCGTAATCCCCGACCTGACCGAAGTGGCCCGCAGCTATGCCGAATTCCGCGCAATCGCGGGCGTGGGTGCGATCCGCAATGAAGCAGACTACGACCGCGCGCTTGCGTTGATCGAGGCGATCCTGGATAAAACGCGCGGCCTGCCTGCACGCGAAGACCCCTCGCATCCGCTGGCGGATCTGCTCGATCTGCTGACGGCGGCGGTGCATGAATACGAGGCCGATCACCACGCCATCCCGGCGTCATCGCCCCGTGAGGTGCTGCGCTTTCTGATGGATCAGCACGGGCTGAACCAATCCGACCTGCCCGAGGTGGGCAGCCAGAGCGTCATGTCCGAGATTCTGGCAGGCCGCCGGATGCTCAACACCCGCCAGATTGCCGCATTGGTCGAGCGCTTTCACGTTCGGGCGGATGCCTTCATAGAACGCGCAGACACGCATTGAGAGAGCGGTCCCGCCCCACAGCAACGGGCAGGACCTTCTCCCCTTCTCAATGCCGCCCCCACCTACCCTCGTAATACACCCAGTGCCCATGCCGCTGGCGCCATTCCGGCCCGTGGTACACGTACCCGCGCCGCGCCGGTAGCCACACGCCTTCGATCCAGGCGTGGCGTCCGCCAACCCATTCCCAATGGCCGGGCGCCCAGACGTAGCCCACGCGGGGCGGCGGCACGACCTCGATCCGGGGTGGCGGCGGCGCCACGTCGATGCTGATGGCCACGCCGGCCTGCGCCACACGCGGCACGCTCAGCGCCCCCAAGGACAACACCACCGCGGCACCCGCGGTCATCGCGGCTTTGAAAAGGCTTTTCATAACGGTTTCTCCCTTGCAATCGCCGCGTTCGACGAGGCGAGCGCGGTGAGGCTAGTGTGCGCGGCGGGAATTATCGAAACGGTTACGCGGCGGGGGCGGGTGGTTTCAGGCGGTTTCGGCGGCGGGCCGGGGTGGGTGCGGCTCTACCGCCCGCTCCCCATAAATTCCGCCCAGTGGATTTAAGGGGAATTCCCCGATTCTCCGCCCCCAGCCCGGCCGATACCATTCGGCGCACTTCCGCCGGCTGGCGGGATGAAATCCATACGTTGCGCCCCTCGCGCGGAGACACCATGAGAACTTTGACCACTGTCGCGGCAGGCGCCGCGTTGCTTCTTTCGTCGTGGGGCGCCAGCGCGGGCGTGACGTTCGAAAGCGTCAAGAACAAGGGCTTCGTCCAATGCGGCGTGTCCACGGGCGTGGCGGGGTTTTCGGTCAATGACAGCAAGGGCGGCTGGATGGGGCTGGACGTGGACCTGTGCCGCGCGCTGGCCGTGACCATGTTCGGCGACGCGTCCAAGGCCAAGATCATGGCGGTGAGCGCCGTGCAGCGCTTTACCGCCTTGCAATCGGGCGAAGTGGACGTCCTGCCGCGCAACACCACCTTGTCCCTGACGCGCGACACCACGCTGGGCCTGATCGGCGTGGGCGTGAACTACTACGACAGCCAGGGCATCATGGTGAACAAGTCGCTGAACGTGAAAAGCGCCAAGGAGCTGGACGGCGCCACGGTCTGCGTGCAGCCGGGCACCACCACCGAACTGAACCTGGCCGACTGGTTCCGTTCGCAGAACATCGTGTTCAAACCCGTGGTGGTGGAACGCCTGGACGAGATCATCCGCGCCTTCGCCGTGGGCCGCTGTGACGCCTTCACGGGCGACAAATCCCAGTTGGCGGCCGCGCGCAGCAACCTGGCCAACCCCGAGCAATACGACATCCTGCCCGAGAACTTCTCGAAGGAACCGCTGGGCCCGATGGTGCGCCAGGGCGACGAGCAATGGTTCAACGTGGTTCGCTGGACGATGTTCGCGATGCTGGAAGCGGAAGAGTATGGCGTGACGTCCAAGAACGTCGACGAGATGCTCAAAAGCACCAATCCGAACGTGCAGCGCCTTCTGGGCGTGACGCCGGGCATGGGCAAGAACCTGGGCGTGGATGACAAGTGGGCCTACAACGTCATCAAGACGATTGGCAATTACGGCGAGAGCTTCGAGAAGAACCTGGGCGAGACCAGCCCGCTGAAGCTGGCGCGGGGCTTGAATGCGTCGTACCGCCAGGGCGGGCTGATGTATGGGTGGCCGGTCCGCTAGGAACGTCCCGCCCGGAAAAACGAGCGCCGTGTGCGCTCGTTTTTTTTGCCTGCCGCGTGGGTGACGCATGGCATTGCGGGGCGCCGCACCCGGATGTCACTTACGTAGTATCGTTGACGGCCCCGGCCTTTCCGCTTCCCTCAGGTACATGTCTTCTTCATCGATCTCCGTTCAATTCATCCCCACAGGTTTTGTTCCGACCGACGAACAGAGAAAGATCCAGGCGTCACGGCATCGCATCAATCTGGTGCTGGCCAATGCGGGTGCGGCCAAGACCACGACGCTGGCGCTGCGCATCGGCGAAGCCATCAGCAAGGGAACCGCGCCGGAAGAGATCCTGGCGCTGACGTTCACCGACGAAGCCAGGCAGGTGCTGCAGGCACGCCTGACGGCTGTGGGCATCGCGTACAACACGGCCCGGCGGGTTCGCGTGCAGACGGTCGAGGAATTTGCGCGGCAGGTGCTGGCCGGGATGGAAGATGCCGTGCCGAGCGCGTTGGCGTCGGTGCGGGAACAGAAGGCGTTCGCGCTGGATGCGTTGGAGAACGTCGCCCCCAATAATCCGGACCGGGGCGATGTGCTGGATATCCGCACCCACAACACGGCGGTCAGCCAGTTTCTGGAGAATCTGCTCAAACTGAAGGCCACCATGACCCTCATGCGTGGCGGCGAAGGCAACGACGCGGAATTTGCCGCGGAAGGCCTTGCCATTCCGGTGACCGATTATCTGTGGGCCATCGAATATGAAAAACTGCGCATCGACCTGTTCGGGTATGTCGAGGCGCGCGGTTTTTTCGATGCCACGTATGACCTAGCCTGCGCGCTGCGCACGACGCCTGAACTGCACCAGGCCCTGCCCGCCTGCAAGCTTGTCGTCTGCGACGAGCTGCACGACATCAACGAAGCGTCTTTCTGCATCATCGAGACGCTGTTGAATGTCCACCAGCCTTACTTTGTAGGCGTGGGGGATAAGGACCAGGTGATTTATTCACACCTGGGCGCGGACGATGCCTTTTTGCAGTATCGAATTGCGGCCAGCTTTCCGGACTGCGCGACGTTTCCGCTGTCGATGACCTACCGCCATGGTCCGCACCTGGCGTACGCCATGGAAGCGTTCAAGAACAAGGCGGTGGAGTCGAATCTGCCGCTGCGCACGGAGATTATCGAGACTGCCTATGCCGACCTGCCCGGCGCCTGCGGGCAACAGGTCGTCCAGGCCGTTCTTCAATGGAAGCAGGACGGCAAGCCGCTGGATGCCTGCTGCATTCTGTTTCGCGACCAGCATCAATCCATCGACGTCGAAAACGCGCTGATGCAGGCGCAGGTGCAATATCGCACGCTGACGATGCACAGCTATCTGCAACGCGACGAAATCCTGTTCCTGCGCGGCATGCTGGCGATTGCGCTGGGCGATTTTCATAACGTAGCGTCGCCCGAAACCCGGGCCGCCGTCGTGGAAGCGCTGGCGACGTTTGCCGAGGTGCCGCTGACGCCGCAAGAACTCAGCGAAGCCAAGGCGACGATCGCGCGGGACCCCGCCACGCTGGAGTATTTCTTCGAGGGCCAGATCAAGCGTGTCGGCAACCCGGCCGCCCGGGCACGCATCGAACAGGCGGTGGAATATCTGCGCAGCCTGGAGCCGGCCGCTCCCGCCCATGCCGCGCTGGAAGCGGTCTGCAACTTCGTGGAAATGGAAAAACTGGCGCAGCGCCTGTATGTCCACCCGTACGAGGCCTCTGTCGTGACCAAATGCGTGAGCGGCTTCATCGGCACGGCGCGCAACTTGAACCAGAACCTGACCGACTTTTCCGCATGGATCGGAACCGCGGAGAAAGGCGCCGGCGCGCGGCCGGGCAAGGCCACGGTGTTGCTGGACTGCGTGGCCAACGTCAAGGGCAAGGAATTCGACCACGTGATCCTGCCTTTTCTGGATCAGGGCGAGTTTCCGAATCCGCTGCGTGCCCTGGCTGAAGAGGAAAACCTCTTTTATGTCGCCGCCACGCGGGCAAAATCCCGGCTGACGCTGGTGATGGCCGAAGACCCCGCACGGCGCAGCCCGTTCATCGCCCGGATGCAACTGGCGGGCACGCTCAGCCGCGCCAACCATGCCGTTCGCCGCAATGTCGGCGCGCCCACCGCAACCGCGGGCCGCCGCGACCTGAAGGTGGCCTACGCCAACAAGGACGCGGTGAAGTCGCTGGGCGCGCAATGGGATCGCACCCGGAAGGTCTGGTACGTCCCCGACCACCTGGACCTGGAGCCGTTCAGGAACTGGCTGGCCGAGCCGTGATCCGTCCCCGCCATGGCTTTTCCGTAGGCCCGTTTATGATGTCGGGGTAGCGAGTCCGCGCAAATGCGGTACTCTCCCCTCCCCAATCATTCCCCCCGCAAGGAGCCCAACATGGCACAAGCCTCCGCCCGCCACATCCTCGTCTCGACCGAAGCCCGCGCCAACGAACTGAAGACGGCCATCGCCAACGGCGCCGACTTCGCTCAAGTCGCCAAGGAAAACTCCAGCTGCCCGTCCAGCCGCGACGGCGGCAACCTGGGCACGTTCGGCCCGGGCCAGATGGTCAAGGAATTCGACACCGTGGTGTTCAGCGCCCCGGTCGGCGAAGTCCAGGGCCCCGTGAAGACGCAGTTCGGCTATCACCTGGTTGAAGTGACCAGCCGCAAGGACTAAGTCCCCGCTGCTGCACGACAAAAGGCCGCCGCCAGGGTTTCCTGGCGGCGGCCTTGTTCATGGATTGAACGCTTGTCGTGCCGCAGGCGTCCGGCTGCGGGCTTATCCCGCTGGCCACGCGCCCCTACAGCAGATACAACCTGAACGGGTACGCGTAGTAGATCTGTTCGGTCCGGTTCACCCGGCCTTCGAACTCTTTGTAGAGCTGCCTGCGGGTCTGGTACAGGGCGTCCATCGGGGCCGCGCCCTTGTTCAGGCCGCCAAAGAAATAGCGCAGCGTGAGCGTGGAGGAATGCCCGGCTTCGTTGCTGATGAGCGGCGCCACGTAATGACGCGCGCCGCTGCGGCGGGCGGCGTCGATGAAGGCCTTGCTCATGGCCAGCTGGCTGGCGTCCAGGTAGACCAGCTTGAAGGCGGCGCCTTGCAGGTCCTTGGCATACAGGTCGTCTTCGCCCAGGCCGATGGCGTCGTTTTCGTCTTTTTCGGGCTTGCCCCAGGTGGGGCTGACGACGCCTTCGCCGCTGATCAGCAGGAAATCGTAGCGGCTGCGGGCGAACATGTCGGGCGTGGCGGTGCTGATGCGCTGGAAGGTCGAGCCGGGATAGAGTTTCTGCACGTCACCGGTGGCGTCGTCGGGATCCGTTTCCAGGTCGCGCAGGATGAAACCCTTGGACTGCGGGCCAAGTCCTTTGACGGAAGGGGTGCGCCCGTCCGCGGCCGCAGCCTGAATCGCAGAGCCGCCGCCCAGCTTGTCGAAGCTGAACGCGACCGGCTTCAACACGAACAACGGCACCCCGTCGACGGGCAGCAGGTCCAGCGCGAAATGCATGGACGTGGGTTCGATCTGGAAGATGACGCACGGCGCCTTGCGCAGGCCAGGCAGCAGCGGGCCGAAGAGTTCGTGGGACAGCACCGCCATGCGCGCGTCGAACCGCGCATCCAGCCGCCGGTTTTCTTCGAGCATGTCGTAGACGCGGCGAAACTCGCGGGACAGGATGCCGGCCGAGCGCTCGGGGTTGACGGTCTGCGTGACGGCGTCGAATTCGGCTTGCAGGGCCAGGCGGTCATCTTGCTGATGCACGCCGATGTGCATGCAGCGCTCGGGCGCGGTCGGGGCGACTATGCCGGCGGCCGGGGTGGCCTCGACCGCCGCGGCGGCGATACCGGGCAAGGCGCCAGCCAATAGCGCCGCGCAGGCCAGCAAGACGCCGGACAGGCGTTGGGAAAGCAGCCCGAAGCGGCAGGCGGCGGTGGGGGTCATGAATGAGACGTCTCTCGAAAACCAGACTCGCCCATGCTACGCACGAACCTTGTTAAGGTCTGTGAAGTTTGCGGCTGACTTTGTCGATGACGCAGGGGGCCATGGCATGGGGCATCACCCTGCCAGGCGATGCGTCCCATGATTGCGCCCAGCCGTGCGCTGCATCGCAGCACCGGATTCCCTATCAATTGATAATTTCTGTTCAGGTGACAGCCCGGACACCCTGCGACAGAATGGCCTGCACCCGGAGGAGACAACCGGGCCCCGCGAAAAACACAGAAGGTGCCAGGCCATGAAGCAGTCCAGGAACAAGGTCATCATCACCTGCGCCATCACCGGCTCGGTCCATACGCCGTCGATGTCGCCCCACCTGCCCGTCACGCCCGACCAGATCGCCCAATCGGCGATCGAGGCGGCCGAAGCCGGCGCGGCCATCGTGCACCTGCACGCGCGCCAACCGGATACGGGGCAACCCACGCAGGACCCGGCGCTGTACGCGCAGTTCCTGCCGCGCATCAAGGCCGCGAGCGACGTAGTGATCAACATCACCACCGGGGGATCGCCCATTCTGCCGCTGGCCGACCGCATGGCGCCCGCCCTGCGGTTCAAGCCGGAAGTGGCCTCGCTGAACATGGGGTCGATGAACTTCGGCATGTACGAGTTGCTGGAACGCTTCAAGGAATTCCGGCACGCCTGGGAACGCCCCTACCTGGAAGGCAGCAACGACCTGATCTTCAAGAACACGTTCAAGGACATCGAGCACATCCTCAGGTCGTGCAACGACAACGGCACGCGCTTCGAGATCGAATGCTACGACATCGGCCACCTGTACACGGCGGCGCACTTCGTGGACCGCGGGCTGCTCAAGCCGCCGTTCCTGATCCAGTCGGTATTCGGGATTCGCGGCGGCATCGGCACGCACCCCGAAGACGTGATGATGATGAAACGCACGGCCGACCGGCTGTTTGGCGATGACTACACCTGGTCGGTGCTGGCCGCCGGCCGCAAGCAGATTCCGCTGGCGACCCAGGCCGCGACGATGGGCGGCAATGTGCGCGTGGGGCTGGAAGACTCGCTGTGGGACGGGCCGGGCGAACTGGCGAAGTCCAACGCGGACCAGGTGCGGCGCATCCGCAAGATCCTGGAAGGGTTGTCGTTGCAGGTAGCGACACCGGACGACGCGCGCCAGGCCTTGCAGCTGAAGGGCGGCAGCAACGTCGCGTTCTGAACGCGTCGGGCATGCCTGCGCGCACGCCGGCCAGGCGGGCGCGATAACAACATCCAAGGGAGACAACACCATGAACAAGACATTGTGCGCGGCCGCGCTGGCCACGGCGCTGGGCTGGGGCGCCGCGGCGCAGGCCGATGACGGCGTGATCCGCATCGGCTTCATCACCGATATGTCCGGGCTGTCGGCGGACGCGGACGGCCCGGGCGGCGCCGAGGCCATCAAGATGGCGATTGCCGATTTCGGCGGCACGGTGGCGGGCAAGAAGATCGAGGTGCTGGTGGCCGACCATCAGAACCGCGCAGATATCGCCTCGTCGCGCGCTCGGGAATGGCTGGACCAGAAAGGCGTGAACATGCTGATCGCCGGGGCCAATTCGGCGGCGGCGCTGGCGATGGCCAAGGTGGCCGAAGAAAAGAAGACGCCCTTTTTCGTGGTGAGCGCGGGTGCGTCGGAACTGACCAATTCGCAGTGCACGCCCTACACGGTGCATTACGTGTACGACACCGTGTCGCTGGCCCGCGGCACCGCGCGCGCCATGCTCAAGGAAGGCAACAAGGACTGGTATTTCCTGACGGTGGACCATGCCTTTGGCCAGGCGCTGGAACGCGATGCGTCGGCGGTGGTCACGGCCGACGGCGGCACCGTCAAAGGCCGCGTGCGCCATCCGCTGAACACCGCCGACTTCTCGTCGTTCATCCTGCAGGCGCAGGCATCGGGCGCGACGGTGCTGGGGCTGGCGAACTCGGCCAGCGACACCAGCAACGCGGTCAAGGCGGCCGCGGAATTCGGCCTGACGCCCAAGATGAAGATCGCCGGCCTGCTGGTGCTGATCACCGATATCCACGCACTGGGCCTGCAAGCCGCGCAGGGCATGTACCTGACCACGGCGTGGTACTGGGACCAGGACGACGCCTCGCGCCAGTGGGCCGCGCGCTTCGAAGAGCGGATGAAGAAAAAGCCCTCGATGCTGCAAGCGGGCGACTATTCCGCCGCCACCACCTACTTGAAGGCCGTGGCCGCCACCAAGACGACGGACGGCGACACGGTGATGAAGTGGCTGAAGGCCAACCCGGTGAACGACTTCTTCGTCAAGGACGGCAAGATTCGCGCCGACGGGCTGATGCAGCACGACATGTTCCTGATGCAGGTGAAGACCCCGGCCGAATCCAAGGGGCCGTGGGACTACTACAAGCTGGTGGCTCGCGCCCCGGGTGACCAGATCTACACGTCGCCCGCCGAATCGACCTGCCGGCTGATGAAGCCCTGACCCGAAGGAGTATTCGAATGGCTGTGAAAAATCCTGTTCCCGCAGACATCGGCACCCTGCCCGTGGACCTGGCCGGCAAGCGCGTGATCGTGACGGCAGGCGCCGGCGGCATCGGCGCCGCCATCGCCGGTGCATTCGCGGCCCGCGGCGCGCGGGTCCATGTGTGCGATGTGGACGAGCAGGCCCTCGCGGCCTGCCCCCACCCGTGGTTGCGCGCCGACGTCAGCCGCCGCGATGAAATCGACCGCTACATGCAGGCCGCGCTGGAGCACCTGGGCGGCCTGGACGTGCTGGTCAACAACGCCGGCATCGCCGGCCCCACGGCTGGCATCGCCGACATCGCACCCGACGCCCTGGAAGCGACGCTGGACATCAACCTGGCCGCGCAATTCCATACCGTGCGGCACGCGTTGCCGGCGCTGCGCCAGGCGGGCGGCGGCAGCATCATCAACATCAGCTCGGTGGCGGGGCGCATGGGCGTGCCGATGCGCACCCCTTACGCGGCCACCAAATGGGGCGTGGTGGGCCTGACCCGCTCGCTGGCGGTGGAGCTGGGCGGCTACGGCATCCGCGTCAATGCGCTGCTGCCCGGACTGGTAGCCGGGCCGCGCATCGATCGGGTGATCGAGGCGCGCGCCCGGAACATGGGCCTGACGGTAGAAGAAGAAACCCGCCTGGAACTGGCCGGTGTCAGCCTGGGCCAGTTCGTCCGCGCGGCCGACATCGCCAACATGGCGTTGTTCCTGGCCAGCCCGTTTGGCGCGATGATCAGCGGCCAGGCGATCAGCATCGACGGCGACTTGCAGTCGCTGCCCTGGCAACCGCCCGCGGATTGAGGCGCCCCTGGGGCCCTGTAGTGTTACAGGCCCCAGTCCAACAGCTGGATGGTATTGGCATAAACGCCCTGCCGGCGCGCCTGGGCGCCGGCATGCAAGGCTTCCAGCAGGCGCTCGGCCACGTCTTGATTGGCGCTGTCCTTGCGGGTGATCAGCAGAAAATCGAACCACTGGCGCGACGTCAGCGGCAAGGCCACCAGATCCGGATAGGCCGACACGATGTCGGACGCCGACAGCGCATTGACCAGGCTGATGCCGCGCACCGCCCTGACCGTCCCCGCCAGCAACGTCATGTGCGCCTGCATGCCGGACCGCAGCTGTAGCGTATCGGCGATGTCGCCCTGGGGCATGACGTAGTCCGACCACAAGGGCTGCACATACGTGTCCGGTGCGATATCCGCCACGGCCACCGTGCTGCCGCCTGCCAGCGGATGGTCGCGATGGGCAATCGCCATGACCTCGGTGCGCAGGAACGGCCTGAAACTCAGGCGCGCGCTGTCTTGCGACACGGCGCCCAGCCCGACATCGGCGCGCATGGTTTCCACCGCGCTGATGAGCTGCACAGACGACTCCAGATCGATCGAGAACGGCCGGGTGCCGTTGGCCTGCACGTAGCGGCGCACGGCGTCGGACGCGTAGTCCAGCGCCAACGCGGGCGACGTCGCGATGCGCAGGCTGCGGCCGCCGAACTGTTCGATGCTGTGCAGGGCTTCGTCGATTCGCACCAGTTCGTCCAGCACGAACTTGGCCTCGCTGTACAGGTACTGGCCGGCCTCGGTGGGGCGCAGCGTCTTGTGGGACCGGTCGAACAGCAGCACGCCGGTGGCGGCTTCCAGCCGCGAAATGGCGTGGCTGACTGCCGGCTGCGTCAGGTGCATGGCCTGCGCGGCCTGGCGGGTCGACCCCGTCATGACCACGGTGTAGAAGATACGCAGGTCGTGGATGTTGAAGTTGCGCTTCATGCGAAATCGCGGCTCCCGGTAGAACACGGCCGGCGGGGCCACGCCCCGCCCGGTTCCTGATTCTAGGGGGTATCACGGCTGATCCGCCCGTCGCCACACGGGAAATCCGTCCGGCAACGGGCAAGCGCCTGGCGTTACACCTGGTCTTCCGAGTAGATGCCGGCCGAAATGGTGGAACTGCCCACGATCAGCTCGCCGTACAGCAGCGGCACGGGATTACCCTGTGCCGTCGTGTTCACCGGGCCGTTGAAGTTGTACGACGCGCCGTTGTTGGGCCCGTCCTTGGCGCTCAACGCCCGCTGCTGGGGGCTCAGCATCTGGACCAGGCCCCCAAGGGCCATGGCCATGCCCATCGACGCCATGGCGCCCGAGAGCGTCATGGCACCCCAGGCGATGGCGTTCAAACCAGGAATGAAGGACGCGACGATCAACGCCACCCCCACCACCACCTGCATCAGGCCGCCGCGCTTGGCGCCCGTCGGCATGGGCGCGATGCGGATGTCTTCGTTGCCTGCCGGCCGCGCAAGCTCGTCTTCGCCCAAGTTGCGCCGGCCGATGAAGCAGGCGTAGCGCACCCCCTTGGATTCGCTGTCGAGCAGGCGGTTTTCAAAGCCGGGCAGCAGGACGCACAGCGCACGGATCGCCTCGGACGTGCTGGACACGGCCAGCCGGTGCAACCGGCCAAACTCCGCGCCCAGCCTGCCGTAGAGGCGGATGGTTGTCAGTTGTTGTGTCATGGTCTGCGCTCGCCAGGTGTCGCTAGGCCGTCGGCAGCGGCTCGGCGCCGCTGCCGACGGTTTTCGGAAAGCGCTGCTTGACGTGGTTGCATTGCGCCACCCACTGCGCCACTTCGTCGGGCAAGACCTGGCCCGACGATTGCAGATGCTGGGCGAACTTCATGATCGCGTCGAGCTGGTCGCCGATGGCGGGATAGGCGCGTGCGCGCAGCGGCGCATACGGTTCATAGTGCCGGATTTTCAACGGTGAACTCCTTGTTCAGATAGGGCCAGGCCCGGACGACGATTCGATAGGTGCCAGGTTGGTCGAAAGCCAGTTCAGCGACGGGCTCGTCGCAGGGGTAGTCGACGCCACCGATGTCGATGGTGCTGGGCACCGGCAAGCCGGACAGCGTTCCGCCATCGAGGACCGCCGGGTTCTGCGGCCGCGGCGTCAGGACGCCCTGTTTCACATAATGCGTGTCGGGATCGCTGCGGCCGTCGACCCATTGCTGTTGGTTGTGCTGGCCGGTGGCGACGATGCAGTCGTGCGGCCCGCTCATCACACCGACGATGCGGCCGTCGGCGTCGTAGAAAGAAACAGTTTCCATGTCTTTACCTCTTGACCATCAGGGCAAGCAGCCGAAGCGGCGCATTGCCGGTGTAGCCCTCGGAATTCACGGTGATGGTCGACGTTCCCGCTGGCAACTGCGTCACCGCCATGACCGACAAGGGCATCGTGTTGTAAATGAGACCGCCACCCTCATTGGGCGTCGTGGAGGTATAGGAAGGCTCCACTCGATCCAGTTGGACATTGTTCGCGAGTATCCTCAGTGCGCTAGGCTGGGATGGATACCCGCCGCGATAGGCAATGATGACGGCGGGCCCCGCCACGTTGCTGACCAGCGACACCGAGCCAGCGCCTGTGCCAGACCACGCCACCGGTATCGTCACCGCGTTACCCGCGATGGCCAGCGTATCCACCTGCGCGTCGATGATGTGCGCGCGCTTGATGTAGGCCTGACCGATATTGGCCACCTTGGCGTTGAACGACCCGGTATCGATCCGTTCCGCGCTCATGAACCCCGCGTTGATCTTGCCTGCCTCCAGGCTCTGGATCATCGCGTTGGTGATCCGACCCGTGCCGATCACCGCATCGTTGATGAAGGTCTGCCCCCCCTGGATCACGAAGGGCGTGGTGGTCTGGCCGTTCGCCAGGTTCAACAGCGCCAGGCGGTCCGCCAGGAAATACACCGAGCTCTGCACCGTCCCGTCGGGCTGGGCGTAGGCGCCCATCGACATGCCGGCCGCATAGATATCACCGCCTTTCGTGATCTGGGCGCGGATGCTGTAGGTGGCCTTCAGCTGGCCGTCTACATCGACCAACGCGGAGCGGGTCTCTTGCACCCCGGCAGCCGCGCCGTTGGCGGTCGCCATGACCGTATCCACGCGCGAGGCCAATGCACCATCCTCGTCGGCGCGCTTGATTTCCTCTGCGGTGATCGCCGCCCGGGTTTCCTCCAGGCCGTCGGTCAGGCCGTCGATGGTGCCGACCAGTTCCTTGGCCAGCTCGTCGCGGCTGATCTGGCCGTTCAGGTATTCCAGGATCTCGCTGGCCTGCCAGCTGGCCTCGCCCATCACGCCCTGCTCGCCCGGATACCAGGCGCCGATCTCGCCGTTCAGCGCAACGATGCGCCCCCAGAAGTAGAAACGCTTGCCGGCCGACAGCCCCATCAAGGTGTGGGCGCTTTGCGGGAAGGCATAGTCGCCCAGCTTGATGGCGCTGGCACGGTCGTTGGATGCGCTGTACCAGATCTCGGTACGCTGCGCCGTGAAACGCCCTTCCGGGAAGGCCCAGCGCAGGTCGATGCCGAACACCAGCGATTTGGTGGCCAGCAACGCCAGCGCGGGCGGCGGCGCGATGTCGCCTTCGAGCTTCGTCTCGGTGGAATTGACCCACACCGACGAGACGTCCGCCACGTTGATGGCGCGTATGCGTGCCACATAGGCGCCGGCACGGATGTCCGGCAGTTCCAGGGTCAGCGCGCCGGTGCGGCCCGCTTCGACCCAGTCGGAATTGTCGCGGCGCCATTGCACCTGATAGGCCACGGCCGACGCCGCCGCGTCCCAGCTGATCACACCGACGTGGCGCGCCATGCCCTGGTCGATCACCGAGCGCGAAGCCAGGCGGATGTTCGTGGGCGCCGGCTGCACGGACGGCGGCACCACGGTGATGGGCTTGGGGTCCAGGCGGGTGCCGAAGTCCACGTTATCGAACTTGCCGGGCTCGTGCTGCACCGCCGAAATCTCGGCAACCAGGCCTTCCTTGCGTTTCACGCTGAGCACGCGGAAGGTCTGCGCCGACAGCACTTCGGATTCCAGCGTCCAGACGCACTCGGCCTCGGGCGCCTGCGAGAACGGCGTGGTGACGGTGATGTGCAGCACCGTGCCGGGCAGGCCCACCAGATCGGCCGTCAGTTCGGTGGAATCGACCGTGAAGACGGTGTTGTCCGCCGTCAGGCCCGTACCCACCGCCTTGGCGACCACGCGGGTTTCCGACAGGCCGTTGGGCAGGTTGACCGTCAGCCGGTCGCCGGGGCGCACGCCCAGTTCGGCATCCACCGTGATCTTGCTGGCGCTGCCTTCATGGATGCGGCCGCCGATGCGGCGGCCGCCCAGGTGCTGGTCGGCCACACGGATGACGCTGCCCGGCCGCACGCGGCAGGCGTCCAGCCCCACCGAGAACGTCACCGAACGCGTTTCCATGTTGGACGTCAGCAGCATCCACTTGCCAATGCGATGCGCCTGGCCGCGCGACGTGCAGCCAAAGCCCGTCACTTCGATCTGCTGGATGCCGTAGCGCGCAATGCCTTCGCGATTCTCGACGTATTCGACCTTCTGGCGGCCCATTTCGGACATGTCGTTCCAGGACACCAGCGCCACCGTGTAGCGCGTGGTCAGCGCCGACCCGACGTAGTTGAACTTGCCTTCGACCACGTTGGCCGACGAGAAGGTGTAGACCGGATCGCCCGGCATGTCGGCCGACGCGAACACTGCGGCGTTGGCCCAATAGGCCATGCCGCGAAAGATCGACGCGAAGTCCTGTACCACGCGGTAGGCGTCGGCCGCCTGCTGCAGATACACGTTGCAGGTAAAGCGCGGTTCCTTGCCGCCAAAGCCGTCGTCGACCATCTCGTCGCAATAGCGCCCGATCTGGTACAGGCCCCACTTGTCCAGCCAGCCGGCGGGCACGCGGGTGCCCAGGCCATAGCGGTCGTTGCTGATCAGGTCGTAGAACACCCAGGCCGGGTTGTTGGTCCAGGCCAGCTTGAAGGTGCCGTCCCACACGCCGTCGTAGCTGCGCAGGTCCGTGTGGTAGTTGGAGGGCACCCGGATGATGCGGCCGCGCACGTGGTAGGCGCGGGTCGGGATGCTCTGGAACTGCGAGGCATCGATCTTGATGCCCACCACGGCCGACATCGGATAGCGCAACTTGGCATCGACGATCTCGGTCACCGTATCCACCATCGTCCGGTCGGAGATGGTGTTGCTGTTGGCGTTGGGCGTGATGCGGCGCACGCGGATGTTCCAGCCTTGGCGCGCGCGCGGCAGGTCGATGCGATGCGAACGGGTATAGCGCTGCGTGGTCTTGCCATCGAAGGCGGTGGACAGCACCACCTGGTAGCCGGCGCCGTCGGTGTTCACCTCGATCAGGTATTCCACCCGATAACCGTTGATGTCGCCGTTCTTGGTGTCCGCGCGGCTCAGGCCTTCCACGGCCAGCGTGATGCGCACAGCGGACGCCTGCAGATTGGTGAACAGGCGGTTCCACGGCTGGCCGGACTTCAGCTCGGCATTGATGCCGATGGTGCTTTCCGACGCGGGAAAGCCGGGCAGCGGGTCCTGCAGCTGGGTACCCGTGCGAAAGTCGATGGACGCGCCGGTGAAGTTCAGCGAGCCGTCCTCGTTGGCCACGGGCGTGCCGTTCAGGTAGACGTCGCGCAAGGCGTTGTCCAGCCCGTGCACGGGGCCGTAGATCTCGCCTTCGCCCAGCAGGTCGATGACGCGGGCATAGGCGGTGCTGTGCAGGCTGTCCGGCGATTCCACCGGCGCACGGCCGCCGCCGCCCCCTTTGCCCTTGTGGCCGATAAGGTCCTGGCTGCCGGGCGCCCGCTTGCCGCCAAAAGCAAAGGCGCCCGAAGGCGCCTTGTTCCTGATGCGATGTCGTTGTTTCATACGTGGTCTTCCGAATAAATGCCTGCGGAGATCGTGGCGCTGCCGACGAACATTTCCCCGTACAGCAGCGGCACGGGATTGCCCTGCGCCGTGGTGTTAACGGGTCCGTTGAAGTTGTAGGAGGCGCCGTTTTCCGGGCCGTCCTTGGCGCTCAGCACGCGTTGCTGGGGCGACAGCATCTGGGCGACGCCGCCCAGCATCATCGACAGGCCCAGGGTTGCCGTAGCCTGCACCATGCCACCCGCCTGAAAAGCCGCCGCCAGGCCGCCGCTGTACCACGCCGCGGCCGCGATCAACACGGCGCCCAGCACGGTCTGGAACAAGCCGCCGTTCTTGGCGCCTGCCAGCACCGGTGCGATACGGATGGCATCCTCGCCCACCGGATACGCCAGCTCGTCTTCCGACAGGTTGCGACGGCCGGCAAAGCACGCAAATCGCACGCCGCGCGCGTCGCTATGCACCAGCGCCTTCTCGAAGCCGGGCAACAGCGCGCACAGCGCCCGCACGGCCTCGGCCGGGCTGGCGACCGCCAGCCGGTGCTCGCGGCCAAAGCGCGCGCCCAGCCAGCCGTATAGCCGCACCAAACGTAGTCTGTCGTTCATGCCATCCCCCCATGACGCAACACGACGCGGGTCGCCTCGCGCCAGAAACCGCCGTACACCACCCTTTCGGAATCACGTCCGTACAGGTGATGCAGCATGGCGTCCGGCAGCGGAAACAGGCCCGGCGCCTCGGCCAGCGGCTCGGCGCCGATGAAGACGCCCGCGTGATTGGCCCGGTCGGACCGCACCTGCATGATCACCACGTCGCCCGGCGCCATGGTCTCGTGCGACGCCAGCGGCCGAAAACCCGCTTCGGCGTAGTGGTCCATGTACAGATTGCCGGCGCGCCCCGCTTCCCACCAGCCGTCTTCGCGCGCGAAATCGGGCAGGCGGATGCCGCGTTCCCGGGCGTACCAGTCGCGCACCAGCGAATAGCAGTCCAGCACGCCATGGGCGAACTGGCGGCCCAACAGCGGTGCCTGGAAGCCCTCGGGCGTGAACCCGCGGATTTCGCCGGCCCGGATCTTGCCATCCAGGCCTTTTTCGACCGCCACGATGTACCAGGGCAGGCCCGAGGCCTCGCAGGCCACGCGGTCGGCTTCGCTGGGCACCGCCGCGGCATCCGGATGCGAATGCACCACCGCCGCGATCTTGCCGGTTTCCTCGGCGGCCGCGTAGTCTTCGGCCGACATCACGAAATGTTCTTCGCTGGCAGCCGTATTGCGGCACGGCACATACCATTCACGGCGGCCGGCCTTGACCACCAGCCCGCAGCATTCCTGCGGATACGTCGCCACGCCATGGTCGCGGATGGCCTGCATCGTGCTCTTGCGCATGCTTATCCCCTGACCAGGTCGGCGGACGGAAAGCCGCCGAAGTTGATGATTTCGTATTCGCCGAAGCGCTTCTTGCAATCCGACATCAGGCCGGAACACCGGTCCAGCGTCGGGTCGTCGACGGGCTTGCCGTCCAGGTCGAACATGCGGCTGCCGGTGTAGCCGCAATACGGACCGCGATAGCCGCCCTTGCGCAGCCACGCGCACACGCCCGCGATGATCGGCCGGTCGGGCAGCTTCTGCCCGTTGAAGTCCAGCGCGCTGGACAGCGAAAATTCCACCACCTGGGCGGTTTCCGCGGTCTTTTGCTGCACGATCCAGACTTCGGGCGGCAGCTCTTCCTGCGGATCCGCCGTCGGGTTGCCTGCCGGGAAGTTGGCCGCATCCAGGTACTTGCCCAGCGTGCGGTGCACCACCACCCGCGCCCCCACCAGGTCGTCCAGGTGGATGCACAGGGCCGAGATCACCCCGGCCAGCGGGTTGCCCTTTTCGTCCTGGCCGATGTTGCCTACGCGCAGGGTGGGCGACGGCTGCTGGCCTTCGCCCACCTGCTCGAAGCCTTCGGCCTGGATCGCCCAGGGGTCGTACTGTTTGCCTTGCCAGTAGATCGGGCCTACCTGCGTATAGCTGTGAAACCTCTGCACGGCGCCGCCGATTTCGCGGGCGTCCAGCTCGAACAGTTCTACCAGGGCGCCTGGTTCCAGCTTTTGTACGTCTGCGTTGATAGTCATTTCTATCCCTCCTCTTGCATCGAGGCAACGGGTTCGGATGCGGCCGCGCCGCCATCCAACTGTTCAAGCCGGTGCGTCAGGCTTTCAATCTTGCGATGCATCTCCTGCATCGCGCAGACCATGCGTGCAACCAGCTTCGAGCTGTCGACGCCTTGCAGCTTCATCCGCGGGCCCGAACCATGACCCTCTGGCATCACGGCGTCCTTCTCGCCGGACACAGCCAGGGGCACTACCTCTTGCAATTCATGCGCAATGAAGCCGTCCTGCAAACTGTCGTCCATCACCATCTTGAACGTGCGCGGACGCATCTTCAGAATCGACGCCAGCGCCCAAGGTCCTTCCATGTCTGCGACGTCGTACTTAACGCGATAGTCCGAAGTCGTGTAATAGGACGTAGCAGAAGGCGAGGTCTGGATAGAACCGACAAGACCACCCGCCGCGTTCGAGAAGCCGATGGCCACCGTGTCGTCCGCTCGCGGACTGTACAAGGTACCGAACCGGGTTCCACCCCCTTCGAAGTGGATCGCCTGCCTGACCAGATAGTTGCGGCTGTATTCGGGGCCGATAACCCACGTTGCCGCAGTATTGATCCGGCCGCACTCCTGGCCGACGGCTTCGAAGATCAGCGGCTGGAAAGCGCCGGTCCCTGTCCTGCCACTAGTGATGCGGGCGCCAGAGGGAAAACACTGCAGTGACAACAGGCTGGAATTCGCCCCGTTGTCTTGCCACACATTCAACCGGCTGCCACCCGCCGCGGTACCCGGCGCGATATTCAAGTTTGCCTCGCCGGCACTGCTTTGAAATACGCCGCCCGCATTGGGACCAAAGCCCATTACGCCTCGGACCTTCCAGGTCGCCGAGTCGAACGTGAGATCCTGGGCTACGCTCGGGTCATATTTCGCGTATGCGGTCCCATTCCAGCGATACCAACCCGCGCCGTCCACGTAGATGTCACCGCAATCCGCGGTGGGCATCTGAGCCGTGTTGCTCCAGGCACCCACGGCGCGCCAGGGATGCCAGGCACCGCTGGCGGGGTTGCCGTAGCGTGCGTACTTGCGCGGCTTCTGACCCGAAAAGAGCACAGAAATTTCCTGGCTGACCATACCGGCCGCCAGCCAGCGGACGTTCATATAACCGGCATTCACGGCGGCGCTTGCGGGCCAGTTCGAGCCTGCCGACATAGGCGTAGCCGTCCCCCAGGTGTAGAAGGTATTGTCCGCAACCAGCGTATTGGCGTCGGTTGCCGCAGTCAGGTAGACGTGCGTCATCGCCTGGTCGCTGCGGGCCAGCTCGAACCATGCACCCCAGGTTGCCACCCCTGCGCTAAGAAAACGATTCCGGATGAACTTGCGTGGATTGGCCAACAGGTAGGTCGTATATTCCTGATACACCGCATTGTTACTGCCGGGCCCGAATCTCACGGACAACAGACCGGCCAGGGGCGCAGGGTAGTTGACCCCGCCCGTCGCGCCCGCATTCGTGTTCTGGCTATAGTCGCCGGGGGTCGAAAAGTTGTTCAGATTCTCGGCAGCGCCCAACGGCGTCGCGTTTACGCCGGGAACCTGGTCTTGGGGGATCTTGCCATTGCCATCCAGGGTGGCCACACCGCCGGACGCCGCCAGTTGGCTTGAATCCAGGCTGGCCACCCAAGGAGACCAATTGCCGTTGATCAACGAACGGTTATAGACCTTGTTGCCATTGGCAGCGTAATACACTTGGCATACACCGGAAGTAAGGGCGGGGCCGCCCAGCGATACCCCCGATATGACCAGCAAATGGCCCGACTGGCCCACGGGATAGTTCGATCCGCCGGCCGCAATCGCCGACGTTCCGACTGCCCACAAGCCTCGTTGGGTATAGCTGTTCAGATCCTGAGCGCCCCCCATTGCACCCGCGTACGAGACCACAGTCGTGACATCTGCCAGCTCTTTCCACGCCGACCAGACGGTAGCCGACATGCGCACGCGCCAGAAGCGCTGCATGGCCGTCACGACGTTGGTGCGCGTTGTATAGACCTGGACCACGGGCGTACCGGTGGCGGTGACTTCCAGGAACCCCACATTGGCCACCGGATAGTTAGCACCCGCCGTCGCACCGGCGATGGTGGTCTGATAGAACGATCCGGGCGTCACGTATTCGTTCAGGTCGTGCGCCGTCGTGGGCAACGCAGCCGAGTACGCGGCAGGAATCTGTGCAACGGGCACCTTGCCGTTTGCGTCCAACGCCGCCAAGCCGTTCGCAGCCCCCTTTAGCGACAGCGCGGGCAGTTCCTGCCATGCTGCCCAGGTGCCACCGTAGAGCGATCGCCAGAAGCGCCGCGAATACGCGCCCGAACGGTACTGGGTGTACTCCTGGTAGACAAATGCGCTGTCCGCGGAGCCAGCCACCTCCAGAAGGCCCGCATTGGCGATCGGGTAGTTGCTGCCCGTTTGCGCATTGGCGTTCGTATGCTGGTGATAGCGCCCCGGAGCCGTGATCGTATTCAGGTCGACCGAAGCGCCGAGGGGCGCAGCATCCCAGACGCTGGCCAGATCGGCCTGCACCGCAGTGAAATTGGCGTTCACCTTCTGCAAGGCGACGCGCAGGGGATCGCCCGTCTGGTCGTTGTCGGTCTTGCCGACATTGATAGGTTGCGTATTCGCCATAGTGTTCAAGGCCTGAAGACTTGTTGGAAGGTGACGGCCAGCGTGTACATCTCGCCGCCTAGCGCCGTCAGGTCGTAATCCGTCGCGGAGTAGAACCCCGGCTCGCCAAGCGGCGGCTGCCACTGGAATCCGCGATAGCCGTGGTGCCTGTCCAGGAAGGCGATGATCGGACTGATCTGTGCTGCCGAGCCTGCGAACTGCAACGGCCAGGACGCGACCTTGTTGTTGATGCCATCGGCCGCCGACTGGCTGTAGCCATCGCCGAACTGCACGTTCAGCACGCGGAACTTGGTCCGGCCCTGTGGATTCACGCGCGGCGACCAGGTGAAGGTTTCGATTGCCATGTTCAAGCCCCTGCTAAACGGTTGTTGCTGGCCTGCCATGCCAGGCCACCCTGTCGATACGACTGCGTCATGCGACGGTCGACCAGTTGGTTGACGTATTCGCCGATCTGCTGGCCGAACTGCTTCCAGCCGCCTTCGCCCGACTCGGTTTCCGAATTGACGTTGCCGTCCTGCACATAGACGTTGACGGCGACCCCGCCACCCATCTGGCCGGTGTCGCCGGCTACGTTCGGGAAGGCCGCGCGAATGCCCAGCGAGCCGTCAGCGCCGCGATGCAGCGGCATGATGGCTTCGGGGCCGGCTTCGCCCATGACGCCCATGGGGAAGGCGACCGGGCTGCTGACCATGCCGTTGGTGAAGGCG
>PJUB01000250.1_pt1 | contig 30889 bp, 26 predicted proteins | sample 1512141 | NCBI WGS metagenome assembly PJUB01 (sample SAMN08177677, study PRJNA422409) | Soil metagenome, whole genome shotgun sequencing project. | isolation source: Soil enriched on filter paper: alkali lignin treatment | place: USA: Madison | collected 2015-01-15 | reverse complement strand
GGTCGAACGCGCCAGCGGTTCGCTGCTGGTGCGCAGCGCCGGTCCGCTCAAGCCCACCCATCACTGGCTGGACTACGCATCGGTCACCACCACCGAGAACTTCGTGCTGTGCGCCGCGGCGGCCGCTGGCGAATCCACCCTGACCAACGCCGCGTCCGAACCGCACGTGCAGGAATTCTGCCGCTTCATGGCCATGATGGGCGCCGACATCGACGGCATCGGTACCTCGCGCCTGACGGTGCGCGGCGGCGCGACGCTGCGCGGCGGTGAGTTCACCTTCGAAGAAGATTTCCACGAAATCACGACCTTCCTGGCGCTGGGCGCCATCACCGGCGGCGACGTGGTGGTGCGCAACAGCACGCCCGGCAATTTCCCGCTGATCGACCGCACCTTCGCCAAGTTCGGCGTGCAGATCGTGCACGAAAATGGCTGGTCGCGCGCGCTGCGCAACGGGCCCCTGAAGGTGCAGACGCCCTTCACCAGCAATGTGCTGACCAAGGTCGAAGCCGCGCCGTGGCCGTATTTTCCGGTGGACCTGCTGCCGATCTTCATCGCCCTGGGCGTGTGCGCCGAAGGCAACGCGATGTTCTGGAACAAGGTCTACGACGGCGCGCTGGGCTGGACGGGCGAGCTGTCCAAGTTCGGCGCCCATGTGTTTTCGTCCGACCCGCACCGGGTCATCACCTTTGGCGGCAACCCGCTGACGCCGGCGGTGGTCGAAAGCCCCTACATCATCCGGGTCGCGATCGCGCTGTTCATGATCGCCAGCAGCATCGACGGCCGCTCGGAAATCCGCAACGCCACGCCGATCCGCCGCGCCCACCCGCGCTTTGTCGAAAACCTGCGCAGCCTGGGCGTGCAGGTCGAATGGACCAGCGAGGAATAGGCCGGCTTTCCTATAATCGGAGGCTATCCCAGGCGGCGCCGCCGAGCGCCCCACCCCACCAGGACCCCGACATGCTTCCGATTACCCGCCAGGATATCCACGTGCCCACCCGGCAAGGCCGCCTTTTCGCGCGCCGCTGGGAACCGGCGGGCCAGGCCGCGACTGCGGCAGCGGATGGCGCTGCGGCGCCCGTCGTGCTGTTTCACGACTCGCTGGGCTGCGTGGACCTGTGGCGAGATTTTCCCGAGCACCTGGCTGCGGCCACCGGCCGCAGCGTCATCGCCTACGACCGACTGGGCTTTGGCCAGTCGGACCCCAACCCCGCCACGCTTGCCACGGGCTTCGTCGAAGCCGAGGCGCGCGAGGGCTTTCATGACCTGCGCCAGGCGCTGGCCATCGGCCGCTACATCGGCCTGGGCCACAGCGTGGGCGGCGGCATGGCGATCTGCGCCGCGGCCGCCTACCCCGACGACTGCGTGGCGCTCATCACCGAATCGGCCCAGGCGTTCGCCGAAGACCGCACGCTGGATGGCATTCGCGCGGCGCAACGCAATTTCGCCGACCCCGGCCAACTGGACCGGCTGAAGAAATACCACGGCGACAAGGCCGCCTGGGTGCTGGCCGCCTGGGTCGACACGTGGCTGTCGCCCGACTTCGCCGACTGGAATTTGAACGACACGCTGCGGCACGTGCGCTGCCCCGTCCTGGCGCTGCACGGCGAGCTGGACGAATACGGCTCCGCGGCGCATCCCGAGCGCATCGCGGGCCTGACCGGCGGCAAGCAGGCGTTGCTGGAAAACTGCGGCCACGTGCCGCATCGCGAACAGGAACGCATCGTGCTGGACCTGGCCAGCCATTGGCTGCAGGCCGTGGCCCACCGGTAGGCGGCCCGGCATCGCCCGACGCCGGTGTCTTTGCGAGGCCGGCCCTGTGCCCGCACGGCGGGACACCCGTGATACTTTAGTACCGCCCTGGCAGCGGCGCCGCGACATCGTCCGCCCAGCGCCACCTGCTCTACCCCAATCGCAATACCGGCCCCTCTCTACGGAGCACTAGGAACATGAGCCACCTGGTCTTGCTGCTGCTCGGCGTCGATTACCTGCACAAGCGCGCCCGCGCACTCGCCATCGTCGGCTGGCTGGTGCTGGCGGCCGGCGTCATCATCTTCATCGACGCACTGGATGGAGCGCTGTATTTTCCCCTGTACCTGTTTGCCGTGCTGTTCGTCATCGAAGGGCTGGCGACGCTGGCCATCGCCACATCCGGCGTGGGCGGCCAGCGGGTGCTGCGCTACGCCAAGGGCGTGTTCGTGCTGGCGGCCGGCATCATGATCCTGGCCGGCCACCATCATGGCCACTTCCTGCTGTCGATGATCTTCGGCCTGCTGTTCCTGGCGGACGGGCTGCTGCAGTGCATCGCCGCCTACGTGGTGCGCTATCCGCGCTGGCGCTACGTGTTTGCGTCCGGCGTGGTCGAAGTCCTGCTGGCGATCTTCTTCTTCCAGCCCTACCCCACCCATTACGTCGGCACGGTGCCGTACTGCCTGGGCCTGTTCCTGGCGTTTTCGGGCATGAAGCTGGTGTGGCTGGCGCGCCGGGTGCGCAGCCTGGATTCCAATCCCGCGCTGGCCGACAACCCGCGTCCCGACTTCATGCCCACCCGTGTCGATGGCCCCGCCCAGACCGTGTTCGACGGGCCGCCGCTGGCCAGCGAACGGGCCTTGACGGTGCATGTCTGGACGCCGTCGGGCTCGGCCAAGACGGCCACGCGCAACTACCCGGTGCTGGACCGCTACATCGCCGCGGTCGACATCAACGGCGTCGTGTCCACCGGCCACGCCGCGCTGGAATCGCCCGAAGGCGTGTACATCAGCCTGTACCCCGCCCAGGAAATCGACCATTCGCCGGAACAATTCGGCACGCTGCTGCGCGCCACCGCCGACAACAACGTACCCGGCGTGTACCAGCCCGATTACGCCACCGAGTCCCGCGCCTGGTGCCCGTCGACCATGCAGGTGCGCATCCGCAACTACGACGCAGCCAAGCTGCAGGCGTTCTGGGACGTATACCGCCAGACCGAGATCTACAACCTGACGCACCGCAACTGTTCCAGCTCGGTGTCGGCGGCGCTGGAAGCGGCGCTGGATGGCGTGGTGGGCCGCCTGCACGGCCCGAAGGCGGGCTGGGGCGTGCTGCTGCGCCTGTTGCTCACGCCCGAACTCTGGGTGGCCGCGCAGATCCGCAAGCGCGCCCTGACCATGGCCTGGACCCCGGGCCTGACGCTGGACTACGCCCGCGCGCTGAGCATGCTGGCCGATCCCCGGCCGTTCGGCTGGTGGAAGATGTCGCAGGCGGCCATTCGCCAGATCGCGGCGCTGCGTGCCGGCTGGCGCCGCCAGGACCGCGAGGCAGGCGCCCGCAACGCGCAGGCGCAACCGTGATGGCGGCTGTCGCCGCGGGCCTGGTCATCATGGCCGGCGCGCTCTGGGGCGCGCTGGCGTTGTGGTTCCAGCCGTTGGCGGGCGGGCGCGGGCGCCCCCTGCTGCCCATCGTCTGGCTGGCGCTGGCGGCGGTTGCGCTGATCGGGCTGGCCACCGGCCACACGCTGCCGGCCTGGGCTTTCGGCGCGCTGCTGCTGGCGTTGCTGGCCTGGTGGCGCTGGGGGGTGCGGCCGTCCAACGACCGCGAGTGGATTCCGGAAGTCGCCCGCATCACGCACGGGTCGCTGCAAGGCGATACGCTGACCCTGCACAACGTGCGCAACTTCAACTGGCGCAGCGCCACCGATTACGACGAGCGCTGGGAAACGCGCACCTACGACCTGTCGCGCCTGGCCTCGGTGGACCTGGCCTTGTCGTACTGGGGCCGGCCGGCCGTCGCGCATGCGCTGGTGTCGTTCGGCTTCACCGATGGGCAGCAGGTGGTGTTTTCGGTCGAAATCCGCCGCAAGCTGCACGACAAGTTCTCGGAAATCGGCGGGTTCTTTCGCCGGTACGAACTGTCGGTGCTGGCGTCGGCCGAAGAGGACAGCCTGCGCGTACGCACCAATGTCCGCGGCGAAGACGGCTACCTGTATCGGGTGCACATGCCGGAAGGCGCAGCCCGCAAGCTGCTGCTGTCGTATGTGGACACGGCCAGCCAGTTGGCGCGCTGCCCCCGCTTCTACAACACGCTGACGGCCAACTGCATCACCATCATCTACCAGCTGGCCGACAAGATCGTGCCGGGCCTGCCGCTGGACTACCGGCTGCTGCTCTCGGGCTATCTGCCCGAGTACCTGTACCGGCTGGGTGCGCTGGAAGGCGCGGACAGTGCGGCGGCCTATCGACAAGCCGGCCGCTACACCGAGCGTGCCCGCGCCACCACCGACCCGGCGCGGTACTCGCGCAACATCCGGCTGGGCGTGCCCGGCATCCCCCCATGATTGCGCGGGCGATGGCGCGGCCGGCCCAGGCCCGTCAGGTCAGGTTCAAGCCCCCATCCGACAGCAGGATTTCCCCCGTCAGGTAATCGGACTGCACCAGCAACGCCACGGCCTGCGCAATGTCGTCGGGGCTGGCGGCGCGGCGCATCGGCGCACGTTCCTTCCAGAGCTGCTGGGCCGCCGTCCAGTCCTGCGTCATCGGCGTATCCACCAGGCCGGGCGCCACCGCATTGACGCGGATGGCCGGCGCCAGCGATACGGCCAGCAGCCGGGTCACGTGGTTCAGCGCGGCCTTGGCGGCGGCGTACGGAATGGACGCGCCCTTGGGCCGCACCCCGGCGTGTGAACTGACATTGACGACACACGCCGGCTTGCCGCCCGCCGCCGAGGCCAGCAGCGCCGCCTGCGCCTCGGCCACCAGGCGAAAGGGCGCCACCACGTTCACCTCGTGCATCGCGTGCCAGACCTGCGGCGTGGCGGCGGCCAGGTCGCCATGAGGAATGACGCGGCTGATGCCGGCGTTGTTGACCAGCACGTCCAACCGCCCCCAGGCGGCCACGGCCTCGCGCACCAGCCGGACCCGGTCGGCATCCACGGCCAGGTCCGCCTGCACGTAGATGGCCGAACCCAGTTCGGCGGCCAACGCGTGGCCGGCATCGGCCGAACGGCGCGAATGCAAGACGATGGAATAGCCCTCGCGCGACAAGCGCCGGGCGATGGCGGCGCCGATACCGGACGTGGATCCGGTGACCAGCGCGACGGGAGCGGAATGCGGCATGAGCGTCCGTTATGAAAAAGCGTGGCCCGCGCCAGGCGGACAGCAGCGAATGAAGGCCAGAAGGCGTTCCGTGATGGCCGCCGGATGATCCATGCTGGGCAGATGCGCGGCGTCGACCGATTCGTACGCCTCGCCCTGGGGCAGCATCTGCGCGACGCTGCGTGCGCGTTCCTGGATGTGGGGAAAATCCAGATTGCCCCACATCACCAGCGCGGGCGCCGTGAATTCCTGCAGGCGCGAGTACGCCGCCACGTTGTCCTGGCTGGCACCCGCGGGCGCTGCGCGCAGCGCCCGCCCATGCATGTCCAGGAATTGCTCGCGCACCGATCCGGCGACGCGGCCTTCCGCGGCCAGGGGGCCGTCCAGGAACAAGCGCGCTTTCAGGCGGTTCACCTGATCGATATCGCGCGCGGCCTCGGCCGCCTTCAACGGCGCCATCAGCGCTTGCAGCGCGGGCGGCAGCGCCGCTTCGGGCGCGCCGGCCACGGTCGGCGATATCAGCACCAGGCCGCGCACCGAGGCCGGGTGCAGCAGCGCCGCGTCCAGGGCGATGCGTGCGCCTTGCGAGCATCCCACCAGGATCACCGGCTTGCCCCCGGCGGCTGCCTCGATGACGGCCATCAGGTCAGCCACGGCCGAATGTTCCTCGGCCTGTCCGCGTGTGTCGCCGAAGCCGCGACGGTCGTAGGCGATGGCCTGGCAGCTTGCCGCGATGCCTGCCATCTGGGGCCGCCACATGCGGCGATCGCAGATGGACGCATGCAGAAACACGACGGGATCACCACGACCAACGGTTTCGCCAGCCAGCACGGCATGGCCGTTGGCGACGTCAAAACGAGAATGCATGGCCTAACCTCGCAGGCGCCGGAATGAGCGGCAATCTTACCCCCGGCCGGATGACGCCAGGCTGTCCAGGTAGGCACACAGCATGTCGCCCAGCGCCCCGGCATACGCGTCGATTTCCTGGGCGGTGCGCGGGCTTTCCGAGAATTGCTTGCCGACCGAGCTGAACGTGGTGGTGATCAGGTCGCCGGCCAGCGCGCGGGTGGCCTCGGGTGTGTGCGGCAGCGCTTCGCGCAGAAAGGCCTGGACGATGCGGGCGCCCTCTTCCTTGGTGGCCTTGGCCTCGGGCGCATCGCGGTACAGCGGCGCGGCGTCGTTGAGCGCCACGCGCATCACGGCCTCTTCGCATTCGGAATGCAGGAACGTGCGCACCAGCGTGCGCAGGCGCTCGCGCGGGGGCTGGCTGGCGTCTGCGAGAATGCCGCGCAACAGGCCGGACGTCTGCGCCCATTCCTCCATCTGCAGGCGATACAGGATGGCGGCCTTGTTGGGAAAGTACTGGTAGAGCGAGCCGATGCTGACGCCGGCCTTTTCCGCGACGCGGGCGGTGGTGAAGCGCTGTGCGCCTTCCTTGGCCAGAACCTGAGCCCCGGCTTGCAGGATGGCGGCGACCAGCTCCGCCGAACGGGCCTGCTGAGGCTGTTTTCGCTCTGAAAGCCGGGCGCTGCGGCGTGTGGTCATGGGGTGCCCCGAAATGCGAATAGAGAAATGCGACGAATTCGTCGTATTCTAAACCCGTACCGGCGGCGCTTGCACGGACCGTGCTGAAAGCCCTTTGACGCTGCCGCACTCGCTCACCTGACAACGGATACCCGCATGACCAATACCCTGACTGCTTCCCCCGTGGCCCCGCTGCTGGACCTGCTGTTCACGCAGGCCGATGCGTCGTGGTCCACCGCCGACCCGGCCCTGGCCACGATGTCCGACGCCGAGCGGGCGCGGCTGATGCGCAGCAAGACCGACTACCGCGATTTCTACGGCCGCATGAAGGACCTGCCGCTGGCCGTCTCGCCCGAAACCGGCACGCTGCTCTACATGCTGGCGCGCAGCGGCAACGCGCGTCAGATCGTGGAATTCGGCACCTCGTTCGGCATCTCGACGCTGCACCTGGCGGCGGCGCTGCGCGACAACGGCGGTGGCCGCCTGATCACCAGCGAGTTCGAGCCGTCCAAGGTGGTGCGCGCCCGTGAAAACCTGATCGCGGGCGGCCTGTCCGACCTGGTGGAATTCCGCCAGGGCGACGCGCTGCAGACGCTGGCCAGCGATCTGCCGGACACGATCGACCTGGTGCTGCTGGACGGCGCCAAGGCGCTGTATTCCGACATCCTGGCGCTGCTGGAAAGCCGCCTGCGCCCGGGGGCAATGATCGTGGCCGACAACGCCGACTGCTGCCCCGAATACCTGGCCCGCGTGCGGTCGCCGGAATCGGGCTACCTGTCCACCCCGTTCAGCGGCGACGTCGAAGTGTCGATGCGGCTGGGCTGACGCGCCGCGCGGGTCGGCTCCGAGCGTCCCAGGCATACGAACACGATCAGCGCGGTCAGCACGGTCACCGCCGACAGCCCCCACAGCAGGCTCGCGAAAGCCTGGCCCGATGCCAGCACCAACACGGCGCGCTCCGCCGTGGGCAATAGCTGTGCGGCCGCGCCGAAATCGCCCGCCACCAGCCGCTGGGCGGCCTCGGCGACGTGCGTGGCCCCACCGGGAACCGACGCCGCGATGTGACGCGTCGTCAGCCCGGCCAGCACGCCGCTGACGATGGCCAGGGCCACGCCCTCGCCCGCCACCCGCGTGGTGCTGAAAATGCCCGTCGCCATGCCCGCGCGTTCCTTGGGCACGACGCTGACCGCCAGGCCGTCCATCAGCCCCCACGGCAGGCTGATGCCCACGCCGATCATCAGCATCGGACCGATGAAGGCCTGGGGTTCGCCCGCCGCCATGGCCAGGGCCAGCCATGCCAGGCCGCCGGCGGACACCAGCAGGCCGGCGCCGCAAATGACGGCGGGTGCCAGCCAGCGCGTCATCAGGCCGGCCGCCACCGGCAGCAGCAGCAACGGCGCCGACAGCGCGATCATCAGTCGGCCAGCAGCGATTTCGCTCAGCCCGTCCACGGCGATGAAACGCACCGGCAGCAGGATCAGCAGCACCACGAAGGCATAGGCCGGCGCGGCCGCCAGCCACTGCACGCCGACAAAGCGCGGATAGCGAAACAGCGTCAGGTCCAGCATCGGCCGTGCCGTGCGCAGTTCGATCCGCGTGAAAGCCACGAACAGCAGCAGCGCGCCCGCCAGCATCGAAAGCGTCAGCGGATCGCCCCACCCTTCTTGGGGCACCCGCATGATGCCCCACGTCAACAGTGCCAGCGCCGCAGTGAAGGCGGCCGCGCCGGGCCAGTCCAGCCGGCCCGCATCAGGGTCGCGCGATTCGCGCAGGCTGCGCGCACCCAGCACTAGTGCCACCCCCGCCAGGCCGGTCACCAGCAAGAAGATGCTGCGCCAGCCGTAGTGTTCGATCAGCCAGGCCGACGAAATCGGCCCGAACGACAGGCCCGCGCCGAAGCTCGCCCCCAGTAGGCTGAACGCCCGCATGCGCGGCAGGCCATCGAATTCCTGCGCCAGGGCGGCAGCCCCGCCCGAGAAGATCGCCGCGCCGCCCAGGCCTTGCACCGCACGCAACAGGTCAAAGCTGACGATGCCGGGCGCCTGGACGAGGCCGAGCGATGCCGCGATGAACACGGCCGTACCGGCCAGGAACACGCGGCGGCGGCCATAGCGGTCGGCCAGGGCGCCCGCCACCAGCAAGGCGCTGCCGAACGCCAGCATGAAGGCATTGGTGACCCAGTTCAGCGCCACCGGTTCGCCGCCCAGCGCCTGGGCGATGGACGGCAGCGCGATCGCCGGGCCGGTAAAGCTGAGCGGCATGGCCGCGCAAGCCAGGCATACGGCGATCAGGATCAGGGTCTTGCGGGCCGCAGCAAGCGGCGCAACAGGGGATGGGGACATGAAGAAACCAGAGGTAGACGCAACGGCATTGAAGATACTTGCGCACGACTTCCGGATAAATAGGGTAAAAATCCACACACAAGAGAATTAATTTCCGCAATGGAGCCCCCATGGACCGCTTGAGCGGCTTGATGCCGTTTGTCCGCAGCGCCGAGCTGGGTGGTTTTGCCGCCGCCGCCCGCGACCTGGACCTGTCGCCGTCCGCCGTCGGCAAGGCCGTGGCCAAGCTGGAAAAGGACCTGCACGTGCGCCTGTTCCAGCGCAGCACCCGCCGCATGCAGCTCACCGACGAAGGCCGGCTGTTCTACGAGCGCTGCAAGCGCATCCTGGAAGACCTGGACGATGCCCACGCCATGCTGTCGCAGACCCTGGAGGTGCCGCGTGGGCGGCTGCACGTGAGCGCGCCGCTGGTCAGCTATCACTTTCTCTTGCCCGTGCTGCCGGCCTTTGCGGCGCGCTATCCGGGCATCGAGCTGGACATGGATTTCAACGACCGCATCGTCGACCTGATCGGCGAGCGCGTCGACGTGGCGATCCGCAGCGGCGACCTGCCCGACTCGCGCCTGGCGGCGCGGCCGCTGGGCAAGTACCGGTTGCAGCTATGCGCGGCGCCGGCCTACCTGGCGCGGCATGGCGTGCCTGCACGGCCACGCGACCTGGAGCGGCATCGCGCCGTGCGCTTTCGCTACCCCAACGCGGGCACGCTGCAGGAATGGCCGCTGACGTTGTCCGCAGGCGAAGCGCCGCCGCGCATCGCCACGGCGTTCACCTGCAACAACATGGAAGCGCTGCTGGGCGCCACCGTCAGCGGCTTCGGCATCGGCTGCATGCCGGACTTTCTGGTGCACGATGCGGTGGCAAGCGGACGCTTGCAGGTCGTGCTGGCCGACCACGTGCAAGGCGAAGGCCGCTTCCAGGCGCTATGGCCGTCCAACCGCAACCTGTCGCCCAAGGTGCGGGTGTTCGTGGATTTCATCAGCGAGCGGCTATTCACGGACGCCCCCTGATTGCCCCGGCCACACGGGCTGCGCGCCCGCCCGTGCCCGGCCTTGAAACGTCCTACGAACGGGCGCCCCCGGACGCCCGCCCCAGGAAATCCAGCACGGCCAGGTAAGACCCCTCGTTGCCCGCCGCATTGGCGGCCGGCGTGCCGCCCGCATCCAGCAGCAGGCCGGACATGGCGTGCGGCTTGCTGATCAGCGTGGCGGGCAGATAGGGATAGTGCACGTGGTGCCCCGCCCCCATGCAGACATGGTGGAACGTGGGCAGGCCGTGCGCCTGGCGCTGGCGCATCACGATCTCGGAGTACGCCGTGCTCGGCCAGAAGCCATCGTCGGACGCGCTGACCAGCATGACCGGGCCGGGATAGTTCTCGACCGGGATGCGGGCCCGCTCGAACGCCGCCGCGTCGCGGCTGGCGCTGAGAAAGGCGTGGGTCTGCCGGTAGGGCGGATCGGACGCGTAGGCCGCGTCCCAATCGGCGCTGGCGTTGTCCTGCCACAGATGCGGCAAGGGTTCGCCGCCCTTGAGCCAGACCTGGGCATTGCGCCCGGTGCCCGGCTCGCCCGCGCTGACCACGCCGTGCGTGACCGGCGACGGTACGTAGGCCACCACCGCGCTGACCCGCTCGGGATAATGCGCGGCCACCAGCAGCGAGGTCTCGCCGCCCCGGCTGATGCCCGACAGCGCCACGAAGCCATCGCGCGGCTGCAGCGTGTCGCGCGCCCAGCGCAGCGTGTGCTCGAAGTATTCCAGCGGCATGTCGTTCAGGTACTTGGGCCGGCCTTCGTAATTGAAGATGCCCAGCGCCAGGCACTGGTAGCCGCGGGCGGCGAACAGCGCGGCGCGCGGCGCATTGACACCGCCGGACGAGCCGTTCATGTAGATCACCAGCGGATGCGGGCCGGGGCCGGCGGGCGTGTAGAGTTCGCCGGATACGGTCATGCCGCCCACCTGTTCGCGCACCGATCGGTGCGTCACGCCGTCGTCCACGAAATCCTGCACCAGTTGCGCACTGGCGCTGCGCTGCCCGTCCGTGGCATGCAGTTCGATGGTCAGCGGCTCGGTGCGATCGGGCGGAAACACCACGCGATCCATCTCGGTGCACACCATCGACCAGACGATGCCCATCGCCGACGGCTCGGCATAGCTGCCGGACACCGGGCAGTCACGCGCCAGGTCCAGGCTGCCGTCGTGGCCGGCCAGGAACACGGCCTGTGACTGCCACGGCGCGCCGCACATGCGCATGCGCGCCGTGACGGTCACGAAGGCATAGGGCGCGAAACCGTCGAGGCGGATCTCGCGGGCAACGTCGATCAGCGCGAATTCCGGGCTGACGGTGATGCGGGGCTGCTCGGTCATGGCGGTTCTCAACCTTTCAGGTCGGTCTTGGGCACGTTGTTGGCGCGGATCACCCCGGCCCACAACGCGGATTCTTCGGCAATGACGCGGTCCAGGTCGGCCGACGAGGTGAATTCCACCGTCACGCCCTGCGCGGCAAACTGCTGCACCAGGCCGGGGTCGCGCGTGCCTTCACGCACGGCGTTTTCCAGCGTGCGGACCACGCTGCCCGGCATCGCGGCCGGGCCCGAGATCATCATGCGGGTATAGAGTTCCATGCCGTCCACGCCCGCCTCTTTCATGGTGGGCACGTCGGGCAGGCTGGACAGCCGCTTGTCCGCCGTCACCGCCAGCACCTGCAGCTTGCCGGACTGGATATTGGGCAGCGCCGAGGTCGGGAAATCGAAGGTGCACTGCACCGTGCCCGCCATCAGGTCCAGCAGCGCCGGGCCGCTACCCTTGTAGGGCACGTCCTGGAACTGCGTGCCGGTCTTGGACTGGAAGTGCAGCAGCGCCAGGTGGTTGATGACGCCGCGACCGGCGTGGGCGCAGGTCAGGTCGCCCGGCTTTTTCTTGGCCAGCGCGATGAATTCCTGCACGTTCTTCACGCCCAGGGCCGGATGCACGATCAGCAGCATGGGCGACTTGCCCATCGACCCCAATTGCTTGAAGTCGGACACCTGGTACGGCAGGTTGTTGTACAGCAAGGGATTCAGGATCATGCCATTGGTGCCGGCAAAACCCAGCGTGTAGCCATCGGGTTCGGCCCGCGCCACCGCCACGGTGGCGATGATGGCCTGGCCGCCCGGGCGGTTTTCCACCACCACGTTGCCCTTCAGTATCTTGCTCATGCGCTCGGCCAGCGCACGCGCGGCAATATCGGTCAGGCCCCCCGGCGCGAAGCCGACCAGCAGCCGCACGGGGCGGGTGGGAAAGTCAGCCTGTGCCCGGGCGGGGCGAGGCATCAACGGCAGCGCGGCAAGCGCGCCCAGGGCGTGGCGGCGGGTGAACGGCATAAGGCTCTCCGGACAGGCGTGCACGGCAGGCGCGCGGCATCCGGCCGTGGCAAGCCCTGCGATCAACGATAAGGGGGAAAGGAGGCACAGGCCGCCCGCCAAACGGCGGGGGTCTCAATGACGGTATCTTGTATGCAATATGGCGCCGGGGCTATCTAGGGATATCCCGGTACGCATCACGCCTTGGTCATCAAGCGTTTCCAGCCGTCCAGCCCCAGGCGGTTCATCGTCTCGATGTTCTTTTCGTAGATCTCGGCGGCATCCGGGAAGGATTCCACCGCGCGGTCGATGCTGTCTTCGCGCAGCAGGTGCAGGATCGGGTACGGCGAACGGTTGGTGTAGTTCTCGATGTCGTCCGGCTGCGTATCGGCAAACTGGAACTGCGGATGGAAGGTGGCAACCTGCAATTCACCCACCAGGCGCATGCGCTTGAGCAGGCGGTCGGACAGCTCTTCGAAGTCGTTGAAATCCAGGAAGTCGTCCAGCGCGTCCGGAATGATCAGCAGCGTCGTGTCGATCTTTTCCGGATCGGTCTCGGCCAACAGGGCCAGTTCGTCCTGCAGGTCGGTCAACACGCCTTCGGCGTCGGTCGCGTCGCTGACGGCAAAGCGGATCTGGTCCTTGACCTGAACCGCCTTGGCGAACGGACAGAGGTTCAGGCCGATCACGGCCTGGGTCAGCCAGTGGCGGGTTTCTGCGACCACGTTGGCGTAGGCGTCGGAGGTGGAAATCATGACGGTAAGTCCTAGAAAAAAGGGAGTATAGGCGACCGGTCAGCGGGGCCGACACGCCTGGTGTAGAGTGACGGAACCCCAATCGCGGAGGTCTTGATGTCTGTAGCGCGCACGTATTTCCTGAACCGCATGCACGACGATGAACTGGTCTCGGTGCTGGGCCAGCGACAGAGTTTCTTTCTCGAGAACATCGACACGCTGAACGACGCCACCCAACGCATCCAGTCGTTGCTGGCGCGCGACGGCCTGTCCAGCACAGTCGAACTCACCCCGATCAACCGCCCGGCCTCGTTCACCGAAACGGTACTGCCCATGATTCCGGTCATCGGTTGGCTCTGGGTCATGGCACGGGGTTCAGCCCTGTTGGCCCGGCCGCGCAGCGATGTCACGTTGCGCGCCACCTCGAACACATCGCTCAGTGTGGTGTTTTCTCGCTCGGCCACACGGGCAGCGGCTTAGCGCCTCAGGCTGCGCCATCAGTGCAGCTACCAATGAAAACGCGGACCCATGTACGGGTCCGCGTTGCGTTTACCGCCCCGCCCTTTACGCAGTCGGCATGGCCGCCATGGTCTGGGCGACCGCGGCCGTGAGCTTCTTGCCATAGGGCACGTGCAGGAATTCGTTCGGGCCGTGGGCGTTGGACTTCGGGCCCAGCACGCCGCACACCATGAACTGCGCCTTGGGGAAGCCCTTCTGCAGGATGCTCATCAGCGGGATCGTGCCGCCCTGGCCGATGTAGCCGCAGGGCGAACCGTAGTACTGCTGCGAAGCGGCATCCAGCGCGCTGGTCAGCCACGGCACGGACGCGGGCGCGTTCCAGCCGGTGGCGGCGCCTTCGTTGGCCTTGAAGATCACCTTGGCGTTGTAGGGCGCGTCGGCTTCGAGCAGTTCCTTGATTTCCTGCGAGGCGGCCACGGCGTCGACCAGCGGCGGCAGGCGCAGCGACAGCTTGAACGCAGTGCGCGGGCGCAGCACGTTGCCGGCGCTGGACAGCGGCGGCAGGCCTTCGGCGCCGGTCACCGACAGCGTCGGACGCCAGGTGCGATTCAGCAGGGCCTGTTCGGGTTCGGTGGTCATGGGCAGCACGAAACCGCCTTCGGCGCCGCAGCTCCAGGGGAAACGGCGCCACACTTCGTCGCCCAGGATGCGGGCGGTGGCGGCGACCTGTTCAATGCGCTCGGCCGGGATTTCACAATGCAGGCTTTGCGGCAGCAGGCGACCGGTGGCGCTGTCTTCCAGGCGGTCCAGCAGATGGCGCAGGATGCGGAACGACGACGGCACCACGCCGCTGGAATCGCCCGAGTGCACGCCTTCGTCCAGCACCTGCACTTCCAGCGTGCCCGACACCATGCCGCGCAGCGACGTGGTCATCCACAACTGGTCGTAGTTGCCGGCGCCCGAGTCCAGGCACACCACCAGCGCCACGTTGCCCAGGCGATCGCGCAGCGCGTCCACATAGGGCAGCAGGTCGTAGCTGCCGGATTCTTCACAGGTTTCGACGATGCCGACGCAGCGCGGGCGCGGAATGCCCTGCTTGTCCAGCGCCATGATGGCGGTCAGCGAGGCGTACACGGCGTAGCCGTCGTCGGCGCCGCCGCGGCCATACAGCTTGCCGTCTTCGTATTTGGGGGTCCAGGGGCCCAGGCCGGCGCGCCAGCCCGAGAATTCCGGCTGCTTGTCCAGGTGGCCGTACAGCAGCACCGTGTCGCCGTTGTCGCTGCGGGTGGCCGGCGCGTCAAAGAAGATGACGGGCGTGCGGCCCGGCAGGCGCACCACTTCCAGTGTCAGGCCCGAGACCTTCTGGGCTTCTACCCACTGCGCCGCGTCGCGCACCACGCGCTCGATGAACGCGTTCTTTTCCCAGTCGGCATCGAACGCCGGGCTCTTGGCCGGGATGGCGATGTAGTCGGTCAGCGCGGGAATGATCTCGTTGTCCCACTTGTCGTCCACAAAAGCCTGCAGAGCCTTCGGATCGAGGGTAGGAGGAAGGGCGTCGTCGGGGATACGTGCGTTCATGGCGCGGAATCCTGTGGTGGGATGTCAGGAGGGAATCGGACTATTTTAGCGCGCCGCGTAGGCCTCGATCCGGCCCCACACCTGGCGCGCCAGCGGTTTGGCGTTGTCCACCGACTGGTACAGCCGGATCTCCATATGGATATCGTTGCGCGCACTGTCGGCGCGCACGAGGTTGCCTGCGCGCAGGTCGGCCTCGACCAGCGTGTGCGGCAGCCAGGCCAGGCCGAACCCCTGGCGGGCCATGGCGTGCAGGGCATCGGCCAGATCCGATTCATACATCGTCTGCAACTGCGCGGTGACGCACAGCCCCCGCAGCCGGTCGTGCAGGATGCGGCCCAGCGACATGCTGTCGGCGTAGGCCAGGAACGGCACGGCCGGGTCGCAGGCCAGCTTGGGCACGGCATGGCGCGGGTGCCTGCTGCCCGCCGCCAGCGGCGCGCTCACCGCCACCAGCTTGTCGGCGCCCACCCGGCGGCAGCGGTAATTGGGGTTGTCGATCTGGGCATAGAGCGGTTCGTGCGCATGGCACAGCAGGAAATCGACCTCGCCCTCGGCCAGCATGTCCACGCCGTAGTTCAGCGTGGTGGTGATGACCTTCAGCTGGAACGGCGGCAGGCCTTGCTGCACGCTGGCCATCAACCCGGGCAGCACCGAATGCGCCAGCGTCTTGCCCGAGGCGATCGAGAGCTTGCGGCTGCGCGCCAGTTCCGGCTTTTGCAGGCTCAGCCGGGTTTCACGCAGGATGTCCAGCACGTCGATGGCCGCCGCCAGCATGCTGCGGCCGGCCGGGTTCAGGGTGGACACCTGGTGGCCGCGTTCCACCAGCGGCACGCCGGCCCAATCTTCCAGCGCCTTGATGCGACGCCCGAACGCCGGGTGCGTGACGTTGCGGGCCTCGGCCGCCTGGTACAGGTTGCGCGACTTGGACAGCGCCACGAAGTCTTCCAGCCACTTGATGTCCATCTTGTCTCCGACTGCTTGTCATGGCGCTGTGCCGATCCGGCACAGCGCCTGCACATTTTGCACAAAGCCGGCTTTAGTTACAACTAGTATTACGGCGTCCTTCCGGAGATGCCGATGCCCGACGCCCCCATTCTGCTGAAAACCCTGCGCAGCCACTTCCTGGGCGGGCGCGACGTCGTGGCGAGCGGACTGCCGGTCGTGGAAAAGAAAGTCGTGGGCAATGCCTCGGCGCGGGCCCTGGACATGAACGGCAGCTACAGCGCCGGCCAGCTCTACGTGCAGGAATATCGGCTGGCGCAGCCACGCCACCCCTGCCCCGTGCTGCTGTGGCACGGCGGCGGCATGACCGGCGCCCAATGGGAAAGCACGCCCGACGGCCGCCAGGGCTGGCTATGGCGCCTGCTGCAATCGGGCTACGACGTGTTCGTGGCCGATGCGCCCGAACGCGGCCGTGCGTCGTGGGCCATGACGCCACAGGTCTACGAGACCGCACCGATCTTCCGGTCCAAGGAAGAAGCCTGGCAGCTGTTCCGCATCGGCCCGGCCGGCGGCTACGCGCCGGCCGGCCAGCCGCGCCGCGCCCATCCCGGGCAGCAGTTTCCCGAAGACGCCTTCGATACCTTCGCCAAGCAGTTCGTGCCGCGCTGGCTGAACCATGACGCGATGGCGCTGGACGCCTATCGCCTGCTGCTGGACCTGGCCGGCCCCTGCATCGTCATCGGCCACAGCCAGGGCGGCGGCTACGCCACGCAACTGGCGCGCGAATGCCCCGGCCCGATCCGCGCGGTGGTGGCGGTGGAACCCACTGGCACGCCCGCCACGGTCGACGGCCCCCTGCCCCCGCAACTGCTGGTCTGGGGCGACCACTTCGCCGCCCACGACACCTGGCAGCGCTACCGCGCCCAGACGGACGCCTACTGGCACGCGCTGCACCGCGCGGGCAAGCGGGCCGACGTGCTGGACCTGCCCGCCGCCGGCATCGCCGGCAATTCGCATTTCTGCATGCTGGACCGCAACAGCGACCGCATCGCCGAACTGATCGTCGACTGGCTCAACGGCCTCGACTAACCTTCGCCTGGAGACACCCCATGACATTGACGAAAACCACCCTGGCCGTGGCGCTCTTGACCGGCGCTTCGCTGCTGCCCGGCGCGGTCTCGGCCCAGCAGGCCGACTATCCCAACAAGCCCGTGCGCCTGATCGTGCCGTTCGCCCCCGGCGGCACCGCCGACATCATCGGCCGCGTGTTCGCCGCGCAGCTGGGCACCGAACTGGGCGCCACCGTGGTGGTCGAGAACAAGGCCGGCGCAGGCGGCTCGATCGGCACGCGCTTCGTGGCCGATGCCGCGCCCGATGGCTACATCCTGCTGCTGGCCTCGTCCAGCACCCACGGCACCAACCCCGCCGTGTACAAGAACCTGACCTACGACGCGGTAGAGGACTTCACCGCCATCACGCAGCTGGTCACCGTGCCGGGCGTGCTGAGCGTGACCAAGGACTTTCCGGCCGCCGACCTGAACGCGCTGATCGCCACCGCCAAGGCCAACCCGGACAAGTACACCTACGCCTCGTCGGGCGCGGGCGGCCTGGGCAACCTGGCCATGGAACTGATGAAGTCGATGACGGGCGCCAAGCTCATGCACATCGCCTACCGCGGCGCGGGCCCGGCGTTCACCGACGTGATCAGCGGCCAGGTCTCGATGATCTGGGAACCCGTGCCGGCCTCGCTGCCGTACATCAAGGGCGGGCAGATTCGCCCCATCGCCATCGCCGCCGAGACGCGTTCGCCGGAACTGCCCGACACGCCGACCTTCAAGGAAGCCGGCCTGCCGCGCTATGAAGCGAATGCCTGGAACGGCCTGTTGGCGCCCAAGGGCCTGCCCGCCGACGTGACGCAGAAGCTGCACGACGCGTCGGTCAAGGCGCTGAACAATCCCGAGGTCAAGGCCAAGATGGCCAGCCTGGGCGGCACGGTGGTGGCCGGCACGTCGGAGGCGTTCAAGAACGTGATCGCCAGCGACGTGAAGAAGTGGAAGAACGTGGCGGCCGACGCCAAGATCCAGCTGGATCAATAAGCGGCGCCCACGGCGGCGGCCGCGCTCATCCGAGTGCGGTGGCCGCCGGCAGCAAGCCCGGAAACGTCACGACCAGCCCCACGCCACGGCCGTTCAGCCCCGGCGCGAACGCCACGGTGGCGCCGTGCCGCGCGGCAATCTGCGCCACCAGCGACAAGCCGATGCCGCTGCCGCCCGCCCCGGCGCCCACGCCCGCGCCGCGGTAGAAACGATCAAACACCCGCACGCGTTCGGGCGGCGCGATGCCCGGGCCATCGTCGGCCACGCGCAGCCAGGCCCCGCCGTCTTGCGCCGGTCCGCAAGCGACCGCGATCTGGCCATCATCCGGCGTATAGCGCAAGGCATTGTCGAACAGGTTGCGCACCAGCACGCCCAGGGTGTCCATGCGCCCGCGCACCTCGCAGGCCTGCACGTCCAGCTGGATGCGCTGGCGCTTGCGCGCCGCGGCCGCTTCGCCATCACGCACCAGCAGCACCACCAATTGATCCAGCGCCACGGTTTCCGGGTCGGAGCCCTTTTCGCTGACGGCGTCCATGCGGGCCTGGTCCAGCAGCTGCTCGGCCAGGCGCGCGGTGCGCTGCGCGACCGCGCGCAGCTTGGTGCCTGCCTCGGCCGCCGGCGTGCCGGCAATGCCTTGCAGCAGCAGTTCGGTCTGTGCGCTGAGCGCCGCCAGCGGCGTGCGCAACTCATGCGCCGCGTCGGCCAGGAAGCGCCGTTCATGGTCCATGGCGGCCTGCAACCGCAGCAGCAAGGCATTGATGGACTGCACATAGGGATGCAATTCGCCGGGCAGGCCGTCCAGCGGCAGCGGCGCCAGGTCGAACGGTGCGCGGCGCTGGATGGCCTCGCCGGCACGGTCGACCAGGCGGAACGCCTGCCGCACCCCCATCCAGGTGGCGGCGGCCAGCATCAGGAACAGCGCCGACACGATCACCAGGCTGCGTTTGAAGGACGCCAGGGCTTCGGCCCGCAGGCCGCTTTCGGCGCGGGCGACCTGCACCTGCACCTGGTCGAAAGCGTCGCTCAACGCGTAGACGCGCCAGACCTCGCCGCCAATATCGCTGTCGTGAAAGCCGTCTTCAAAGCGCGGGCTCAATGGCTGGACCGGCGCCTCGGGCGAGCGCAGCACCAGCCGGCGGTCCGGCAGAGACCAGACCTGGAACGTGGTGCGGTCGCCGCGATACTGCTGCGAGGGCGGCAGTTCGAAAAGTTCGTTGGAATCTTCCTCGAGCAGACTGCGCCGCAGCGTCAGGATGGCCTTGGTGGCGGCGTCGGCCAGCGCCTGGTCACGGATCCCGGTGCGCGCCTCGTTCATGGCGTGCTGCTGGCACCAGAACACGCCCGCCCATGCCACCAGCAACGTCAGCAGCAACGTGACGGTCAGGCGTCGGCGCAGGGTTTTCATGGCGCGTCCGCCGTGGCAATGCGGTAGCCCAGGCCGTGCACGGTCGCCACCAGGTCGTCGCCCAGCTTGCGCCGCAGCTGGTGGATGTAGACCGCCACGGTGTTGCTTTCGATGGTGCCGCTGCCGCCGTACACCGCGGATTCCAGCTGTTCGCGGCTGACGGTCTGGCCGGCCCGTTCCATCAGCGCCAAGAGCGTGCGGTACTCGCTGGCGCTCAGCACCACTTCGGCGCCCGCCTTGGTGACCACGCGCCGGGCCGGGTCCAGCAGCACATCGCGACAACGCAGGGCCGACACCACCGAATTGCGGCTGCGCCGCACCACGGCGCGCAACCGCGCCAGCAGCTCATCGAGCTGGAACGGCTTGACGATGTAGTCGTCCGCCCCGGCATCCAGGCCCTGCACCCGTTCGGTCAGGCGGTCGCGCGCGGTGATGATCAGCACCGGCGTGGCGTCGTAGCGCGACCGCAGGTGTTTCAGCACCGCCAGGCCGCTGCCCCCGGGCAAACCCAGGTCCAGCAGCACCGCGCCGTAGCCATGTTCGACCAACGCCAGGCGCGCGGCCGGCACGTCGCGGACCCAATCGACCTGCATGCCCGACCCCGCCAGGCTGGTGCGCAAGGCATCCCCCAGCATGGCGTCGTCTTCCACCAGCAAGACTTGCACGAACACTCCCTGACTATCCATGGTGCGGCATTGTGCCGCCCCGGATTTAAAGAATTTTTAAAAGCGCGCTTCGACAATGAGCGCCTTGTCGCGCCGCGGCCGTGCCGTGCGCAACGCTCACCAGAAAGGAAGACCCCCGCAATGAAGCTGGCAATGTTAGCAAGAGGCGCCGCCACCGCCGCCGTCCTGGCCTGCGCCGCAGGCCAGGCCCAGGCCGATCAACCCGGCACCAATTTCATCGGCCTGGGCGTTGGATACGTCCCGGTTTATGAAGGCTCGCGCGACTACCGCGCCCTGCCCGTCCCGCTGATCAACTACCGTGCGGGCAACTTCTTCATCTCGCCGCGCGCCGGCCTGCCCGCCATGGGCCTGCAGACCGACCTGGCGCCCGACTGGAAAGCCGGCGTCTTCCTGGGCATGGCGCTGGGCCGCGATGCCAGCGACGCCGACCGCACCAAAGGGCTGGACGACATCGACTTTCACGCCACCTACGGCGGCTTCGTCGAATGGACGCCCGGCCCCTGGTCGCTCGGCGCGGCCTACCGGCAAGCCGCGCGCAGCGGCTACGGCGGCACGCTGGAACTGCGCGCCACCTATAACGCCTGGCAAGAAGGCGCCCACCGCGTCAACGTCGGCGCCAGCACGCAATGGGCCAGCCACGATGCCATGCAGACCTGGTTCGGCGTGACCTCCAGCCAGGCCGCGCGCAGCCGCGAAGGCCTGTCGACCTACTCGCCATCGTCGGGCTTCAAGTCGGCAGCCGTGTTCGCCAACTGGTCGTACCGCATCAACCCCAGCTGGAGCACCATCACCACCGTCGGCGTGAACACCCTGCTGGGCGACGCGCGCGACAGTCCGCTCACCGAGCGCCGCGCCAATGTATTCGGCAGCGTCGGCGTGGTCTACGCGTTCTGATCGGCGGCGATCGCACCGGATATGGGGATGAGGGATTTGACCCAGGCGGGCGCGCTGCGCCTGATCCTGCCGGACGCCCGCGTGCACGACGCGCTGGCGCCGGCGCTTGCGGCCTTCGCCGAGCGGCATCCAGACGTGCGGGTCCAGTTGGGCCCGAGCGGCGCCGAAACTGACGCGGTGCGCGAGCGCTGCGATCTTTCCATCGGGTTGGAGCCGCCCGCGGATCCCGCCCGGGTGGCCCGTCGCCTGGGCGCCCTGCGTGCCCGCCTGTACGCCGCGCCCGCCTACCTGGCGCGGCAGCCGCCGCTCGAACATCCCATCGAACTGGCGATGCACGACTGCATCGGCCTGCATGTCGGTCCGCAGCGCGGGCACGATAGCCGGCCGGCTCGCTGGCGGCTGTGGTCGGGGTCGGAACGGGTAGTGGTCACGGTGCGTGAACGCTATGGCGTCGATGCGCCGGCCATGGCGATGCAGCTCGCCGCGCGTGGCGTCGGCATTGCCGCGTTGCATGCCACCGGCACGGCGGCCCCGCTTGCCGCCGGGCTGGTGCCGGTGCTGCCGGGCTGGGAAATGGAGCCGGTCACGCTCTATGCGCTGAGCGGCCCCCGGCGCCTGCCGGCGCGCGCCCGCGCGCTGGTCGACTGGCTGGCGCGGGCGCTGGCCTGACAATCCATCCTGGTCGGCGGCCCGGCGCAAGCGCCGGGCTGACGACATCCTGGCCACCGGCTGGCGCGAGCGCCCGCCGGCATGCCCTGCAGGACGACTTTGAACGCGCGCCGGTTCAGACGCCCAGCAATGCAGGCTCGCCGTCCCGACCCAGCGCCGGTGCATCGGCGTCGATCACCCGGCCAGCCTGCAGCTTGAACACCGCCACCGCGTCGCGCAGGCGTTGCGCCTGCGTTTCCAGCGACGCCGCGGAAGCGGCCGCCTGCTCGACCAGCGCCGCGTTCTGCTGCGTCACGCTATCCATCTGCGACACGGCCTGGTTCACCTGCTGGATGCCCTGCGACTGTTCTTCCGAAGCGCTGGAGATCTCGTTGATGATGTCCGTCACCCGGCGCACCGACGTCACGATTTCCTGCATGGTGGCGCCGGCGGCTTCCACCTGGTCCGAACCGATCGACACCTTCTGCACGGAGTCGTCGATCAGGCTCTTGATTTCCTTGGCGGCCTGGCCGCTGCGCTGGGCCAGCGCGCGCACTTCGCTGGCCACCACCGCAAAGCCCTTGCCTTGCTCGCCCGCGCGGGCAGCTTCCACCGCCGCGTTCAGCGCCAGGATGTTGGTCTGGAAAGCGATGCCGTCGATCACGCCGACGATGTCGGCGATACGGTTGGAACTGTCGGCAATGGCGCGCATGGTGCCCACCACATCGCCCACGGCCTTGCCGCCGCGGGTGGCCACGTCGGACGCGGCCACGGCCAGTTGCGATGCGCTGCGCGAGCTATCGGCGTTGTTCTTCACCGTGGACGACAGCTCGTCCATGCTGGCGGCGGTTTCCTCCAGCGACGCGGCCTGCTGCTCGGTGCGGGACGACAGGTCGATGTTGCCCGCCGCGATCTCGCGCGAACCGGTATGGATTTCCTCGACCCCCAGCCGCACGGCCGCCACGGTGCGCGCCAGGCTGTCCTGCATGCGCTTGACGGCGCCGTAGAGCACGCCGATTTCATTGTTGCCGCGTTGCTCGATGCGGTTGGTCAGGTCGCCGCTGGCGATGCGGTCGAACAGGCGGCCGGCGTCGTGCAACGGCCGGAACACCGACCGCGCGAACACGGCATACAAGCCGACGACCAGCACCGCCACGACCACCAGCAGGCCGATCAGGAACGCGATCGCGCCATTGATGCGCGTCGACGACTCGCTTGCCACGCGGCGCCCGACCTCGTCCGCGAAATCGGAGTATTTCTGGTTGGCCTGCGTGAAGTTGATGCCCAGCGGCGTGACCTTGTCCAGGTTCAGGCGGCTGGCCTCCTGGGCGTTGCTGGCGCGGATGGCAGCGATCATCGGCAGGACCGCGTCGCGCAGGTACACGTCATACGCCGCCAACGCGGCCTCGAACAGCGGTTTGCCCACCGGTGACGTTTCAGGCGTCTGGCGGGCGCTCTGCACCAGGTCGGCCGCCCGCTTGGTGTAGCCGTCCAGCCGCTGCATGCTGGCCAGGCTGTCGATGCGCTTGCCTTCCAGCAGCGCGCTCTGCGCGGCCAGCAGCACCAGGCGGGCGCGCAACAGTTCGGCACCGGCATCGTCCATGGCGTTGGATCGCACCAGGTTGGTGTCCAGCAGCACTTCGATGGAACTGCGGTTGGACGTCAGCTGCTGATAGACGGCAATGCCGGTCAGCAGGAACAGCGCGAAAAAAACGCCAAGCGCGGTCGTCAGGACCGCGCGGATACTCAGGTTCTTGAACATTGGGGGGCCTTTCCGGGTTTGCATGAGACAGCCGCCACGGGCTGTCCCCCTTCTTTACGGCCCACTGCAATGAAAAGTTAAATATCTCATTGGGTTACATCACGGACTGGCCAGCAGGCGAAAAAAAACCTCACCAGAAACTGGTGAGGTTTTTGTCGGCGGGAAAAGCCCCCCCGGCCGCCCGAAGGCCGGGGAGCCCCCTCGGGGGCAGCAAGCGCGCAACGCGCGTGCGGCGTGGGGGCTGTCAGCCGATCCAGACGCGGGCGTTGCGGAACATGCGCATCCAGGGGCTGTACGCACCGCCGGTATCCGCATTGCCCCACTTTTCCGGCGCCCACGACATCATGACGTTGCGGGTCACGCGTTCCGGGTGGGGCATCATCACCGTGAAGCGGCCGTCGGCCGTGGTGACCGACGTGAGGCCGGCCGGGCTGCCGTTCGGGTTGAACGGGTAGGCCTCGGTGGCGTTGCCGTAGTTGTCGATGAAGCGCGCCGCGGCCAGCACGCGGCCGGCGTCACCCTGCTGGGAGAAGTCGGCGTAGCCCTCGCCGTGCGCCACGGCGACCGGAATGCGCGCGCCTTCCATGCCGGCAAAGAAGATCGACGGCGACTTGGCCAGTTCGACCAGCGACAGGCGGGCTTCATACTTTTCGGACTGGTTGCGCGTGAAGCGCGGCCAGTGCTCGGCGCCCGGAATCATCGGCGCCAGCGCGGCCATCATCTGGCAGCCGTTGCACACGCCCAGCGCAAAGGTGTCGGGGCGCGCGAAGTACGCGGCGAACTGGTCCGACAGCTTGCTGTTGAAGCGGATGGTGCGGGCCCAGCCCTCGCCGGCGCCCAGCACGTCGCCGTAGCTGAAGCCGCCCACGGCCACCAGGCCCTGTACCAGGCCCAGGTCGACACGGCCCGACAGCAGGTCGGTCATGTGGACGTCAACGGCCTCGAAACCGGCAGTGTCGAATGCCCAGCCCATTTCCACCTGGCTGTTGCAGCCCTGCTCGCGCAGGATCGCCACGCGCGGACGCTTGCCGGTGTTGATGAACGGCGCGGCCACGTCTTCTTGCGGATCGAAGGCGACAGAAGGCGTCATGCCCGGGTCTTTGGTGTCGTTCCAGACGTCCAGCTCGGCCTGGGCGCAAGCCGGGTTGTCGCGGCGCGACATGATGCGGTAGGACACTTCGCTCCAGGCTCGGGCGAGTTCGGCGCGCGGCTGGCCCCAGACCTTCTTGCCGTCGCGGTAGAACTCGATTTCGTCGGCGCCGTTCAGGCCGCCGATGACGTGCGAGTGGGCCGACAGGCCCGCACCGCGCAGCACCTGCATGACGGCGTCGCGTTGGGCGGCGGGCACCTGGATCACGGCGCCGGCTTCTTCCGAGAACAGCGCCTTGAGCGTGAGTTCTTCGCGCTGCACGGCCACTTGTTCCGGACGGATCTTGTAGTCGCCCCAATCGGCCGATTGCGGGTCGAAGGTGAGCATGTCCAGGTTGACCGAGATGCCGGTGCGGCCGGCAAAGGCCATTTCGGCCAGCGTGACGAACAGGCCGCCATCGGAGCGGTCGTGGTAGGCCAGCAGCGTGCCGGCTTCGGCCAGCGTGCGGATGGTGACGAAGAAGGCGCGCAGGGCTTCGGGCGAATCGATGTCCGGCACGGTTTCGCCGACCTGGTTGTAGGCCTGGGCGAGGATCGAGCCGCCCATGCGGTGCAGGCCGCGGCCCAGGTCGATCAGGATCAGCACGCTGTCGCCGGCGTGGGTGCGCAGTTGCGGCGTGAGGCTGGCGCGCACGTCGCCCACCGGTGCAAAGGCCGTGACGATCAGCGACACGGGCGCAACCACCTGGCGCTGCTCGCCGTCCTGTTCCCAGGACGTTTTCATGGACAGGGAGTCTTTGCCGACCGGAATCGACAGGCCGGCGGCCTGGCACAGTTCGCTGACGGCGGACACCGTGTCGTACAGGGCGGCATCCTGGCCGTCGACGCCGCAGGCGGCCATCCAGTTGGCGGACAGCTTGATGTCTTCCAGGCGGGCCACGTCGGCGGCGGCCAGGTTGGTCAGGGCTTCGGCCACGGCCATGCGGCCCGAGGCGGGCGCGTTCAGCATGGCGATGGGGGTGCGTTCGCCCATGGCCATGGCTTCGCCGCGGAAGCCTTCGTAGTCGGCCAGGGTGACGGCGCAATCGGCCACCGGCACCTGCCACGGGCCGACCATCTGGTCGCGGCTGGACAGCCCGCCCACGGTGCGGTCGCCGATGGTGATCAGGAACGACTTGTTGGCTACGGTGGGGTGGCGCAGCACGCGCAAGGCGGCTTCGGTCAGGTCGATGCCGGTCAGGTCCAGCGGTTCGGACACGCCGGGCAGGCGGCGCACGTCGCGCGTCATGCGGGGCGGCTTGCCCAGGATGACGTCGATCGGCACGTCGACCGGGCGGACTTCGGCGTCGCCTTGCGGGCGGATGGCGTCCAGGCCGGGCAGGCCTTCGCCGTCGACCACGCGCAGCTGGCGTTCTTCGGTGGCCACGCCCACCACCGCGTAGGGGCAGCGTTCGCGGCGGGCGATGGCGTCAAAGCGTTCGAGGTCGCGCGGCAGGATCGACAGGACGTAGCGTTCCTGGGATTCGTTGCTCCAGATTTCGGCGGGCGACAGGCCCGATTCTTCGAGGGGCACGCGCTTCAGGTCGAAGATGGCGCCGCGGCCGGCGTCGTTGACCAGTTCGGGGAACGCGTTGGACAAACCGCCCGCGCCCACGTCGTGGATCGCGATGATGGGGTTGTTTTCGGCCTGCTGCCAGCAGCGGTCGATGACTTCCTGGGCACGGCGTTCAAGTTCGGGATTGCCGCGCTGAACGGAATCGAAATCCAGCTCGGCCGAGTTGCTGCCCATGCTGATGCTGGATGCCGCGCCGCCGCCCATGCCGATGCGGAAACCCGGGCCGCCCAGCTGGATCAGCAGCGCGCCGGGGGGAATGACGTCTTTGTGGGTCAGGCCGGCGTCGATGCTGCCCAGGCCGCCCGCGATCATGATGGGCTTGTGGTAGCCCCAGCGCGTGCCGCCCGCGCTTTGCTCGAACGAGCGGAAGTAGCCCAGCAGGTTGGGACGGCCGAATTCGTTGTTGAACGCCGCGCCGCCGATGGGGCCGTCGATCATGATGGACAGGGGCGAGGCGATGCGCTCGGGCAGGCCGTGGTGGTCGGCTTCCCAGGGTTGCAGGGCATCGTCGAAGCGCAGGTGCGACACGGTGAAGCCGGTCAGGCCCGCCTTGGGCTTGGAGCCGCGGCCCGTGGCGCCTTCGTCGCGGATTTCGCCGCCCGCGCCGGTCGAGGCGCCGGGGAACGGCGCGATCGCGGTGGGGTGGTTGTGCGTTTCGACCTTCATGAGGGTGTGCACGGTGGTGTCGCGGCGGATGTACCTGGCGCCGTCGACGCCCTCGCCCGTGACGCCGGGCACGCCGGCCTGGAAGCGCTGCGCCGGACCGCCGGCCATGATGGCGGCGTTGTCGGAATAGGCCACCACGGTGCCTTCGGGCTGCGCCTTGTGGGTGGCGCGGATCATGCCGAACAGCGTGTTGGGCTGTTCCTGGCCGTCGATCACCCACTGGGCGTTGAAGATCTTGTGGCGGCAGTGTTCGCTGTTGGCCTGCGCGAACATCATCAGTTCGACGTCGGTGGGGTCGCGGCCCAGGTCGGTGAACGACTTGGCCAGGTAGTCGATTTCGTCGTCGGACAGGGCCAGGCCCAGGGCCGTGTTGGCCTCGACCAGCGCCTGCGCGCCGCGCGCCTGGACGTCGACCTGGCGCATGGGCTTGCCGGCCAGCGGCTGGAACAGCGCCTGGCCGTCGAAGCTGGCGTCGACCACGGTTTCGGTCATGCGGTCGTGCAGGCAGTCTGCCGCGCGGGCCAGCATGGCGTCGTCGAACGACTTGGTGCCCAACAGGCCGCGTTCGGGAGTGATGGTGTAGCGCACGCCGCGTTCGATGCGGTGCACGGCCGACAGGCCACAGTTGTGGGCGATGTCGGTGGCCTTGCTGGCCCACGGCGAAATGGTGCCCAGGCGCGGAATGACCAGCAGGGCCAGGCTCTTGGCGGGGGCTTCGCCGGTGGCGGGGGTGCCGTAGTCCAGCAATTGGGCCAGGTGTTGCTGCTGTTCGGCCGTCAGGGCGGCGTCGGTGCTGACGAAGTGCTCGTAGCGGGCGGAGATGTCGGCCACGGGCAGGCCGGCTTCCTTCAATTGCGCCAGCAGGCGGTCACGACGAAAGGAGGACAGGACAGAGGAACCAGGCAGATGCTGAACTAGGGACACGATGCGGGCGCCGTATAAGGAGGGGAGCAAAGAAAAGGGATTTTACCTGTTTAAGGGGTTTTCCCGGAGCCGGGATTACCGCAACCCCGATCCGGCCTCTCGCCGCGCCCTTCCGGACGATGTTACAAAAGAATTCCGCGACGCAACGGCGCGACTGCTGCAAAGCAATATCGGCACCAAACCCCTGCCCGCCACCCGGTATATCGCTCCAGCCGGGTTCCAGCCCCCGTCCCCGCTATTGCAATGCACCATGTTGCGGCCATACCGCAGCGCGGGAAAACACGAACACCGGCGCCCGCGCCCCGACGGTAGGATGCAGCGACCCTATAACTAGAAAGCGCCCTGCCGCGCTGGCCGTTGCCTCACATGTCACGCCCCGAAGCCCCCGTCGAGCCTGTTGAACCGATCATCCCCGCCGAAACAGACCCCGCCGTGAAAGTGCCGCTGGCCATCGAGGACTGGCTGGCCGTGATCCTGTTGGGGGCCCTGGCCACCATCACCTTCCTGAACGTGCTGGTGCGCTACTTCACCGACCAGTCGTTCGCCTGGACCGAGGAAATCTCGGTCTTCCTGCTGATCGTGCTGACCATGGTCGGGGGCAGCGTCGCCTTCGTGCGCAACCATCACATCCGCATCGAGATCCTGGCCGACAACGGCTCGCCCCGTCGCCAGCGCATCATGGCGCTGATTTCCAACGGCTGCGTGCTGGCATTCTTCGTGCTGCTGACCGTGCTGTCGGTCAAGCTGGTGGCCGACGAATACCTCTACGAAGAAACCTCGCCGGCCATCGGCGTGCCCACCTGGTGGTATTCGATCTGGCTGCCGATCATGGCCGCCGCCATCTCGCTGCGCACGCTGGGCACCCTGCGCCGGCTGATCCAGCGCAAGGACGCAACGGGCCAAGGGGGCCAGGCATGATCGCCGGCATCCTGTTCGCGGTCTTCATCGCGCTGATGCTGATCGGCGTGCCGGTCGGCGTGGCGCTGGGCATCGGCGGCACGGTCGCCATCGTGCTGTCCAACCTGGACACGCCCTGGTATGGCCTGTTGACCGTGCCGCAGAACTTCTACGCGGGGCTGGCCAAGTACCCGCTGCTGGCCATTCCGATGTTCGTGCTGGTCGGCTCGATCTTCGACCGCTCGGGCGTGGCCAGGCGGCTGGTGGATTTCGCCATCGCCATCGTCGGCCGCGGCCCCGGCATGCTGCCGCTGGTGTCGATTGCCGTGGCCATGTTCCTGGGCGGGATCTCGGGTTCCGGCCCGGCCTGCGCCGCCGCGGTGGGCGCGGTGATGATCGCGGCCATGTCCCGCGCCGGCTACCCGGGCTCGTTCTCGGCCGCCGTGGTTGCCGCGGGCGCCGCCACCGACATCCTGATCCCGCCGTCGGTCGCTTTCATCATCTATTCGGTACTGGTGCCCGAAGCCTCGGTGCCGGCGCTGTTCGCCGCCGGCATGGTGCCCGGCATCCTGGCCGGCCTGGCGCTGATCGTGCCGGCCGTGTGGCTGGCCCGCAAGCACAAGATGGGCATGCTGGAAGCGCACCTGCCGCGCCCGCCGTTCTGGAAGAGCCTGCGCGACGCCTCGTGGGGCCTGGCCGCGCCGGTGCTGATCCTGGGCGGCATGCGCATGGGCTGGTTCACGCCCACCGAAGCCGCGGTCGTGGCCGTGTTCTACGGCCTGTTCGTGGGCATGTTCATCCACCGCACCATCAAGCTGCGCGACCTGTACACCATCCTGCGCGAAGCCGCCGAGCTGTCCGCCGTGATCATGCTGGTGGTGACGCTGGCCGGCATCTTCGCCTGGGCTTTGTCCACGCTGAGCGTGATCGACCCGATCACCCACGCCATCGTCAATTCCGGGCTGGGCGAATGGGGCGTGCTGGCGCTGCTGATCCTGTTGCTGATGACCGTCGGCATGTTCCTGGACGGCATCTCCATCTTCCTGATCTTCGTGCCGCTGCTGATGCCGATCGCGAAGGCCTATGGCTGGGACCCGGTGTGGTTCGGCGTGATCCTGACGCTGAAGGTGGCGCTGGGCCAGTTCACCCCGCCGCTGGCCGTGAACCTGATGGTGTCGTGCCGCATCGCGCGCGTGCCGATGGAATCGACGGTGCGTTGGGTGGTGTGGCTGCTGGGCGCGATGTTCCTGGTGCTGGTGGCGGTGCTGGCGTTTCCGCAACTGGCGCTGTGGCTGCCGCACAAGCTGGGTTATTGAGGGCGCCTGGCCGGGTATGCGCCCGGGCAGGCATGGCATGCATGACAACAACAGACAAACCCGCAAAGAGAGGAGACGCAACATGAAATTCCGCAACCTGATCGGCGCCGCCCTGTGCGCCGCCGCCGTGGTCGGCGCGCCGGCCGCGCTGGCGCAGAACTACAAGGCCGAATACAAGCTCTCCATCGTCGTGGGCACCACCTTCCCGTGGGGCCAGGGCGCCGAGATCTGGTCCAACCTGGTGCGCGAGCGCACCCAGGGCCGCATCAACATCAAGGTCTATCCCGGCACCTCGCTGGTACAAGGCGACCAGACCCGTGAATTCACTGCCATCCGCCAGGGCGTGATCGACATGGCCGTGGGTTCGACCATCAACTGGTCGCCGCAGGTCAAGCAGCTGAACCTGTTCTCGCTGCCCTTCCTGATGCCCGACTACGCCGCCATCGACGCGCTGGTGCAGGGCGACGTGGGCAAAGAAATGTTCAAGCTGATCGAAAAGGCCGGCGTCGTGCCGCTGGCCTGGGGCGAGAACGGCTACCGCCAGATCAGCAATTCCAAACGCGAGATCAAGCGCCCCGAAGACATGAAGGGCATGAAGCTGCGCGTGGTGGGTTCGCCGCTGTACATCGACACGTTCACCGCGCTGGGCGCCAACCCCACCCAGATGAGCTGGGCAGACGCCCAGCCGGCGCTGGCCAGCGGCGCGGTCGACGGCCAGGAAAACCCCCTGTCCATCTACACCGGGTCCAAGCTGTACACCGTGGGCCAGAAGTACCTGACGCTGTGGAACTACGTGGCCGACCCGCTGATCTTCGTGGTCAACCGCGAGGTCTGGAATTCGTGGTCGGAAAAGGACCGTGACATCGTGCGCCAGGCCGCGCTGGACGCCGGCAAGCAGCAGATCGTGATCG
>PJUB01000249.1_pt1 | contig 30899 bp, 24 predicted proteins | sample 1512141 | NCBI WGS metagenome assembly PJUB01 (sample SAMN08177677, study PRJNA422409) | Soil metagenome, whole genome shotgun sequencing project. | isolation source: Soil enriched on filter paper: alkali lignin treatment | place: USA: Madison | collected 2015-01-15 | reverse complement strand
ATTGGAGATGTCGCCTTTGTCGCCGGAACGGCTGTGGCCCAGGCGGTACAGGGATACGGCCACCCGGGGAACGGCCACGGGGGAGTCGGCTTGGGGCGCAGCCGCCCCGGATGCGGTGGCAGGGTTCATTGTGCGATCTCTTCCAGGAAGCGCCAGCCGCTGTGCACGGCGTCACGGGGGATGGTGCAGGACACCATGTTCAGGCGCGGACGCAGCGCGGTGCGCACACCGCCGCCGCCGGCCGGGCCGCAGGTGTACAGCGCGGTGACTTCTCGCAGCACGCGTTCGGCCACCGCGCGGTCGGCGTGTTCGCCGGCCATGCGCAGGCGCACGTCGCGGCCGTGGCCGTCGGCTTGCGCGCCGCGCAACGCGCCGGCGTCATCGTCCAGGATGCTGATGGCGCCGATCAGGTCGGCGCGCAGGCGCAGGGCCGATCCCAGGCGTTTTTGCACGATGTCGGCAGCCAGCCGGGCGCGCGCTTCGGCCTGCACGCCGGCATACGAGATCTCGGCCTCGGCCAGCCAGCCGCCGTGATAGCAGACATTGACCTTCAATTCGTCGGGCCGCGCATGGCCGGTGATGCCGCGCACGGCCACGCGGTCGCCGCCCAGGTCCTGCACCCGGGCCGCTGAAAGATCGGCCACGACGTCAGGCGTCAGGTAGCGCGCCGGGTCATGCACTTCGTACAGCAGTTGTTCCTTGACCGTGCGCGCGTCGACCGCGCCGCCGGTGGCATCCGCCTTGCCGATGACGAATTCGCCGTCGGCCTGGATCTCGGCGATGGGAAAGCCGGCCGCATGCACGTCGGGCACTTCTTTCAGGCCCGGCACGCAGAAGTAGCCGCCGGTGACCTGCAGGCCGCATTCCAGCATGTGGCCGGCCATGGTGGCGCGGCCCAGGCGCGGCCAGTCGGCCAGGTCCCAACCGAAGTGCGCCAACGCCGGCCCCAGCGTCAACGACGGGTCGGCCACGCGGCCGGCCACGACAATCTGCGCGCCCGCGGCCAGGGCCTGCGCGATCTCGGTGGCGCCCAGATAGGCGGTGGCGCTGACCACGTCGACGCCGTCCAGCGCCGCACCCAGGCGCTGGCGCAGCAGGTCGCGCTGCGCGGCCGATTCCAGTGCATCGCCGTGGATCACCGCGATACGCGGGGCGGGCAGGCCCTGGCGGGCGGCCAGTTCGGCGATGCGGCGGGCCGCGGCGACGGGGTTGGCGGCGCCGAAATTGCTGACGATGTTGATGCCGTGACGCAGGCAGTCGGCCAGCACGGGGGCGACCAGGTCATCCAGCAGCGGCTCGTAGCCGCGCTGCGGGTCCTGGTTGCGCGCCAGTTGGGCCAGCGCCAGCGTGCGCTCGGCCAGCGTCTCGAAGATCAGCGTGCCGCCACCCCGGGCGGCCAGCGTGCGCACCACGGCAGCGGCGCCGTCGCTGCGGTCGCCGGAAAAGCCCGAGGCGCAGCCGATGAGCAGGGGAGAGGAAGGCATAAAGGGTCCAGGCTGGGCGCGGCGGGCCGGGCGGCCGGTCGCGCAGGGAAAACTGGAGCCCACTATAGGCAGCGCCCGCTCATCAGTAAAATAGAAATATCGGATCAATTCATAAAGAAAAGCCATGAATCTGTCTGCCCGCCAATTGCGCGCTTTCGTGGCCCTGGCCGACGAAAGGCACTTCACCCGCGCCGCCCAGCGCTGCCACCTCACGCAGCCGGCCTTCAGCGCCCTCATCCGGCAACTGGAAGACAGCGCCGGGCTGCGCCTGTTCGACCGCAACACCCGCAACGTGGAGCTGACCGCCGAAGGCCGGGTGCTGGACGCCTCGGCCCGGCGCCTGCTGGCGGACATGGACCTGGTGATGGAAGACCTGCGCGACCACGCCGCCCGGCGCCGAGGCCGGGTGGCGCTGGCCGCCTTGCCGTCGCTGGCGGCGGGCTGGCTGCCGCACCTGCTGGCCCGGTTTCGCGCGCAGCATCCCGGCATTGCGGTGGACCTGCGCGATGCCCTGCTCGACCCGTGCCTGGACATGGTGCGCGACGGCCAGGTGGATTTCGCCGTGGCCTCGCGGCGGCCGGACATGAGCGACCTGGACAGCGAATTCCTGCACGCCGACCGCTATTTCCTGGTGTGCCGCGCCGACCATCCGCTGGCCCAGGCGGCGCGGGTGCGGCTGCGCGACGTCGTCAAATTTCCGCTGATCCAGCTGGCGCGCAACAGCAGCGTGCGCAAGCACCTGGACGCCGCGTTCGGCCCGGACGCACCGCCGCCGCTGTTCGAGGTGGAGCACCTGGCCACCGTCACCGGGCTGGTCCGCGCCGGGCTGGGCGTGGCGGTGGTGCCGGCCATGACCCTGTTCCATTTCGGCGGGGCGGACCTGCGCATCGTGCCGCTGGCGGGCAAGGCGCTGCTGCGGCCGCTGTACCTGGTGTGGCGCCAGGGGCGCAGCCTGCCGTTGGCCGCACAGGCGCTGTACGACTTGCTTTGGGCCAGCCGCGCGGACATCGGCGGCGCCCCGAAGGTTGGGTAAGATGGAAGATTCCGGGGTTTCGCAAAACCCTATTGCTGATTAAAATCCGATAGCTGTAGTTTCTATCCGTCACCCGAGGATTCCGCCCATGAGCAAGCAAATCATCCATACCGACGCCGCGCCCGCCGCCGTCGGCCCTTACTCGCAAGCGGTTGCCACGACCGGCACCAAGACTGTGTACCTGTCCGGCCAGATCGGCCTGGAGCCCGGCACGGGCGACCTGGTTTCCGAGAACTTCGACGCCCAGGTGCGCCAGGCCTTCGCCAACATGGAAGCCGTGGTCGCGGCCGCCGGCGGCACGCTCAACGACGTGGTCAAGCTGATCCTGTTCCTGACCGACCTGGGCAAGTTCACCGCCGCCAACGCCATCATGGCCGAACTGATTCCGCAGCCGTTCCCGGCGCGTTCGACCGTCGGCGTGGCCAGCCTGCCCAAGGGCGCGCAGTTCGAAGTCGAAGCGATCCTGGTCCTGTAACGCCAGACCACGCGCGATTTGCCAGGGGTTTCATCCCATATGCCGGCCGCGGCCGTGGCAGCCAAGCGATCCGGCGCCGACCCCAAAGGCGCCGGCAAAGCCATGACGGATACGGAGCGCAAGCTGCGTAACCTGGGCCTGGTGCTGCCCGAGGACTTCGTGCTGCACCTGCCGCTGCGCTACGAGGACGAAACCCGCATCGTGCCGATCAGCGACCTGCGGCCGGGCTTTCCCGGCCAGGTCGAAGGCGAGATCACCAAATCCGAGGTCCTGTACCGGCCTCGGCGCCAGCTCACCGCCACCTTGGTGGACGACAGCGGCGAACTCCAATTGCGCTGGCTGAATTTCTACCCCAGCCAGCAAAAGCAGGTCAGCGTGGGCAAGCGGCTGCGCGCACGCGGCGAAGTCCGTGGCGGCCTGTTCGGGCGCCAGATGGTGCACCCGCGCATGACCAACGCCGATGCGCCGCTGCCCACGGCGCTCACCCCCGTCTATCCCACCACCGAAGGCCTGCCGCAACCGACGCTGCGGCGTGCCATTGCCCAGGCGCTGGACCGCGCCGATCTGTCCGACACGCTGCCGCCCGAAGCGCTGGCGCGTTACGACCTGCCGCCGTTCGAGCCGGCGATCCGCGCGTTGCACACGCCCGCGCAGGGCGAATCCGAATCCGCGCTGCTCGAACGCGTGCATCCGGCCTGGCGCCGCATCAAGTTCGACGAATTGCTGGCCCAGCAGCTGTCGCTGGCAGCGGCCCGGGCCGCGCGCCGCATCAAAGAGGCCGAGGCGCTGCCCGTGCGCAACGAAGCCGGCGGGCTGGTCGACCGGCTGTACCAGGCCCTGCCGTTCAAGCTGACTGGCGCGCAGCAGCGCGTGGTGGCCGAGATCTCGGCGGACCTGGCCAAGTCGTACCCCATGCACCGCCTGCTGCAAGGCGACGTCGGCAGCGGCAAGACCGTCGTGGCGGCGATTGCCGCGGCCCAGGCCATTGCCGGGGGCGCGCAGGTGGCGCTGATGGCGCCCACCGAAATCCTGGCCGAACAGCATTTCCGCAAGCTGGTGTCGTGGCTGCAGCCGCTGGGCGTGAACGTGGCCTGGCTGAGCGGCAGCCTGACCGCCAAGGCGCGCCGCGAGGCTGCCGCCGCGGCGGCCGACGGCAGCGTGCAGCTGGTGGTGGGCACCCAGGCCCTGATCCAGGACCACGTCGAATTCCACCGCCTGGGGCTGTCCATCGTCGATGAGCAGCACCGCTTTGGCGTGGGCCAGCGCCTGGCGCTGACCCGCAAGGGCGAAACCGTGCGCGGCCGCATCGTGCCGCACCAGCTCAACATGAGCGCCACGCCCATCCCGCGCACGCTGGCCATGACCTTCTTCGCCGATCTGGACGTCTCGGTCATCGATGAACTGCCGCCGGGCCGCACGCCGGTGCTGACCAAGCTGGTGTCCGAGGCGCGGCGCGAGGAAGTCATCGCGCACATTGCCCAGGCCGCGCGCGGCGGGCAGCAGGCCTATTGGGTCTGCCCGCTGGTCGAGGAAAGCGAAGCCCTCGAACTGCAGACCGCGGTGGACACCTACGAAGGCATGCGGGTCGACCTGCCGGACCTGCGCATCGGGCTGGTGCACGGCCGCCTGCCGCAGGCCGAAAAGGCGGCGGTGATGCAGGCCTTCCGCGAAGGCGACATCGACCTGCTGGTGGCCACCACTGTGATCGAGGTCGGGGTCGACGTGCCCAACGCTTCGCTGATGGTCATCGAACACGCCGAACGCTTCGGGCTGGCGCAGTTGCACCAGCTGCGCGGGCGGGTAGGGCGCGGCACGGCCGAATCGGTCTGCGTGCTGCTCTACCAGACGCCGCTGTCGCAGGTGGCGCGCGAACGGCTGCGCGCCATGTTCGAGACGTCCGACGGTTTTGAAATCGCGCGCCGCGACCTGGAACAGCGCGGCCCGGGCGAATTCCTGGGCACGCGCCAGTCGGGCATGGCGCTTTTGCGCTTTGCCGACCTGGAAACCGACGCCGCCATTGCCGAAGACGCGCGCGATGCCGCGGTCTGGCTGCGCGCCGAACACCCCGCTTCTGTCGAGGCGCACCTGGCCCGCTGGATGCGGGGCAGGGAAGACTTCCTGCGCACATGACGGCCGCAACCACCATGACCTTCCCATTTTCCAGCGCCGCCCGCCGGGCCGGCGCCCAACCCCTGGGGGCGTAGTCCACCATGACTCTGACCGAACTCAAATACATCGTCGCGGTGGCGCGCGAACGGCATTTCGGCCGGGCGGCCGAAGCCTGTTTCGTCAGCCAGCCCACGCTGTCGGTGGCGATTCGCAAGCTCGAGGACGAATTGGGCGTGACGCTGTTCGAACGCGGCGGCGCGGAAGTCGGCGTGACGCCCATCGGCCAGCGCATCGTGGCCCAGGCCCAGAAGGTGCTGGAAGAAAGCGCCAGCATCAAGGAAATCGCGCGCCAGGGGCATGACCCGCTTGCCGGGCCGCTGCGCGTGGGCGTGATCCACACCATCGGGCCGTACCTGCTGCCGCGCCTGGTGCCGGTGCAGATCGGCCGCACGCCGCAGATGCCGCTGCTGCTGCAGGAAAACTTCACCGTGCGCCTGGTCGAACTCTTGCGCCAGGGCGAGATCGACTGCGCCATCATGGCGTTGCCGCTGCCGGAAGCGGGGCTGGTGATGCAGCCGCTCTACGACGAGCCCTTCGTGGTGGCGGTGCCGCAGGACCACGAACTGGCGCAGCGCAAGGCCATCGATGCCCAGGACCTGAAGCAGCAGACCATGCTGCTGCTCGGCAGCGGCCATTGCTTTCGCGACCAGGTGCTGGAAGTGTGCCCCGAGCTGTCGCGTTTTTCGGCGGCCAGCGATGGCATCCAGCGCACCTTCGAAGGCTCGTCGCTCGAGACCATCCGCCACATGGTGGCGGCCGGCATCGGCGTGACGGTGCTGCCCGTGACCGCCGTGCCGCAGCCGCCGCCTTCGAACAGCCTGCTGCGCTACCTGCCGTTCGAAGGCCACGTGCCCGAGCGTCGCGTGGTGCTGGCCTGGCGCCGCAGCTTTCCGCGCCTGGCGGCGATCGAGGCGCTGGCCCAGGCGGTATACGAATGCGAACTGCCGGGCGTGCGGATGCTGTCCGACGAAACGGCCGCGGTGCAGGATTGATCCGGGCCGCGCTTGCGTTGCGTCAAGAGACCGCCAAGTCGTTGATTGGCATGCGTTTTTGCCGCGAAATTGCCGTATTCGCGGTGTTATCCTGATTTTGTCCACCAACCCCACAGGGAGCTAGCAATGGCAAAGACCTCCAAGAAGACCTCCACCTCCGTTCCGCGCATCGACATCGGCATCTCCGACAAGGACCGCGCCGCGGTGGCCGGCGAATTGTCCAAGCTGCTGGCCGATTCGTACACCCTGTACCTGATGACGCACAACTTCCACTGGAACGTCACGGGGCCCATGTTCAACACGCTGCACCTGATGTTCATGACCCAGTACACCGAAGAGTGGAATGCGCTGGACAGCATCGCCGAGCGCATCCGCGCTCTGGGCCACTACGCGCCGGGCACGTACCGCGAATATGCCAAGCTGTCGTCCATCGCCGAGCCGCAGTCCGTGCCGGAAGCCCTGGAAATGGTGCGCCTCCTGGTCAGCGCCAACGAGTCGGTCGCCAAGACCGCCCGTGCGGCCTTCGAGAAGGCCGACGCCGCCAACGACCAACCCACCGCCGACCTGCTGACGCAGCGCCTGGACGTGCACGAAAAGAACGCCTGGATGCTGCGCAGCCTGCTGCAGTAAACCCCCGTCGCGCCCCGAGCGGCGCGGCCACGAAAATGCCCCCGGCACCTTGCGGTGTCGGGGGCATTTTTTTTGCCGCGCCATCGCCATGCCCGGCCGCCGGAGAATGGTCAATAGGTTTGGATTTTTCCTGATACAGGCATGGGACGATATTTTGCAGTGATTCCGACGCGATCAGTGACTTCAGGTTGCAATATCGGGAGGGGTTCCCGGGGATTAATAGATAACCCAGGATTCCATACTCATTCCTTGCGGTTTTATTAAACCAAGATTAGAAAACGACTTTATACATTTACTAACAAAACAAACGATCTAATCTATTTCTATTTGTATGAACAAAGCGTTTGTCTGAGGGATTTCCCCCGGTTTATTGCAATATTTCCGATTTATTTCCACAGCGATGAAAACTTTTAGAAAGAATTTCGCTGTCTCAGCCGCCTAAGATTCGTTGGCTCGCTACCCACACGTATAACGCGGTATCGAGATGTAATTAATTCTGAGCAACGAGTCCACCCCAGGCAGGGAATAGTCATTCGATTCCAAACCGGTCGATCGGTTCCTGGGTGTCGGTTTTTTATGTACTCGACACGACGAAAACAGTGAGGTCCCCCGTGGTAAAGAGAATCGCAGTGTGCGGTCTTGGATATGTCGGCCTGCCCGTGGCCGTGGCATTTTCCAGGCGCTTTGATGTCGTCGGCTTTGATGTGGACAAGCGGCGGATCACGAGCCTGAAACAGGGTGAGGACTGGACGGGCGAAATCGAACGCGAGGCCTTGCTGGCTTCCCGCATGCAGTTCACCGATCAGGTTACCGAACTGCAAGGGTGCGACTTTTTCGTCGTTGCCGTGCCGACGCCCGTCGACGAGAAGAACAACCCCGATTTTTCCCTGCTGGTGCGCGCCTGCCGCTCGATCGGCCCCGTGCTGCGCCCCGGCTGCATCGTGGTGTTCGAATCCACCGTGCACCCCGGCGCCACCGAGGAAATCTGCGGTCCGGAACTGGAAAAGGCCTCGGGCCTGCGCTGCGGTATCGACTTCAAGCTGGGCTACAGCCCCGAACGGATCAACCCGGGCGACCGTGAGCACCCGCTGGAGAAGATCGTCAAGATCGTGTCCGGCCAGGACGAGGAGTCGCTGGAGATCATCGCCGGCGTCTACGAACAGATCATCGACGCCGGCGTGCATCGCGCCTCGTCCATCAAGGTGGCCGAAGCCGCCAAGGTGCTCGAAAACACCCAGCGCGACATCAACATCGCGCTGATGAACGAGATGTCCAAGATCTGCGATCTGGTCGGCATCCGTACCGCCGAAGTGCTGGCGGCCGCGGGCACCAAGTGGAATTTCCTGAAGTTCACGCCCGGCCTGGTCGGCGGCCACTGCATCGGCGTGGACCCTTACTACCTGACGTCCAAGGCGCAGGAACTGGGCTACCACCCCGAAGTCATCCTGTCGGGCCGCCGGATCAACGACGGCATGGCCAGCCACGTGGCCTCGCGCGTGGTGCAGACCCTGGCCCGCAACGGCCGCCTGAACGCCTCGACCCGGGTCGGCATCCTGGGCATGACGTTCAAGGAAAACGTGCCGGACATCCGCAATTCGAAGGTCGTCGACCTGTATCGCGCCCTGGGCGACTACGGCATCACGCCGGTGGCCTGCGACCCGATGGTCGACGCCGAACAGATGCAGCATGAGTACGGCATCAGCCTCGTCGATCGCGACCAGTTCCGCGACATGGACGTGCTGATCCTGGCGGTGCCGCACCGCGAGACCATGGCCACCATCTGGGAAGACCTGCCGCAGCTGGTCAAGGCCGACGGCATGGTGTGCGACCTGAAATCCGTACTGGACAGCCGCCGGCTTCAGCCCGGCCTCGTGTACTGGACGCTTTGAGTCCAGGTTTTGCGTAACCCATCAACACAGGAGAGGCCCGGAATGACCGCCTTTACCATCGCTCCGATTGGCACCTGCCGCATCCACACGCCGCTACGCGATGCCGTGGGACGCTACCCGATCAAGCAGCAGCTCGGCCGCAATTACGGTTTCGTGCACACCAGCGCCGAGGCGTTGCAGCAGGCCCGCTTCATGTTCGGCCAGGCCGATATTCCCGCCGACGTGCAGCGCCTGATCTTCCGTCCGTCCAATGGCGAGCAGGCCCGCCGCGGCACGCACAAGCCGGCTGACCTGTACATGGTCGAGCTGTCCTCGCGCAAGCTGCTGACCATTGGCGCCCACCCGATCCAGTCCAATTACCTGGTGCGCTTTTTCAGCGAGTTCTTCGCCGACCGCGCCCGCACCCGCGCATTCTGGTCCCAGGCGACCGAAGAACGGCTGGCCGAACGGCGCGAATGGCTGGACAAGGATCCGGTCTTCAAGAGCCTGTCGCCGGACAACCGCGAGCTGCTGGCCCGCATCGTCAAGCGCGAACAGACGGACGACGAGATCGAGCAGCAGATGCGCGAGCTGGTCGACCTGCTGGGCCGGGACAAGATCGTGTTCGTCACGCACGTCAACGCCATGACGCCCGACAACGTGCCGATCGAACAGCGGGCGCAGCTGATCGCCGCCGTCGCCGCCAGCGCGCAGCGCATCGGCGTGCCGTGCTACGACCCCACGCCGCTGATGAACAAGATCGGCCAGGCCGACGCGCTGGAAGACGGCGGGCTGGACCTGACGCACTACACGCCGCTGTTCGCCGAACGCCTGTACACCGAGTGGTACAAGACTTTCGTGCGTCCGCGCATGAGCGCGTCCACGCCGCAACCGTCCGTGCCCAAGCTGAGCGCCGACGAAAGCGCAGAACGCATCGAGAAGCTCTGGGAGTCGGGCGAGCTGCGCGAAGCCTCGCGCCGCCTGCGCGACGTGCTGCGCCGCCATCCCGGCCTGCCGGACCACACGCTGCTGTTCGCACGCATCCAGGAAGAACTGGGCGACTACGAAGGCTCGCTGGCGCTGCTGGGCAGCGCGGACGGCACGCTGGCCACCGGCAGCAAGGCCGAGCAGATCCTGATGCGCAACCATTTCAAGCTGGGCCGCCATGACGTTGCCCACTCGCTGGCCGCAGGCCTGCTGGGCGACGAAATCGAGACCCCGGAAATCGTGCGCATCGCGGCCATTTCCGCCGGCCACCTGGGCTTTGTGGACGAAGCCCTGGGCAATTGGAAGCAGTTGTTCCGCATCTCGTCGCCGCAGGACCCGACCGCCACGGAAGCTGCCGACACCGTGCTCTCGCTGCTGCAGGCCGGCAGCGACATGGAAGCCACCTTGCGCTGGGTGCATGAGGTGCGCGAGGCCATTCCGGCGCATGGCCGCAGTTTCGCGATGCTGTGGCGCGACCGGCTGATCGCTGGCGACCGCGCCGGGCTGCGCGCGCTGGCGGCCGAGTCGCCCGCGCTCACCGATGTCGAGGCGCTGGAACTGGTCAAGGAAGCCTCGTGGCGCGGTTGCATCATGGCCGCGGCGGCGCTGGCCGTGTCGTGCAAGCTGGCCGATACCGAGCAGGAAGACATCGCCGCCTGGCTGCGTGCGCAGGCCGCGACCTGGGCCGAAGAGGGCACGCAGGCGCTGGATGAAGGCCGCCTGCGTGATGCCGCCGAGCGTATCAGCGCGCACCGCCTGCTCAATCCCGATGCCCTGGCCGGCGTGCGCGCCAAGCGCGCCTTCGAGCGGGCGATGCGTCTGGGCGTACGGGCCGCGCTGGTGGCGGGCAATCACAAGGAAGTGATCGACCTGACCGACATCGCACTCGACACCCAGGTCGAATTCCCCGAGCTGCACGCGATGCGTGGCCGCGCGGCCGACGCGCTGGGCGACAAGCAGACCGCCATGCGGCACCTGGAGCAGGCGGCCGCCAACGAGTCGGCGCCCTTCAGCACGCAACTGCACTTCGCCCGCGTCGCGTTCAACGGCGGCTGGTTCGGCGAGGCCATCGACGCCTACAAGATGGTGCTGGCCAACGCCTCGGCCGACCAGGGCGCCAAGGACGAGGCCGAGCGCCAGCTTGGCAGGCTTGGGCCGCGCGCCATCCGCGGCGCCCGGGAGCTGCTGTCGGCCGGTGACGCCAAGGCGGCCTGGACCCTGCTGGAGCGTGTCGCCCAGTCCTGGCCGCAGATGACGGAAGTCGACCACGAAAAGCGCCGCATCATCGCCGTGCTGTACGCCGAAGCGCGCGCGCTGGACTCGTCCAGCACCACCGAGCGCCTGGCGTTGGGTGAGCGCATTCTGCAACTGGTGCCGGACGATCCCATCGGCCTGCGCCTGGCCGCGGTCGGCGCCATGCGCCTGCATCGCTTCGAACAGGCCCTGCCTTACTGGCGCGCGCTGCAGCAACGTTCCGACAACCCGGCCCAGTACGATCACTACATCCAGCGCTGCCTGGTGTGGATCGACAAGGCCAACCGCAGGAAGGCCGCATGAATCCGCCGCTGATCACCGAGCGCGAGAGCGCCGATTCCGAGTTGCGGCAGGTGCAGGCCCGGCTGGAGGAAATCGTGGCGGCATCGGGTCGGGTCCAGGTCGCGCAGGACAACCTGGCCGACGCGCAAGCGCTGGCGCGGGACCACCTGTCCGACCCCAAGGTCCGTTTCCTGCTGCTTCGGTTGAAAGAGGCGGCGGGCCTGAACGAGGGCATGTCCGAACAGTGGGCCACGCTATTGCGCGAATGCCCCGATGACCTGGAAATCGTGCGCTATCGCGCGACCCGCCTGGTCAAGGAGCGCCACCTGGAGGACGCGCTGGCCCTGGTGGACCGGCACCTGCCTGCGTCCACCGAGAACCCCGCCCGGTTGTTCTCCCGCGCCAAGCTGCTGAACGACATCCGTGCGTATGAGCAGTCGGACGCCTTGTTCCGCCGGCTGATCCTGCAGCACACGGACCGCAACATTCGCGTCGAGTTTGCCAAGCGCCTGCGCAAGCGCGGCCTGCTGGCGGATGCCTTCGAGGTCATCTCGCCCGTGGCCAAGCACCTGGCGCCGGGCAGCAAGGCGGCGGAACTGGCCAACGGGCTGGCCAGCGACTACGCCTTCTATCAGCGCCTGGAACCCGAAGCCGCGCTGGCCGGCAAGGACATCCGGATCGTGTCGATGAAGCACGCCATCCTGCATTTCCGCAACCGGCAGATCCCGGAATGCTCGCCCGACAAGCCCGTTTCGGTGGCGCTGGTGACGGGCAGCCTGGGTCCCGGCGGCGCCGAGCGCCAACTGACGCGACTGGCCGGGGAACTGGCCCGCATGGCGGAGGCGCCCGAGCCGCGCCCCGTCGATGTGCCGATGAAGCCGGAAAAGGTCGAAGTGCTGGTCAAGCAGCACACCGAGCCGGCCGGTTCCACCAAGAAGCAGGGCCTGGATTTCTTCCTGTCCGTGCTGGTCAAGGCGCAGATTCCGGTCACGGAAATCAACAAGCTGCCCGCGATCTCGGTGGCGCACCAGTCGGTACCGGACGGCAGCCTGACCCGCCTGCTCGAGCAACTGCCCCCGCCGGTTCACTATGGCGTGACGCGGCTGGCGCCCGTCTTGCGCGCCAGCACGTTCGACGTGGTGAGCCTGTGGCAGGACGGCACGTGCCTGTTCGGCGCGCTGGCGGCCTTGCTGGCCGGCGCACCGACCATCCACCTGGTGTTTCGCGGCTTGCCGCCCAACATCCGCAAGGACCGTTTCCGCGAAGAGTATCCCGAGCTGTACCAGGCCCTGGCCCAGGTGCCCGGCGTGCATTTCGTCAGCAACAGCCGCAAGGCCGCCGAGGCCTATGCCGAATGGCTCGGCATCCCCATCGTGCGCTTTCACGTGCTGTACAACGGCGTGCCGGACCTGAACACCGACGCGGCGGCGACGGACCAGGAAAAATGGCAGGCCTTCCAGGAAAGCACGGCCGACGCCACGGAAACCATCGGCGGCGTGTTCCGCCTGGAACCGGACAAGCGGCCGCAATTGTGGATCAAGCTTGCGGCGCTCTACCTGAAACAGCGGCCGCAGGCGCGCTTTGTCATCGTCGGCGATGGGCGCCTGCACGACAACATCGTGGCGCTGGCGCAAGAGCTGTGCGTGATGGACCGATTGTTGCTCGTCGGCCTGTCGAACCACGTGGGCTATTGGTATTCGCAAATGGATGCCAAGGTCCTGCTGTCGCGCTACGAGGGCCTGCCCAACGTGCTGATCGAGGCGCAACTGCTGGGCGTACCCGTCGTCTCGACGCCGGCCGGCGGGGCTGGGGAGTGTTTCGAGGAAGGCGAGACGGGGCACCTGCTGGGCGACGTCGAACATCCCGACCTGCACGAGGCCTGCGACAAGGTCGTGTCCATCGTGGACCGGGTGCGCGCCGATGAACGCCTGAAAGCGCAAAGCCGCCACCGGGCGCAGACGTTGTTTTCGCTGGAGGCCATGCTGGCCAAGTTCCTGAGCCTGTGCATGCCGTTCATGCCCGTGTCGGAGAACGACGAGTCCATGGAACCGCCGGCGATGCAGCTCAAGCAGGCCTGAACGTCCGTCCGCCACTCTCGTTCTGAAGAACAAAAGGAAGTTATGCAAATGAACGTCCCGGCGGCGGGCCGGCGCCCCTTTGCGGCGCCGGCTCTGCTGCTGATTACCGTACTGACACTGAGCGGCTGCCAGTTGCCGCGTTCCGGGCCGATGCTGGCCGAGATGACCGGCGCGCATGACGCCAAGGACGTCATCGTGATGCCTGCCTCGCGCGAGCTTGCGCGCGAGAGCCGGGTGCCGGAAGTCTCCGATTTTCCCGTGCGTTACCGCGACCTGACCGAGGCCGGTTTCGACAGCCTGGTGCCCGGCGACGGCATCAACGTCAAGGTCTGGGAACGCGGCGGGTTGGGCGTGTTCGCGGCGGATCCGTCCGGCGTGAGCGACCTGGGCAACCAGGAACTGGACCGCAACGGCAATGTGTCCTTTCCCATCCTCGGCAAGTTCCAGGCCGGCGGCAAGACGCTGGGCCAGCTGCATGACGCCATCGTGGCGCGCCTGAGCCGGCTGGTGGCCGGGGCCGACGTCAGCGTGACGCGCGCGGCCGATGCACGCGGGCAGATGGTGACGGTGCAGGGCAACCTGACCAAGCCGGGCATGTATCCCATTACGCAGACGTCCCAGCGGCTGAGCAGCGCGCTGGCCCAGGCCGCGCCGGTGCAGACCAACCCCGAGCAGCTGGTCATCAGCCTTCGGCGCGACAACCAGGTGGCCTCGGTGCGCCTGTCGGACATCTACCGCAATCAGAACAACGACATCCTGCTGCGGTCGGGCGACGTCATTACCGCATACGAATCGCGCGAGTTCCTGACGGTGCTGGGCGCGGCGGGCAACCAGGGCCGCGTGGCGATCAGCAAGCGCAACTACAGCGTGCTGGATGCCTTGGCCGATTCGAAGGGCCTGGACGACCAGACGGCGGACCCGCGCTCGGTCTTCCTGTTCACGCCCGCGAAGGCGGGGGTGGATGGCAAGCCGGATCTGTTGCCCGTGGTGTACCAGTTCGACCTGACGCGCCCGGAACAGGTGGCGCTGGCCCGCGAATTCACCGTGCGTGAAGGGCAGGCGATCTATATCTCGGATGCGCCGTTCACCCAGGTGCAGAAGGTGCTGTCCGCGTTCCGCGTGACCATGAGCGCCGGCTTCAGCGCCACGCGGGCCATCGATTCGAATTCCGGCGGCTCTTCGACCGGCGTCAGCCAGTAGTGCGTCGATGAGCAACGAGGATCGGATCAAGGGTTGGCGCGCGCGGAAAAAAGACAGCAGCTACGCAGTGGGATCGGGCGTCGATGCCTGGCGCCTGGATCCCGCCAAGCTGTTCGAGGCCAAGGCCGAGCCGGCCGTCCTGCTCAAGCCCCTGCTGGCGCGCCTGCAGGGCGAGCCGCATGACTCCGTGGCCGCCCGGCGGGCGGTCTACGAGGCCGTGCAGGCCGAGCTGGACGCGGAGATCGCGCGCAGCAAGGTCGACGAGGCGCTGGCGGATTTTTCGCGGCGGCGCCTGCGCATCATCGTGCGCCTGCTCGAACAGGACATCCGCGCCGGCATCGAGGTGTTCGCGCCCGGCTACCTGCCCGCCCGGCTGGTGGCCGAGGACCAGCGCCTGGCCGACGCGCAGGCGCGGCGCGAACAGCGGCGCAGGCAGGACGAGGCGCGGGATGCGCGTCGCCATGCCTCGCGCAACGATATCGCGCTGGAAATGGAGCTGCCCCCGGGGGAGGCCGGCGACCTGGCGATCCTGCAGGATCGCCTGCGCGGCCTGCATGCCGGGCATCATCCGCGCATCATCGGCCGCGGCTGGCCGGGCGGGCGCACGCTGCTGGCACTGTTCGTCTACCAGCTGAACGTGATGCACGGCGAAAGCCGGATCGCGCTGCTGTGGGCGCTGGTGGGGCCGGTGGTGCTGCTGACGTTGATTTCGTCGCTGTACATCCTGATGGGCACGCACTACATCCTGGGGATGGACGTGCAGACGTTCTCGCTGCTGGGTGCGACGACCTGGATCATGTTTCGCCAGATCATCTTTCGCAGCAGCACCGCCTACGTGTCGGCGCGCGGCCTGTTGAACTTCCAGGGCGTGTCGCCCTTGATGTGCGCGCTGGTGCAGGCGCTGCTGTACGTGTCGGTGTACCTGGTGGTGTTCGTGGTGCTGATCACGGCCGGCCATGCGCTGGACCTCATCACGCTGCCCAGGAGCTGGCCGGGCTTCATGCTGTTCGTGGTGCTGATGGCGTGCTGCGCCGCGGCGATGGGGCTGTTGTTCGGGGCGATCGCCACCTGCTGGCATTTCTTCCTGCGGCTGGCGCCGGTGATCGAGCGCTTCCTGCAGATTTTCTCGGGCGTCTTCTTCGTCTCGGAGCAGTTGCCCGAGAACCTGCGGCCCTGGATGCTGTGGCTGCCTTTCGCGCACGGCATGCAGCTGCTGCGCTCGGCCTACTTCGACGCCTATACGTCGCAGGATGCCAGCCTGGGCTATTTCCTGACCAGCCTGGTCTTCCTGATGGTGGTGGCCCTGGCCGCAGAGCGGCTGGCCCGTCCCAACATCCAGCCCATGTGAGGAACGACGATGATTCATCTCAATGGCGTGACGGACGATCCCCAGGCCTTCGGCAGCCGGCAGGCGCTGCTTTCCCATGCCCACCTGGACATTCCCGTCGGCCGCTATGCCTTGCTGTCGCCCGCGCCGGAGCTGCATCGCCAGATCATCGATCTGCTGTGCGGCCTGCGGCCGCCGCGCCAGGGCTTTGTCCATCACGATGGCAACGTGTCCTGGGCGATCGGCCGGCAGGGCTTCATCCGCGGCAAGGCCAGCGGCGTGAGCATGATCGAACTGGTCAGCCAGATGTACGAGCTCGATGCCGATGCCACGTACGAACTGGTGGCGGACCTGATCACCGACCCCAAGGTCCTTTCCCGGCCGATGGAACATTGGCCGCTGTTTGCGCGGCAGGAATTTTCGTTTGCGTTGGCCCTGGCGCCGGCGTTCGACGTGTACGTGATCGAAGGGGCCATCCCCTTCGAGCCCTGCCGCTTCACCCGTCTGTGGCTGGCGCTGTTCGAAGAACGGCTGATCGGCAGGACGCTCATTCTTTCCAGTTACCGCCAGAATCAGTTGGCGGACTATTGCCTGAAGGGCCTGATTTATGAACGAAGCGCACTCCGCATCGAAGACGACCTCGACCAGTGCATCCAGAAGTTCCCACCGCGACGATCACGAAGCGACTCAGGAACAGGCGACGACGTCCTCGGCGGCTTCGATGACGGACAGCTCGGCTTCTGAAAGCGGCTCCGAGATCGAACGCCGGCGGCGCGAACGGCAGGCGGCGCTGGCCGAGCGCCGCCGGCGCCGCTGGGTCAACGTGGTCATCGTCATCGCCCCGGTGGCCCTGGCCCTGGCCTACGTGCTGTGGATCGCCACGCCCCGCTATGAAGCGGAATCGCGCTTCTTCGTGCAGTCCGGCTCCGGCCAGCAGGGCGGGGGCGCCATGGCGGCCAGCCTGCTGACCACCGGCAACTCGGGCGGCATGCTGGGCGGCTTCGTGGACGGCTGGGCGGTCAGTGACTTCCTGAAGTCGCGTGACTGCATGCGGCAGCTGGACAAGAAGGTCGGCCTGCGCCGCTTCCTCTTGAATGCAGGCATGGACCCCGCCCACCATCTGTCCGAGGACTCGAGCGAAGATGACCTCTACCGTGCCTACCAGGCCGCGGTCCAGGTGTCGTTCAATGCGCTGGAACAGATCGACGTGCTGCGCGTGCGGGCCTATTCGCCCGAAGACGCCGAAACCCTGTCCAAGGCCCTGATCGGCCTGGCGGAAGACTTCGTCAGTTCCATGAACGAAAAGGGCGTGGCCGACAAGTTGAAGGTCAGCGAGGAGTCGGTGAGGCAGGCCGAACAGAAGGCGCTGGCCGCCCGCGAAGCCCTGACGGCATGGCGAACCACGCACGGCAACATCGACCCGACGGCCACGGTGGCCATGCTGCTGAACCTGTCCAGCCAGCTTGAAGGGGAACTGAGCAGCGCCCAGATCAACCTGGACAAGATCCGCGCGCTGAACAACCAGGACCACTTCATGCTCAAACCCGCCGAAATGCAGGTCGTGGCCCTGAAGAAGCGGCTTGCCAGCGTGCGCCAGCGCCTGAGCGGCGACGGCAACACGGAAGCCAAGCAACTGAAGTCGTACGAAGCGCTGCGCAATACGCAAGCCTTCGCCGATTCGAACCTGACGCTGGCGCAGCAGTCGTACCAGCAGGCCGTGACCGACGCCCTGCGCTTGCAGCGTTATCTGTCCATCATCGCCCAGCCGGTGTCCACGGACCGGCCCAGCAGCCCGCGCACGGCCGTGTTGCTGCTGCAGGCGCTGGCGCTGGGCTTCGTGCTCATGTTCGTCCTGCGCGCGGCGATGGCCTTGCTACGAGGATTGCGCCATGGTTGATACGACAATGGAACGCCCCGGCGCCGCGGCTGCGGCCAGGCCTGCCACCGCGGCGCACGAGGCCGTCGGCCCCCTGCGGGAGGTCATCCAGCAGCTATTGCAGGCGGACGACCCCGCGCCGGCCCTGGCCGCGCTCGGCCCCGCGCTGGCGCGGGTCGAGGACGGCTGGCGCGACGTGCGCCGCCTGCTGGTGTCGCCGCTGGTGCGAGCCGGCCGCCTGGAATTGGCGATCGCCGTGCTGGAAAAGTTGGTGGACGCCTACCCGGTACGCACCGATGACCGCCGCATGCTTGCCAGCCTGCTGGGTCGCACCCAGCAATGGGACCGCGCCATTGCCCAGGCGGACGCCGCCGCCGTCATCGCGCCTGATGCCGCGGCGCTGCAAGCCGTACGGATACAGCTGCGCGTGCAGGCCGGACGGATCGAACAGGCCGCCGACGTCGCGCGCCAGACCCACGCGCTGGCGCTCGCCGACGCGGGCGAGGCGCACTGGTGGATGCTGGCCTATTCGCGCAACGGCGACACCGCCGAAGCGGCCGGTATTGCCACTGCCTTGCAGGCGGCGGATCTGCCGAACGCCCGCGTGGCCACGGTGGCCGTGCGCGCGCTGCTGGACGACGAGCGGGTCGAGGCGGCGATTGTGCTGGGCAGCGCGGCGCTGGAAGCCGGCCACGATGCCGCGGCGCTGCGCGCCTCGCTGGGGCTGGCGCACCTGCGCCGGGCCACCGAAGACGACCGCAAGGTCCATGCGCTGGCGCACTTCGAGGCGGGCTTGCAGGCCGCACCCGCCGATGTGCGGCTCTTGACCCTGTACGGCGAAACCCTGCTGCGCGCCGGCCGCTACAAGGACGCCGTGGCGCCGCTGCGCCAGGCCATGGACTTGGCGCCGGACCTGGAACAGACCCAGGGCCTGTACGCCCGCGCGCTGCGCTACACGCTGCAATACGACGAAGCCGCCGACCAGTTGCTGCGCCTGGTCGAAAAATCCCCCGACAAGACGCTCTGGCAGCGCGCCGCCATCGGCGCGCTGTCCCAGGCGGGCCGCAAGCCGCAGGCCGAAGCCTTGTTCGAGCGCTATGTGGCGCAACGCGGCCAGAAGCTGCCGCCGACGTTCCAGCAAGCGCTGGATGAGCTGGACCAGAAGCTGGATACCGCGCCCATCCCCCAAGCCCGCCTGGACTGGGCCTGGTCGCTGCGCGGCGACGCCACGGCCGACCGAGCGCAATGGGAGCGGCGCGCGCGCTGGGGCCATCTGGTGGATCACCTGTTGTTCGACTGGCTCGAATGCCGCGAGGACAGCGTCGAAGAAGCCATGCAGATGCTGGGCGAGCTGGACACCGGCGAGCGCTTTTTCGCGCCGCTGCTGGCGACCGGCCGGGGCGTGGTGGTGGCCACCGCGCACGTGGGCCCCATGTACGCCGGCCTGATGGCGCTGGAACTGCTGGGCATTCCGTCGCGCTGGCTGGCGACCGCGCCCAGCATTGCCCAGAGCAGCTATGCCGCCGCCCTGATTTCCACGGCCGACCAGACCGAAGCGCAGGTGGCCAAGGCCTGCATGCGCGCGCTGGCATCGGGCAATGTGCTGTGCCTGGCGGTGGACGGCGCCGCCAACCCCGCCGCGCCGCGCACCGACTTCGAAGGGCAGTCGGTGACCTATTCCAGCTTCGCGGCCCACCTGGCGCATCGCCAGGGCGTGCCATCGGTGTTCTACGTGCCGCGCTGGGAAAACGGCCGCGTGGCCTACACGCTGGAAATGCTGCCTGCCGTGAACCCCGGCGAGGACGCCGATGCCTATGCGCAGCGCTGGCAAGAGGCCTATTTCAAACATCTCAGGGCCCATGTGGCCGGCCCGCCGGAGAATCTGCGGCTGAGCGGCGGCATCTGGCGCCACGTACAGTCCGCGGATCGTTCCGCGCAGCGTTAAGGAGTGCATTGCCATGAAATCAGCAACGAATGGGCCGGCCGCTCGCAGGCTGCTGCGCGCCTTGTCCTGGCTGCCTGTCCTGGGCATGCTGGTGGGCGGGGCGGCCGCCGCCAGTGAGACCTGCGCCAGTCCGGATGAGCGCTGCCCCTTCGTCTCCGCGCTGCTGCAACAGCGCGAAGGCTATGGCGCCAAGGCCACGGGCGGCCTGGGCGGGCGGTTCATCGAGGTCACGTCCGACCAGGATTCCGGGCCAGGCACGCTGCGCGCCGCGCTGGCGCAGGCCAAGAAGGGCCCCACGTGGATCCGCTTTGCGTCGGACATGACGATCGTGCTGGACTCCCAACTGCGCGTGCCGTCCAACACGACCATCGACGGCCGGGGCAAGCACGTGGCCCTGATCGACGACGGCCTGGGCGTGTATGGCAGCCAGAACGTCATCCTGACGCATCTGACCATCGATGGCCGCCTGAACCGGTTGACCCAGGCCGTGAACATCGCCAACGACAGCCGCGATGTCTGGGTGGACCACATGGACCTGTCGCGCATGTCCGACCGGCTGCTCAACGTGAAGAACGGCTCTACCGACGTGACGATCTCGTGGACGAAGTTCCACAATTCGAACAAGGTCATGCTGCTCAACAACATCACGTCCAAGGACCTGTTCGCCAACTACGAACGGGACTCCATCGCGCGCGTGACCCTGCACCACAATTACTTTTTCAACACCGTGCAGCGCAATCCCCGTGGCCAGTTCGGCACCTTCCACCTGTTCAACAACCTGCTGGAAAACTGGGACTTCTACGGCATGAGCTTCAGCCTGGAAGCGAAGGCGCTGGTCGAAGGCAATATCTTCAACAACGACGCCAAGCGCCAATGCGTGGAGCCGGAATTCTTTCCGACGGTGGAAGGCGTGAAGGTGAACTACTGCCGCTATATCCCCACGGCCGCCCGGCGCAGCGCGCTGGACAACGGCGCGTCGGACGAAGGCGCCTACCAGGAACGCAAGGCCCAGCACGGCTATACGCGCGACTTCAAGGCGTTCCTGCGGCTGAAGGACAACCTGTACCTGGGGGACGCGAAACCCGTGTTGCAGGACTACCGCCCCGAGGCGGCCCCGACGCCGCCATACTGCTATGGCTACGAGAAGCCGTCGGCGGAATTGGCGGAGGCGATCCGCAAGCATGCGGGCAACACCAGCGGCGATACGCCGCTGCCGTCATCCCGAGTGGGGGCTGGCTGCGCGAAATGAACGCAATGCGGTCTCAGGCCTGATGGGACAAGGGCCGGTCGAGAATCGGGGCGATGCGTTCCGGCGGCGGCGATACGCGCCACGAGGCGCGCCGTCGCAGGGCGCCAAAGAGCTTGAGCCCTTGCGGCCAATCGCCCAGGCCGCTGTCCGCATTGAGATGGCCAGCGCCGGGAATCACCACGACGCGGCTGCCCCAGTCTTCGGCAAAACGGCGGGCGCGTTCGAGTCGACAATACGGGTCGTTGTCGCTGGCCACCACCACGCTCTGGAACGGCAGCGACTGCCGCGGCACCGGCGCAAAGCCGCGCAGGCATTCGGGCGCGTCCGGCCGCTCGACATCGGCGGGCGCCACCAGCAGCGCGCCGGCGACCTTGGCGCGCAGCGGCACCGGCAGCGCCGCGCTGATCAGGCAGCCCAGGCTGTGGGCGATCAGCAGCACCGGGCTGCGGGCGCTGTCCACTTGCGCGGCCAGGGTGGAAATCCATTCCGCGCTGACGGGGTTTTCCCAGTCGCGCTGCTGCACTCGCTGCGCGTGGGGCAAGAGGGCGGCCCAGCGCGATTGCCAGTGTTCGGGTCCGGAGTTTTTCCATCCGGGGACGATGATCGGTTGGAGTCTCATGGCGGCCATGATGCCGCGCGGCCTTAGTAACGCAAACGAATAAATCGTCTTTTGCATATACGGTGGCAGGCATAAGGCCGGCAGCCCGCCGGGGCGGCTTTGTATGCGGCACTGCAATAACGAAACGTCGCTCAAATCGGGCCGGAACCCCTGCAAAAGGGGCTATTTTTCAGTGTATGCTTGCCGTGCTTATGCAAAGTAACGGGGCGTGACCAACACTTTTCCGGCTGTCCGCCCGGCTTACAAACCAACGACTACAAGCCATTCGAGGAGTCCACTCATGAAGCAAGTATTTCGTCTGACCCCGGTCATCGCGGCGCTCGGCGTCGCCGCCGGTTTGACGTTTGGCGCAGCCGCGCAGGCGCAGACCATCAAGATCGGCGTGGTAGGCCCCACCACCGGCGCGGTCACCCAATATGGCGACATGGTCCGCGAAGGCGTCGACACCGCGGTGGAACGCATCAACGCCGCCGGCGGCGTCAACGGCAAGAAGCTCGAAACCGTGGTCATCGACGACGGCTGCGAACCCAAGCAGGGTCCGGTCGCCGCCAACCGCGTGGTCAACAGCAAGATCGGTTTCGTCGTGGGCCACGTGTGCTCGGGCGCCACCATCGCCGCTGCCGACATCTACAACAACGAAGGCGTGGTCATGGTCACGCCCTCGGCCACCTCGCCGGCCCTGACCGACGGCAAGAACTACGAGTTCATCTTCCGCACCATCGGCCGCGATGACCAGCAAGGCCCCGCCGCCGCCAAGTTCGTGCTGGAAAAGATCAAGCCGAAAAAGGCCGCCGTGCTGCACGACAAGCAGTCGTACGGCCAGGGCATCGCCACCTCGGTCAAGAACGACCTGGAAAAGGGCGGCGTGCCCGTCGCGATCTTCGAAGGCATCAACGCCGGCGACAGCGACTACTCCGCCGTCATCACCAAGCTCAAGAGCCAGGGCGTGGACTTCGTCTACTACGGCGGCTACCACCCTGAAATGGGCCTGCTGCTGCGCCAGGCGGCCGAGCAGGGCGTGAAGGCCAAGTGGATGGGCCCCGAAGGCGTCGGCAACCCCGACATCAACGCCATCGCCAGCGATGCCGTCGAAGGCATGCTGCTGACGCTGCCGGCCGACTTCACCCAGAACGCCGCCAACGCCGACATCGTCAAGGCCTTTGCCGCCAAGAAGCGCAACGCCAGCGGCGCGTTCCAGCTGACCGCCTACACGGCCACCCAGGTCATTGCCGACGGCATCAAGGGCGCCGGCAGCGAAGACCCCTCCAAGGTCGCCAAGTACCTGCACGCCAACTCGTTCGACACCCCGATCGGCAAGGTGGCCTGGAACAAGCAGGGCGACCTGACGAACTTCCAGTTCGACGTCTTCGTCTGGCACAAGGACGGCTCCAAGTCGGTCTACAAGTAAGGTGCCGGCGCGGCGTGCCGGGGGGAATTCCCTGGGGCGCCCGCCCGTTGCCTGCCCCCCGAACCGGGCCGGAAGCGCTGTCTTCCGGCCCGGTTTTTTCGTGCGCGCCACCCGCGGGGAACCGGCGCGATATTGCACGGGTCGAACGCCCCTTGCGCGGTTTTGCGTAGAATGCGGCCAAATCGACCCCTCACTTTCTGTCCGGACACCATGACCAAGGCATTGCTAGTCGAAGACGATCCGAAGCTGTCGCGCCTGATCGCACAGTTCCTGGAGCAACACGGGTTCAATGTCGCCCAGGCCTACCGCGGCGACCATGCGGTAGAGGCTTTCCGCCGCCACGACCCGGCCATCACCATTCTCGACCTGATGCTGCCGGGGCGCGACGGCCTGCAGGTCTGCCGAGACCTGCGCGCGTTTTCCTCGGCGCCCATCCTGATGCTGACGGCGCGCGAAGACGACCTGGACCAGATCCTGGGCCTGGAGTCCGGCGCCGACGACTACGTCATCAAGCCGGTCGAGCCGCGCGTACTGCTGGCCCGCATCCGGGCGCTGCTGCGCCGTCACAGCCAGCTCGAGGAACCGCCGGAGCGCCTGGAATTCGGCCCGCTGGTCATCGACCGGCGCACCCGCGCGGTGGTCCACGCCGGGGTCGAGGTCGACCTGACCACCATGGAATTCGAGATGCTCTGGGCGCTGGCCAGCCAGGCCGGCCAGGTGCTCACGCGCGACGACCTGCTCAATGCCGTGCGCGGCATCGAATTCAATGGCCTGGACCGCAGCGTCGACGTCTGCGTCAGCAAGCTGCGGCGCAAGCTGGACGACGACCCGCGCGATCCGGCGCGCATCAAGACCGTGTGGGGCAAGGGCTATCTGTTCTCGCCCAAGGCGCACGAGGGCAGCGATGATTAAATTCGTCCTGCGGCTCTTCGTGGTGCTGGCGGTGGGCTTCGTGATTTCCAACGAAGTCGTGGACCGATCCGCCAACTACCTGTTCGAGCCGGTCAGCGACGCCTACACCCGCGAGTCCGTGCGTGGCCAGATCCACAGCCTGGTGCAGGAACTGTCCAAGGTCGAGCCGGGCGCCCGCGCGGCCTACATCGAGCAGCATCTGGCGCCGTACTACGGCCTGACGCTGCGGGTGTTCAACGCTTCGGACTACAACGCCAGCGACAAGGAGCGCCGCATTGCCGCCCGCGGCGACTTCTTCATCCGCGACAAGCTGCAGACCTTCGTGGCCGCCATTCCCGGCCCGGGCAACCAGTGGCTGGAGGTGAAGCTGCCGCCCGAGCCGTCGTTCGGCCCCTGGGTGATCGCGGCGGTGTATTCGGCGCTGGGCCTGCTGCTGTGCGCCTTCATGCTGGTGTGGGCGCTGCCCATCTGGCGCGACCTGGAAGCCCTGAAGACGGCCGCGCTGCGCATGGGGCAGGGCGACCTGCAGGCCCGCGCCCGCCTGTCGCGCCATTCCAGCATCGGCAACCTGGGCGACACCTTCAACCTCATGTCCGAGCGCATCGGCGCGCTGATCGGCAACCAGCGCGAACTCACCAATGCGGTCTCGCACGAGCTGCGCACGCCCATCGCGCGGCTGACCTTCGAGCTGGACATGATCGGCCGTACCGAAGACGCCACCGAACGCCAGCGCCTGATCGACGACATGAAAAGCGACGTCGCCGAACTGGACAGCATGGCGTCCGAACTGCTGATGTACGCCCGCCTGGAACACAAGAGCGACGGCGTGGCCCTGCAGGCGGTGGATGCGCGCAGCTGGCTGGATTCGGTGGTGCAGCATGCCGGCTTCGAGGCCGGGCAGTCCGGCGTGCGGCTGGAAGTCGTGCTGTGCCAGGTGGGCGAAGTGCACCTGCACCAGCGCTACATGACACGCGCGCTCTTGAACCTGCTGCTGAACGCCATCCGCTATGCCGGCGGCCGGGTGCAGGTGAGCCTGGTGTCGCCCGCGCCGCGCGAATACGTGCTGATGGTCGACGATGACGGTCCCGGCATTCCGCCCGCGGACCGCGAACGCATTTTCGAACCCTTCATCCGCCTGGACGAAAGCCGCGACCGCGTCACCGGCGGGACCGGCCTGGGCCTGGCGATCGTGAACCGGGTGGCCCGCTGGCACAACGGCACCGCCGAGGCGGCCGACAGCCCGCTGGGCGGCGCCCGTTTCATCGTCAGCTGGAAAGCGACGTAAACAAACTTCACAAACTGGCCGGCCAATCTTCACAAACTCCCTACAAAGCGGGAAAGATCGGCGCGGCGTCCCTGATTAGCATGACGGCAGTTCTCCCCAGAGGAATTGCTGCCCGTCATGTTTTCGCTTACCCGCCTGGCTGCCGTTGCCATGCTCCTGATCGCCGTGGGCGGTTGCCAGGGCATGCCCCCGGCCGCGCCGCCCGCCATCGCCAAGGGCGACTACCCGGCGGTGGTGGCGTACCTGAAGCAGCGCATCCCCTACGACATGGGCGCGCAGCGGGTGCCAGGCCTGTCGATCGCCATCGTCGACGACCAGCGCATCGTCTGGAGCAGCGGTTTCGGCTACGCCGACACGGCCCGCCATCGCAACGCCACCGGTGACACGCTCTACCGGGTCGGCGCCATCTCCAAGGTCGTCACGGCCGCCGGCGTGCTGCGCGCCGCCGATGACGGCCGCCTGTCGCTGGACAACCCGGCTGCGCAGTCGCTGCCGCAGTGGGAATTCGAGCCCCGCCGCGCCGCCATGCACTGGATGGGCACGTACCCCTTCACCGCCCGGCGCCTGTTGGCGCTGCGTCCGGACACGCTCGAAGACACCATGGGCCGGGCCCGCGCCGACATGGGCTACGCATTGCTGGGCGACATGGTCGCGCACGTGGCCGACGAACCCTTCGACACCTATGTGCGGCGCACGCTGCTGCAGCCGCTGAACATCCCGCGCACCGGCTTTCGGCAAGTCATCGAAAACGACGAATCCCGCGAACTGCGTGCAGCCGGCTACCGCCGTGGCGCGCCGTGGATCGAGGCGCCGCAGACGAACGAGGCGGCCGAGGGCCTGTGGGCCAGCTCGGCCGAGATGGCGCGCTTTTCCAGCATGTTGTTCGCCGGCGGCACCTACAAGGGCCGCCGGGTCCTGAAAGACGAGTCCGCCCATGCGGTGCTGAACCTGGAAACGGTGGCCCACGGCATGGAGCTGGAGTGCCGCCTGTCGCTGTCCTGGCTGGCCGCGCCGTGCGACCCGGACGACATCGCCGGCGATTCCCTGCGCGAGCACAGTGGCGCCACCGAAGCCTTCCATGCCCGCTGGCTGCTGGCGCCGCGCGACAAGCTGGCCGTGCTGGTGATGAGCAATGCGGACACGGCCGAACCGCTGGTGGCATCGGTCTCCATCCTGGCCATGAACCTGATGCGGCAGGCCAAGCACGGCCCTGCGCAAAAGTAGCCCCGCGTCGCGGTGTCGCGGCGCACCCCGAATTTCCCCTCAACCTCGTTTCCTGGAAGTACTTATGAAGCGATATCCCGCTCTGTCTTCGTTGCCGCACCGCGCCGGTGCCTGGTGTCTGCTGGCCTGTCTGCCGGCCGTGTCGTTGGCCGCAGGCGAACGCGTCGCCGACAACTCGGTCTACAGTTCGCGCGGCGCCAGTTCGCGCGGCATCGACGTGCCCACCGGCACCGACAAGCCGGCCGACGAATGGAAGTTCTACGGCACCCTGGGCGTAGGCTACGCGCCGCGCTACAGCGGCAGCAATGAAAGCGCGGCCTTGCCGGTGTTCGGCCTGGGCATCCGCAGCCCGGGCGGTTTTTTCCTGGACACCGCGCATGGCCTGGGGTGGGAAACGCAGGCGCTCAGCAGCACCTTCCGCTTCTATGTCGCGCCCAGCGCCGACCGCAAAGACCACAAGAAGGGCTTCCAGGGCTCGGACAAGCTGCGCGGCATGGGCGACATCAAGAGCCGCGCGCAGATCGGCATGGACGCCGAGACCACGCTCGGCCCGGTGACGCTGTCGGCCACCGTGGCGCACGCCTTCAAGAAGGGCGACGACCGCGATGTGGGCAGCGCCTACACGCTGTTCAACCTGGGCGCCAGCACCACGGTGTACGAAGGCTCTGCCGGTTCGGTGTCGCTGGCGCTGAACGGCAACTTCGGCGACGGCAACTACATGCGCACCTGGTATGGCGTCAGCGATCGCCAGTCGCAGAAATCGGGCTATCGCCGCTACAACCCCAAGGGCGGCCTGGAAAGCGTGGGCCTGGGCGCCACGTGGTCGCTGCCGCTCAGCAAGGAATGGTCGTGGTCGGTCATGGCCGAAGCGCGCCGTCTGTATGGCGATGCGGCCGACAGCCCGATCGTCAAGGACCGCAACCAGTATTCGGTCGGCACGGCGGTGACTTACACGTACTGAGCGGGAAGGCCTTCCCTGGAGCGGGGAAGGGGCGCGGGCCCGGCGGCGCGAAGCCGCCGGCACCCGCCGGAAGGATTTACAGCCCTTGCACGCGGCGGCCGGAGTCGGCCTCGAACCAGTGCAGCGGGTGACGGCCATCCGGGCCGACGTTGACGCGGTCGCCCACCTTGGCCGAGGACTCGGACAATTGGCGGGTGGTGCAGCGCACGACCAGGGTGGACTTGCCGCAGCGGCAGTGCACCAGTTGCTCGGAGCCCAGCGTTTCGACCATTTCGACTTCGGCGGGCACGCCCTGCGTGTTCAGCAGCATGTGCTCGGGGCGCATGCCCATGATGACCTTGCGGCCGCGCACTTGCGACGGCACTTGCAGCGGCGAGATGTCCAGCGCCGAGCCATCGGCGGTCTGCACCGTGCCGTCGCCGGCCACGTTCACTTCCATCAGGTTCATGGGCGGCGAGCCGATGAAGCCGGCCACGAAGGTGGACGCGGGCTTTTCGAACACTTCCATGGGGGTGCCGATCTGCTCGGGCACGCCCTGGTACATGACGATCATGCGGTGCGCCAGCGTCATGGCCTCGACCTGGTCGTGCGTGACGTACAGGCTGGTGGTGCCCAGGCGGCGGTGCAGCTTCATGATTTCAAGACGCATCGCCACGCGCAGCTTGGCGTCCAGGTTCGACAGCGGTTCGTCGAACAGGAACACCTTGGGTTCGCGCACGATGGCGCGGCCCATGGCCACGCGCTGGCGCTGGCCGCCCGACAGGGCGCGCGGACGGCGGTCCAGCAGATGGCCCAGTTCCAGGATCTGCGCAGCGATGTCGACGCGCTTCTTGATTTCGTCCTTGGAGAACTTGCGGATCTTCAAGCCGTAGGCCATGTTCTCGAACACGGTCATGTGCGGGTAGAGCGCGTAGTTCTGGAACACCATCGCGATGTCGCGTTCGGCCGGCTCCAGCGTGTTGACGACCTTGTCGTCGATCACGATCTCGCCGCTGGTCACGGTTTCCAGGCCGGCGACCATGCGCATCAGCGTGGACTTGCCGCAGCCGGACGGGCCGACGATGACGATGAATTCGCCGTCTTTCACATCCATGTCGATGCCATGGATGACCGGCACGTTGCCGGCGTAGGTTTTCTTTACGTTGCGAAAGCTGAGAGTAGCCATGAGTTATTCGTATTCGGAGTCGTTGTCGGGTGGGCTTTAGCGGGCAATAGTTACTTTTCAGTATCTACCAGACCCTTGACGAACCATTTCTGCATCAGGATGACCACCAGCGCCGGCGGAATCATGGCCAGCATGGCCGTGGCCATGGTGATGTTCCATTCGGTGACGCTGTCGCCGCCGCTGATCATCCGCTTGATGCCGATGACGACGGGGTACATGTCTTCCTGCGTGGTCACCAGCAGCGGCCACAGGTATTGGTTCCAGCCGTAGATGAACTGGATCACGAACAGCGCGGCGATGCTGGTCTTGGACAGCGGCAACAGCACGTCGCGGAAAAAGCGCACGGGGCCGGCGCCGTCGATGCGCGCGGCTTCGATGAGCTCGTCCGGCACCGTCAGGAAGAACTGGCGGAACAGGAACGTGGCCGTGGCCGACGCGATCAGCGGCAGCGTCAGGCCCGCGTAGCTGTTGAGCAGGCCCAGGTCGGCCACCACCTTGTAGGTCGGCGCGATGCGGACTTCGACCGGCAGCATCAGCGTGACGAAGATCATCCAGAAAAAGAACATGCGGCCGGGGAAGCGGAAATACACGACCGCAAACGCCGACAGCAGCGAGATCGCGATCTTGCCGATGGAAATCACCAGCGCCATGATCAGGCTGACGTACATCATGCGGCCCACCGGCGCGCCGGACGAACCGCCCGACGAGCCGCCGAACAGCGCCTGCATGTAGTTATCGACAAAGTGCGGACCGGGGATCAGCGACATCGGCGCCTGCGCGACTTCCTGGGCGGTCTGGGTAGACGCGACGAAAGTGACGTAGAGCGGAAATGCCACCATCGCCACGCCGCAGAGCAGAATGACGTGGGCCAGAATATCCAGCCAGGGACGGCGTTCAACCATTGTTATCAGCCTCGAACAAGATCAGTACTGCACTTTGCGGTCGACGTAGCGGAACTGTACGACCGTCAAGGCAACCACAATGAACATCAACACCACGGACTGCGCCGCGGACGAACCCAGGTCCAGGCCACGGAAGCCGTCGCTGTACACCTTGTAGACCAGGATGGACGTCGACGTGCCGGGACCGCCCTGCGTGGTGGTGTCCACCACCGCGAAGGTGTCGAAGAACGCATAGATGATGTTGACCACCAGCAGGAAGAACGTGGTGGGCGACAGCAGCGGGAACACGATGCTCCAGAAGCGGCGGGCAGGGCTGGCGCCGTCGATCGCAGCGGCTTCGATGAGCGAGCGCGGAATCGACTGCAGGCCGGCCAGGAAGAACAGGAAGTTGTACGAGACCTGCTTCCATACGGCGGCGACCAGCACCAGGATCATGGCCTGGTTGCCATCCAGACGCGGGTTCCAGTCGACGCCCGACTTGCGCAGCGCCACGGCCAGGATGCCCACGGAAGGCGAGAACATGAACAGCCACAGCACGCCGACGACGGCGGGCGCCACGGCGTAGGGCCAGATGAGCAGGGTCTTGTACAGCCCGGCGCCGCGGATCACGCGGTCCGCCATGACGGCCAGCAGCAAGGACACGCCCAGGCCGACCACCGCCACCAGGATCGAGAACACGGCGGTGACGCGGAAGGAATCGAGGTAGGCCTGTTGCGAGAACAGTTCCATGAAGTTGTCGAAGCCGACGAACTCGGACGACAGGCCGAAAGCGTCTTCCAGGCGCATGGACTGCCACATGGCTTGTCCGGCGGGCAGGAAGAAGAAGACGACGGTAATGATGATCTGCGGCAGGAGCAGCAGATAGGGCAGAGTCTTATGCCCGAAGACGACACGTTTTTCCATAGGGGGGACCTAATGGGTACTCATGAAAACACGATAGGCTTAAAGCCCCAAATTGACCAGGGCTTTAAGCCTCGTTCGCTGCAGCCGGGAATCATGCAAGTCCCTGTCGCGCAAGGAAAATACTGCGGACAGGGCGCGTGCGGACCCCGGAAAGGGCGTTACTTTACACTCTTCTCGAACTTTTCCAGCAGTTCGTTGCCGCGCTTGACGATGTTCTCGGCGCCGTCCTTGGCCGCAACCTTGCCGGACACGATGCGTTCGATTTCAGCGTCTTCGATTTCACGGATCTGCGGCAGGAAGCCCAGGCGCAGGCCACGCGATTGCGCGGTGGTTTCGACGTTCAGCTGCTTGACGCCGACTTCGGTGCCCGGGTTCTTGTCATAGAAACCGTCTTTCTTGGTCAGCTCGTAGGCGGCCTTGGTGACCGGCACGTAGCCGGTCTGCTGGTGCCAGCGGGCGGCGATTTCGGGGCTGGCCAGGAACTTGAAGAACGCGGTCACGCCCTTGTAGGTTTCGGGCTTCTTGTTGGCGAAGACCCACAGCGAAGCGCCGCCGATGATGGTGTTCTGCGGCGCGCCTTGCACGTCGGCGTAGTAGGGCACGGTCGAGGTGCCGAATTCGAACTTGGCGTTCTTGGCGATGTTGGCGCGCAGGCCGGACGAGCCGGTGAT
>PJUB01000248.1_pt1 | contig 30994 bp, 28 predicted proteins | sample 1512141 | NCBI WGS metagenome assembly PJUB01 (sample SAMN08177677, study PRJNA422409) | Soil metagenome, whole genome shotgun sequencing project. | isolation source: Soil enriched on filter paper: alkali lignin treatment | place: USA: Madison | collected 2015-01-15 | reverse complement strand
GAACCAGTAGTTGACCACGCTGCCATCGCGGATCTGATAGGAATCGGCGCCTTTGGTGTCGACTTCGTAGAGGAAGTTCAGCACGGTGGGGGCATCGGGCGGCGTCACGGCGGCGGCCTGGGCGACGTCCAGCTTGGGGGCGGCGGGCTCGGCGGCGGTGGCGGCGGGCGCGAATACCGTGGCCAGGGTGGCGGCGCACAGGCCGGCCAAGGCCATGCGCAGGCGGCGGGTGGAAAAGCGAGCGTTCAGACGGGTGTACATGTTGGATATCTTCTTGTCGGACTCGTTAAAAGCGCCTTGTGCTTGCCTGCCCCGGCAATGGGTGGCCGGCGGATGCCCCCGCGGGAGACGGCCGGGATCTTCAATGCCGCCAGCGGCTCGGCGCAATATGCGGCGCCATGTTAGTGGGCCGCCTGATTCCGCGTCGGACAGCAGTTTGCCAATTGTGTCGGACTGCAATAGCTGGGCATGACGCACGGATTGCCGGGCCGGTGGCCTGGCGCGTGCGCCGCCGTGTTGTCAGGCCAGCAGCGACAGGGCGTGATCCAGCGACAGCACGTGGGTGCGGGAGGCGAAGGCCGTGGCAAACAGATGTTCGTGCACGACCGGGTCCGGGTCGTAGCAACAGTCCTTGACGGTGTAGAGCTGGAAGTCCGCGTCGCTGGCGTAGGCGATGGACGACAGCATGACGCCGGTGGACGCGATGCCGACCATGATGAGCGTATCGACCCCCTGGGCGGAAAGGCGCAGTTCCAGGTCGGTGCCGAAGAACACGCTGGCGCGGTGGGCGATGATGACGGGTTCGCTGATCTGCCGGCCGAGTTCGGGCGAGATTTCGTCGTCGGTGAACAGACCCATCTGCTTGATGCCCTGCCCGTTCTTGTTCAGCGGGCTGACCTCGGGGTAGTCGGGGCTGAAGTGGATCTTGGCGAAATAGACGGGCATGCCGACGCGCCGCGCGGCGTCGCAGAGCTGGCGCGTGTTGGCGAGCAAGGTGGGGGCAACCGACGGGAACAGGTTGGTGATGTCGGTCTGGTAGTGCATGACCAGCAAGGCGGTTTTTGCCGGCACGAGGGTGTGGCCGGATTCAACGCGTGAGGACATGGCGGGTATCCGATAGGAAGGTCCTGGGAACGGGGATGACGTTCTGGCGGCCGGCCGCGGGTGGCAGGGCCGGCGCGGTATTGATCATAAGGGGGAAACGGGGCGGTGGCACAGCAGGCCGCCTACGGGTTTTACCCGGGTGCTACCGGTCGGTCTGGTCTGCGATGACGCGTGCCACAGCCGTCAATGACCGTCGCAGGTCATCCAGCCCCACCGACCCCAACGCCAGGCGGATGGCGTGCGGCACGTGCGTGACGGCGAAGGGATGGGCGGTAGAGACCGAGATCCGCTCTCGCATCAAGGCCATCGCGATGGCGTCGGCACGCACTTCTTGCGCCAGCGGCAACCAGACGAAGTAGGACGTGGGGTGGCCGACGGGGCCGAGTCCGCCCAGGATGTCGGCGGCGATGCGTTGGCGCTGCGCGGCGTCGCGCCGCTTCTCGGCTTCCAGCCGGGCGACCGTGCCGTCTTCGATCCAGCCGCAGACGATGGCCGTCATGGTGGCAGGCGTGTTCCAGGTGGTGGCGCGGATGGCGCGTTCCAACTTGGGCACCCAGGCGGGCGGCGCGCTGATGGCGCCCACGCGCAGGCCCGTGGCCACGCTCTTGGACAGGCTGGATACGTAGACGGTGGCTTCTGGCACCCTTGCCGCGAGCGGCGGCGGCGCGTGTTCCGCCAGGAAGGCATAGGCGCCGTCTTCGATCAGGATCAGCGCGTGCCGGCGAATGATCGCCGCCAAGGCCTCGCGCCACGCGTCGCTGGCGACCCAGCCCAGCGGATTGTGCAGGGTGGGCATGGTGTAGACCGCCCGCACGCGCCGACGACGGCACAGGTCCGCCAGGGCATCCAGATCCATGCCGTCTGGCGTTGCCGGCACGGGCGCCAGTTCCAATCGCGAGAATTCCGCGGCCAGCTTGAAGCCGGGGTACGTCAGCGCGTCGACGGCCACCACATCGCCCGGTTCGAACAAGGCCATGGCGGCGATGGTCAACCCATGCTGTGCGCCGCTGACGAGCAAAGCCGAGTCCGCGGATGCCGGTACGCCTCGGGCCGCCATATGGGCTGCGACGACCGCCCGTTCGGCATCGCTGCCGCCGTGGGGCCGATAGCGCAGTAGCGCATCGGCATCGCCCTTGGCGGCCAGCCGGCGCAGCGCGGTGCGGTACAGGTCGGACTGGCCCGGCAGGGTCGGGGAATTGAAGGTGAGTTCGGTGGTGTCGTCATTCCAGGCGCGCAGGTCGATGCCGTGGCCGCGCGGCAGTGCTTCCTTGACGAAGGTGCCGCGGCCGTACTCGCCGCTGACCAGCCCCATCGCCTGCATTTCGGCGTAGACGCGCGTGGCGGTGGCCAGCGCCAGCCCTTCGCGGGCGGCCAGGTCGCGGTGCGTGGGCAGGCGCGTGCCGGGGCGAAGGCGGCCGGCGCGGATGTCGGACGCCAGGCGATCCACCACTTCTTTGTAGCGGGACAGAGGCACGGAAAGCGTATCCATGACGATTATTTGGATGCGTCGATTATCGGGCCTAGGATGGCGTCGCACAACGCACCGGGCGGTGCGTATCCGATCTTCAGCGTCAGCGGTTCTCAATCATGGATTTCAGTTTTCAGGTCATCGCGGTATCCGTCCTCGCGGTCGGTGTCATCGGCTTCATGAAGGGGGCGTTCGGCGGCGGCTTCGCCATCATCGGCATTCCGTTGCTGGCGTTGGTGATGGACCCGATCAAGGCAGGCAGCCTGCTGGCGCCGATCTTCGTGGCGACCGATTTCTACGCGTTCAGGTACTGGCGTCCGCGCACGTGGTCGCGGCCCGACCTGGCGTACCTGGTGCCAGGGTTGCTGGTGGGGGTGGTGGCCGGCTATGTCGTACTGCGCCACGTGAACCGGCATGTGGTCGAGATATTGATGGCCGTCACCACCCTGCTCTTCGCCTGGCTGTGGTGGCGTGGCGGCGCGGTGGCGGGCCAACGTCCACGCTCGAAGAACAAGGCGTTGTTGGCCGGCAGCGCGTCCGGCATCACGACGATGGTGGCGCATTCGGGCGGGCCGCCGCTGGCCATGTATCTGCTGCCGCTGGGCCTGTCCAAGGAGATGTACGGCGGCACGACCAGCATGTTCTTCACCATCGGCAACCTGCTCAAGGCGGGGCCTTGGCTGGCGGTGGGGGAACTGACGGCGGGGTTCTGGGGACTGGTGGCGATCTGCCTGCCGGCGGCGTTTTTTGGGGTGTGGGCGGGGTGGCGGCTGCACCATCGGCTGAATCAGGCGCAAATGGTGCGGGCTTGCTATGGCTTGCTGGTGGTGACGGCGGTGAAGCTGTTGTGGGATGGGGTGGTGGGGGTGATGAGTTGGGGATAACTCGGCGTGTAATATCCACGCACGATTTTCTGAATGCCATCGCGGAACCGACATGGAACTGAACCTGCCCGGCAAGTTGCAAAAGGCCCTGGAGCGTGAGGCGCAAGACGCCAATCGCACACTGCATGCTCACCTCGTCAGAAAGCTCGAAGGCATCACCCCGCCGATCGAAGCCATCGACCCACGCCCGCTGCATGCCAATCTGCCTCGCCTGGTGGATTACCTGGGCCGCATACCGGGCGTACGTGTGGCGTCTTCCGAAGTGCAGCCTGACGCATACTGGTGGGTCAAGCTGACCATCGAGCCGGGGCATCCCCTGGCCTGGCGCGTGGTGCAGGAACTGGGCTTTGTACTGAACTACTTTTCGGTGCAGGAAAAACTACCCACCGTGTTCAAGCCGGTTTCGCCACCGCCGTATCTCAATGGCGGACCGGAAGAGCATCTGGCGTGGGTGATCGAATCCACCTGGAATTACATTGATCCGGGCTGGATCGCCCAGACGCTGGAAGGATCTCTGCCCCGGCCGGTGGATGATGCGCAGTCGTGGGACGAACAGTAGGTGCGGGTGTTGCTACGCGGGTCGACCCGCGTCGATCCATCGCTGCACTTGCTCCATTGGCAATCTGTAGCGGGCGCAGTTGTGCAGACCCAGTACGCGCAGCTCTTGCGCCAGCAGCGGGCGGAAGGCTTGTGCATCGTCTTCGGACAAGGCCAACGCTGCGATGGCTGCGTCAATCGTGTCGCGTTCACGGATCACGCGGCTGATCGCGTCGTTCAGTTGTTCCCGAAAGCGTAGCCGTACGGGATCGGGTACTCCCACGGCGTCCAGCTGTATGGCGTACTTGCGGATCGAGCGCCGATACGCCCAGATGAAGAGATCCGCGGCGAGCGACACGTCGCAGTCTTCGTAGACGCCCATCATGGCGTAGGCATAGTCTTGCGCCTCTACGTCCAGAAAGGACAGTGGCGCGCAGTTGTAGAGCATCAGCGGAATGTTGGCCGACAGACGACTCGTGCGTTTATTGCCATCCTCGAACGGTTGCAGATAGGCAAGGTTCACCCAGAGAAAGAACGCCGCCTCTACCGGGTTCTTGATCAGCCGCGCCTTTTCGACAATGAGATCGAACATTTCCTGCAGCAGCATCGGCGCCTGCAACGGCACGTAGGTGGTATCGCCGATGTTGACGACGGTCTGGCGGATGCGGCCCAGGCCTTCGGCATCGGCCAGCAGATCCTGCATCAGCAGCGCGTGCAGATTGCCGATCACGGCCGGCGTCAGGCCGTATTGGGGCACGGCATCGACCATGAATTCGATTGCCGCCTTGTGGTTGAGCAGCATCACCGCATCGGGGTCGTCGCCAGCGGTTCCTCGTTTGAAGAGTTCTTGCGTCGCCAGCAGTGAATAGCGGTTGCCTTCCAGGCGTGACGATGACCAGGAAAGGTCGAGCAGCAACGGCTCAAGTACCTTGCGCGCGTAGGTGCCGGCCGGTTGCCGACCACGCATCCTGCCTTCGTCGGCCAGCGCCTGGGCCACGGCCGGGGACAACAGCGCGCTCTGGTTCGGAACATAGTCTTCTACGAATGCGCGTTGGTATCCGGCGGGTGCTCGGGCGGCCAGAGGTTGCTGGAGCCGGGCCAACAACGCTTGGCCATTGTTGGACCAGCGCACTGTGTCGACCGCGGATGCGGGACTGGCGGGTGAGGCCTCAGCGCCGGTCGCCGAGGTCGAAGGCGCTTCCACGATTCGATAGCGTGTCGCGCGGGTCTGGCCATCGCGAAACACCAAGCCCGCCTTGATCAGGGCATTCAGTTGCCGCTTGGCCGTGGACCAGCTGACGTTGATCTTGTCGGCGATCTCGCGCGAACCGAGCCCTGGCGAAGCCGCTTGCCGCTGGGAACGGAGAAGCTTGAGGATGTCTTCGCGGTCGGTCATGGCAAAGGCCTGGGATTGGAATCAGCTCAATTTAGCTCATTTCAGCTCAAATTGTGAGCTGAAATGAGCTGAAATGAGCTGAAATTAGCGATATTGGGCTGAGCCGCGGGAGAGTGGGCGGTTTGGGACGTCACAGGACCGGGCGTTTAGGGGAAGGTCGAGCGGGTTGGTTTTCTTTGCGTCCGATATCGCTACGTACATGCACCACGACGGAAAAGATCTCACGACAATGGTTCCTAGAGCAGCGGTGTACCAGTGAACGCTTGCATCATCGTTCGAGAATCTTTCCGCCTCGTTCTTCGCCAAACTCAAGGAGTGCTTTGATGCCTAAGAAACTTGACGGGACGACAGAGCTGGAAGCTGCGTTGCTGCGCAGTGCCAAGCAGGCAGTCGATGGCAAATACTCTCGTGTGCATACGCCTGATGAGATGTCGACGAAAAAGCGGGCACTATACGCAGAGCTATCAGAAGGCGTCAGTGCACTGTCGAGTGCCCGCGAAGGAACGCAGACACTACGCACGCACAAGCTGAAAGAGGGCTGATTTGCGCGAATGCTCGCCTCACTTCCCCCCCGTCGCATCCAAAAACGTCCCCGTCACAAACGACGCTTCCGCGCCCGCCAGCCACAGAATCGCCCGCGCCACTTCCTCAGGCTGACCGCCGCGCCCCATCGGGATCGAATCCTTGACGCGGTCCACCCGGCCCGGCTCGCCGCCGCTGGCGTGCATCTCGGTGTAGATGTGCCCGGGGCGCACACAGTTCACGCGGATGCCTTCGCGCGCCACTTCCTTGGCCAGGCCGATGGTGAAGGTTTCCAGCGCGCCCTTGGATGCGGCGTAGTCGACGTATTCGTTGGGGCTGCCCAGCCGCGCCGCGCCCGATGACACGTTGACGATGGCGCCGCCGCGGCCGCCGTGGCGCTGGGACATGCGCTTGATGGCCTGCTGGGCGCACAGGATGGGGCCGATGGCGTTGACGGCGAAGATGCGTTGCATGCGCTCGTAGCCCAGGTCTTCCAGCCGCGATTGCTGCGCGATGATGCCGGCGTTGTTGACCAGCACGTCGATGCGGCCGAATTCGCGGTCGATGGCGGCGAACAGCTGTGTGACCTGTGCGGGATCGGCGCTGTCGGCGCGTACGGCCAGCGCGCGGCGGCCATGGGCTTGGACGTGTGCGGTGACGTCATACGCGGCAGACTCGTTCGAGACAAAGCTGAGGGCGACGTCGTAGCCCTGCTCGGCGGCCAGGCGAGCGGTAGCGGCGCCCACGCCGCGGCTGCCGCCTGTGATCAGGATCAACGGGGCTTGGGAAGAAGCGGTCATGGCAAGAACCTTTATGTGATGAGGGGATGCCGCGAAGGGCGATCGAGCGTCATCCTCCGCGCGGTCACTGCGTACTGCGTGGCAATAGGATAATGCGCCTGGCGCCAAGCGGCCGCCCGGGCCGCCTGCTGCAATGGGCGTTCGCTAGACCGGCGCCGAATCCCCATGCAGGCTCTTGAGCTTTCTCAGCTCGGGAAACAGCCGCATCCACAGCCCCGCCACCGCCATCGTGCCGACCCCGCCGATCACCACCGCGGGCACGGCGCCGAACAGTGCGGCCATGACGCCGGATTCAAATTCCCCCAGCTGGTTCGAGGCGCCGATGAACAGCGTGTTCACGGCGCTGACGCGGCCCAGCATGTGGTCGGGGGTGTTCAGCTGCACCAGGGACGAGCGCACTACCACGCTGATGGCGTCGGCCGCGCCCAGCACGACCAGCGCGCCGATCGACAGCGGAATGGACGTGGACAGGCCGAACACGGTGGTGGCCAGCCCGAACAGCATCAGCGCACCGAACAGCAGGCGGCCGACGTGTTCGCCCAGGCTCAGGCGGGCCAGGGTCAGCGACATCAGCATGGCGCCGCAGGCGGGGGCGCCGCGCAGCGCGCCCAGCGCCCAGGGGCCGGCATCCAGGATGTCCTTGGCAAAGATGGGCAGCAAGGCCGTGGCGCCGCCCAGCAGCACGGCGAACAGGTCCAGCGACAGCGTGCCCAGCAGCAGGCGCCGCTGGAAGATGAAGGTGATGCCGGCGAACAGGGTGCGCCAGGTGGTGGGCTCCTTGCGCGGGGGCGCACGGTCGATCGACATGCTGGCGATAGAAGCGAAGCCGCACAGGTACAGCGCCGCGGCGACGCAGTAGATCCAGCCGGCGCCCAGGCCGTAGCCGATGCCGCCCAGCGCCGGGCCGGCGATCTGCGCGATCTGGCCGGCGGACGAGGACAGCGCGGTGGCGCGCGGCAGCCATTCGCGTGGCACCACGGCGGGGATCAGGGTGGACAGGGTGGGCGATTCGAAGGCGCGGGCCGAGCTCATGATGATGAGCGTGGCGTAGATCAGCGGCTTGCCGCCAAAGCCATGCAGGGCGGCAATGGCCAGCAGCAGGGTGGCGAGGGTCTCGATGGCCATGCAGATGGCGACGATCTTGCGGCGGTCGTAGCGGTCGGCCACGTGCCCCACCACCAGGGTCAGAGCCGCCATGGGCAGGAACTGCGCCAGGCCGATCAGGCCCAGGTCGAGCGCGCTGCCGGACAGGGCGTAGATCTGCCAGCCCACCGCCACCGAGACGATCTGGAAGGCCAGCGACGCGCCGATGCGCGCGGACAGGAAATGCAGGAATGCGGGACGGTACAGCGGACTGGGGGAGTCTGGGGCAGGCATTGGCAAAGCACGCGCGGCAGGCGCGCGGGCGGCGCCGGAATGCGCATTCTAGGCAGAACACGCTGACGGGAAACTAAGAGGGCCGGGCAGACGGCTGCAACCGTCCCCTGCCCGGCCGATCCTAGACTTTGGGCCAATAGGTGCCGAAGCTCCACAGGTTGCCTTCCGGGTCGCGGCAGGCGAACTCGCGGCTGCCGTACGGCGTGTCGTAGAGCTCGGTCTCGATGGGGGCCCCGGCGGCCTTCACCGTTGCGTGCAGCGCATCTGGATCGTCCACGGCCAGGTACAACGCATCGGTGCGCCGGCCCTGCAGCGAACCGACCAGCTTGCCGTAGGCGTCGTCGCGGTCCTGGCCCAGCATCAGGATGGACGAGCCATAGGCAAGTTCGGCGTGCTGGATGGTGGTGCCATCGCGATAGACCGAGACTTCGGCAAAGCCCAGTATGTCGATCAGCCAGCGGACCATTGCGTTCGCGTCGCGACAGCGCAGGGTGGGGAAAAGACGGGGGGCGGATTGGGGCGTGGTCATGGCAGGGACTCCAGAAAGAGAGGGAGCGCTGATGGTGCGCGCCACGGGGCCATGGGTCTTGAAGATTTGTTACCTGGGGTTGAGCGGTTCGGATTCCCGGCTGGGCGGCCCCGGCGCCAGGTTCAGCCGCCTGGCCCAGGCTTGCGGCGCATCGCCGCTCATTTCGGTGAACTCGCGGGTCATGTGGGCCTGGTCCGCGTAGCCGGCCGCGGCGGCGATCTGGGCCCAGCCCGGGTCGGTGCCTGCGCGGGCCACGCGGCAGGCCTGGTGAAATCGCAGCATGCGCGCCAGGGCCTTGGGCCCCAGTCCCATCTGGGCCCGGAACTGCAACAGCAGGTGTTTGCGGCTCCAGCCGATTTCGCTGGCCAGGGCCCCGATGGACAAGCACCTACTGTGCCGCAGCAATTGCCGGTACGCATGCGCGACGGGGTCCGAGAGCCCGTGCCCAATGCGCAAAGCGATGAAGTCTTCGACCTGTTCGAACCGTTGGGGCCAATCGGGTATGTTGCCCACGTGTTCACGCAGTTGCAGCCCGGCGGCGCCCAGCACGTCGCCCAGGTCGATCATGTGGTTGGCCAGGTCCGCGACCTGGCCGCCAAAGAAGCGATAGGCGCCCGGCAAGGTGAAGTCGACCTGCAGGCATTCGGCCGCCCCGTCCGACGAAATGTAGACGGGGCCGGCGTAGAGGCCGGACGCGAAGCTGGCCCAGCGCGCCGATGCCAAGGGGTCGCCCAGGGCGATATGAAACGGCGTGCCGAAGCTGATGATCAGCGGCACCGCCAGGGGCGCGCTTTCCTGCCACTGGAAGCCCTTGCCGCGATGGCGTTCCCGGTAACCCACCATCTGCGTCACCACGCCGGCCAGCCGCGCCGAGGGCGGGTAGCGGACCACGTCGAAATCGGGTGAACCAGTCATCGGGGCCTCCCCCTGAGTGACAAGCGCGGCTGCCGATACGGTCGGCAACCGCGCGGCGGCTATTTGCCGATGGCTACCAGCTCGGCGCCCTCGGTCACCTGGTCGCCCACGGCATAGAACAGCTCTTCGACCTTGCCATCGGCGGGCGCCGAGATGGTGTGCTCCATTTTCATGGCCTCCATCACCAGCAGGGGCTGGCCCTTGGTGACGCTGTCGCCGGCCTTGACGGCGATGGAGATGATCTTGCCCGGCATGGGGGCGGTCAGGCCGCCGCCGTGCTCTCCCTGGGTGTCCTGGGCGTGCGCCAGCGGGTCGTACAGGTCCAGCACGTGGGCGCCGCCGGCGTCCCCGGTGCCGAAGACGTGGGCCTTGTCGGCGTGCAGCACCACCGTGCCGGCGCTTTCCAGGCCGCCCAGGGTGACGCGCAGGTCATGGACGAAACCGGGCGTGCCGGCCGCGTTGTCGGCCTGCACGCGCCAGGTGAACGGTTGTGCACCGGCGCCGCTGTCCAGGGTCCAGTCGCCGCCCTGGCGCGCGACCACGACGTGGCGGGTCTCGCCGTTGTCGATCCATTGCAGCGTGCGCTGGTAGCGGTTGCCCAGGCGCCAGCCGTCGCGGGCGTCCCAGGGGTCGGCGGGGCGCGGCGCCGTGGCCGGGGGATTGGGCTGTGCCAGGCCTTGGCGCACCAGCACCGCGGCGCTCGCCAAGGCCAGCGCCAAGGGGGCGGCGGGCGCGGGCTCGGGCAGCAGCGTGGCGCGCTGGCGTTCGATCAGGCCGGTGTCCAGATCGGCCGCGGCGAAGGCGCTGTCGCGCATCAGGCGCGACAGGAAGGCGACGTTGGTCTGCACGCCCACCGCCTGGGTCTGCGCCAGCGCTTGCAGCATGCGGGCGCGGGCCTGGTCGCGGTCGGCGCCGCGCACGATCAGCTTGGCGATCATGGGGTCGTAGAACGGCGTGATGGTGTCGCCGGTGCGCACCCCGCCATCGACGCGGATATCGCCGTTGGCAAACGCCGTGTGGGCCGGCAGGCCCAGGTAGGCCAGCGTGCCGATCGACGGCAGGAAGCCCTTGTCGGGGTTCTCGGCGTAGATGCGGGCTTCGATGGCGTGGCCCTGGATGCGCAGGTCTTCCTGGCGTGCCGGCAGCGGCTGGCCCGCGGCCACGCGCAGCTGCCATTCGACCAGGTCGTGGCCGGTGATCATTTCGGTCACGGGGTGCTCGACCTGCAGGCGGGTGTTCATTTCCATGAAGTAGAAACGGCCGTCGGGCTCGGCGATGAATTCCACTGTGCCGGCGCCCACGTAACCCACGGCGCGGGCCGCGGCGACGGCGGCTTCGCCCATGGCGCGGCGGCGCTCTTCGGTCATGCCGGGCGCGGGGGCTTCTTCAATGACCTTCTGGTGGCGGCGCTGCACCGAGCAGTCGCGCTCGAACAGGTAGACGCAGTTGCCATGGGTATCGGCGAATACCTGGATTTCGATGTGGCGCGGCTTTTGCAGGTAGCGTTCGATCAGCACGCGGTCGTCGCCGAAGCTGGACGCGGCTTCGCGCTGGCAGGACGCCAGGGCGTCCAGGAATGCGGCCGACGATTCGACCACGCGCATGCCCTTGCCGCCGCCGCCCGCGCTGGCCTTGATGAGCACGGGGTAGCCGATGCCGTCGGCCTGCGCTTTGAGAAACTGCGGGTCCTGGTTGTCGCCGTGGTAGCCGGGCACCAGCGGCACGCCGGCCTTGTCCATCAAGGTCTTGGCGGCCGACTTGCTGCCCATGGCGGCGATGGCCGATGCCGGCGGGCCGACGAAGGCGATGCCGGCTTTTTCGGCGGCTTCGGCAAAGGCTTCGTTTTCGGACAGGAAGCCGTAGCCGGGGTGGATGGCGCCGGCGCCGGTGTCGCGCGCGGCCTGCAGGATGGCGTCGGCGCGCAGGTAGCTGGCGCGCGGTTCCGGGCCGCCGATGTGCACGGCGATGTCGCAAGCGGCCACGTGGCGGGCGTTGGCGTCCGCGTCGGAATACACGGCAACCGTGCGGATGCCCAGGCGGCGGGCGGTGGCGGCGACGCGGCAGGCGATCTCACCGCGGTTGGCAATCAGCAAAGTGTCGAACATGAATGTGATCCTGGCTGGAATTCGTCGTGAACGCGTCGTGGGGCGGGGGCGCCGCCCTACATCCGGAAGACGCCGAAGCGCGTGTCTTCGATGGGCGCGTTCAGCGCGGCCGACAGGGCCAGGCCCAGCACGCGGCGCGTGTCGGCCGGGGCGATGATGCCGTCGTCCCACAGCCGGGCGGTGGCGTAGTACGGGTGGCCTTCGTCTTCGTACTGTTCACGGATGGGCGCCTTGAAGGCGGCCTCTTCGTCTGCCGACCACTTGCCGCCGCGCGCCTCGATGCCGTCGCGCTTGACGGTGGCCAGCACGCTGGCGGCCTGTTCGCCGCCCATGACCGAGATGCGGGCGTTGGGCCACATGAACAGCATGCGCGGCGAATAGGCACGGCCGCACATGCCGTAGTTGCCGGCGCCGAACGAGCCGCCGATGAGCACGGTGAACTTGGGCACGGCGGCAGTGGCCACCGCGGTCACCATCTTGGCGCCGTGGCGGGCGATGCCTTCGTTTTCGTATTTGCGCCCGACCATGAAGCCAGTGATGTTCTGCAGGAACACCAGCGGAATCTTGCGCTGCGCGCACAGCTCGATGAAGTGCGCGCCCTTCTGCGCCGATTCCGAGAACAGGATGCCGTTGTTGGCCACGATGCCCACGGGCATGCCGTGGATATGGGCAAAGCCGGTGACCAGCGTGGGGCCGAAGCGGGCCTTGAATTCATCGAATTCCGAGCCGTCGACGATGCGGGCGATGACTTCGCGCACGTCGTAGGGCTTGCGGGTGTCGGCGGGAATGATGCCGTTCAGTTCCTGAGGGTCGTAGCGCGGCTCGCGCACCGGCACGGTGGCCAGCGGCGCGGGCTTCTTGCGATTCAGGCGGGCCACGGCGCCGCGCGCCAGTTGCAGCGCATGCATGTCGTTGGCGGCCAGGTGATCGACCACGCCGGACAGGCGCGTGTGCACGTCGCCGCCGCCCAGGTCTTCGGCGCTGACTTCTTCGCCGGTGGCCGCCTTCACCAGCGGCGGGCCGCCCAGGAAGATGGTGCCCTGGTTCTTGACGATGATGGATTCGTCGCTCATGGCGGGCACGTAGGCGCCGCCGGCGGTGCACGAGCCCATCACCACCGCGATCTGCGCGATGCCCTGCGCGGACATCTGGGCCTGGTTGTAGAAGATGCGGCCGAAGTGGTCGCGGTCGGGAAAGACCTCGTCCTGCTGCGGCAGGTTGGCGCCGCCCGAGTCGACCAGGTAGACGCAGGGCAGGCGGTTCTGCGCGGCGATTTCTTGCGCGCGCAGGTGCTTCTTGACGGTCATCGGGTAGTAGGTGCCGCCCTTGACCGTGGCGTCGTTGCAGACGATGACGCATTCGGTGCCGGCGATGCGGCCGATGCCGGTGATGACGCCCGCGCCGGGGGCGTCGCCGTCGTACATGCCGTGGGCCGCCATGGGCGACAGTTCCAGGAAGGGTGAACCCGGGTCGATCAACTGTTCCACGCGATCGCGCGGCAGCAGCTTGCCGCGCGCCACGTGCTTGGCGCGCGAGGCTTCGCTGCCGCCCAATGCGGTCTGCGTCAGCTTCTGGGCCAGATCATCCAGCTGCGCCTGCATGGCACGGGCGTTGTCGGTGTAGTCCTGCGACCGCGGATTGATGCGGGATTCGATGATGGGCATGGGGTTCCACCCGTCCTGCTTGATTGGAATTTGAAGGCGCTCGGTGAGAGCGGTTTGTCTCGCTGCCCGGTGGGCCGGGCGTTTCTTGTGGACGTTCTATGGATTCTGCAGATGCATTCCTGTGCGCCCTTCCTGCACGGCCCGCGGCCGACCCGCCGTGGACAGCGCCATGCCGGAAAGGCGCAGCGGAATGCATGCCCGCCAGGCGGGCAGTCCACGACGCCGAAGCTGCCTGCCCTGCCGAAAAATCGCGCCAGGCGGACGTCTCGGCGTCGTGGGGGCTTGCCTAGAGCATTTCGATGGCCATGGCCACGGCTTCGCCGCCGCCGATGCACAGCGTGGCCACGCCGCGCTTGCCGCCGGTCTTGCGCAGCGCGCCGACCAGGGTTGCCATCAGGCGGGCGCCGGACGCGCCGATCGGGTGGCCCAGGGCGGTGGCGCCGCCGTGGACGTTGACCTTTTCATGCGGCAGCTTGAAATCGGCCATGGCGGCCATGGTGACCACGGCGAAGGCTTCGTTGATTTCGTACAGGTCGACGTCTTCGGCCTTCCAGCCGGTCTTGGCGAACAGGTTCTTCAGCGCGCCGACGGGGGCGGTGGTGAACCAGTTGGGCTCCTGCGAGTGCTGGCTGTGGGCCACGATGCGGGCCAGCGGCTTGACGCCGAGTTTCTCGGCGGTGGACGCGCGCATCAGCACCATGGCGGCGGCGCCGTCGGAGATCGACGACGAGTTCGCGGCGGTGATGGTGCCGTCTTTCTTGAAGGCGGGCTTGAGGGTCGGGATCTTTTCCGGCATGGCCTTGGTGGGGGCCTCGTCGGTGTCGATCACGGTGTCGCCCTTGCGGCCGGCGACCGTGACGGGGGCGATTTCCCACTTGAAGGTGCCGTCTTCGGTGGCGGCGCGGGCGCGGCGCAGCGATTCCAGCGAGAAGGCGTCCTGCTGTTCGCGGGTGAACGAGTACTTGGCGGCGCAGTCTTCGGCGAACACGCCCATGGCCTTGCCCTTGTCGTAGGCGTCTTCCAGGCCGTCCAGCGCCATGTGGTCATACACGGTGTTGTGGCCGAAGCGGTAGCCCTGGCGCGCCTTGAGCAGCAGGTAAGGCGCATTGCTCATGCTTTCCTGGCCGCCCGCCACGATGACGTTGGCGGAACCGGCCGCCAGGAGGTCGTGGCCGAACATGGCGGCCTTCAGGCCCGAACCGCACACCTTGTGGATGGTGGTGCACGCCACGCCCAGCGGCAGGCCTGCGCCCAGCGCGGCCTGGCGGGCCGGTGCCTGGCCCTGGCCGGCCTGCAGCACGTTGCCCATGATGACTTCTTCGACCTGCTCGGGCTTGATGCCCGCGCGTTCGACGGCGGCCTTGATGGCGACCGAGCCCAGCTCGTGCGCGGCCAGGCCGGACAGGCTGCCCAACATGCCACCCATGGGCGTGCGGGCGATGGAAACGATAACAACGGGATCTGACATGACTAGCTCCTGTGAGGGTCGGGACAGCGTCTGCTTACGAGGCCGCGCCGGCTGGTGCCGGACGCAGGCGCCTGTCCGTATCGTAAGGGAAAAATTCTTCAATCCGGCCCTGCGCCACCTGGGCGCGGCAGGCCTGCCACCAGGCCGGTTCCAGCAGGTCGGCGTGATGGCGCAGGAAGGCGCCGCGCACCCGCGCGTCGCCCAGCAGGAAGCGCCCGAATTCCTCGGGAAACACGTCGTTCGGGCCGACGGCATACCAGGGTTCGGACGCCATTTCCGCTTCTTCGTTCGGGGCGGGCGGAATCCGCCGGAAATTCATTTCGGTCATGCGCTGGATTTCGTCGTAGTCGTAGAACACGACCCGGCCCAGGCGCGTCACGCCGAAGTTCTTGTAGAGCATGTCGCCGGGGAAGATATTGGCCGCGGCCAACTGGCGGATGGCGTCGCCATATTCGCGCACGGCCGGTTCGAGCAGCGCGTCGGGCGCCTGCGTCAGGTAAAGGTTCAGCGGCGTCATGCGCCGTTCGATGTAGACATGGCGGATGACCACCGTGTCCCCGGTTTCCTCGATCAGGCTGGGCACCAGGCGCCGCAATTCGTCGAGCAGGGCCGGCGCGAAGCGGCTGCGCGGCAGCGCCACTTGCGAGTATTCCCAGGTATCGGCCATGCGGCCGACGCGGTCGTGCAGCTTCACCATCTGGTACTTGCGCCGCACGGTGGCGTGGTCCATGCCGTCTTTGTCGATGCGGTCCTTGATCAGCTTGAATACGTAGGGGTACGACGGCAGCGTGAACACGCACATCACCATGCCCTTGATGCCGGGCGCGATGTCGAAGGCGTCGCGCGAATGGGCCAGGTGGTGCAGGAAGTCTCGGTAGAACAGCGTCTTGCCCTGCTTTTGCAGGCCGATCATGGTGTAGAGCTCGGCCTTGGGCTTGCGCGGCAGCAGGCTGGACAGGAAATTGACCACCGCGGCGGGGGTTTCCATGTCCACCAGGAAATACGCCCGGGTGAAGCTGAACAGCGTGCTCAGGTCATCCGACCCCAACAACAGCGCATCCAGCCGCACCTGCCCGGCCGGGTTGCGCGTCAGCGCCACGGCAAAGGGGTAGACGGTGGTCTGGTTGACCAGGCGGCCGACGATATACGCGCCCTTGTTGCGAAAGAACAGCGAACCCAGCGCATGTACCTGGCAATCGCTGGCGATGCGGCGGCCGACGTGGCGCGGCAGCATTTCGCGCAGTTTGTGGACCGCGGTGCGGGCCAGCAGCCGGGCATCGCGTGGCAGGTCTTCAAAGGGCAGCGCCAGGCCGAAATCGGCCACCATGCGGATCAGGCTTTTCTGCAGCCCTTCGCTGGCCGGGTAGTAGACCCGGTACGACGGCATGCGGCTGTCCAGGTATTCCGTCGCCACCGCGGGCCGCACGAACAGGAAATCGTTGTGGAAGTAGTCGCGATGCAGCAGCCGGCACGACACCGAATTGAAGAACGTCTCGGCGCATTCGGGCTGGCGGTGCTCGGCCAGGAGGCCCACGAATTCCTGCTTGATCTGCTGCCAGTAGGCGGTCTGCGCATCGGTCAGCGCCGGGCTGGCCATGCCGTCGGCGCCGACCGCGCCTTCGGGTCGGCCGCGCAGCACGCCTTCGAGCTGGGTGGCGCATTCGCGCACCCGCATGTCGTAGTACTCGATGCGTTCGCGCGACAGGTGCTGGATGCCGTGCCAGTCGCCCGATTCGAACAAGGCCTTGGCGCGCTGCGCGCTATAGCGAAACAGCGCGTAATGGCGGTCGAAACCCGCCAGGATCAGCCGCGCGACGTCCAGCGGCGACGGGCCCTTGGCGGGCGCCGGCTCGATGTGCTGGACGTCGGACGTGCGGATCATAGCGCGGTGCGGCTCAGGCGGTTTCGTTGAACAGTTCGCGGCCGATCAGCATGCGGCGGATTTCGCTGGTGCCGGCGCCGATCTCGTACAGCTTGGCGTCGCGCCACAGGCGGCCCACCGGGTACTCATTGATGTAGCCGTTGCCGCCCAGGATCTGCACGCCTTCGCCCGCCATCCAGGTGGCTTTTTCGGCGGTGTACAGGATCAGCGCAGCGCAGTCCTTGCGCACCTGGCGCACGTGTTCGGCGCCCAGGCGGTCCAGGTTCTTGCCCACCTGGTAGCAGAAGGCGCGGCTGGCCTGCAGCGTGGTGTACAGGTCGGCGACCTTGCCCTGGATCAGCTGGAATTCGCCGATGGCCTGGCCGAACTGCTTGCGGTCGTGGATGTACGGCACCACCACGTCCATCACGGCCTGCATGATGCCGATGGGGCCGCCGGAGAGCACGGCGCGTTCGTAGTCCAGCCCGCTCATCAGCACCTTCACGCCGCCGTTGACCTGGCCCAGCACGTTTTCTTCGGGGATTTCGCAGTCCTGGAACACCAGTTCGCCGGTGTGGCTGCCGCGCATGCCCAGCTTGTCCAGCTTCTGCGCCACCGAAAAGCCCTTGAAGCCCTTTTCCACCAGGAAGGCGGTGATGCCGCGCTGGTGCGCTTCGGGGTCGGTCTTGGCGTAGACCACCAGGGTGTCGGCGTCAGGGCCGTTGGTGATCCACATCTTGGTGCCGTTGAGCACGTAGCGGTCGCCCTTCTTGTCGGCGCGCAGCTTCATGCTGACGACGTCCGAGCCGGCCCCGGGTTCGCTCATGGCCAGGGCGCCCACGTGTTCGCCCGAGATCAGCTTGGGCAGGTACCGGGATTTCTGCGCCGCGGTGCCGTTGCGGTTGATCTGGTTGACGCACAGATTGGAGTGCGCGCCGTAGGACAGGCCGACGGAGGCGCTGGCGCGTGAGATCTCTTCCATCGCGACCATGTGGGCCAGATAGCCCATGTTGGCGCCGCCGTACTCTTCGCCGACCGTCATGCCCAGCACGCCCAGGTCGCCGAATTTGCGCCAGAGATCCATGGGGAACTGGTCGCTGCGGTCGACTTCGGCGGCGCGCGGCGCGATCTCGGCCTGCGCGAAGGTGCGCACCGCGTCGCGCAGCATGTCGAGATCTTCGCCCAGGTCGAAATTCAGGCCGGGAAGGTTCATCGCTGTCTCCGTGATAGTGGGTACTTACATTTTTATGGGCGCCAGCTACCGCGCCACGGCTCGTCGCGTGACCCCATGATGCGCCGATCGGCAGGGGCTGCGCAATGATGCAGCGCAAATATTACGTTTACGTAAACGTAAATTTGAGTCGGGTTTTCCCTAGGCAAATGTTTGCGTCCCGGGGGAGCGCCCTGGGTACTATTCCAGCCGATCCTTGAAACCTGAAATTTGTGACGGAGTAAGCGGTGCTCGAACTATCCGATCTGGACGATATTGTGGCGCTGCGGCGTGACCTGCATGCCCACCCCGAGCTCTGCTACGAAGAGCACCGCACCGCCAAGGTGGTGGCCGACGCCCTGCGCGGCTGGGGCATCGAGACGCACACCGGCATCGCCAAGACGGGCGTGGTCGGGGTGATCAAGCGCGGCACGTCAGGCCGCGTGATCATGCTGCGGGCCGACATGGACGCCCTGCCGATGCAGGAAGAGAACCAGTTCGAGCACCGCTCGCGCCACGACGGCAAGATGCACGGCTGCGGCCACGACGGTCACACGGCGATGCTGTTGGCCGCGGCCCGCCACCTGCAGCAGGCCGGCGGTTTCGACGGCACGGTGTATTTCTGCTTCCAGCCCGCCGAGGAAGGCGGCGCGGGCGGCCGCGCGATGATCCAGGACGGCCTGTTCGACCGCTTCCCCTGCGAAGCCGTGTTCGGCATGCACAACTGGCCGGGCCTGGCCGCCGGCACGTTCGGTGTCTGCGCCGGCCCGATGATGGCGGCGGCCAACGGTTTCAAGATCACCGTGCGCGGCAAGGGCGGCCATGCCGCCGCGCCGCAGGATTGCGCCGACCCGGTGCCGGCGCTGTTCGCCATCGGCCAGGCATTCCAGACCATCCTGACGCGCAGCAAGCGGCCGCTGGACGCCGCCGTGCTGTCCATCACCCAGGTGCAGGCCGGTGGCAGCGTGATCAACGTGATTCCCGGCAACGCCTGGCTGGGCGGCTCGGTGCGCGCCTACAGCACCGACGTGGTCGACCTGATCGAACGCCGCATGCACGAGATCGCCGGCAGCATCGCCGCGGCCCACGGCTGCGAGGCCGACGTGTATTTCGAACGCCGCTACCCGGCGCTGGTGAATACCCCGGCCGAAACGGATTTCTGCATGGAGGTCATGCGCGACGTGGCCGGCGCCGAGGGCGCGCGCGTCATCGAACCCGTGATGGCGTCCGAAGACTTCGCCTTCCTGCTGCAGGCCAAGCCCGGCTGCTACGTGTTCCTGGGCAATGGCGACGGCGAGCACCGCATGGCCGGCCACGGCCTGGGCCCGTGCATGCTGCACAACGCCAGCTACGACTTCAACGACGCCTTGATTCCGGCCGGCGCGGCCTACTGGATTCGCCTGGCGCAGCGCTATCTGGCTGCCTGATCCCGCGCCGCCGCGGGGGCCGATGCGCCCCGACGTTTTTTTTGCAACACGCTTTACCTGACGCAGTGCTACGCAACACCACAAGGAAAGTATGAAAAAGAAGATGCTGTTCACGGCCGCGGGGGCGGCCCTGGCAATCATGGCGGGCGGGGCGATGGCCCAGACCTGGCCGGCCAAGCCCATCACCCTGGTCGTGCCCTACACCGCCGGCGGCAGCGCCGACGCGATCGGGCGTCGCCTGGGCGATGTGCTGCGCAAGGAAACCAATGCCACGGTCATCGTGGAAAACAAGCCGGGCGCGGGCGCGTCCGTGGGCACCGATTTCGTGGCGCGGGCCCAGCCTGACGGCACTACGCTGCTGCTGGCCTCGACCAGCCCGCTGACCATCTTTCCGCACTTGGCCAAGACCAACTACGACCCGATGAAGGACCTGACGCCGGTGGCCAGCGTGGCCGTGGCGCCGGTGGCCATCGTCGCCACCAAGGCGCTACCGGTGAAGGATTTTGCCGGCCTGATCGACTACGCCAAGTCGCACCCGGACGGCGTGCGCTATGGCACGCCGGGCCAGGGCACCGTGGCCCACATCGGCATGGCGGCGCTGACGGCGCAGACCGGCACCAAGATGCTGCACGTGCCCTACCGCGGCAACAGCCAGGCGCTGACCGACGGCCTGGGCGGCGTGGTGGAACTGCTGGTGGTCAACACCGACGTGGTGCTGCCGCACGTCGCCAACGGCGCGCTCAGGCCGCTCGCGGTGATGGCGCCCGAACGCCTGGCCGCCTGGCCCGACGTGCCCACCATGGCCGAACTGAAGCTGCCGCAGGCCCAGTACTACTCGAACTTCGGCATCTTCGCCCCGGCCAACCTGCCGCCGGCCGTGTCCGGCCCGTTGCAGGCCGCCCTGGCCAAGGCCGTGGCCAGTCCGGAATTCAAGGACCTGCTGGCCAAGTCGTACCTGCAGCCCGGCACCGCGTCGGGCGAGGCCTTTGCCAGGCAGGTGCAGGCTGAATTCGCCAACAATGCCCGCCTGATCAAGGAAGGCAACATCAAGGCGGAATGATCGCGGGCGCTTGAACCGGCGTCGCTGTAAAAAAAGAAGCGCGCGTTCCTGGCGGATCGCGCGCTTTTTCTTGGGGCCTGTCGTCGGCGGGTGCCGATCAGTTGCTGCGCGGCCCGAACATGATGACCAGCATGCCGGCCAGGCACAGGCCCACGCCGACGTAGTCGCTGACACTGGGCCGCACGCCGTCCACCACCCACAGCCACAGCAGCGCCATGCCGATATAGACGCCGCCATACGCGGCGTAGACCCGGCCGGACGACGTCGGGTGCAGAGTCAGCAGCCAGGCGAACAGCGCCAGGCTGAGCGCGGCGGGCGCGAGCAGCCAGATGGAATGGCCGCGCCGCAGCCACAGGTAAGGCAGGTAGCAGCCGACGATTTCGGCCAGCGCGGTCAGGATGAACAGCGCCAGGGTCTGCAGCATGGCCATGGTGCCGCCGTCAGGGATGCTGCGCGAGCAGTTCGCGGCACTGGCGTTCCTGCACCGCGATTTCCTGCAAGGTGTCTTCGATGTCGCGGCGCTGCTGCTCGAGCGTGGCGCGGTGTTGTTCCAGCACCGCCAGGTACTGGCGCAGCTGGACTTCGGTGTCGCCCGGGCCGTCGTACATGTCGATCAGCGTCAGGATCTCGGACAGCTGCAACCCCAGCCGCTTGCCGCGCAGGGCCAGTTTCAGGCGCGTGCGGTCGCGCGGGCCGAAGATGCGGTTACGCCCCTCGCGCGCCGGGCTGACGATCCCTTGGTCTTCATAGAAGCGGATCGTGCGGGGCGTGACGTCGAACTCGCGGGCGAGCTCGGAGATGGTCCAGGTTGACGAGGGCATGCGGCGTGTGGCAGTTTACGTAAACGTAAATTATGATGACTTGACCCGATCGTCAAGCGTGGAGAGCGAGGCAATGAACCCCAACGAACAGAAGCTGCAGTATCCCTGGGCCGATTTCCAGCCCGAGGCCGGCCGGGCGCACACGGTGGCCGAAGGCGTGAAATGGATCCGCATGCCGCTGCCGTTCGCGCTGGATCATATCAACCTCTGGCTGCTGCGCGACCACATCGACGGCCGCGACGGCTGGACCATCGTCGACTGCGGCATCTCGCGCGACGAGGTCAAGACGCTGTGGGAAGACGTTTTCAAGAACGAGCTTGAAGGCCTGCCCGTCTTGCGCGTCCTGGTCACGCACATGCACCCGGACCACATCGGCCTGGCCTATTGGTTGTGCGAGCGCTGGAACGCCCGGCTCTGGATGACGATGACCGACTTCATGGTGGCGTCGCTGTGGTCGTCGCGCCGCAACGAGGCCGGCGGCGGCCCGGGCGGCCAGTCCGCGGTGGATCACTTCGCACGCCATGGCCTGACCGACCCGGACGCGCAGGAACAGATCCGCCAGCGCGCCAACTACTTCCCCAACCTGGTGCCGTCCGTGCCGTCGCGCTACACCCGCATCATGGACGGTGATCAGGTGCGCATCGGCGGACGCGATTGGCGGGTCATCGTGGGCTACGGCCATGCGCCCGAACACGCCTCGCTGCATTGCCCGGACCTGGGCGTGCTGATCTCGGGCGACATGGTGCTGCCGCGCATATCCACCAACGTCAGCGTGTTCGACTACGAGCCGGACGCCAACCCCCTGCCCCTGTACCTGCGGTCGCTGGATGGCTACGCCGACGTGCCGCGCGATACGCTGGTGCTGCCCTCGCACGGCCGCCCGTTCAAGGGCCTGCACGAGCGCATTGCGCAGCAGCATGAACACCACCGCGACCGCCTGGCCGAAGTGCTGGAGGCCTGTGCGGTGCAGCCGCAGTCCACCTCGGACATCGTGCCGGTGCTGTTCAAGCGCAAGCTGGACCTGCATCAGCTGACCTTCGCCATGGGCGAGGCGCTGGCGCATTTGCACGCGCTGTATTTCGAAGGCAAGTTGACCCGGGCGCAAGGCGCCGACGGCATCGTGCGGTTCTCGGCGGCCTGATCGCCGCCGTTGTCGTCACCGGAGTTCTTGGCGGGGCCTGGCGCGAACGCCCGGCCCGCGCCGAACGGCGCGGCTAGCGCGACGACGTGGCCAGGCGCACCGCCAGGCCCACGAACACCAGGGCCGCAATGCGGTTGAGCCAGCGCTTGGCCGTGACCGAGCGCTGCAGCAGTTCGCCGAACGCGCCCGAAAAGAACGCGATGGCGCCGAACACCAGCAGCGTCGCCAGCATGAACACGGCGCCCAGCTGCACGGTCTGCCAACCCACCGAACCCAGCTTGGGCGAGGTGAACTGCGGCAGGAACGCGAAGAAGAACAGCAGTACCTTCGGGTTGGTCAGGTTCATGACGATGCCGCGACGGTACAGCGCCGACGTCTTCATCGGCGCAGGCCGCTGGCCGTCTTCGGCATGCACCGGCGCCCGCAGGATCTGCCAGGCCAGATAGGCCAGGTAGGCCGCGCCGGCCAGCTTGAGCACGGTAAAGGCCACGGGCGACGCGGCGAACAGCGCGGCCAGGCCCAAGGCCACCGCGGCGGTATGGCCCATCAGGCCGGTGCACAGGCCCAGCACCACGAACAGCCCGGCCTTGCGTCCCCAGATGGCCGATTGCATCAGCACGAACAGGTTGTCGGGGCCGGGCGTCAGGGACAGCAGCACGGCAATGCCGAAGAACGCGGTCAGGGATTCGAGGGGCAGCATGAAGGTCTCGGGTAGGTCGGCCGGCGCCTTGCGCACCGGAAATGAACTGGCATCATACGAGGAAATAAATGCGAGCAAGCCAAGGAGACACCATGTCCGCCGTACCGGAATCCGTCGCGCGCCCCGACGCCGCACTTGAAGACTGGCTGCACGCACGGCACAGCTGCCGCGCCTTCCTGCCCGATGCCGTGCCGCGTGCGGTCATCGAACGCATCCTGACGCTGGCCGCGCGCACCGCGTCGTGGTGCAACTGCCAGCCCTGGCAGGTGACGGTGGCCTCGGGCGACGGCGCCCGCCGTTTGAGCCAGGCGTTGCAGCAACGTGCGCAGCAACCCGGCTTTACGCCCGACTTTCCGTTCCCGCGCGAGTACCAGGGCGACTACCTGGCCCGGCGCCGCGAGTCGGGCTTTCAGCTCTACAACGCGGTGGGCGTGGCCCGCGGCGACCGCGAGGCCTATCGCCGCCAGGAACTGCGCAACTTCCAGTTGTTCGATGCGCCGCACGTGGCCGTCATCACCACGGACGAGGCCCTGGGCGAATACGGCGCCATTGATTGCGGCGGATACGTCGCCAATTTCCTCCTGGCGGCGCAGGCCAATGGCGTGGCGACCGTGGCCCAGGCGTCGCTGGCGATGTACCCCGAGGTGCTGCGCGACGAACTCGGCCTGGCGGCCGACCGCCGCGTGGTCTGCGCCATCTCGTTCGGCTATGCCGATACCGCCCACCCCGCCAACAGCTACCGCACCCGCCGCGCGGACCTGGCGTCGACGGTGCGCTGGGTCGACTAGGCCTGCTCGTTCACAAGGGCATGGGGCGACAGCCCCGCCCGCTCCTGATATGGTTCTGGATTCCCGTCCTAACGCCAAGCATTCCCCTCTGAAGATGCCTACCAAACACATCGATACGGTTCTGCAGCATGCGGGCACCGCCCCGTTCAATCCCGAGACCGGCACGGCGCCGGTGCCGCTGCCGCCGATGCGCGCCAGCACCGTACGGTTCGAGAACCTGGCCGCGCTGGAAAAAGCCCAGCGCAGCAAGGCCGCGGGCGGCCGCGCCACCACCTATGGCCGCATGGGCATGGACACGCATGCGGCGCTGGAACAGGTGTTTGCGCAGCTGGAAGGCGGCACGCATGCCTACCTGGCGCCGTCGGGCCTGTCGGCCATGACCATGGTGATGCTGGCGCTGTGCTCGGCGGGCGACCACGCGTTGATTTCCGACTGCGTCTACGGCCCGATGCGCGAGCTTGACGATGCCGTGCTCAAGCGCATGAACATCAACGTGACCTACTTTGCCGCGGGCGAAGACCTGGACGCGCTGGTGCAGCCCAATACCAAGCTGCTGTACGTGGAATCGCCCGGCTCGCTCCTGTTCGAGATGCTGGACATGGGCGCCATGGCCGCGTTCGCGCAGCGCCATGGCCTGGTGCTGGCCACCGACAACACCTGGGGCTCGGGCTACATCTACCGGCCGCTGATGTTGGGCGCGCAGGTGTCCGTCATTGCCGGCACCAAGTACGTGGGCGGCCATTCCGACCTGATGCTGGGCGCGGTGGTGACCAACGACGAAAAGATTGCCAAGCAACTGAACCGCACGCAGTACGCGATGGGCTATTCCATCAGTGCCGATGACGCCTGGCTGGCGCTGCGCGGCGTGCGCACCATGCCCATCCGCATGGCGCAGCACGCGCGCCACGCGCTGGAAATCTGCGCGTTCTTCAAGAGCCGGCCCGAAACCGTGCGCCTGTTCCATCCGGCCCTGCCCGAAGACCCGGGCCATGCCCTGTGGCAGCGCGACTGCACGGGGTCGAACGGCATGCTGTCGGTCGAACTGCGCCTGTCGCCGTCGGCCGCGCGTACGTTCGTCGATGCGCTCGAACTGTTCGGCATCGGTTTTTCGTGGGGCGGCTACGAAAGCCTGGTGCAACTGGTGTCGCCCAAGGACCTGTCGCATCACCGCTATTGGGGCGAAGGCCAGAACGCGCTGGTGCGCCTGCACATCGGCCTGGAGTCGCCGCAGGACATCATCGCCGACCTGACGCAGGCGCTGGACAAGGCGGCGGCGGTACAGGGCTGAGGTCGTTCGTGGCGCAGGGCTAGTGGCGCACCGCTACTGGCGCACGGCGGGCTAGCCTGCCCTCAAGCCGCCTCGGTCCGTATCCAGGCGCCGATGCGCGCGGCGATGTCGTCGCTGTTGTCGTCCATCATGGGCATGTGCGAATTACCCGCGATGCCCATGTCGGCCAGGCGCCACGTGGCGACCTTCGCGCCGTGCGCCGCCAACTGCGCCGCATAGGCCTGCCCTGCCTGGCACAGGCGGGTCCAGAGCGGCGTGGCGTCCAGGTAGTCGCCATACACGAACAGGAACGGCTTGCCCGCTACGCTGGCGGGCGCCACGGCTTCCGAGAAGCCCGACGGCTCGATGCCGATCACCCCTTGCACCAGGTCTGGCCGCGCTTGCAGCGCACGGCAGGCGACTTCGCCACCATGGCTGTGCGCCAGTACCAGGCACGGTCCGATGCGTTCCAGCGCTGCGCAAAAACCCGCCAGCGCCGCATCGTTGTTGCCCAGCCAGCGCGGCACCGCGTGGCGGATGAAGGCGTCGAAGGCCTGCACCGGAAAGCGCTGGCCGTCAAAGGCACGGCGCCATGCATAGTCGCTTGCATGGCCAAAGCGGAACAGCGACCAGCTTTCCTCGGCGTTGCGCACGATGGGCGGTTCGGGCCACACCTCTTCGAACGGCGTCCAGCCCGCGCGGCCGCGTTCGACGTTGTCGACCACGTACACGGCATGGCCCTGCCGCAGGAAGTGCTGCACCCAGCCGGGCCGCCCGTCAGGCGTCTGTTCCCACATGGCGCCGGTCATGCCGCCGCCGTGCAGCAGCACCAGCGGTAGCGGGTGCCGCCGCTCGGCGGGAATGAAGTACTGCACGTAGGCCTGTTCGACGTGATACAGGCCGTTGGGGTCGTACGGCAGCGACGCGGTGCGGGTAAAGGCGATCTCGCGCGGCGGGCGCCCGTCGATGCGCACCTGCCGCCCGCCGGCGTAGAAGCTGCCGAAATCGGCCAACGCCAGCGGCGGGGAAAACGTCTGATTTATTTCTTGACCAGCGGGCATTGGCTTTCCGACAGGGGCCAGGCGAGGGTATCGCCGGGTATGGTGCGCACGATGTTGTAGTAGTCCCAGGGCGCCTTGGACTGGGCCGGCGATTTCACCTGCGCCAGCATCATGTCGCGCACGACCAGGCCGTCTTCGCGGATGTGCGCGTTCAGGCTGAAGGCGTCGTCGATGGGCAGCGATTTCATCTTGGCCATCACCGCGTCCGAATTCGTCGTGCCGGCTGCCTGCACGGCGCGCAGGTAATGGCGCACCGAACTGTAGACCCCCGCCTGCAGGAAGGTGGGCGGGCGGCCCAGGCGGGCCTCGAACTTCCTGGTGAAGGCGCGCGTGCCGTCATTCATGTCCCAGTAGGAGGGCACCGTCAGGTAGGTCTGCTGCGCGGCTTGCAGGCCCAGGCTGTGCACGTCGGTGATCAGCAGCAGCATCGCCGCCAGCTTCTGGCCGGCGCCGGTGATGCCGAATTCAGCCGCCTGCTTGATCGCCGAAATGGTGTCGCCGCCTGCGTTGGCCACCGCGATGATCTGTGCCTTGGACGCCTGCGCCTGCAACAGGAACGAGGCAAAGTCCGACGCATTGAGAGGATGGAACACGGTGCCCACGACCTCGCCGCCATTGGCTTTCACCACCGCCTCGGTGTCGGCGGCCAGCTGCTTGCCGAAGGCATAGTCGGACGCCAGGATGAACCAGCGCTTGTTGCCTTCGTTGACGACGGCGGTGGCCGTGCCGCGCGACAGCGCATAGGTGGTGTAGGTCCATTGCACGCCGTAGGGCGAGCATTGCGCCTGCGTCAGCGCCGTGGTGCCAGGGCTGGAAAACAGCACCAGCTTTTTCTTGTCGCGCGCGATGCCCTGCACCGCCAGCGCCACCGACGAATTGGGCACGTCCACCACCACGTCCACGCCGTCGGTGTCGTACCACTTGCGCACCATGCCGCTGCCGATGTCGGGCCGGTGCTGGTGGTCGCCGGACACCAGCGATACCGGCTTGCCGAGCACGCTGCCGCCCAGTTCTTCGATGGCCAGGCGGGCCGCCTCGACGGACCCGCGGCCGGTGGCGTCGGCAGTGACGCCGGCCATGTCGGTCAGGACGCCGATCTTCACGCCATCGGCGTCATTGGCCAGTGCAGAGGCGCCGGCAAGCGCCAGGCACAGGCCCAGCGCCGTGCGGCGCAGCAATTGCTGTCTCATGTGTCTTCCACCCTTGGATACCGCCGTCGGCGGCGAATTATTGTGGGGGAAGTGTAGCCCGCGGCAAGCGCCGTGGAACGTCGACCGGCCCTAGGGACGACCCCATGAAAAACGCCCCGGCCGGTGCGGTTCGGGGCGTCTTGGCGACTGCGGTTCAGGTGCGGGTCAGTTGCCGCGCGCCTTCGGGATCAGCTGGTTCACTTCCTTCAGGGCGCCTTCGTAGCTGTTGCCCGCCAGCACCGGCGAGGTCATGAACTTGCCGCCCACGGCGAACGAGGGCGTGCCGTCGATGCGGTAGGCCTCGGCCAGCTGGTTGGCGCGTTGCACCTGGGTCTGGACGCTGAACGAATCGAACACCGAATCGAACTTGGCGCGGTCCACGCCTTGCGCGGCGGCCCACTCGCCCATGGCCTTCTTGTCGATCAGGCGCTTGTGTTCGCCGTGGATGGCGGTGAAGACCTTGGCGTGCAGGTCGGGGCGGTCCAGGGCGAGCAGGGTGTAGTACAGCTGTTGCAGGGGCTTCATGCCGGCATTGAAGGCAATGGGCACTTGCTTGAGCACCACGTCGGCCGGGGCGGTCTTGGCCCAGTCTTCAACCATCGGCTCCATGGCGGCGCAATGCGGGCAGGTGTACGCGAAGAATTCCAGCACTTCCACCTTGCCCGGGGTGTCGGACGGCAGCGGCGGATTGATGGCGACGTAGGCCTGGGTGCCTTGGGCGTGGCTGACCGGGCTGAAGAACGCGGTGGCGGTCAGCGCGGCGGCTGCCAGGATGCGGATGAGCTTGGGGGACAGCATGGATGATGTTCCTGAACAAAAAGGTTACAGACAGGGCCGGGCCCGGATAAGTTCAATCAAAAACCATGATCGGCGCGCCGGATTACTGGCGCACCACCGCTGTTTCAATCTTGTTTTCGCCCAACCGGCCGCGAGCGCGGTTCATGTCGTCCAGGCGGGCAAACGGCCCCACGCGGACGCGGTTGATGGCCTTGCCGTTCACTTCGGCCTTTTGCACCGCCACGGGCAAGCCCAGCAGGATGATGCGGGCCTTGAGGGATTCGGCATCGTCCTGGCCGCGGAACGCGCCCGCTTGCAGGTAGTACGAGCCATTGGCCGATGCCGCCGGGGCGGACGACGCGGCCGGCGCCTTGGCCGCGGGTGCCGGCGTGGGCGCCAACTTGGCGATGGGCGTGGGCGGTGCGCTGGCCGCCGGGGCGGGCGCGGCCGGGGGGGCGTTGTTGGACGTCGGCAGCGTGGCGATCAGGGCGCCCAGGTCGTCGGACTTGCCGGCCGGTGCGGTGCCGGCCCCGGGCAGCGGCGCGGGCGCCGTGGCGGTGGGGCCGGTGGGCGGGGTGCCCGCCGCGCCGTCGCGGCCATACAGGCCGGCGTTGGGGTCCGGCGCCTGGCGCGGGTCGGGCAGCTTGCCTGCGTCGCCCTGCCGGCTGGCGCGGTCCACGAAGGGCACGGGCGCCTTGGTGACGTAGAACGCCACGACAGCGGCCACGATCAGCCCGATGAGCAATCCGGCCAGCGCCCCGTAAAGGGTGCTGCCGCTTTCGCCTGACCGGCGGGTGGGTTTGCGCTTGGTCGCCATGTACCGATGTTACATCCGCTCGGGGGCGGACACGCCCAGGAGCTCAAGGCCGTTGGCCAGCACCTGGCGCGTGGTCGAGGCCAGGCGCAGGCGCGCCAGCTTCAGCGCGGTGTCGTCGACCAGCACGCGTTCGGCGTTGTACCAGGCATGGAAGTCGGACGCGCAGTCGCGCAGCCAGAAGGCGATGTGGTGCGGGGCCAGTTCCTGCGCGGCCAGGGCCACGATCTGGGGGAATTCGGCCAGGCGCTGCATCAGCGCGAATTCGGTCGGGGCCGTCAACAGGGACGCATCGGCCGCCGCGACATCTGCCGCCGGCATGCCGGCGTTGTTCACCACCGAGCAGATGCGCGCGTGGGCGTACTGGATGTAATAGACCGGGTTTTCGTCGCTCTTGGACAGGGCCAGGTCGACGTCGAACACGAATTCGGTGTCGGCGCGGCGCTGGATCAGGAAGTAGCGCACGGCATCGCGGCCGACCCAGTCGATCAGGTCGCGCATGGTGACGTAGCTGCCCGCGCGCTTGGAGATCTTGACCTCTTGCCCGCCGCGCATGACCTTGACCATCTTGTGCAGCACGTAGGACGGGTAATCCTTGGGAATGCCCTCTTCCAGTGCCTGCAGGCCGGCGCGCACGCGCGCCACGGTGCCGTGGTGGTCGCTGCCCTGGATGTTCACGGCGCGGTGAAAGCCGCGTTCCCATTTGGCCTTGTGGTAGGCCACGTCCGGCACGAAGTAGGTGTAGCCGCCTTCGCTCTTGCGCATGACGCGGTCTTTGTCGTCGCCCGTGCCCAGCTCGGTGGTGCGCAGCCACAGCGCGCCGCCTTCTTCATAGGTATGGCCGCCGGCGATCAGCGCCTGCACGGTGGCTTCGACGCGGCCGGACGTGTAGAGCGAGCTTTCCAGGTAGTAGTTGTCGAACACCAGGCCGAAGGCTTGCAGGTCCAGGTCTTGTTCGCGGCGCAGGTAGGCCACGGCGAAGACGCGGATGTCGTCCAGGCTGTCGAGGTTGCCGGTGGCGGTGACGGGTTCGCCGTCCGAGGCCTGGATGGTCTTGCCGGCCTGGAAGTCGCGGGCGATGTCGGCGATGTAGTCGCCCTTGTAGCCGTCGGCCGGCCAGTCGGGCGAGTCGGTCGTCAGGCCGCGGCCGCGGGCCTGCACGCTGATCGCCAGGTTCTCGATCTGGTTGCCGGCGTCGTTGTAGTAGAACTCGCGCGTGACGTCCCAGCCGATGGCGTCGTACAGGCGGCACAGGGCGTCGCCCAGCGCGGCCTGGCGGGCATGGCCCACGTGCAGCGGGCCGGTGGGGTTGGCCGACACGAATTCGACCAGGATTTTCTCGCCGGCCCGGGGGGCGCGGCCAAAGGCGGCGCCCTGCTCGGCCACGGCGGCGATGACGGCCTGGCGGGCGGCGGCGGTGACGCGCAGGTTGATGAAGCCGGGGCCGGCGATTTCAGCGCTTTCGACCAGGTCGCGGGCGCCGGGCTGGGCCAGCAGCGCCTCGACGATGGCCTGGGCCAGCTCGCGCGGGTTGCGCTTGGCCGGCTTGGCCAGCTGCATGGCCACGTTGGTGGCAACGTCGCCGTGGGCGGCGACCTTGGGGCGCTCCAGCAGCACGGTGGCCTGGGCGTCGGGCAGGCTTTGCACAACGGCGGCCTGGATCAGGGAAATAAGCTGTTTTTGTTGCTCGGGGAGCATGGGCGTCTGGAGAAGTTCTGGGTGGGTGACGAAGGCGGCGACGGGTCGCGGCCGGGCCGGCGGCCCGCGCGAACACCCCGGCGGAGCCTGGGGGCGGGAATCGGTGCGGCCGGCGGGGCGCATCCGCGTACGGGCGCCGGATTCTCGGTCGCTGCGGTTCCTGCCGTCACGGGAATCTCCTGAATCATAGCTTGATTTGGCGGCCACCACCGGCGGCTGGGCCTGTCCAAGACGGCCTGGCGCGCCAGGTCAGTTGGCATCTCCGGGACGTTGCGGTAGTGTAGAGAAGGCATTCTATGTAGGAGACGGGAATATGCTGATTACATTTCATTCCAAAGTCGTGGCAGAAGTCCTGATGCTTACTGACCATGCTGGCGCCCTGCTGCACGCGGCGGGCAAATCCTTCGGCG